>Ga0187809_10001129_pt1 | contig 12914 bp, 10 predicted proteins | sample NC_wetland_sal_i_8_FD_132415 | JGI IMG/M metagenome (GOLD analysis project Ga0187809, IMG submission 132415) | Wetland sediment microbial communities from Neuse River Estuary, North Carolina, USA - ASW_4 | ecosystem: Environmental > Aquatic > Freshwater > Wetlands > Sediment | place: USA: North... | reverse complement strand
CGCGGTAATGGTGCGGGAGCAGGCCCGGCGCGTGTTCGGCCGGCTGGCCGAGGCCGAAGCGCGCGTACACGGGGTCGCGGCCGACGAGGTGCACTTCCACGAGACCGGGAGCTGGGACTCGATCGCGGACGTCGTCGCTGTGTGCGCCGCGCTGGACTGCCTGGGGGTGACCTCCATGTCCTGCAGCGCCGTTGCGCTGGGCTCTGGCCGGGTCGTAGCCTCCCACGGCGACCTCCCGGTTCCCGTGCCGGCGGTGCTGGAGATGTCGGCGGGCTGGCGCGTGCTGTCCGGTGGCGAAGGGGAACTAGCCACCCCGACCGGCATCGCGCTGCTCACCGCCCTGGCCCAAGAGTCCTGCGACCTGCCCGCGATGTCGGTGCGCGCGTTCGGCGTGGGGGCCGGCACCGCCGATGTCCCCGGTCGCGCGAACGTCGTGCGCGTGGTCCTCGGAGACCGTACCGACCAAGCCGGGCCGCCGGATGACCCGCTGATCATGTCGGTGCTGGAGACCAATGTCGACGACATGGACCCGCGGGTGTGGCCCACCGTCCTGTCCTCGCTGCTGGATGCTGGCGCAGCCGACGCATGGCTGATCCCGATCATGATGAAGAAGGGACGCCCTGCTCATACGCTCTCCGTGCTTGCCCCGGTGCCCAGGCGCGACGCGCTGCGGCGGTTGATCTTCGAGCTGACCAGCACCATCGGGGTACGCGAGGTTGCCGTCACCAGGATCGCCCTAGACCGGTTCTGGATACCGCTGCCGGTCGCGGGCGGCCAGGTCCGCCTCAAGGTCGCCCACCGCGGTGGCGAGGTACTCCACGCGACGCCGGAGTTCGATGATGCCGCGCAGGTCGCCGCTCAGCGAGCCGTCCCGGTGCGGCGGGTCCTGGAGGAAGCCGTGGCCGCCGCGGAACGCGAAGGATTCGTGCCGGGCAGGCGCGTCCAGACCGGCCCGGATTAGGGCCTAGATGGGGTACCGGGTCGGCTCGGTGATGTATTGCCGTCCCGATGGCGTGGTCCATCGGATGTTCCCGTTGGGCAGGTGCTCGGCTTTCCACCTCGGGTGCTGTTTGAGCCGGTGGTCGAACCGGCACTTCGGATCCGCGTTGCACAGGCAGGTCCGGCCGCCCGCTTCGTACGGGATGTTGTGCTCGAAGTCGCACCTCCCGGCGGGCCGCCGGCAGCCAGGTCCGGTACAGGTGGCGTGGCGGACTTCGGCGAGGTGCCGGAGCATGATCCCGGGATCGTGACCTCTGGCCTCATGACGGTGGTCGCAGTCTCCAGTGGGGATCGGCCCGACCTGCATAAGCAGGTCCTGGTATCCGGTGGTGAACCGCCAGATGCCGTACCCGCCTGGCGGCCCAGGTTGACCGGTAGAGGCGAGGGTAAACGATGCCTCGCCGGGCGGGTCGTGGCCACCGGGTTTGCGCCGTTTCACCAGGCGGGCGCAGCCATGCCCGACCGCGTGCCCCTCCTGGTCGGTCACTGTTACGCACCAGGTGGACCTAGGGTTCCGCGTCGCCGCCGCGGCCAGTTCCCGGGCCAGGTCAGGATCGATAGGTCCGATGCCGCCCAGTTCTCCGGGCCGGTCTATGAGCCTGGTCAAAGTGGCGGCGGGGATGGTCAGGTTGACGTGCCCGGCGAACCCGGGCGGAATCATCCCGGCCAGCGGGCCGAACGGCCCTGGCTCGGGCCCCGGTTCCGGTGCCGGGCGTCGAGCCGCGGCCTGGGGGTCGCGGGCGCACTCGGGCGTGGTACCGAGGGGCCGGGAGTCCATGCCGAGCAAGATGTCCAGGAACGCCCGGGCCCGCAGCGCATCCATCCCGCCGTCCAGCCCCGCCTTCTCAAGCTCCCGGGCCCACGCGCTGACCCGCTGGTCGGCGGCCAGCATCTGAGCGGGCGGCAGTTCCCGCCCGGCCAGCCCGCCGTTCCCCGACCCCTCGGCCCACCGCTCCACGCGCGCCTTCTTCGCCGCGTGCTCGCGGTGCTTCTTCGCCTTGCCCGGCGCAACTTCCATGACAGCGCGCTTGATCGCGGCGCGCAGCCCAGGCGGGGTCATGCTTCCGGCTCGGCCCAAAACGAGCGCCTCGGCCGCCCGGGCCTCGTCCGGCTCCAGCAGCATGGTGCCCGAGGCGATGATCATCGCCTTGCGCTGGTTCACGATCCCGGCCCGGAACGCCGCCTTCGTCCCGGGCAGGTTCACCTCCAGCTCCTGAGCGAGGGACAGCATGTCCCCGGCCATATACTCAGACTCCCCGAGCACCGCGCCAAGTTCCCGCGCGGTGAACTCATCACACGTCTCAGGCATCTGCGCCGGCCCATGCAGCGTGCATCCCTCGGCGGGGCGGCGGCGGATCACCTCGGCCACCGCGGCATGCTTGCGGCTGCTGACGTAGGCTTCGGTTCGGTCCCACGCCGCGACCACCCCGAGCATCTCATCATCGGAGGCGCCGGGATACCGGTCATCGGGCCCGGCGGCTTGTTCGGCGAACTGGGCTAGGACCAGGCACCCCGGTGCGGTATCCAGCGGCTTACCGGACGCGAACCCCGAGGACCGGCTGGCGTACACACCAGGAAACGACTCCGCCGATCCGGGCATCCCCGGACCCCGCCGTCCCAACCCTGCTGCCGTCCCGGCGGCCAGTGCCCCGGCCACTCCCAGCCGCGCCGCGGTCACCGCCAACCGCGCCTGATCCCAGGCGATCTGGTCCGCCATCGCTGCGAGCTCGCTGTCCTCCACGTCCGGCGGTGGTTCGTCCTCGGAGTCCTCACCGCACTCTTCGACGTCCTTAGCCCGCAGAGCCAGGTAAGCCGGGTCATCCATCCACTCCGGCCACGACGGCGCCGGGCAGGAGCCGTCGTCCCGCGGGTGATCCGCTGAAGCCGGAATTTCGCTCATATATTGAAACCTACTCAAGTCGATATTGGCTTATATCAAACAGGATAGCGATAAATAGTCTCTTATAGAAGGCGACACGCCGAGTGCCAGGCGAATGTCTCGCGACCCAAAGCCTGTTTCAAAAGTGGCCCGTGATACCGGACCGCCCACCCGCAAGATCAACACCCGCCTTAGACAGGCCCTAGGCCGGGGCCGCGATCTGGGCTGCCAGGTGCCCGGCGCCGTAGCCGTTGTCGATGTTCACCACGGCCACGCCGGGCGCACAGGAGTTGAGCATGGTAAGCAGAGCCGCCAGGCCTCCTAGCGCCGCTCCGTACCCGACGGACGTCGGTACGGCGATCACCGGCGCGGAGACTAGGCCGGCGACCAGGCCGGGCAGCGCACCGTCCATCCCGGCGGCCACGATGATGACGCGGGCCGACCTCAGCTGGTCGAGCCGGGCCAGGATGCGATGCAGCCCCGCAATGCCGACATCGGCGACGAGATCGGCGGCACGGCCGAGATAAACAGCGGTCAGCTGGGCCTCCCGTGCCACTCCGAAGTCGGAGGTACCGGCCGCGACCACCAGAACCCGCCCGCCGCGCGGAGCCGGAGGTGTCGGCGGCCAGGCCAGGATGCGTGCGTCTTCGTCGTGCCGGGCATCCGGCAGGACACTGCGGACCGCCTTGACGTGCGCAGGACCCGCGCGGGTGAACAACGTCGTCCTGCCGGACGCCTTGATGGCCTGGGCGGCGGCACTGACCTGTCCGGGCGTCTTGCCCTCGCAGTACACCGCCTCGGGGTAGCCGCGGCGGTGTGCCCGGTCATGGTCCAGCTCGATGAACGTCGCCATCGCCTCATCGGGCTGCCAGGGTTCACTCACGCGTGACCGGCAGCAATGACATCGTGAAGGCACCGGACTGGATACCGGCCAGATCGACGGCGGCGAACCGGAAGCCGGCGGCGGTGACAGCGGAACGGATCTGCTCGCGTGCCGGGGCGGAGACGGCTCGCACGAGCTCATCGGCGGGAAGCTCGATACGGGCCACCTCGCCATGATGACGCACCCGGCAGTCGGCGAAGCCCAGCATCCGCAGCGCCCTCTCGGCCGCCTCGATCTGGGCGAGCTTAGCCGCAGAGACCTCCTGATGGTGCGGAATACGCGACGCCAGGCAGGGAGCGGCCGGCTTGTCGGCACTCGGGAGCTGCAGCGCCCTTGCGATGGCGCGCACCGCTGTTTTATCCAGCCCCGCATCGGCCAGGGGCCGTAGGACCTTATGATTGCTGGCCGCGCGAGACCCGGGCCGGTCCGGGCGCCTCATGTCATCGGCGTTCTCGCCATAGGCCACGGCCGCCAGGCCATAGGAACCGGCGACTTCGTCTTCTATCCGGGTAAACAGCTCGTCTTTGCAGTAAAAGCAGCGATCAGGGCCATTGGCCCGGTAGGCCGGGTTGTCCCCTTCCCTGGTCTGAATCTCCACGATGCGGGCGCCGATGACCGCGGCGACCTGGTGTGCTGCCAGGCGTTCATCCGCCGCCAGACTGGGCGAGACGGCGAGGATGGCCACAACTTGACCGGGGCCCAGTGCCCTCACGGCCAAGGCGAGCAGGACCGAGGAGTCGACGCCACCGGAGAACGCGACGCCTAGCGGGGCCGCTCCTGTGAGCCGCGAGGCCACCGCCTGGGCGGCCGCCGACAGATCACCGGTGAGAGGCTGATCTACCACACTGGTCATATCGGTCACCTCAACTGCCCTAGCCGCGGCCTACCATTCTTTCACTGCGCAGCTTGCGCCAGCGGGAGCGTCCTGGGCAGCGGGCCGTGACAACCCTGCCGTCGTCGTGGCTCACGGGGCGCCTGTGGTGCCCTCGGGGACATGAGCCAGGGCCAGGCGGGCCACGCTGACATCTTCCCGGCCGTGGCCCGCCTGGACCGCTGCGTGCCACTGGCCGGACAGCGCCTCGAGCAGCGGCAGGCGGTCACTGCCGGCTACGGCGATGGCCAGGTCCACGTCCTTCAGGGCCCACTCCAGCGGGAACTCCGGCGCGAAGTCGCCCGCCTGCATCTTGTGCAGCTTGGCGTCGGCGATCGGTGCGTCCAGCGGCCCGCCCTCGATCGCCTGTCCCACCTCGGCCGGGTCGACACCCAGGCGACTGGCCAGCTCAAGCGCCTCGGCCACGCCCTCGATCAGGACCGACATGTAGGCGTTGACGACCAGTTTCATCCGGCTGCCCTGGCCGGCCGGGCCCAGCCAGACAGCCTTGCGGCCGATGGCCGAGAACACCGGCGCCAGGGGCGCCTCGGCCGCGCGCGGCCCGGAAGCCAGGATGAGCAGCTGGCCGGCCTCAGCCGGGCCCTTGCTGCCCGACACCGGGGCGTCCACGAGCAGCACGTCGGGCCGAAGCCGGCTGAGCCGGTCGCCGATCTCCGCGATCGCGGCGACGCCGATCGTGCCCATCTGCGCCCACACCGCGCCGCGAGCGAACGCCTCCGCTACGCCCTCGCCGAACACCACCGACTCCACGACCTCGGCCGTGGGCAGCATGGTGATCACCACCCCGGCGTCGCGGACCGCCTCGGCCGCCGACCCGGCGGCTCGCGCCCCGGCGGCCACGAGCGGCGCGACCGCCTGTTCCGACCGGTCCCACACCGTGGTGCTCAGCCCGGAGGCGGCCAAGTTACGCGCCATCGCCGAGCCCATGATGCCGGTGCCCAGCACCGCCGTATTCACCGAGCCGCTCATCGCGCTCCTCCTTCGCGTCTTGGGCTTGTGCCCATCCTCGCGCCGGGGACAGTGAGCGTCCACCGCAAGGTTCGCGCGATTTCACCAGACTGAGCCCTCAGCAGCGCCTGCGGCGGACATCGATCAGCTCCAGGCGTAGAGGCTCGCCGTGGAGGGCGCACGCGGTTCTGATAGCAAGCCGAATTACCGCGCTGCGGCAGCACCACTCATACCCTGGCGTATTCCTTGATGTCCTGCTCGAACTCGGACACCAGTACGGGAGTGAGGGTGAGCCGGGTCTGGCCGATGGCATGCACGATGTCGGCCGTGGTGGCTTCTTCCGCACCGTGCTCGAACATGACGCGTTCGAACACCAGCTGCGCGGTCCTGCGCGCGGCGAACTCGATGTCGGCCGGGGTGAACAGCCGCGACTCCTCCACGATCACGGCAACGTCCAGCTCAGCGTGCGGGATCGCGGCCAGGTAGCGATCCCAGATCGCCTCCCGGGCGGCCGCATCGGGCGGCCCGACGGGAATGACGTAGTCGAACCTGCCGTGCCGCAAGAACGCGCTGTCCAGCGCGCGCACCGAGTTCGTGGCGCAGATGAGCAGGCGCTCTTCTTGCTCCCGGAACGGCGGGATGAGCTTGAGCATCTCGTTCGTGACGCCCTGCGCCGCCGAGACCGTGCGCGGCTGGCGCGATCCGGCGATCTCTTCCACCTCGTCGATGAACAGCACCACCTTGTCCAGCTCGGCGACCATCAAGAACGCCTCCCGCAAGGCGGCGGCCAGGCCGGCCGGGGACTCGCCGGCCAGCCGGGACGGGAACAACTCCACGAACGGCCAGCCCAGCCGCGACGCGACCCCCTTGGCGAACGTGGTCTTGCCGGTCCCCGGCGGCCCGAACAGCACGATCGCCCGCGGCGGCACCAGGCCGAGCCGCTCGGCCAGCTGCGGCTGCGCCAGGGGCAGGATGACCCGCCGCTCGATCAGCTCCTTCTCCTTTACCATGCCGCCGAGCCTGTCCCAGGCGCCGGCCCGCACCATGAGGCCGCCAAGCTGGCCCAGCACTCCCGCGCTGCCCGGATCGACGGGCTCCAGCCGCTCATACAGGACCAGATCCCGGCGCGCGGCATACCCGGCGTGCTCCAACGCCACAGCGCCGATATCACTCCCGCTCGCCAGCAGGCACTGGATCCGATGCACCCCGGCCGCCACCAAACGCCGCTCGAGCTCGCCGAGCATCGCACTGCCGATCCCGCGGTGCCGCCACGCTGGTGCCAGGCTGATCCCCATCACCCAGGCCCGGTCGTCGCCGACGGTGGCGACCGCCGCTCCGACCAGTTCGTCGCCCACGACCGCCACGACCGCGGGCTGATGCGACCGGACGGCGGTGATCAGGTCCGACAGCCCGAACACCGGCGCCTCGCTGCTGGCTGCCGGGTTGTCCCACAAACGGATGGCCGCGTCGAGGTCATCGGTGTGGAAGTCCCGCACCCGCCACGGCGCCATCGCATCAGTGTGCCATTTCCCCTGCCACGCCGTCCCGCTCGCCATGCAAACCGCAGGCTCCAGGCCGAGGTCGTGAAGGCGGTGTTGGGTGGCGCGAGCGACGCCCAGCTGCAGCGGCATCTGCGGGGGGCCGGGCAACGCCAGGCGGTCCTGGATCAGGGTGCGAGTAAGTTCGTGCTCCGGCAGCTGGGTGTACAGGCTCGCGAGCACCACGGCTGGCTATTCTGCACCGATGGCGCCCGCACTGCGGTGGCGGCCAGGTATTCGGCCCGGCTGGCCAGGATCGATCCCGGTTCCGCGGCCGCCTCGTCGGACATTTCCGATCACCTGTCCTTTGCTCGGCGACCAGCTTCTCCTTGCCGAGCATGCGGGCCTAAGGGTCTTCGGCCGCCCGACAAGGTGACCAAGGTCTCTCTGGGCGGCCTTCCTGGTGGCGATGATGAGCCCGTTGGGGGCTGACGCGGCTGATGCCAGCGTGCCAAGCTGCTGTCATGGCGGAAGGCGAGGAGTCGACGGCGTGGGCGGACCGACGGGCCGTGGTGGCATTTCCCGAGCACGTCGATGGGTCGAACGCCGCCCACATCCGCGAGCAGCTGCTGGCTGTATTCGACAACGGCGCGGCGGTGGTGATCGCGGACATGTCGGCGACCGCATCGTGTGACCAGGCCGGCATCGATGCAGTAAGCCTGGCCTGCCAGCAGGCGGAGATCCGCGGGGCCGAGCTGCGGCTGGTGGCGACCGCGCCCGCTGTGCGGCGGCTGCTAGCTGCGCAGGGCCTGGACCGCCTGGTTCCGGTGTACCCGTCGGTGGAGGCGGCTGTCGCGGCCGGTGAGCCGGACGGGCGGGATCCCCCCGCCGGTTCCGCCCTGCCGCCCGTGGCCCTCGGGTGGCCGGTGCGGCAACGGCCGCGGCCCGGCCCATTGAACGAGGCGGTGCTGCGGCAGTTGCTCGACGCCCTGGCCGACGGGATCGTCCTGACGGATGAGGGCGGCCGGATCGTGCTGGCCAACCGGCAGGCGGCGGCGATGTTTGGCTACCGGCCCGGCGAGCTGGCCGGGCAGCCGGTGGAGTCGCTAGTGCCAGCGGGGCTGCGGGACACGCACCGGCTGGATCGGGCCGCCTATGCGCTCAAGCCGGTGGCCCGGTCGATGGCCGACAGGGCCCGGTTGGCCGGGCTGCGCCGGGACGGCAGCACCATCCCGGTGGCGGTCACGCTGAGTCCGGTCCCCACCGCCAGCGGGCATCTCATCCTGGCTGTGGTCAGGGATGCCACACACGAGCGGTGGCAGGATGACTTCACCGGCCTGGTCCATAGCGTGCTGGCCGAGCAGGTGCAGCACGGCGAGGAACTGCTGGACCGGGTCGTCGGTAGCTTGTTTCATGTCGGGCTCAGCTTGGACAAGGCCGCAGGCCAGCCCGCGGAGCTGGCGCGGGAGCAGATCAGCGAGGCGCTCCAACGGCTGGACGACATCATCCACGAGGTCCGTGATCACGTCTTCCGTTCCCGGCGCCGGGGCGGCGGGGCAGCCGGGTGACTTCCTCATCCCCTGTCCATGGTCGGCGAAGCGCGAGGACTGAGGCCAAGATTCCGGACGAAGGCCGTATCCGCCGTGCAGGCCGACCGAGTGCACCACGGCCATGTTCGTCGGCGATGAAGTCGGGCGGCGGTCAAGGCTGCGGAGGCAGGGCGGCTGGCCGGGCACGCCGGCTCTCACATTGTCCCGACGCTTGCAACCGGGAGCGCGAGCCGCCGGATAGCCAGAACACATGCTCCTACGCGGTTGGCGATGGCCTATCGGCGGCCAGCAGCGAGTCGATAAACGGGCACAGGTGGGTCCGCTGGCCGCTGATCCTGCCCGGCTCGATCCCCACCACCTGGGCCTTAGACGCGGGCCAGCCGCAGTCGGTATCGATTCGCAGCCAACGGGGAATCACCGACCGGCCCTGGACCTGGACCGACCAGCCCGACCGGGTCGCCGGGTCGATCGAATTGGCGGCGAACGCGATGACCGTCTCATCCAGCGCCCGCTCGGGCAGCCCATGGTGCCCCAAGCACACGGCCAGCCTGCGGCCGTCCAGGTAGTACTGGACGGGGACGATAACCGGAAGTGCGCGGACCGACAACGCCAGCTGCCCCACTGACGCCGTCGCCAGCAGCTCCCAGCACTCCTGCTCGGAGAGATCATCCTGGTACGCAGCCATAGTTGACGAATGTACGAACTGGCGTAGGTGGTCCCCAGGGACTCAAGTCCCGGCCTGAACAGACCAACGGCCCGGCATGTGAGCGATCACGTGGTCTACTGGCTGGCCATCGGCGTATATGTAGCGATCGCGGTACTGGCCATCCCCTCGCTGCACGCACTGCGCATCGAGGGCGTGCTGCTGACGGTCCTGATGCTGCTCGGCGTCCTCCTCGCCCTGATGCTGATGTTCGCCGCCGGGACCCCGACCCGAAGGCTGAGCCAGCCGCGAATCCACCACCCGCCGGTTGATCAGGCAGGACCTGCCGCTCCCCAGCGGAAGGGCCGTTGCTTCCTGCCGCAGCGATAAGGCGCCAGTTCAGGGAGCCCGCTCCGGATCCTGGGAAGCAGACCGGAACGCTGAAGCGTTAACAAGCCCGTTGACCTGTCGACCGCTTCTGCAGGGAGATGGATAAGGCGGACAGTTCTACCATACGTTCCCGATCTGTGACGGGCAGGTCAAGATGCATGAATATACGTGCCTGTCCGGTGATAGCAGTGCCCGCACATACCAAGTTTAAAACAAGGTCAGCTTATTGCCATAACGAGAGCGCCGTTCCACCGCCGGGCCCATCGCGAGCATGGCGGCCACGAAAGCCGCCAACGGGACGTCAGCATGGTCGCCGCTCAATACAGCCAGGATAAGAGGCCGGAGACCGGTCACGGTTTACTCTATGCCGCCGACCGGGCGAACCCTTAGGAAGCCGCAGCTTCCTGCGTTTCCGCGGAAGCGGCTTGTGCGCGGTTTCACAAAGCGCTTCCGCGGAGACGTTTCGCCAGTCGAGGGGCCGGGAAGCGCGTACTCATCTGACGCGGATCGGTCGCATGGCCCGCCGCGCAGGGGGTTAAGGTCATCTCAGCGCTCCGGCGAGGCGCAGCACACCGTGCCGGCCGGGATGACGGGCATCGGCAGGCCGCTGATCCGGTGAGTGACTAAGGAGCGGACGCATGACCGACCGCGAGCGACACGGCGAGTCTGCTAGAGACCCTGGGCCGGTGGTGTTTGTCCTTTTCGGGGCGACCGGGGACCTGGCCAGACGGATGGTGCTGCCGGCCTTTTACCGGCTGGCAGGCGAGGGGCTGCTGCCCAGGCAGTGGTGGCTGGTGGGCAACGGCCGCGGCGATGTCACCGACGAGAGCTTCCGCGCCCATGTCCACGACGCGCTCACCGAATTCGGCCCCAAGCCAGAGCCCAGGGAATGGGACGCCTTCGCCGAGCACGTGTTTTTCGCCGGCGGCGGGTTCAGCGTCGGCCATCCCGGCCGCCTGCCCGACGTGCTGGGTGAGATCCGCAGACAGCTGGGCGGAGACCCGCAGATCGTCTGCTACCTGGCCGTGCCGCCGACGGCTTTTGCCGGGCTGACTGAGGCGCTGGGCCGGTACGGGCTCGCCCGAGGCGCCCGTGTGGTCTACGAGAAGCCGTTCGGCACCTCACAGGCGAGTTTCCGGGAGCTGGACCGGGTCGTCCATTCAGTGCTGGACGAGCAGCAGGTGTACCGGATCGACCATTTCCTGGGCAAGGAAGCCACCCAGGATCTGCACCTGCTGCGGTTCGCCAACGGGTCGTCGGCCGCGTACTGGAACCGCGAGCACATCGAGTCGGTACAGATCGACGTGCCGGAGACGCTCGGCATCGAGGACCGGGCACAGTTCTACGACGCCACCGGCGCGGTGCTGGACATGCTGGTCACCCACTTGTTCCAGGTGGCCGCCGAGGTCGCCATGGAGCCGCCGGCCAGCCTGGGCCCGGCGGACCTGCAAGGTGCCCGGGAGGGGGTTATCGGCTGTTTCCGGCTTCTTGACCCGGCTGAGGTGGTGCTGGGGCAGTTCGACGGGTACCGGGAGGTACCGGGGGTCGATCCGCAGTCCCGCCGGGACACCTTCGTCGCCGCCCGGCTCTGGATCGACAACCCCCGCTGGCGAGACGTGCCGTTCTACCTGCGCACCGGCAAGCGGATGGCCGTATCGGCGCAGCGGGTCAGCCTGATCCTCCGCGATCCGCCCGGACCGTTGTCCGGTCGGCTGCCCCGCGGCGCCAACGTACTGTCCTTCTCCTTGGCCGGCGACGGCGAGATCGACCTGTCCCTGGTGGCTAAGAAGCCCGGCCCGGCGCTGGAGCTTGACGTGGCCTACGCGTCGATCCCGCTGGCCAGCCTGCATGGCGCGGATCCGCTGCCGCCGTACGTCCGGCTGATCCACGACGTGCTCCTGGGCGACCGCTCGCTGTTCACTCGCCCGGACGGGCTCGCCGCGGTCTGGGACGTGGCCGAGCCGCTGCTGTCCGCACCGCCCGCAGTCAGCACCTATCCGCTCGGGTCATGGGGGCCAGCCCCAGCACGTGACCTCATCACACCCGGACGCTGGCTCCTCGGCCAGTAGCAGGCCGGGCACACGGTGATGCGCCCGGCCTCTGCGGCAGCTTCGGCAGGCGAGCAGACGGACCCGACAAGCAGGCATGTGGAAGGGAGACCGATGGCAGGGACGGACGAGCCGGTCGCGGTGCTCGGCGTAGGGGCGATGGGACATGGGATGGCGGCCAGTGCGCTGCGGGCCGGCATCCCCGTGATCGTATGGGACCGCCGGATGGAGGCGGCCCGGGACCTGGCCGGGCTCGGCGCCCAGGTCGCCGAGTCCGCGGCCGATGCGGCGCGGCGGGCCGCGATTGTGGTGACGATGGTGACCGACGCCGATGCGGTCATCTCCATCGCCCGGGACCAGGGCATGCTCGCTGCGCTGGCCCCACGGGCGATCTGGGCGCAGATGAGCACGATCGGCGTGGCCGGGATCGACCGGATCGCGGCCCTGGTCAGGGCTGAGCGTCCTGACGTGATGCTGCTGGACGCGCCGGTGTCAGGCAGCAGGGATCCGGCCGAACGCGGCGAGCTGACGATCTTCGCGTCCGGGCCCGGTCAGGCGCGGCCGCGTGTCGCTGCGCTGTTCGGCGCGCTCGGCCACCGCACGATCTGGGCCGGCGAGGCCGGGGCCGGCACCCGGCTGAAGCTGGTGAACAACACCTGGCTGGCGTTCGCGAACGAGGCGGTTGCCGCGTCGGTGGCCCTGGCCAGGCAGCTGGGCCTGGAGGTCGCGACGGTGCAGGATGCCCTGGGCGGTGGCAGTCTGGTGGCCCCGTGGCAGGCGGCCAAGCTGCAACGCATCGCCGACGGCGAGTTCTCCGCCCAGTTCGCGCTGTCGCTGGCGCTCAAGGACGTCCACCTGGCTGTCCAGGCGGCCGGTGACGGCCGGTTCGCCGTACTGGCCTGCCTGGCTGACGAATGGCAGCAAGCCGTCGATCAAGGGCTCGGTGAGCAGGACCTGACCGTCGTGACGCGCGTGATCGGACCGCCCGATCCGGCGTTATCGCCCCGCGGTCGTCGCGCCGAAGCGCGGCCAGCTGGCCGCGGCATCATGCCCGGCGGGTGCGGTTGCCCCAGATGCTGACGGGATTCACCCGGATGAAATGCGCGGGCACCCCTGCGACCCACGGTTCGAGCCCGGCATCGATGAACGGCACGCGCTCGGCCTCAGCATCAAGATGATGCGCCGCCCCCCGGACCAGCACGAT
>Ga0187809_10001128_pt1 | contig 12918 bp, 8 predicted proteins | sample NC_wetland_sal_i_8_FD_132415 | JGI IMG/M metagenome (GOLD analysis project Ga0187809, IMG submission 132415) | Wetland sediment microbial communities from Neuse River Estuary, North Carolina, USA - ASW_4 | ecosystem: Environmental > Aquatic > Freshwater > Wetlands > Sediment | place: USA: North... | reverse complement strand
GTCGGCACGAAGTCCAGCTCGTTCTCCAGGCCCTTGATCCGGGCATTGCCGCCGTTGGCAATGGCCGTGATGCTCGGCGGCACGAGGAACGAGAACTGGAAGTTCTTCCAGTCCTCCCAGAAGAGCGCGCCGTTCCACCGCAGCGTGTTCCCGAGCCACTGGGTCTTCCAGCCGACCTCGTAGTTGGTGAGGAAGTCGGCCGCGTACGGCACGTTGCCGCCGATGCGGTTGACGCCGCCCGGTCGGAAGCCCTTGGAATAGGTGGCGTAGACCATCTTGTTCGGCGATATCTTGTAGGTCACGTTGACCCGCGGCACGTGCCCGGTGGCGCTGGTGCGCGCGTCGAGGTCGGTGCAGGGCGAGTTCTTGACGATCGAGGGCTCGAAGCAGGTGGCGGTCCCCTCCCCCGAGTAGAAGTTCGCGTTGAACCCGTAGAAGCCGATCAGCGAGTTGTCGTACTTGTAGAAGCGCATGCCTCCGGTCACCGACCACTGGCTGTTGATGTCCCAGGTGACCTGCCCGAAGGCCGCGCGGTCGCGGTCGACGCGCTGCTCGTCGGTCAGCCAGATCGTGTTCGGGAAGCCGGGCACCGAGTAGTCGTTCGGCGCGATATAGCCGAATCCCGCGGGATTGCCGCCGTACACGTTGGTCCAGCCGTATCCCGGCATCGTGTAGTTCTGCCAGATGTTGTGCATCTGGCGCTGCAGGAAGAGGCCCACCGTGGCGTGCACCGGCTTGTCGAGCGGCGTCGTCATGCGCAGCTCCTGGCTCCACATCTCGAAGTCGCCCGCGCCGATGACGAACTGCTGCGGCATGATCGGATTGCCGTCGTTGCCGAGGTAGTACGCCCCGGAGCCGTTCATCTTGTCGTAGAACTCCGAGTAATCGCTGTAGTCGGCGATCGAGTGCTGGTTACGCTTGACGTAGCCGCCGGCGTACACGATGTCGAAGTTGCTGACTTTGCCCTCGACCGTCAGGGCGGTCTGGGTCCAGGTGTCGTGGGAGTTCTCCGGCCCGAAGTGCGCGACCTTCAGGTCGCCCATCGCCGGGTCGTAGCCGAAGAACCCGCGGCTGGTGTCCGACTCCCCCTGGAAGCTCGGCGTGACCGTCCAGTGATCGCCCAGATCGAACCGCAGCTCGACGCGGCCGCCGTCGGTGTCGACGGTGTTGTAATTGCTCTTGCGCCAGGGCGCGTTGGTGATGGCGCCGGCGCCGATCGGGGCCGACGGCGTGCACTGGCCGGTGCCGCCACCGGGGCCGATGCCGCTCGCCGATTGCGCCCAGGTCGGAAACGTGCGCACGCCGTTCGTGATGCAGGCGCTGGTGTCCGTGCCGGCGACATTGCTGATGAACCCGCCGTCGTGCTCCTGCCAGCCGACCAGGCGGATCGCCGCCCGGTCCGAGATCGGCATGTTGACGTAGCCCTCGACCACGTCGCCCGTTCCGCCGGCCTGGATCTTGTTGGCCTGGATGTTGTAGCCGGCCGCGAACTTCTTCGGGTCCGGCTTGTTGGTGATCAGGCGCACCGTGCCGGCCTCGGAGCTCGCGCCGAAGAGCGTGCCCTGCGGGCCTTCCAGCACCTCGATGCGGCTCATGTCGTAGATGTGCAGCGGCAGCGCGCCGGTGATGGTGGTCACCGGCTGCTCGTCCAGGTACACGCCGACGCTCGGCTCGGACCCCGAGTGATTGCCGTCGCCGCCGCTGACGACGCCGCGGATGTAGATGATGGCGGAGCCCGGGCCGCCGTTGTCGCCCTCGCCCTGGCTGCGCACGTACGAGATGGCCGGCGCGAGCTGCACGTAATCGTCGAGATTGACGATGCCGAGCTGGCGCAGCGCCTTGTTGTCGAACGCCTCGACGCTGATCGGCACGCTCTGCAGGTTCTCCTGCACCTTCTGCGCCGTGACCACGATCGTCTGCAGCATGTCCTCGCCGGTGGCCTTCTGCGCGTGCGCGGCCGGCATGGCGGCCACCAGCGCGGAGGCGAGCGGCACGCCCGCCCGGACGATCCCGCGGAGGGCCTTCGCCCGCTCGCGTGAGAGCTTTCTACGTCGACTGCGCGTCATTGTTCACTCCCCGTACCCCAAAGTGTGGTGCAACTCGAAACCAGGCGGATGCCGGCCCGTCAATGGAAGGCCGGCACCCGCGGATACTCGCTCAGGACATCTCCCAGCGCCTGCTTGAGAGGCTCGAGCCAGGGCTCATAATGACGCCATTGCTCGACGCCGTCGCGGAAAATCGGCCGGCGCACCTGCTCGGAGCTCGCCGTGCGCACCGCCCGCTCGTTCTCGTAGAACCTGAGGCACGCCGGATCGAACGCGAGCCCGCAGTGCTCGAGCAGCCGCCGGACCTCGACCTCGGTGTCCTCGATCAGGCTCTCGTGGAAGACGCGCGCCACCCTGCCGGGCAGCACGCCGTCGATGTGCGCCATGAGCTCGACGTAGTCGCGATAGTAGCGGCCGATGTCCTCGAGCCCGTAGCTGAACCACTGACCGCGCGCGAAGTGCTGCTTGTAGCAGGAAAAGCAGCAGCCGAGCGGGTGACGCCGCGCGTCGATGACGACGGCGTTCGGCAGAATGAGGTGGATCAGGCCGACGTACATGCAGTTGTTCGGCATCTTGTCGATGAAGAACGGCGCGTCGGTCTTGCGCATGACCCGGGTCTCGGCGAGGTAGCGCTCGCCGAGCGCGGTGAGCTCGTCCCGGGTGAGCGCCGCCAGGCGCTTGAGGAAGGCGCCCTCCTCCTCCTGCCGGGGGCCTGCGAGCTCGCGCGCGATCTTCGGCAGCTGCGGCAGCTCCATCGTCCCCTCTATGAGCGGATGACTGGCGAGGATCTGCTCGATGAGCGTCGAGCCGGCCCGCGGCAGGCCGACGATGAAGATCGGATCGCGCGCCGCAGCGCCCGCCCCGGCGCGGGCGGCGAAGAACTCGCGCGTCAGCAGCGCCTTCGAGCGACGCACGAAGCTCGAGCTCTCCTCGGGATCGTAGCCGTGCTGCGCGCGGCGCAGCGCGTTGCCGGCCGCGTAGTGGGTGAAGGATTCCGGGTATGCGGCGGCGTCCTCGAGCGCCTTGCCGAGGGCGAACTCGAAGTGCAGCCGGTCCTCGTCGGCCAGATCCGCGCGTGCCAGCGCCTGGCGCATGGCGAGCACGTCGGCGTCACTGAAGCGGAAGGTCTTGAGGTTGGCGAGGCTCCACCACGCCTCGCCCAGGGTCGGCTCCAGCGACAGCGCCCGGCGGTACGCCACGATGCTCTGCGGGATCCTGCCGGTGGTGCGCAGCGCATGGCCGTAGCTCGTCCAGAGCTTCGGCTGCTGCGGGTGCTGCCGCAGCACCGCTTCGTACGCCGCGATCGCATCCTCGTACTCGCCGAGATTGGCGGCGATGGCCGCCTGCAGCGCCCGGTAGCCGGGATGGTGCGGCTCCTTCGCGAGCAGGCTGGCGCACTGCGCCAGCGCCTCGGCGCTCCTGCCCTGGCGGTTGAGCACGGTGGCGTAATTCTGGCGCGCCGCATCGAAGGACGGGGCAAGCTCCAGGCAGCGCTCGAGCAGCCGCAGGGCGTCCGAGTAGCGCAGCAGCCGGGCCGCCACCTCGGCCAGCATGCGCAGTGCGGCCACGTCGTTCGGCTGCTGCGCCAGATGCGCGCGCAGCAGGGCTTCGGCCTCGGGGATGCGGTTCTCGCAGAGCGCCGCCGCCGCGCCGAGCAGCCGCGGATCGCGGGTGGCCGCCTTGATGTAGTGGGCGTAGGCCCTGTCCGCGCTCGGGGCATCACCGCGCGCGCGCAACTGGTCCGCCAGGGCGAGCCAGGCGTCCGGCGCGTCGGGGCGCAGGGACACCGAGTGGCTCAGCGCGTCGATCGAGCCGTCGACATCGCCTGCGGCGGCGCGCGCGAGTCCCAGGATCAGGAACGCCTGCGGCTGGCGCGGAATCACCTTCAGGATCTCCCTCGCCTGCTCGGCGGCGGCGGCCGGCTTCACCGCCAGCAGGCGCGAGGCGTGCGCCAGCGCGACGTCGAGTGTCCCGAGGGGCTCTGCGGCGGTGCTCAAGGTCCGCCTAATGTGCCCGAATCCGGTTTTTTTTCAAGATCGTGACGGGTGAATTTCCTTCACGCGGCCCGATGCAGACGCCGGCGGCGAAAGTCCGTGATGATCTCGCGCGCCGCATTGTGACCCGGCGCACCCGTGACGCCGCCACCCGGATGGGTGCCCGCGCCGCACATGTACAGGCCCGGAACGGGGCCGCGGTAGTTGCCGTACCCCAGCATCGGTCGGGCGGATAACATCTGATCGAGGTGCAGCTTGCCGTGGAAGATATCACCGCCCACGAGGCCGAAGGTGCGCTCCAGGTCGAGCGGGCTCATGATCTGGCGGCCGAGCACCGCCGCCTTGAAGTTGGGCGCGAAGCGGTTGACGGTCTCGATCATCAGATCGGCGACGTGCTCGCGATGCAGGTCCCAGGAGTCCCCGTTGGGCAGCTGCGGCGCGACATGCTGGCAGAATAAACTCGCCACGTGCCGGCCCGGCGGCGCCAGGCTGTCATCGAGCGTCGAGGGAATCACCATTTCCACGATCGGCTGCCGCGACCAGCCGCCGGTGCGCGCATCGAAGTAGGCCTGCTCCATGTAGCCCAGGGTCGGCGCCAGGATGATGCCCGCGGTATGGTGCTCGGCGGCCGCGCGGCCCGGGAGGCAGGTGAAGTCCGGCAGCTCCGCGAGCGCCACGTTCATCCGGAAGGTGCCCGAGCCGCAGCGCCACTGCGCGATACGCTCCGCGAAGTCCTTCGGCAGCGCCGCCGGGTCAATGAGGCTCAGATAGAGCAGCTTCGGGTTGAGATTGGAGACGACCGCGGCCGCGCGCACGGCCTCCCCGCTCTCCGTCACCGCGCCGACGGCGCGTCCCCGCTCGATGATGATCTCGCGCACGGCGGATCCCACGCGGATATCGACCCCGCGGGCCGCGGCCGCCTTCGCCATCGCCTGCGTGATCGCGCCCATTCCGCCGATGGCGTGGCCCCACGACCCCTTCTTGCCGTTCACCTCGCCGAAGCAGTGATGAAGAAGCACGTACGCGGTGCCGGCGGCGTACGGGCTCGCATAATGACCGACGATACCGTCGAAGCCGTAGACGGCCTTGATCGGATCGCTCTCGAACCAGTCATCGAGGTACTCGCCGGCGGATGCGGCGAAGAGCTTGAGCAGCTCGCGGCGCAGACTCATGTCGAGCCGGCCGAGCCGCGCACCTAACCGCGTGGTCCGCAACAGCTCCGGCAGCGCCGCCGCCCAGCTGCCCTGCACGACATTGGGCGGCGTCTCGAGCACCAGGCCGCGCAGGACATCCGCGATGGCCTCGAGCCGCTCGCCGTAGGCATCCAGGCGGGCGGCGTCCTTCGTCGAGAACTTCGCCACCTCCGCGTGCGTGCGGCCGGCGCCGGTGCGCAGATAGCCGCCGTCGGCCGTGGGCAGAAAGTTCGCGAGCTGCCGCTCCACCACCTTCAGGCCATGGGCCGGCAGGTCGAGGTCGCGGATGACCTTCGGATTGAGGAGCGAGACCGTGTAGGCGGCCACGGAGTTGCGAAAGCCCGGATGGAATTCCTCGGTCACCGCCGCGCCGCCGACGACGGCGCGCCGCTCCAGCACCGTGACCTTCAAGCCCGCGGCGGCGAGGTACGCGGCGCACACCAGGCCGTTGTGGCCACCGCCGACGATGAGCACGTCGCGCATGTCAGCTCCCATGACGGTTCCAGCTCCAGCCCCTGGCCGGCGCGCGCGGCAGTCCGCTCTCGGGTATCAGCTCGCGCATGCGGCGCGAGAAGCCGCGCAGGCAGACCTCGCTCGCCCCGAGCGGACCGACGGTGTAGGCCTCGGAGGCCATGCCGGCCTGCACGCGCTCGATGAGGCCGCGGTCCTCGAGACTCACCTCACGGTTGATGCGCCAGTTCAGGTAGCGGGCCGCCCGCATCTCCCGGCGAGAGTCCGGATGAACGTAGGGGATCTCCCGGATCAGGGTCTCCGTGGCCGAGATGGGCAGGAACTGCATGAAATCGATCTGGTCCGGGTAGATGTCGAAGGCGATGTTCGGCCAGAGCTTGAAATAGGTCCACAGCCGCTGCCGTGCCGGCGGCAGATGCGGCACCGGCGGCAGCAGCGCCTGATACAGCCGCTCCGACCAGTTGGCCGAGGGGACCTCGCGCAGGGTGCCCCACATCTTGTCGATGTAGGGCCGCGCCTCGACACCGTAGCTGGCGCCGAAGAGACGGGTCAGTCCCGGATGGGCGACCGGAATGTGCAGCCCGTCGGAGTAGTTGTCGCCGACGTTCTTCCAGTTGACGCTGCGCGGCCTCAGGGTCACCCGGCCGTGGGGCACGAGCTCCTCCAGCCGATAGGCGGCGAGCTCCTCGGCATAGGGCGCCGCCATCTCGCGCACGCTCGGCAGGCCGGGCGCGAAGCGCACGAAGACGAAGCCCATGAAGATCTCCTGCTCGAGCGGCATCAGGCCGAAGCGCTCGCGGTCGAGCCCCTGGAAGTCCTCGCGCTGCGGCACCGTCAGCAGCCGCCCTTCGAGCCCGTAGCTCCAGGCGTGATACGGACAGGTGATGCGCCGGCCGCAATGCCCCTTCGTGCCATCGAGCAGCCGCGCGGCCCGATGCCGGCAGGCGTTGTGGAAGCTGCGGATCTGCCCGTCCTCGCCGCGCAGCACGATGACGCCCTGGCCGAGGAACTCGAAGGTGTGGAAATCGCCGCTCTTGGGCACATCGTTGACGTGGCAGACGACCTGCCAGCTCTGGCGGAAGATGAGCTCCTTCTCGAGCTCGAAGAATTCCGGGTCGCGGTAGATCCACGCCGGCAGGCTGACCGCGTCGTCGCTCATCGCGGGTGCGATCGGGATCGCTCGGGCATTCATGGCTGGGGCCGCCTCGATGTTGTTGTACGCTCGTATAGCAGCGTACCCGGCCGCCGGTCAAGGGGCCGCGCGGCCGCCCGGTATCGCCTCGCGGCAGAGCCCGCGGCGCGGCGGTATGATCCGCGGCGGATGAGCAGAGAGCCGCAGCCGCCGAAGTTCCGTCGCGCACCGCCCGCGCTGCGCCGCGAGGGCCTCATCGAGGCGACCCTCGCCTGCCTGCGCAAGTACGGGCACGAGGGCCTCTCGGTGCGGCGCATCGGCGCCGAGGCGGGGGTCTCGCCCGGTCTCATCAATCATCACTTTCCCAGTGTCTCCGCGCTCGTGGCCGCGGCCTACGAGAGCCTGTCGATGTCGCTGCTGCATTCGCTCGAGGAGCGCGCGCGCGAGCTCGATGCCAGTCCGCGCGAGCGGCTGCGGCGCTTCTACGAGGCGTGGTTCGCGCCGGCGCAGATCGATCCGGGCCTCTTCAACACCTGGCTCGTCTTCTGGAGCATGATCTCGCATCACGCGGAAGTCAGAGCGGTGCACGACCGCACCTACGCGGCATACCGCGCGGCGCTCGAGTCCCTGCTCGGCCAGCTGCGCGCCAGCGAGGGCGTGCCGCCCTTCAGGCCCCGGCCGGCGGGGATCGCCCTGGCGGCGCTGCTCGATGGCCTGTGGATCGAGGCGAGCATCAACCCCCGCACCTTCAGGCCCCGCGAGGCCGTGGCGCTCTGCGAGGACTGGACGAACGCCCTCTGCGCCGGCGCCTTCCCGAGCCTGCTCGCCGGCGGCGGCTCGGGGACGCGGCGGCGGCGCGCCTCCCGGGCGCGGTCGCGTTAGGCGGCGCGCGTGAGCTCGTGGGTCGGGCATTGGGCCGCCACGCGCATCCGCCGCCGGATCTTCGGCTTCCTCTTCGGCTTCGGCCTCATCGCCTACGTGCAGCGCACCGAGGTGACCATCGCCGCCCAGCGGATGATGCCCGACCTGCATCTCTCGCAGCTGCAGATCGGCTGGATCGAGCAGGCGTTCGTCGTCGGCTATGCGCTCTTCCAGCTCCCCGGGGGCCTGCTCGGCCAGCGATTCGGCGCCCGCGCGGCCTTCACGGCCTTCGGCATCGTCGCGTTCGCGGCAGTCATGTGGACGCCGGCGGCCCCGCAGCTGCTCGGCGGCACGGCGCTCTTCGTCGCGCTCCTCGGCGCGCAGTTCCTGCTCGGGATCGCCCAGGGCGGCATCTTTCCGGTCTCGAACGGCGTCTTCGAAGCCTGGTTTCCCGCCCGCCAGTGGGCACTCGCCCTCGGCGCGCAGAACATGGGCCTCAATCTCGGCGCGGCGCTGACGCCGCCGCTGATCGCGGTGCTCATGACGGGCGTCGGCTGGCAGCGGGCGCTCGTCTGGGCCGGCATTCCACCGCTGCTGCTCATCGCGCTCTGGGCCTGGTATGCGCGCGATTCTCCGCGTGAGCACCCAGCCGTCTCGGCGGCGGAGCTGGCGGAGCTCGACGGTGTTTCGCCGGCAGCGCCCGCCGGGCGTGTCGGCGCGGCGAGGCTGCTGCGTCTGCTCGCGGAACGCAACACGCTGCTCCTCGCCCTCTCCTACCTGGCCATGAATTACGCCTTCTACCTGCTCGCCAACTGGTGCTTCCTCTATCTCATCGAGCAGCGGCACTTCTCGGTGCTGCAGAGCGGCTGGCTCGCGATGCTGCCGCCGATCGTCGCCGGCGTCGGCTCGGGGATCGGCGGCATCGCCACCACCCGCCTGTGCGAGCGGTACGGGGCAAAATGGGGCTATCGCGGCGTGCCGCTGCTCGCGCTGCCGGTGGTGGCCGTGTTGCTGCTCGTCGCCGCGCGCACGGCGAGCGCCTCCGTGGCGGTCGTTGCACTGACCGCCTGCTTCGGCTTCATCGAGGTCAACGAGGCGGCCTACTGGGCCGCGTCGATGGCGGTCGGCCGCAGCGACTCGATGGCGACCGGCGGCGTGCTCAACACCGGCGGCAACCTCGGCGGCATCATCGGCATCCCGGTGATCGCCTGGCTCTCCGGCCGGCACGCCTGGGGCGCGGTGTTCGCGATCGGCAGCGCCTGCGCGCTTGCGGCCGCGCTCCTCTGGCTCGCGGTCGATGCCGGGCAGAGCGTCACGGGCGAGGAGCGCGGCGCGGGCGCCGCAACGGCCACCTTGGCCTAGGCTTCCCGGCTTCGCGGCTCGCCGCGTCCGCCGGAACTCGCCCGCAAGCGCGGCGTTGCAGGCTCACCCCCACACCCGCTTAGGGCGGAATCTGCCACGTGGCCATTGCCTGCCCGGACTGCGGCGCCCTGCTCAGCTTTCCTCCCCTGCCCCGGCGCAGCACCGCCATCTGCCTGCGCTGCCGGACGCGCATCGAGAGCACCTCGGGCCGCAGCCTGAACGTGGCGCTCGCCTGCTCGATCGCCGTCCTGCTGCTGCTCCTGCCAGTGGACACGCTGCCGCTGCTGCGCGCGGAGTTCCTCGGCCAGAGCTCCGCGCGCTCGCTGGCCGAGGGCGTCGGCCACCTCTGGGCGCACGACTGGATCACCCTCGCCGCCCTCAGCACCATCTTCGTCATCGTGCTGCCCGCGGTGCGCACGGCTCTCCTCGTGGCCGTGCTCGGGATGCTGCGGCTGCGGCAGCGGCCGCCATGGCTCGGTTGCGCGTTCCGCTGGGCCGTGTGGCTCGGGCCATGGGCCATGCTCGACGTGTTCCTGCTGGCGGTCGCGGTCGGGTACTACTACCTGACCGAGATCGAGCATCTGACGGTGCGGATCGAGCTCGGCGGCATCCTGCTGCTCGTGGCGGGCCTGCTCACCATGCTGGCGCGCGCGGCGCTCGAAGAGCGCACCGTCTGGCGCGCGATCGGCGCCGAATCCCCCGCCGTCGCCGGCGAGCACGCGCTCGGTTGCGGCACCTGCGGCCTGGTGCAGCCGCCGCCGCGCGCCGGCGGCCGCTGTCCGCGCTGCGGTGCCCGCAACCGGCCGCGGCGGCTCGATGCGACGCCGCGCACCGCGGCGCTCGTCAGCGCCGCCTTCGTCCTGCTCTTTCCCGCCAACTTCTTTCCGATGAACTCCTCGAACCTGCTCGGAGTACATCGCGAGTACACGAACTTCGGCTACGTGCAGCAGCTGTGGCATCACGGGCTCTGGCCGCTCGGCGTGATCACCTTCTGGACCAGCATCATCACGCCGGCGCTCATGATCAGCTGCGTCGGCTGGTGCGTCCTCTCCGTGGAGCGGCGCTCGGCCCGGCGCCTGGCCTTGAAGACCCAGTTGCTGCGGATGGTGGCCGAGACCGGACGGTGGTCGGAGACCGGACCGTTGTCGATCATGTTCTTCGCGCCGCTCATCGACTTCGGGCGGCTGGGCGCGGAGAACGCCGGCTGGGGCGCCACCGCGTTCATCGTCATGACACTGCTCGTGATCGCCGCCGCGGTGACGTTCGACTCCCGGGTGATGTGGGATGCGTCCCCGCGTACGGAAGCGATCGAGCGCTCCTCCTGAGCGCGGCTCACCTGCGCCGCTGGGCGCCGATCGCGGTCCGCAACAGAGCCGTCATCACACGGTATCCCGCCCGGTTCGGATGCACGCCGTCATTGGAGAGATCGCGGCGGAATGCGCCCGCGGGGGTCGCGAGAGCCGCGTAATAGTCGACGAAGCCGGCGCCCCTCGCCCGTGCATAACGGCGCAGCCATGCGTTGAGGCGCCGGATCTGCACGGCCGGCCGGTACGGATGCGCCGTCCACCAGAAGGACACCGCCGGCGGGATCGAGCCGAGGAGCACCTGGATGTGATGCGCCTGCGCCAGCTCCACCATCGCCTCGATGTTCTGCTCGTACTGGCGCGCCGTGGTGGGTCCGGTGTTGCCGGCGATGTCGTTGGTGCCGGCCAGGATCTGCACCATCCGCGGCCGCAGCGCGATGACATCCGGCCAGAAGCGCAGCAGCATCTGGCTGCTCGTCTGGCCGCTGATGCCGCGATCGACGATGCCGTGGCCGAAGAGCCCGGGATCGCCCTGCCGCCAGAAATCGGTGATGGAGTCGCCCATCAACACCACGCGCGGCCGCTGGGTGAGCGCCAGATCGGCGCCCCGATAGCGGCACAGATCCGCCCAGTCGCGGGCGCGCTGCGCCGCCGCGGCGCGCTCCGCCGCCTCCCGCCGTTGCGGGGAGACGCCCCGATCGGGCGCGACGAAGTGCGCGCCGGGCGTGAGGATCATGTCGAGGAACGGCGAGTCGCCGGCCGCGGCGGGCTTCGCCGGCGCGCAGGGATCGCCGCTCATGGCGGTCGGGCCGTCCGCGGCAGTCGCGGCGCTTGCGGCAGTGCCGGCGGTCGCGCGCAGCACTGAAAACACCAGAGCGGCCGTGAGGACGAGGGCGATGGGTGGACGACGCATGATGTTGGTAACGATATCAGCGGGCATCCGCCAGGGTCAACCGCCGCCTCGCCCCAGTCCACGCCCGCCGCGCCGGTCGCCCGGCGCCGGCGGCGGCGCCATCAGGAACTTTGAAGTGGGCGTGGCGTTGATGAGCGCTTGGCCGGAGGAGACGCCGCCATCGACCGGAGAGGAAGCTCGCCTGCCGCGGGCAGGGTCGGCATGTTGCTCGCAGCGCTCATCGTGCTCTGCGAGCTCGGTGGCTGCGGCCGCGCGCAGCTGCAGCCGGCCGGTCCCGTCGGCGATGCCGAGCGGGAGATCCTCCTCGACTCCGTGGTCATCATGCTCGCGATCATCGTGCCGACGATCATCGCGATATTCGCCGTGGTGTGGTGGTACCGGCCCTCCAACGCGCGCGCGCGCCGGCTGCCCGACTTCGTCTATTCCGGCCGCGTGGAGCTGGTCGTCTGGTCGATCCCGGTGCTGGTCATCATCTTCCTCGGTGGCATCGCCTGGATCGGCTCGCACGACCTCGATCCGGCCAAGCCTCTGCCCTCGAAGCAACCGGCCCTCGATGTGCAGGTGGTCTCGCTCGACTGGAAGTGGCTCTTCATCTATCCGAAGCTCGGCATTGCCAGCGTCAACAGGCTCGTGGTCCCGGCCGGAGTGCCGCTGCACCTGACACTGACGAGCGCGTCGGTGTGGAACGTGTTCTGGGTCCCGCAGCTCGGCAGCATGATCTACTGCATGAGCGGCATGGCCGACACGCTGTACCTGGAAGCGTCGAAGCCCGGTGTCTATTACGGTGAGTCGGCGATGATCAGCGGCGACGGCTTCGCCGACATGCATTTCGACACCGACGCCGTGCCCGCGGACCGGTTCGATGCCTGGGTCGCCTCCACGCGCGGCGCCGGCCCCGTGCTGGATGAGCAGAGCTATCGCCGACTGCTGCGCCAGAGCGTGCCGCCACGGCCCTACACCTACCGCTCGGTTGAGCCCGGTCTCTTCGCGGACATCGTGATGCTGCGGCTGCCCCCGGGTCAGGGCCCCCACGGCGGCGTGCCCAGCGTGCATCCGGTCGGTGGCTCCAACGCCCACTCGGTGACCCTCAGATGACCTTCCTCGGCAAGCTCACCTGGCAGGCGATCCCGCTCGAGGAGCCGCTGCCGCTCTACTCGGGCCTGGCGGTCGTCGTCATCCTCATCGCGGTGGCGGTGTGGATCATTCGCCGCAATCACCTGCCCTACCTGTGGCGCGAGTGGATCACCAGCGTCGACCACAAGCGCATCGGCGTGATGTACTGCATCCTCGCCGGGGTGATGCTGCTGCGCGGCTTCATCGACGCGATCATGATGCGCACGCAGCAGGCGGTGGCCTTCAACGCCCCAGGCTTCCTGCCGCCGTCGCACTTCGATCAGGTGTTCTCGGCCCACGGCACGATCATGATCTTCTTCGTCGCCATGCCGTTCGTGATCGGGTTGATGAACGTCATCGTGCCGCTGCAGCTCGGCGTGCGCGACGTGGCATTCCCGACGCTGAACTCGGTGAGCTTCTGGCTCACCGCCGCCGGGGCGCTGCTGGTGAATCTGTCGCTGGTGATCGGCGAGTTCGACCGCACCGGCTGGCTGCCCTCCCCGCCGCTCTCGGAGCTGCGCTACTCCCCC
>Ga0187809_10001127_pt1 | contig 12919 bp, 11 predicted proteins | sample NC_wetland_sal_i_8_FD_132415 | JGI IMG/M metagenome (GOLD analysis project Ga0187809, IMG submission 132415) | Wetland sediment microbial communities from Neuse River Estuary, North Carolina, USA - ASW_4 | ecosystem: Environmental > Aquatic > Freshwater > Wetlands > Sediment | place: USA: North... | reverse complement strand
GACTTCAACTCCTACGGCTCGCGGCGCGGCAACCACGAGGTGATGATCCGCGGCACGTTCGCCAACATCCGGCTGCGCAACCAACTCGCGCCGGGCACCGAGGGCGGCGTGACGGTCAAGGACGGCGAGCAGATGTCGATCTACGACGCTTCCCGCCGGTACATCGCCGACGGCACCCCGCTGATCGTGCTCGGCGGCAAGGAGTACGGCTCGGGCTCGTCCCGCGACTGGGCGGCCAAGGGCACCCTGCTGCTCGGCGTGCGCGCCGTCCTGGTCGAGTCCTTCGAGCGCATCCACCGGTCCAACCTGATCGGCATGGGCGTCCTGCCGCTGCAGTACCGGCCGGGGGAGTCGGCGGCCTCGCTCGGGCTGACCGGGCGTGAGACCTTCGACGTCCGCGGCATCGAGGACATGAATAAGGGCAATATGCCGAACGAGGTCGTGGTGACTGCCGACGGCAAGGAATTCCGCGCGGTCGTGCGGATCGATACCCCGGGCGAGGCGGAGTACTACCGGCACGGCGGCATCATGCAGTACGTGCTGCGTTCCCTGCTCGCCGCCGGATAACCCGGTCAGCTCAGCTCCTTGGCAAAGTGGATCGACCGCCGCTGGTAACCCATGTGCCGTTCGTAGAACGGCACCGACACGGGACTGTGCACGTAGGTGTCCAGCCTGACCATGCTGGCGCCGCGGTCGCGTCCCCATGACTCAGCCGCCTCGAGCAGCGCGGTGCCGGTTCCGTGGCGCCACTGGGCCTGGTCGACCACCAGGGCATCCACCATGAGCCGGATCCAGCCGAGCTCACGGACCAGCTGGTGCGCGGCGCTGGCGGCGGGTTGGGCCAGGCGGGCGGTCAGCCACCCGGCCACCTGGCCCTCCTGTTCGGCGACCAGCCGCAACGTGTCGCTGCTCTCGCTGGTTGCCCCTTTATCGGCTATCTCGGCTATATCGGCCTCGAAGGACTCGGCCAGGCCGTCGGTCGAGGGAACCTGGAATAGCGCTGGATCGAGGCTGGCGTAATAGGCTCCGGCGGAGAGCCACACGCGGGCCATACCCTCGCCGTCGCCAGGCCGGGGCGGTCGGATCTGTACGGACATGACTTAAGTCTGACCTCGGGGAGACCATCATGCGGACCGTTATCTACTCCATGAGCGTGTCGCTGGACGGCTTCATCGCGGGCCCGGGTGACGACATCGGCTTTACGGCGCCGGATGGGGAGCTGTTCCGGTTCCACGTCGAGCAGACACGCCACATCGGCGTCGAGCTGATGGGCCGGCGGTTGTACGAGAGCATGCTGGTCTGGGGGGACCCCGAGGCGGCTCCGTCCGGTCCGGACGAGCTCGAGTTCGCCCGAATCTGGAACGCGATCCCGAAGGTCGTGTTCTCCACCACGCTAGAGGAAGTCCAGGGCAATGCCCGGCTGGCCTCCGGCGACGTGGCCGGCGAGGTGGCCAGGCTCCGGGAAGCGCCGGGGGAGGGCGTGGTGTCCGTGGGCGGCGCCGGACTGGCCTCCACGTTGATCAAGCTGGATCTGATCGACGAGTACCGGCTGTTCGTTGTCCCGGTCGTGCTGGGCGGCGGTACGCCGTACTTCCCGCCGCTGGACCGCGCGATCCCACTCGAGCTGCTCGAGACCCGGACCTTCGGCTCCGGGGTCAGCTACCTGCGCTACCGGCGCCCGCCGCGTGGATGAGCCTCTGGTCGTGGCCCGGCTCCGGGCCGCGGGCTGCGTCTTCGCCGAGGATGAGGCCCGGCTGCTCGTCGCCGGGGCCCGGACCCCGGATGAGCTCGATGCCATGGTGGAGCAGCGGGCGGCGGGCCTGCCGCTGGAGCAGGTCCTCGGCTGGGCCGAGTTCTGCGGGCTGCGCATCGCTGTCGATCCGGGCGTCTTCGTGCCGCGCCGCCGCACCGAGTTCCTGGTCCAGCAGGCTGTTCTTCTCATCCGGGGGGATTCCATCCCCCCGGACCCCCCTGGTCCCCTCCTCCGCGCGGACACCGTCCTCCCGGAGACCCCTCGCCCGCCGGCCCGTCCTGGGGCCGTGGTCGTCGACCTCTGCTGCGGCTCGGGTGCCATCGCCGCCGCGCTCGCCGCGGCCGTGCCGGACGCCGAGGTGTATGCGGTCGACCTCGATCCGGCCGCCGTCCGCTGCGCCCGGCGCAACGTCCCCGGCCCTGTCCACCAGGGCGACCTGTACCAGCCGCTGCCCGCCCGGCTGAGAGGCCGGGTCGAGATCCTGGCCGCCAACGTGCCGTACGTGCCCACCGGCGAGATCGGGTTCCTCCCGCCCGAGGCCAGGGCGCACGAGCCGCGGGTCGCGCTGGACGGCGGGCCGGACGGCCTGGACGTGCTGCGACGCGTGGCGGCCGAGGCACCCGATTGGCTGGCGCCCGGCGGCCACCTGCTGATCGAGACCAGCGAAGGCCAGGTCCCGCTAGCCGCAGCCGCCTTCGCAGCCAGCGGCCTCAGCCCGCGGACGGCCACTTCCGCGGACCTGAACGCCACCGTTCTCATCGGAACGCTCCCCGCGGCGCGGCGCTTACCCAGTGAACCCCGGGGTTCACTGGCCTCTAACATGGTGAACCCCGGGGTTCATATCGTTGCGGCGGGCAGTCGACACCGGCCCGAGACGGCAGGCTGAGCAGACCGGACGGTCGGGGATCAGCGGTTCAGATACCGGGGAACAGCGGCCGTAGCTCGTCGAGGTCCACGCCGTCGGCTTCGACCGGCGGGGTGTGGGCTGGGTCGAGGCGACCGTAGACCAGCCGGATGAACGCCTCCGCGGGCAGGCGCAACTCGGGTAGGCCTTCCTCGCCGTCCGATTCGGTCAGGTTGACCGCCTCACCCGTTTCCAGGATGAAGTGCCGTTCGGGGTCGCTGGTCGATACCCGCAGCCGGCGCGGCTTCCCGTCCGGCTTGGCCGCCCTGGCGGCGAGCTGGCCGACCGTGTCGATGAGCAGGCCGACCGCGTCCGGCGCGACGGTCGCCGACGGGTCGAGCGCCACCGCGACGTCCCAGGTGTGGACGGCGTGCTCGCTGACCCGCATCCGCGCCAGCCCGGTGATATCCAGGTCCATCCCGAACATGTGCAGGCGCACCCGCGCCTTCTGCTCCGGGTCGAGGGACTCGAACCGCTCCAGCGTCGCCTCGTCGGCGCGCAGGCCGTCCGCGGCCTGGGCCTGCGGGTCCTTGGCGTTCCACACGTTCCAGATCGGAACGAATGAATCGCGTCCGGGCGGATCCTGCCCGGTCAGTCCCGCCTCCAGGAACCCGCCGAAGATCTCGGCTTGGGAGCCGAGATGAGAGAGCACCTGGGCAATCGACCACTCGCTGGCGTACGAACGCTGCTCTAGCTGGCTCAGACCGAGCGGCTCGACCAGGGCTTGCAACCGGTCGTGGGACTGCCGCAGCGCGCCGATCCACGGGTCCGGGCTGGTTTCCATGATGCTTCTCCGTTGCTGGCTGGCTCGTAGTGCTGGCTGGCATATCAAGGGGAGGAATCCCCGGGAAGCTTACTCGAGGTCCGGCCCATTCCGGAGGCTACCCTCCACATCACTTACCATGAAGCCCATGACCGTCCGCGACCAGCCCGAACTCGGCCTTGCCGGGACGGCGAGCGATCGCGCCGAACCCGGCGACTGCGGGGGCGAGGAGCGCAGGCTGCGCGCCGATGCCGCCCGAAACCGAGCTGCCATCGTGGCGGTGGCCCGGGACGTGTTCGCCGAGCACGGGCTGGAAGCGCCGCTCGAGGCGATCGCCATCCGGGCCGGCGTCGGCATCGCCACGCTGTACCGGCGCTTCCCGACTCGGGAGAAGCTGGTCGCCGCCGCGCTGGTAGAAAAAGTCGCCGACTATGCCGAGGCAGCCCGGCAGGCCCTGGCCACCCCGGACCCATGGGACGGTTTCGCCGGCTTCGTCGAGCGGATCTGTGAACTGCAGGCCGGTGATCGCGGCCTGTCCGATCTCCTGTCGATGACGCTGTCCGCGGACGAGCAGGTCGAGGAGCTGCGCCGGACGGCCAACGACCTGCTCATCACGGTGATCGACCGGGCCAAGGCCGCAGGCACCCTGCGCGAGGATTTCGTCGGCGAGGACCTAGTCCTGCTGCTCATTGCGACCGCGGCGGTCACGCACGTCACCCGGGCCGACGCGCCCGAGGCCTGGCGGCGGTTCGTGGCCTTGGCCCTGGATTCCTTCTCCACCCGCGGAGCGCCGTCGCGGTCCGCGTCAGCGCTGCCCGACCCGCCTTCGACCGCCCAGATGACCCGGGCCATGATCCGGCTCGCCCGCGACCGCGGTTGCGGTGAGCGGGCCTAGCCCCGGCATCGTCTCGCACCTGGAATCGGTCCGGGCGGAACTGATCTCCCGGCGGTTCCCGGCCGGGGCCGCCGGCCACCCGCTACCAGCCTGACGTGGTCGTCTATGTCTGCTTAGCGTTTGCTGCCTATAGTTAAGGGCAGCTGTCATTCTGGTCAACGGGGGACCAGCTGATGCAACACATGGACATGGACCACGCAGGGACGGGCGGCGGATTGCGCACGCTCGCTTCAGCCGTGTCTCCGGCCGCCCGCGAGCCCGGTATCGGGGTCCGGCCCTGGCTTGATCGTCGTCACCTGATCATCGCCTACGCCGTGTTTCTCGCCTACGCGGCCATCGACGCGATCGGATCGGCGGGCGAGGACCGAGTCTGGGCCATCTGGGCGACCGGCGGCTATGCGGTGGCCTTGCTCCTGCTGTGGCGGTGGGGGCACCGGACCGCGGCCGCCTTGGTGTCGGTGGCCCTGGCGGTGGTCGCCCCGCTGCTCTGGCTGTCCGTCGCCTTCCGGCTCGAAGACGGGATGATGGTCATCGAGCGGTCCGCCTCCCTGCTGCTGCATCACGGCTCGCCATACCTGACTGCCACCCAGGTCACGTCCTGGCTCTCGTATAACCCCTACCTGCCGGTCATGACCCTGTTCGGCCTGCCGGCTGCGGTCGGCCTCGGCGGCCTGGCCGGGAACGCCGGGGTGTGGCTGGCTCTGGGCACCGTGGCCGTGCTCGCGCTGGCCTTCCGGATCGCGATGCCGACCTCCCGCCGCGATGCCCTGCTGGCCACCGCGGTCGCGGTCGCCTCGCCGGTAATCGGCCTCAACCTGGCCGTCATCACCACCGACCCCCCCGTGCTCGCGTTCATGCTGCTGTCGCTGGCCCTGGCCGCCGTTCCCGCGGGAACGACGGCCACTGCCGTGCGGACCGCGGGTTCGGGAATCGCCCTCGGCGTGGCCTGCGACCTGAAGTCCACCGCCTGGCTCGCCATTCCGGTCATGGCGGCGATGTTCGCCGCCCGGGACGGGGCACGAGCCGCGTGCCGTTTCCTCGCTAGCCTGGTCGTCACCGTCGTCGTCCTCATCGCCCTCCTGGACCCTGCCGTGCTGTTCAGGCGGGATGCTGCCGCCGCACTGGTGCAGAACAGCGTGCTGTTCCCGCTGGGCCTGACCCGCGACAAGACCCCCGCCGAGAGCCTGCTGCCCGGACATCTGCTCACCACGATGGGGACCGCCGGGCACCTCGCCTCCGTCGGCCTGCTGCTTGCGGCCGGTCTCGCCGTGGCCATCTCGCTGGTGATCCGACCGCCCCGGGACGTACCGGCGGCGATCTGGCGGCTGGCGATCGGCCTGTCGCTGATCTTCCTGCTCGGCCCGAACGTGCGCTTCGGGTACTTTCTCTACCCGTTCGGCCTGCTCGGCTGGCTGGCTCTGACTCGGGAGACCAAGCCGGCCCAGGACGAGGCCCGTGACACAAGCCCGGCGTCAGTGCAGCACGTCGTCGGCGACCCGTAGCAACCGCCGGGTCAGGGACCGCAGCCCGGGTAGCCGGGCCAGCTGGATCATGCGTTCCGCGAGCGGACCACGCTTGGCCCGTGGGCGCCTGTGAAAAGCTGAACTGGACCGAGGGAGGAGCGTCAGGATGCGCGTCATTCAGGTTGAGAGCCAGGGTGGACCAGAGGTGCTGAGCCTGGCCGAACGACCGGCTCCGCAGCCCGGACCGGGCCAGATCGTGGCGGAGGTCGCCGCGGCCGGGGTGAACTACATGGACATCTACCAGCGCGAGGGAGTCGGCGGTTACGGCCGCCCGTCGCCGTTCGTGACTGGCGGCGAGGGCGCCGGGACGGTCACTGCCGTCGGCGAAGGGGTGACCAGTCCGGCCGTTGGCGACCGGGTGGCCTGGGTTGGCCCGGGCAGCTACGCCGAACAGGTCGTACTGCCCGCGGACCGGGTGGTCCCGGTGCCGTCAGCTGTCAGCACCGAGCTCGCCGCGGCCGCGATCTTGCAGGGCATGACCGCGCACTACCTGGTCACCAGCACGTACCCGGTACGGGCCGGGGACATCACCGTGGTCCACGCGGCGGCCGGTGGCGTCGGGCTGCTGCTGACCCAGATGGTCAAGCGGCGCGGCGGGATCGTGATCGCCACGGCCTCGGGCGGCGAAGGCGGGGAGAAGCACCGCCTGGCCCGCGACGCGGGCGCGGACTACATCGCCGGCTACGACCAGTTCCGCGCCGTCGTCGACGAGGTCACCGGCGGCGCGGGCGCGCACGTGGTCTACGACGGCGTCGGCCAGGCCACCTTCGACGACAGCCTGGCCGCGCTGCGGCCGCGCGGAATGCTGGTGATCTACGGGGCCGCCAGCGGTCAAGTGCCTCCCTTCGATATCCAGCGGCTCAACAGCGGAGGATCGTTGTTCGCGACCAGGCCCACGCTCGCGCACTACATCGCCGACGTGGAGGAGTTGCGGTGGCGGGCCCGCGAGGTGTTCGACTGGATCGCCAACGGCGAGCTCCACGTGCGGATCGGCGGCCGCTACCCGCTGGCCGACGCCGCCCGGGCCCAGCAGGACCTGGCCGCCCGGCGGACCACCGGCAAGCTGCTGCTCGTCCCCTAGGATGGTTCGTTCGGCTAAAGGATTATTTTTACTTTCAGATAGCTTTAAGTGCTGATGGCCGAACACCCCGCCGCCGGTCCACGCCGGTCCTACCAGACCATCCTGCTCGTCGTTGCCGTGACGGCGGCCGGGTTCAACCTGCGTACCGCCGTCAGCAACCTCCCTCCGCTGTTCCCGGACCTGCAGATCCAGCTACACCTCTCGCCGGCCGCCTTGTCCTTGCTGGCCGCCACGCCGGTGATCTGCTTCGGCGCGGCGGCCGCCCCCGCGGCCTGGCTGAACCGGCGGTTCGGGGAGGAAGTCGTCTTGCTCGCCGCCCTGGGCGTGCTCGCCGCGGGGCTGCTGCTGCGGGGCGTGGCCCCGGGCATCATGCTGTTCCCGGGCACGGTGCTGGCGGCCAGCGCGATCGCCATCCTGAACGTCCTGCTGTCCAGCATGATCAAGAGACGCAAACCGGACCGGGCCGGGCTTCTCATCAGCACCTACCTGACCGCCCTGTGCGTGGGGGCGGTCATCGCCTCGCTGCTCGCCGTGCCGCTCTATCAGGCGTCGGGCGGCTCGCTGCTGCTCGCGCTCGGGGTGTGGGCGGTGCCGGCCGCAGTGGCCATGCTGCTGTGGCTGCCCCAGCTCAGGTACCGGGCGGCCGGAGATAGGCACGGCGTCCAGGCAGTACCTATCTCCGGGCCCACTCCCGCGCCGACGCATATCAAGGTGCAGAAGTACGCGCTGGCCTGGCAGGTCATGGGGTTCATGGGCCTGCAGAGCCTGCTCTACTACGCGGCGCTGTCCTGGCTCCCGACCATCTTCCAGGACCGGGGCACGTCGGCCGTCACGGCCGGCAATCTGCTGGCCCTGATGGCTGCCGGTAACCTGGTTGGCGCGCTGATCGTGCCCGTACTGGCCCACCGCACTTCTGACCAGCGCGCCTTGGTGGTGCCGAGCATGATCGCGATGGGCGTCGGTCTGGCCGGGTCGCTCTGGGCTCCGCTGGGGACGGTCGCGTTCTGGGTCAGCATCCTCGGCATCGGTCAGGGCTCCTGCCTCGGCCTGGCCATCTTCTTCATGGTGGCGCGGGCGCCGAATCCGGGCGTGGCGGCCTCGCTGTCCGCCTTCGCCCAGTCAGCCGGCTACCTGGTGGCCAGCGCCGGGCCGCTGGAGTTCGGGCTGCTTCACTCGGTCACCGGCAGCTGGAATCTCCCGGCGGTACTGCTGCTCGTGCTGTGCGGCTTCGGCCTGGTCGTGGGCCTATTCGCGGCCCGGCCACTGGTGCTGCCTGACCAGCAGAATGCGACGCGTGTGTCGGAGACCGGGCATGCCTCGCGAGCCATCTGAAGACCACCATCGTAGACTCGGCTCATTCGCGTTCCGGACCAGGCCCGCACAGCACACACGAGGAGCAAACCGACGTGACCCTGCTGGAGTGCATAAACGGCCCTGAGGACCTGAAGAAACTCGACCAGGATCAGCTCACCCTCCTCGCCGGGGAGATCCGCGACGTCCTCATCGAGACGGTGAACAGGACCAGCGGCCATCTCGGGCCGAACCTCGGCGTGGTCGAGCTCACGATGGCGGTCCACCGGGTGTTCGACTCGCCGAAGGACAAGATCATCTGGGACACCGGCCACCAGGCGTACGTGCACAAGCTGCTGACCGGCCGCTTCGCGCGGTTCGGGACGCTGCGCCAGCGTGGCGGGCTGACCGGCTACCCGAGTCGGGCCGAGTCCGAGCACGACCTGGTGGAGAACTCGCACGCCTCGACCAGCCTGTCCTACGCCGACGGCCTGGCCAAGGCCTACAAGCTGCGCGGCGAGCCGGACCGGACGGTGGTCGCGATCATCGGCGACGGGGCGCTGACCGGCGGCATGGCCTGGGAGGCCCTGAATAACATCGCTGCGGCCAAGGACTCTCGACTGGTCATAATCGTCAACGACAACGGCTGGTCCTACCAGCCGACTATCGGCGGCCTGGCCGAGCACCTGGCCGCGGTCCGGGTCAATCCGCGCTACGAGCACGTGCTCGACTACATCAAGACCACGCTGCCCCGGACACCGCTGGTCGGTCCTCCGCTGTACGGGACCCTGCACCGGGTCAAGAAGGGCATCAAGGACGTCATTCAGCCGCAGGTGATGTTCGAGGACCTGGGTATTAAGTACCTTGGCCCTATCGACGGCCACGACGAGCGGCTGATGGAAACCGCGCTACGGCACGCCGCCGGATTCGGCGGGCCGGTGATCGTGCACGTGATCACCAAGAAGGGGTTCGGCTACCCGGCCGCGGAGCAGAACGAGATCGACTGCCTGCACCAGGTCCCCGCCGCTGGCGCTCAGCCGGGGACGTGGAGCCGGGTGTTCGGCGACGAACTGCTGGCTATCGGCGCGCGGCGGCCTGATGTGGTCGCGATCACCGCCGCGATGCTGCACCCGACCGGCCTGGCGTACTTCGCGGCGGCTTACCCGGACCGGGTCTACGACGTGGGCATCGCCGAGCAGCACGCCGTGACCAGCGCCGCGGGCCTGGCCATGGGCGGTTTGCACCCGGTGGTGGCCATCTACTCGACGTTCCTGAACCGGGCCTTCGACCAGACGCTGATGGATGTGGCCCTGCACCGGCTGCCGGTGACGTTCGTGCTGGACCGGGCCGGGATAACCGGACTGGACGGGGCCAGCCATCACGGCATGTGGGACGGGTCGATCATGCAGCTCATCCCGGGGATGAAGGTCGCCGCGCCGCGGGACGCCAAGCGGATCGTCGAGCTGCTCAACGAGGCGGTCGCGGTGTCCGACGGGCCCACCGTGGTCCGGTTCCCCAAGGGCAACGTGGGCGGCGAGGTTGAGGCGATCGCCAAGCTCGGCGACATGGACGTGCTGCAGCGGCCCGCGGCAGGCCTGGCCGAGGACGTGCTGCTGCTCGGGGCCGGCCCGATGGCGCTGATCGGCCTGGAGGTGGCGGACCGGCTGGCCGTCCACGGGATCGGCGTCACCGTGGTGGACCCGCGCTGGACCAAGCCGGTCGATGAGGCCCTGACCGGCGCGGCCCGCCAGCACCGGCTGGTGGTCACCGTCGAGGACAACGGGCGGGTCGGCGGTTTCGGTGACGCGGTAGCCCGGTTGCTCCGCGACCACGACGTTGACGTGCCGGTCAAGACGTTCGGGCTGCCCCAGGAGTTCCTCGCGCACGGGACGCGCCAGGAGGTCCTCGATGAGGCGGGCCTGACCTCTCAGCAGGTGGCTCTGCGGATCACCGAGGCGGTGGCCCGCCGCTCGTCAGCCAACGCGGTACCCATTCCCGGGCCCGGGCCCGTGCCCGACCGCGAAGCCGTGGACGCGCGCGAGGCTGCGCCAGAAGAGCGACCGGTCGAGTAGCGTAAATCTTTATGCTGAACGTAGCCGTGATCGGCTCTGGTCCGGCCGGACTCTACGCCGCTGAGGCACTGGTCAAACAGGCGGCCGCGCTGCCCTCGCCGGTGTCCGTGCGGGTCGACGTCATCGACCGGTTGCCCACCCCGTATGGCCTGGTCCGCTACGGCGTGGCGCCTGATCGTAAGTCGATCAAGTCGATCGCGCAGTACCTGCGCAAGGTGCTAGAGAGCCCGGACGTCCGCTTCCTGGGCGGGGTGCATCTCGGCGAGGATGTCACCCGCGACGAGCTGATCTCGGCATACGACGCGGTGATCTACGCGACCGGGGCCATGCGGGACCGGCGGCTCGGCATCCCCGGCGAGGACCTGCCCGGCAGCTACGCGGCCACCGACTTCGTGAACTGGTACTGCGGTCACCCTGATGTGGACGCGGGCGCGTTCACCCTGGACGCCGAGTCGGTCGCGGTGATCGGCGTCGGCAACGTCGCCGTCGACGTGGCCCGGATCCTGGCCCGGGACCCGGCGGAACTGCACGCCACCGACGTGCCGCAGCCGGTCCTGGAAGCCTTGTACGCGAGCAAGGTGCGTGAGGTCCATATGATCGGCCGGCGCGGGCCCGCATACGCCAAGTTCACCACCAAGGAGCTGCGTGAGCTGGGCGAACTGCCTGGCGTTGAGGTCGTCGTGCACCCCGATGAGGCCGATTTGAACACGTTCGATTCCTCCGGCGAGAGCGCCGCGCTGGCCGAAGCCGACCGGCGGGTCCGTGGCAACCTGGTGGCCATCTCCAAGTGGGCGCAAGGCGAGGCCGCGGAACCGGCCCCCACCGGGCACTCACGTCGGCTGGTCGTCCGGTTCTGGCTGAGGCCGGTAGAAATCCTTGGTACTGAACGGGTCGGTGGTATCACCCTCGAGCGAACGGCCATCGATTCCGACGGGAAGTTCGGCGGCACTGGGCAGCTTGAGACGCTCGACGCGCAGATGGTGCTGCGTTCGGTCGGGTATCAGAGCGTCCCGCTGCCGGGCGTGCCGTTCGACCCCCGGGCTTCGGTCGTGCCGAACGAACTCGGCCGCGTTCTTGGCCCCGACGGTTCCCCGCTGCCGGGAGAGTATGTGGCTGGCTGGCTCAAGCGCGGCCCGACCGGGGTGATCGGCACCAACAAGTCCGACGCCGCCGAAACCGTCCGCTCCCTGCTCGAGGACCTGGCCGGCGGCCCAGCCGCCGGCGACACCCAGCTGCCGCGGCCCGGCCTGCTCAGGTTCCCCGACGCGCCAGCCGCAGTCGAGGCGGGCCCGGACGCGACCGTTGACGCGGGCGCTACCGACTGGCCGCTCGCGTCTGTCCTCGCCGAGCGCGGGCTCACGCCCGTCTCCTACGACGAGTGGCTGCGTATCGAGACCGCCGAAGTCCAGCTGGCCCAGGACCTCGGCCGCGGCGAGCGGGTCAAGCTACACAACCGCGACGCCATCTGGTCCGCCTGCCGCCCTGACAACGCCTAGCCGTTCTAGGGTGCCTACCGGTACGCTCGCCGGTTCTCATGGGCCCATTTTCGCTCACCAGTACCATGAGTTCTACGTTACCGGGGAGGGTTCGGGCTTATGGGAGAGTTGTGGGCACTCTGGTGCACAAACCACTCCCCGAGGCCCTAATCCTCCCTGCTAATGCATCGGCGTTGCGCATCACGCAACGCCGATGCATCGATGGTTCGCGCAGGCGCCTGCGTCAAGGGCACGCCGCTACAGACACGGCCGCGGAATGTCACTGGTTGTCCGCATCATGAAGCCGAAGGCGGGACGGCCACCGTGGACGATGGAGAGGCAAGCGGACATGACGAACCACAATGGCGTCCTGATGATGCAAAGGCTGCTACTAGCCGGGACGCTCGGCCTGGCCGTGGCCCGGAGGGCGGCGGCGATTCTCGACGGCGAGTCGGCGTCGGGAGACGTGCCGGTGCCGGCGGTGCTCGAGGGCCAGCGAGCCCCCGATCCCCGCAGCCAGGACGGCGCGGTGCTGCGGGCCATCCTGGACGCGGCCAACGAGTGCCTGGGTCATTTCGATGACCGGCCGCCGGGGGAGCGGTGGTGCGACGCGCTGCTGCACCTGCTCGACCTGGCCGCGTTCGCCGCCGACCTGGGCGCTACGGCGCCGGACGCGTAAGGGCGCTACAGCGCCGGACGCGTAAGGGCGCTGCGGCGCCGGACGCGTAAGCCGGTCAGCCGGCCGCCGGAGCCGTACCCGCGGCTCCGGCAGGCCCGGAGGCTCCGGCAGGTCCGGAGGCCCCGAGGGTACGGCGGCCCGCGTCGCGTACCGGCGCGAGCGCGGTGGCCGCGATGGCCGTGACCGCCATGCCGGCGGCGACCACGGCCATCGCGGCGGACGGCGCCATGGTCTGCAACAGGAACCCAGCCAGCAGCGACCCGAGGGGGATGACCCCCAGGCGATCTGCACGGCGACGCTGCTGGTCCGGGCCAGTACGATCAGGCCCAGGGTCAGGATCTGCAGCAGGATGTTGACGGCCGCGGCGAAGAACGCGCTGTAGCGCAGGAAGGGCTGCCGCCAGGTCCAGGCCAACCCCTCGCCGAGTTCGCCCTGCAGCCGACGCGGGGCCGAGGGAGTTGACGTCGGCCGGGACGCCTGCATG
>Ga0187809_10001126_pt1 | contig 12920 bp, 14 predicted proteins | sample NC_wetland_sal_i_8_FD_132415 | JGI IMG/M metagenome (GOLD analysis project Ga0187809, IMG submission 132415) | Wetland sediment microbial communities from Neuse River Estuary, North Carolina, USA - ASW_4 | ecosystem: Environmental > Aquatic > Freshwater > Wetlands > Sediment | place: USA: North... | reverse complement strand
CGAAGAGGTCGTCATCGACGTCGACGAGGAGCATTCCGGCGTCGTCGTGCAGAAGATGTCCGAACGCAAGGCCGAGATGACCGAGCTGAAGCCTTCGGGCGGCGGACGTGTGCGCCTCGTGTTCCACGCGCCGACGCGCGGCCTCATCGGCTATCAGGGCGAATTGCTCACCGACACGCGCGGCACCGCGATCATGAACCGCCTCTTCCACGGCTATGCGCCGTTCAAGGGCGCGATCCAGGGCCGCCGCAACGGCGTGCTGATCTCGAACGACAAAGGCGAGGCTGTCGCCTACGCGCTGTGGAATCTGGAAGACCGCGGCCCGATGATGATAGAGCCCGGTTGGAAGGTTTATGCCGGCATGATCGTCGGCGAGCACACGCGCGACAACGATCTGATCGTCAATGTGCTCAAGGGCAAGCAGCTCACCAACATCCGCACCACGTCGAAGGACGAGGCGGTACGGTTGACGCCCCCGATCAAGATGACGCTCGAGAAGGCGCTCGCCTACATCCAGGACGATGAGCTGGTCGAGGTGACGCCGGCGTCGATCCGCCTGCGCAAGAAGCTGCTCGACGAGAACGAGCGCAAGAAGGCCGACCGGCAGAAGGAAGCCGAGGCGGTCTGACGCCTCAGCCGGCCCGCTGCCGCCACTGCGACGGCGGCATGCCGAGCGTCTTCTTGAAGGCGCGACTGAACGAAGCCTCCGAATCGTAGCCGACGTCGGCGGCGATGGTTGCAATATTTCCGGCCCCGCGCGTCAGCATCTCCGCCGCAAGCTGCATCCGCCATCTGGCGAGATAGGCGATCGGCGGAAGGCCGACGAGCGCAGCGAAGCGTTCGGCCAGAACCGAGCGCGATGCGCCTGCGCCTCGCGCCAGCTCTTCAAGCGTCCAGTCGCACGCCGGCTTCTCGTGCAGCAGCGACAGCGCCTTGCCGACGAGCGGATCGCGCAAGCCCGCAAGCCAGCCGGCGCGTTCCGGCGGAAGCGTCTCGATGTAGCGGCGCAGCACGTCGATGAACATCAGCTCGGACAGCTTGGTGAGCACGCTCTCGCTGCCGGCGCGCTGCTCCGCGGTTTCGGCGAGCGCATACTGGATGAACTGGCCGATCCATCCGGACTGGCGTCCCGGCTCGCCGGCCTTGATGACCGGCGGCAGGTTGTCGATGAGCGGATTGAACGGTCCCTTGTCGCAGGCGAGATAGCCGCAGACGAGCCGCGTCGTTCCCGGGCCGCCATCCGCGAAATTTATGCAATAGGGCATGCGTCCGACCGCCGCGATCTCCAGCGCGTCCGTCGTGAAAGGCTGCGCCTTGGCCTGCGCCGCGCTCGACATCACGTGTGCGTCGGCATTGACGAAGACAATCACTTCGCCGGCTTTCACGTGCAGCGGCTCTCCGCCGGCGAGCTTGCCGAAGCACTCGCCTGCGGTGACAACGTGATAGGCGATCAGATGATCGGCATCGGGCAGGATCTTCGGCAGGATCATGTCGGGCGACGGCGAGCCGACCGCCCAGGGGCCGTCGGCGACGATCTCGAAGAAGGCCGCGCCGGTCAGCCGGACGGTCTTCAACAGATCGGACAGTGCATCCGCGCCCATGCCGCAGCCCCCGATCGACCGCCCGCAAATCCCGAATTCCGGACGCAGTGTCAAGCGGCGCGGACGCGCTGACATTCAATTCGCCGTGCGGGCCTATAAACGAACCGTCCCGGCCGGGCGCCCTTTCGGCGCCGGCTTTGCAAGTTTTCGAACACAGGCGGGACGAGATGACGACTTACAAAGGTGCGTGTTTCTGCGGCGCGGTCGAGGTCGAGGCGACGGGCGTGCCGGAAGTGATGGGTTATTGCCATTGCGCGTCCTGCCGTTCGTGGTCGGCCGGGCCGGTGAACGCCTTCACGCTGTGGAAGCCGGGCAACGTCAAGGTCACGATGGGCGCCGAGCATCTCGGCACCTACAGCAAGACGCCAGTCAGCGATCGCCAGTACTGCACGAAATGCGGCGGCCACGTCATGACCGATCATCCGCCGCTCGGGCTTACCGACGTCTATGCCGCGACGATCCCCGGCCTGGCGTTCAAGCCGTCGGTGCACGTCAACTATGCCGAGACCGTGCTGCCGATGAAGGACGGTTTGCCGAAGCTCGAGGACTTCCCGAAGGAGTTCGGCGGCTCCGGCGACATGGTTTCCGAGTAAGCGCGGGAGAAAACACCATGGACATCGCAACATTCCGCGCCACGCAGGAGCCGATCAGGGAGCGCTTGCGTGCCGATGCGGCGGCGGCGCTCCTGACGCTGCGCGCGACCGGCGAGGTGGATGCCTCGACTGTCACCTGCAAAGTGGCGACGGGCCGCGGGCTGGCGGTTGCCGGCATTCACCCCAATGCCGGCGGCTCCGGACGTGAGCTCTGTTCCGGCGACATGCTGTTGGAGGCGCTGATCGGCTGCGCCGGCGTGTCGATGAGGGCGGCCGCGGCGGTGCTTGAGATTCCGATCCGCTCGGCGGCGGTCACGGCCGAGGGTGACGTCGACCTGCGCGGCACTCTCGGCGTATCGGACGACGTGCCGGTCGGTTTCAAAGCGATACGCTTGCAGTTCGACGTCGAGACCGACGCACCGCAACAGGACGTCGACCGGTTGCTCGAACTCACACATCGCTATTGCGTGATCTTCCAGACCTTGCAGACCAGTCCGAAGGCGGTGGCGCGCATGAACGTGATTCGCAAAGCTGCCGCGCGCGCAACGCAGGCGGCGTCCTGGAATGAGCGTACGCGGGAGGCGGTTTCGTAACGAACCAATTCGCCTCCCGCGCGCGGGAATGCGCAAGACGACGCTGAAGGCTTGTTCCGACTCGGGATTTCGCGTCGTGCGAGTCGCGCTCAAGCCCTGCTGTGGCCACTAATCCACACCGTTAACCCATCATTAACGATAGGGCTTGAAGGCCCCCGGGTTCGTTGCTTCTATCCTCGCATGAGCACGACCCTCATAGAGATTCGCCGCGCCAAGACGGCCGACGCTTCGGACGTCGCGGAGACGCACGATGAAGCGTGGCGCGCGGCCTATCAGGGGATCATCCCGGGCAACGAGCTCGACAAGCTGATCAACCGGCGCGGTCCCGACTGGTGGGATTCGGCGATCCGCAAAGGCAGCCGTATCACCATCCTTCAGTTCGGCGACCGCATTGCCGGCTACGCGAACTATGGCCGCAACCGCGCGCGCAGCCTGTTCTACGACGGTGAAGTCTACGAGCTCTACCTGCGTCCGGAATTCCAGGGGCTCGGCTTCGGCCGCCGCCTGTTCAACGCCGCGCGCAAGGATCTGGTGGCGAGCGGGCTGAAGAGCCTCGTCGTCTGGGCGCTGTCGGACAACGACCCGGCGATGGAGTTCTATCGCGCGCTCGGCGGCCGTGCGGTGGCGCGCTCCTCGGAGCGCTTCGGCGCCAAGACGCTCGACAAGGTCGCCTACGCCTGGCAGGCGTAAGACATCTTCGCCAAAACTGAGGTCGTCATGCCCCGCGAAAGCGGAGCATCCAGCTTGTCGCCCGCCTTCGCGGGCGATGACGTCAAAAGGAAGGCTCCGCCAGCCCGTTCTGCGCGCAGGTTGCGCGTAGCGTGTTCAAGAGCAGGCAGGCGATGGTCATCGGCCCGACGCCGCCCGGCACCGGCGTGATTGCGCCCGCCACCTTTTCCGCTTCGACATAGGCGACGTCGCCGACCATTCGCGCTTTGCCGTCTTCGCCGGCGACGCGGTTGATGCCGACGTCGATCACGGTCGCGCCAGGTTTGATCCAGTCGCCACGCACCATTTCCGGGCGCCCGATCGCCGCGATCAGAATGTCGGCGCGCCGGCACAGCGCGGGCAGATCGCGCGTCTTCGAATGCGCGATCGTCACCGTCGCGTTCTCGGCAAGCAGCAGTTGCGCCACCGGCTTGCCGACGATGTTGGAGCGGCCGAGCACCACTGCCTCGAGCCCGGACAGCGAGGTGTGTACCGACTTCGCCAGCATGACGCAGCCGAGCGGCGTGCACGGCACCAGCCCGGGCAGGCCGCGGGCCAGCCGGCCGGCATTGAGCGGATGGAAACCGTCGACATCCTTGGCCGGATCGATCGCGGCGATCACGCGCTGCGAGTCGATCTGTTTCGGCAGCGGCAACTGCACCAGGATGCCGTTCACTGCGGCGTCGGCGTTGAGCGCGGCGATCACGTCGAGCAATTCGGCTTCATCGCATGTCGCCCGCAGCGTGTGGTCGACGGCGCGCATACCGGCTTCGGCCACCGCCTTCGATTTGCTGCGCACGTAGACGCTGCTCGCCGGATCCTCGCCGACCAGCACCACGGCGATGCCGGGCACCACGCCCTGCGCGGCGACGCGTGCGACATCGCGCGCAATCCGGCCGCGCAGCTCGGCCGCGATGCTCTTGCCGTTGATGATGCGTGCGGTCATGTCTCCGCCCCCGTCGAGCGCGCCTTGTTAGCGTGAAGCGCCGAGCTTCTCCAGCGCCGAAACCAGCGTCGCCACATGGCCGGCAATGGCCAGCTTCTTGATGCGTGACGTCGCGCCCGCGGTCAGCGACACGTCGCGCGGTGGTATTCCCAGCGCCTTGGCGAGGAGGCGGCACAGCGCGTCATTGGCTTCGCCGTCGGTTGGGGCGGCGCGCACGCGCACCTTTAGTGTGCAACGGCCGTCGGCGAGTGTCTCGACGCCGTCGATGGCGTCGCGCCCGCCCTTGGGCGTCAGCCGCACCGTGAGTGCGACCGCGCCCGCCCCGGCGATCCAGGGCGCGCTCATGCCCGGCTAGATGAAAAGACGGATGTACAGCCAGAAGATCAACTGGCGCAGGAACAGCAGCGCGATGATCAGGATCACCGGCGACACGTCGATGCCGCCGAGGTTCGGCAGCAGGTTGCGGATCGGCCGCAACAGCGGCTCGGTGACGCGGTACAGGAACTCGCCGACCGAATGCACGATCGGATTGCGGCTGTTGACGACGTTGAAGGCGACGAGCCACGACAGAACGGCCGAGGCGATCAGCAGCCAGATGTAGATGTTGATGATCGTATCGACCAGCCACAGAAACGGGTTCATCGCAGTCTCCTGAAAGGCGCGCGCGCCCGGGTCACGAATACCCGCTCGGCAGTGCCGGGAAAAGGGGTTCCCGGCTTCGGCGGAGGCTGTCCTTGACAGTCTTTCGGGGCGGCCCTAAATGGCGGCCACTTGCGGAAAAATCGGGTGTGCGCCGTGCTTTGGCGTCCGCCGGAGTCGGTTGGGGCCATAGCTCAGCTGGGAGAGCGCCTCGTTCGCAATGAGGAGGTCGGCGGTTCGATCCCGCCTGGCTCCACCATCCGACCTCCGCAGGCTTCCGATCAGGCAGAGCCGCCGGCAGCCCGCAGCCGTCCCTGGCCCGTCGCCATCTCAAGCGGCATCGTCATCGCACAGGCGAGCCCGGCGGGCGCGTAGGTCAGCCGCGCGCTGCCGCCGAGTTCGGCGGCGATGCTGCCCTCGATCAGTCGCGAGCCGAAACCGCGCCGTTCCGGCGCCGTAACCGGCGGGCCGTCCTGCTCGGTCCATTCGATGTGCAGCAGCGCGCCGCCGGGCGCCGCGACCGGCCGCCACGCCACCTCGACGCACCCACCGGGCACCGACAGCGCGTCGTATTTCGCGGCGTTGGTCGTCAGCTCGTGGAACACCATCGCCAGCGTCAGCACGGCGCGCGGCCGCAGCATCAGGTCCTCGCCGCGCAGCACGATGCGATTGGCGCCGCTGGCCACATAGGGCGCGAGGCTGGAATTGAGCAGTTCGCGCAGGTCCGCGTTCTCCCAGTGCCGCACCGTGAGCTGATCGTGCGCCTTGGACAGCGCCGCGAGCCGGCCTTCGAAGCGTTCGCGGAATAGAGGCGGCGAGGGCGCCGCGCGCGCCGTCTGCGCTGCAAGCGACTGCACCGTGGCGAGTGTGTTCTTGACGCGGTGATTGAGCTCGTCGATCAGCAGCCGCTGCCGCCGCTCGGCGATCTTGCGCTCGGAGATGTCCTGCACCACGCGCACGACGTAGAGCAACTCGCCGCTCGCGGTGCGCACCGGCGAGGAGCGGACCGACACCCAGATGTCGCGTCCGTCCGGACGCACGAGCCGCTTCTCGACCGAATAGAATTCCAGTTCGCCGACGACCTGCTTGCGGAAGCTCTCGCGGTCCGGATCGGTATCGTCGGGATGCGTGTGCGTGAACAATACGGTCGACAGCAGCTCTTCGCGCGTGCGGCCGAGGATCGCGCAGGTCGCCTCGTTCACGCGCAGCAGGCGGCCGTCCGGCGCGATCTCGGTGATGCCGATGGCGGCGTGCTCGTAGGTCGCGGCCAGCCGCTGCTCCTGTTCGCGCGCGAGCCGTCGCGATTCCTCGAGCGCCGCCACCATGCGCTGCCGCTCGGTGATGTCGAGGAAGCAGTTGATGACGCCGACCATGTCGCCGCGCGCATTGCGCAAGGGATCGACGTTGATCGCGACGTAGACTTCCCTGCCGTCGGCGCGCTCGATACGCAGCTCGGTGTCACGCACCGCTTCGCCGGTCGCGAGCACGCGCTCGACCAGCGAGGCCGACATTTGCGATCCGTCCATGGCGAAGAACTTCACGCCGTTCACAAAGTCGCGGTGGCTCTGTCCCGGTTCCGGCGCGCGGCCCCAGATTTCGACGGCGCGCCTGTTGTACTGGAGGATGGTGCCGTCGGCGCCGCAGACGAGCGTTGCGATCGGCAACATGTCGAGGATGTCGCCGGATGCGCGCAGGACGGCGCTGGTCAAAAGTGGCACGGGCCGCGCGGTGGGCCGCGGGGCCTCGCTCGCTTCGCGCATCGCCGGACACGCCTCCCCCGCGTGACCACTCCCCTTACCCGCAGCGAGCGGACCAAGGCGGCCGGGCAAAGTCAATGTCCGCGGCGAGACTGTGAGTTCCCGGAGGGGCGCGCGTCAGGAGGCGGCGGCCGGCTCGGCCTTGCGGCCGATCCAGTGGTCGACGAAGGCGGCGAGCCAGGCATTGGCCGCGTAATCGTAGACGAAACGATCCGCTATGTGCTCGTGCCTCTGTTTGGTCCCCGGCAGTTCCATGCGGTGCGCGCCGCGCACGAGCCAGCGGTACATCATCGCGTGCGTGACTTCCGGATGGAATTGCAGGGCGTATCCGGAGCCGTAGCGGAACGCCTGAACCGAAAAGGCGTCGCCCTCGGCCAGGAGTTCCGCGCCGTTCGGCAGATCGAAGCCTTCGCGATGCCACTGATAAACCCGATCGGGCCATTCGGCGCAGAGCTGGCGACCCGCCGCGGTCGGGCGGATCGGGTAGTAGCCAACCTCGGCGTGCCCCTGCGGATGGAATGAGACCTTGGCGCCGAGATGCCGCGCCATCATCTGTCCGCCGAGGCAGATGCCGAGATAGGGCTTGTCGTCACGCAGCGGCACGCCGATCCAGTCGGTCTCGCGCTTGATGAAATCGTCCGTGTCGTTGGCGCTCTGCGGCCCGCCGAAGATCACCGCGCCGGCGTGCTCGTCCATGGTCTCCGGCAGCGGGTCGCCGAAGCGCGGCCGGCGGACGTCGAGCGGATAGCCGAGCTTGCTCAGCACCTGGCCGACGCGGCCGGGCGAGGAGTGCTCCTGGTGCAGGATGATCAGGACGGGCTTGAGCATGGCATGCGAGCGCAGGGGGCGCAGGCCGTCAGTCATATTGCGCGCCGCGAGTCGCCACAACTGAAGGATGCGTGAGGCCGCTATGCCTGCTGCGCGGGCTGGCTGCGGCTCTGGCGCGCGCCGACGGCGCGCAGAAGGTGGCGGCGCGGCACGAAGCGGACGGCGAGCGTGACGAGCTTGCTGCCGAGCCCCGGCACGACCGTGCGCGTCCCGCGCATCACCCCGCGATAGCCGGCCTCGGCGACGGTCCGCGCCGTCTGGACGAGGAGGCCCGGCGCGATCTTGCCCTTGACCCCGGCGCGCGCGGCGAATTCGGTCGGCACCGGGCCGGGACAGAGCACGGTCACCTTGATGCCGCGTGGCGCAAGCTCGCTGTGCAGCGCCTCGGTGAAGGACAGCACGAAGGCCTTGGTCGCGTAATAGACGGCCGAGCCGGGGCCGGGCAGGAAACCGGCGACCGAGCCGACATTGAGCAGGCCGCCCTTGTGGCGCTCCATGCTGTCGACGAAAGCGAGCGACAATTCCGTCAAGGTGCGCACATTGAGGTCGATCATTTCGAGCTGCTCGGCGCGGTCGCGCGCATCGGCGCGGCCAACAAGGCCGAAGCCGGCATTGTTGACCACGTATTGCGGCTCGGCGCCGTGCTCTTCCAACGCCGCGCGGATGCGCGCCGCAGCGCCCGGCTTGGCGAGATCGTCGACGATGACGATCGGCCGCCCGACCGCCGTCGCGGCGATCTCATCGGCCAGCGCGCGCAGGCGGTCCTCGCGGCGCGCCACCAATGCGAGCTTGTGACCGTTGCGCGCGAACACATGCGCGAGCTCAACGCCGATGCCGGCCGAGGCGCCCGTGATCAGCGTCACCGGCCGCAAGGCGCTCATGCCTTCACGCTCCCCTGCTCATTCGCCTGCGACACCCGTTCGCGCAGCGCTATACGCTCCTCGCGCGAGACGCCGAGCAGGTCGGCGGCGCGCCAGATCAGATTGTCCTCGAACTCGGTGATATTGCCGTCGGCATAGACGATCTGCCACATCATCTCGACCATGCGGGCGCGGCCGGCTTCGTCCAGCGTGCGGCCGAGCCGCGAGGTGAATTGATAGAGATCGATCGAACGGCGCTCGACCTCGATCGCCTCGGCGATCATCTCGTCGGCGGCTTCGTCGTCGAGGCGGAACCGTTGCATGACCAGGCCGTGCAGCCGCTTTCGCTCGGCGTCTGAGAAGCCGCCGTCAATGGTCGCGGTGTGCACCAGCAGCGCGCAGGCCGCCAGGCGGTAATCGTCGCTCGCGAAACGCGAGGGATGGTGGCCCTCGTCGGTAAAATCGGCGATCAGCTTGCGCAGTGCGTCGAGCATCGTTGCGTCAGGTCCTTTAGGGAAGCGCCGCGCCCCGTATCTCATCTAGCAACGACGGCGGCCGTCCGAAACCCCGGACGGCCGCAGCCTTACCGCCCTGTAACGTTCAGGCCGGCGCCTGGGCGACCTCTTCCAGCGCTCTGTTGCGCGGCTCGACGCCCCAGGCCCAGACCACTACGATCTGCACGACGACGAGGCCGATCATCAGCCAGATCACGCCGGGCAGCTTGTAGCTCGCCATCAGCGCGCCGACGATGAACGGCGAGACGACGGTCGCGCCGCGGCCGAGCGTGTTGCAGATGCCGTTGGCGCGCAGGCGAATCTCGGTCGGGAAAAGTTCCGGCGTGTAGACGCCGAACAGGATCGCCGTCTGCACGTAGATCGCCACGATCAGCAGGAAGCCGATCGTGAGCACGATGGTCGGGTCCGAGCTCGCATCGAAGCGGGCATAGACATAGCCGAGTACGATGGTGGCGACGGACGCGCCGATGATGCTGGCGCGCCGGCCGACCGCGTCCGACGACCACACGCCGAGCGCACAGCCGACCAGCGAGGCGACCGACAGCACCAGCGTGTAAGCGAGCGAGTTGGTGATCGTCAGTCCTTGGCGCAGGAAGAATTGCGGCAGGAAGATCACGAAGCCGAAGATCAGCGTGTTGATGGTGATCAGCACCCATGAGCCGACGATCATGCGTTGCAGGATCGGCGGGCGCAGCATGTCTGAAGCGACGAGTTGCGGCACCGGCGCGACCACGGCCGGCGGCGGCAGCGATCCTGCCTTGCCGGCTTCGGCCTCGATCGCGGTCATCAGCGCCTCGGCTTCCGCCGTGCGCCCCTGCGCTTCGAGCCAGCGCGGCGATTCCGGCAGGTTCTTGCGCAGGTACCAGACGATCAGCGAGCCGATGCCGGCGATGACGAACATCGGCCGCCAGCCGAAGGTCGGAATGATCAGGTAGCCGAGGATCGCGGTGACCGGAAAGCCGGCGACGACGATGAAGGCCATGAACGACAGCCAGCGGCCGCGCGTCTTCGGCGGCACGAACTCGGTCATCGTCGAATAGCCGACGACGATCTCGGCGCCGAGCCCGAGTCCCTGCACGAAGCGGCAGACGATGAGCTGCTCCATGTTCTGCGAGAACGCGGCGGCGAGCGAGGCCAGCCCGAAGATCAGGAGGTTGATTTGATAGGTGAAGCGGCGGCCGTACTTGTCGCCGACGAAGCCGGTGATCAGCGAGCCAATTGTCATGCCGACGAAGGTCAAGGACAGGAACTGCAAGTTCTGTGGGATGGTCGAGAACTTGGTCTGGACGGTCGAGGCGAGCACGCCGCCGGCGACGTAGAGGTCGTAGCCGTCGAAGAACATGCCGGCTCCGACAAGCCAGAAGATGCGATAGTGGAACGAAGATATCGGCAGCCGGTCGAGACGCGCGCCGGCGTTGACATTGGTGGCCATGGTCGTTTTCCCCCTGAACGAAAAAGCGCCGCCCGGTCTTGTCGCCGGTGCTGACGTTCTGCTGCGGTGATGAGTGAACCCCGCCGGGGCAAAGATTATCCCGCCACCGCGGGCTTTGTCCTGCGGCGGGGTGAAAATCGGCGGTTCTGGGAGGGCCCCGACGGGTTAGTTGATGGCCTTGGCCGTGTGGGCGCTCGCGGCCAGCAGTTGCAGGTTGTTCTGCACGAACCGGTTGTTCGGATCGAGCCGGCGCGCCTGGTCGAGCTTGGCGCGGGCGCGGCCATAGTCGCCACGCAGCATGTAGGAGTAGCCCTGGTTGTTCAGGATCTCGACCGTCGTTCCGGCGATCTTGAGCGCCTCGCCATAGGCGCGGTCGGCGAGGTCGAAGCGGCGCAGCCGGTCGTAGGAGGCGGCGAGCCCGAGCCAGGACTCGGCATCGCGCGGATGGGTCTCGACCGCCTTGCGGAAGTACCGTTCGGCCATGCCGTAATTGCCGACGCGGAAATAACGCTTGCCGATCGACAGGTCGTCATAGGTCTTGTCGCCGAGCAGACCGCCCTGTTCGGCGGTCGTCTTGGCCAGCGGGTCGACCGTCCCCGGCTCCTCGGCGGCCATCGCATTCGCCGTCAGGCCATCGGATTCGGCCGGTGCGGCGGCAGACGTCTTCGTCGACAGCAGGTCGAAGCCGCCGTCGGTCTGACAGCCGGCCAGCCACACACCGCAAGCCAGCACGCATACGATTCGAACCAGCCCCAGACGCATCACGCTGCCTTCAGAAAGCCCCTTGAACGGATCGATCGGACGCTAGAACAAGACCTTTAAGATTTTGCTCACTCTTTGGATAAGAGGCCGTGGAACCGGCAGTCGCCGTGCGCGTTGCGCGCGCCTAGAAGAAGCCGCCCGTGTGCAGCCGCACGACGACCGGCAGCAGGATGACGACGAACAGCACGGGGAAGATGCAGAGCATCATTGGCACCGACAGCTTGGCCGGCAGCGCGTAGGCTTTCTCCTCGGCGCGCGACAGACGCTTGTGGCGCATGTCGTCGGAATAGACCCGCAGCGCGTCGGTGATCGAGGAGCCGAGATCGATCGACTGGTTGATCAGCGTGGCGAAGGCACGCGCCTCGTCCAGCGCGAGGCGGTCACCGAAGCGATCGAGCGCTTCCTTTAGATTGCGCCCGGCGCGGATCTCGAGGTTCGTGACGTGGATGTTGGTCGAAAGCGAAGGATAGGTCTCGCCGAGCTCGCGGCCGACGCGCTCGAGCGCGGCCTCCATCGACAAGCCCGAGTCGGCGCAGACGACGAGCAGGTCCATGAAGTCGGGGAAGCCGGAGCGGTGCTCGACCATGCGCGCCTTGATGCGCTTGTCGAGATACATGCTCGGGCCGATATAGCCGGCGATGCCGCCGAGGATCGCCAGCAGCCAATGCGGCGAGGTGCCCATCGGCTTGATCAGCGGCACGACCACGAACAGCGCTATCGCCAGCAGCACGGCGAGCGCGGTGCGCGCGATGAAGAAGAAGGCGACGCCGCGCGGATCGTAGATGCCGGCCTGGATCAGGCGTTTGCGCAGCAGCCGCATGTCGGCTTCGTTGCCGCCGGAATAGTGCTTAGTCGTGTATTCGAGCAGCTGCGTGACCGCCTTCAGGCTCGAATAGCGCAGCGAGCGCTTCGGATTGCGCCCGTCCTCGTCGATCATGATGCGCGCGGTGCGCCGCTTCATCGAACCGCGCACGCGGGCGAGCGCCATCAGCGCGAAGGCGAGCGTGCCCGACGCCAGGAACACCAGCAGCATGATCAGCATGCTGTTTGAGTCGCCGAACGAGCCAGTGAAACTGGCGAGCATCTGCCCCATGCGTCAGATCCGGAAATTGACCATGCGGTACATGATGAGATTGCCGACGCCCATCCAGCAGCCGGCGAGGCCGAGGCCGATCTTGGTCATGCTCTCCTTCCAGACGCTGCCGTAGAAGTCCGGCACCAGGAAGAAGACGACGAGGAACATGCCGATCGGCAGCGACGAAAGGATCAGCGCCGAGGCGCGGCCTTCGGCGGCGAGCGCGCGAATCTTGCGGCGCATCTTGAAGCGCTGGCGGATGACGCCGGACAGGTTCTCGAGGATCTCGCCGAGATTGCCGCCGGTCGAGCCCTGGATCGCCACCGCGGTGACGAACAGCGGCAGGTCGTCGGCGCCGACGCGAAAGTAGAGGTTGCGCATCGCGGTTTCGAGATCGGCGCCGTAGGTGATTTCGTCGGTGACAATGCCGAACTCGGTGCCGACCGGATCGGGGATTTCGCGCCCCACCATGGCGATGGCGACCGGCACCGGGTGGCCGGCCCGCAACGAGCGCACGATGATAGCGATGGCATCTGGGAATTGCGCGCCGAATTTCTTCTGGCGGCGGCCGCGCATGATCTTGAGCACCAGCAGCGGCAGCACGAGGCCGG
>Ga0187809_10001125_pt1 | contig 12933 bp, 8 predicted proteins | sample NC_wetland_sal_i_8_FD_132415 | JGI IMG/M metagenome (GOLD analysis project Ga0187809, IMG submission 132415) | Wetland sediment microbial communities from Neuse River Estuary, North Carolina, USA - ASW_4 | ecosystem: Environmental > Aquatic > Freshwater > Wetlands > Sediment | place: USA: North... | reverse complement strand
GCGTCCACGTCGCGCCGCCGTCGTCCGAGCGAAAGACGCCGCCCGAATCCGATTCGACGATCGCATACACCCGCCGTGGGTCGGCGGGCGACACGGTGATCCCGATGTCGCCAATGATGCCGCTCGGCAGTCCGGGATTGTGGGTGAGCTCGGTCCAGTGCTCGCCGCCGTCCGTGGTCTTGAAGATGCCGCTGCCCTGGCCGCCGCTCACGAGCAGCCATGGCTTGCGGCCGGCCTGCCACATCGCGGCGTAGAGCGTGTTCGGATCGTTCGGATCCATCGCCAGGTCGCTCACGCCGGTCGAATCGTTCCGGAACAGCACCTTGCGCCACGTCTTGCCGCCGTCGGTGGTCTTGTACACGCCGCGTTCCGGATTGGGCGCCCACACGTGGCCTAACGCACCGACGTACACGACGTCGGGATTGTGCGGGTCCACGATCACCCGCGAGATCTGCCGCGTTGCCGTTAGGCCGACGGAGTCCCACGTCTTGCCGTCGTCGGTGGTCTTCCACACGCCGTCGCCGTGCGACACGTTGCCCCGGATGTCGAACTCGCCCGCGCCGACGTACACGATGTCGGGATTCGATTCGCTGACGCCGATCGCGCCGATCGTCCCGCCGAAGTACTTGTCGGTGACGGGCAACCAGCTCGCGCCGCCGTCGGTGGTCTTGAACACGCCGCCGCCGGTGGTGCCGAACCAGAACTCGTACGGCCGTGCCGCCGAGCCGGCCACGGCCACCGACCGCCCGCCGCGATAGGGACCTATCTCGCGCCATTGCAGCGCGTGAAACATGGACGTGTCGTAGGCCGTCGTCTGACCAACCGACGGCGCAGCGCGAAGCAGCAGCGCGACCAGCGCCGCTGCCCAGCAACGTGACGTGCTCACTAGGGTTTCCTCTGAGGATACGCGACGGGGCGATTTTACCGGCGGGACCAGCAAGAGGGAAGCGCTTCCCTCAGCGAAGCGCTTCCCCCAGCGCCAGTGCTTCCCTCACGTCCAGATCTATCGCCTCGGCGCGGGCCAGCGTCTCCAGCGCTTCGCGCAGCCGCGTCGGCGATCCATGCCGCTCGGCGACCGTGATCACCATCCGCATTGCGAACAAGGGCGAGCCCGTCATGGGCGCGGATTCGGTCGATGTCTCGAGCTCGAGAATGTTGCCGCCGTGGCCGCGCACGACGTCGGTGAGCGCATGGATGATGCCCTCGTGGTCCATGGCGCTCGCCGTCACCACCCATGTCGGGGTCGCCTGGCCCTCGGCCATCGGCACGGCGCGATCGCGCAGACGTCGGACCGTCACGCGCAGACCATTTACCCGCTCGAGCGTGGCCACGCTGCTCTCGACCGCGGCGATCTGCTGGGGCGCTCCCGAAACGAGGAACATGAGTCCGGCGAAACCGCCGAGCACGATCACGCGGCTGTCGTCGATGTTGCATCCGCGCTCGGCGATGAATCCGCTGAGCTCGGCGACGAGGCCGGGGCGGTCCTGTTCCGTTGCCGAAAGAATGAGGCGTTCGCGCGTGGCCATGACGACACTCCTTCAGGAGACTCTTCCGAACGGTACACGGGGCAGTTCCGAGGCGCCCTGACCAAATGGAGGGGGATGAGAGCGCAGTCGCTGCAACTCCGTTACGCGTCGCTGCGCTTGACGGCGGCACGACCCACACGTTCCCTTCCGTTTGACCCATCTCGTTTCGAGACCCAGCCCCTCAGCCCATTCAGCGTGCGCCGAGTTCTGCTGCTCGTGTTGGTACTGGCCGGGTGCGGTGCGCCGGACAACAGTGGAAAGAAGGTGCAGCCGCCGGAGAAGCCGTTCGTCCCGCCGACGCACGCGGCAAGTGTGCGGGGATTCGAGCGACCCGTGGCGGCGGCGTACGATTCGGACGCGGACGTCTTTTTCGTGGCGAACCTCGGCGCGGACTCGGCGGGCGGGCACGGCGCGTTCGTGAGCCGCGTGCATCCCGACGGGAGCATCGACTCGCTCCGCTTCATCGACGACGGCCGCGACGGCGCCCGGCTGGAGGCGCCGCAAAGCCTCACTCTGTTAGGCGACACCTTGTGGGTGGTGGACCGCGATGCCGTGCGGGCCTTCGATGCGCGCACGGGCGCGGCCGGGCCGTCGATCAGCCTGGCGCGCGAGCATCCTGTTGCGTTAGGCGGCGTGGCCGTCGGCCCCGACAACGCGCTCTACGTCACCGATCCCGGCCTGATCGATCCCGCGCATCCGGCGGGAGGCAACCGCGTGTTCCGCATCGGTCGCGACCACGCGGTCTCGACCGCGGTGAGGAGCGATTCGCTGAAGGGGCCGACCGATCTGGTGTGGGATCGCCGCGCGAAGCGGTTCCTGATCGTGTCCTTCGGCAGCGGCAGCATCCTCGCGTGGCATCCGGGCGGCGCCGAGCCGCGCACGGTGGGATACAACCGCGCGCAGATGGATGGCGCCGCGATGCTGCCCGACGGCCGTCTGCTCGTGACGAGCTGGAAGGATTCGTCGCTCACGATCCGCGATGGCGATCGGCTCACCGCGATCACCGGATTCCCGTCGGCGGCTCACATCGGCATCGACACGCGCCGCCTCCGCGTCGCCGTTCCGCTGCCGACCAAGAATCGCGTGGACATGTGGGCCATCCCGCCCGCTGCGCGATGACTCGCGCCTAACCGACAAAGGGGAAGCGTATGCGCCGTGGCGCCCTCGTCGCGCTCTGTTTCGCCGCCATCGCGTGCGGCAGGCGTTCGGATCCCGTGGCGCGCGATGCGCGGTCGCCCGACGACGCGCACCGGCGTCTGCCCACGGGCGTCGCGCTGGACCCGGCCGGCACCGCGGTGCCGGTGGGCCAGATGCCGCTCGCGATGGTGCGCTCGCCGGATGGCGCGCGGCTCGTGCTGCTGCTCTCCGGCTGGCGCGAGGAGGGCATCCAGGTGGTGGACCGCGCGAGCGGCCGCGTGCTGCAGACGCTCGCCCAACCGTCGGCGTTCGTGGGCCTTGCCTTTGCGCCTGACGGTCGCGCGCTCTATGCGTCCGGCGCCGACGGCGACCTCGTGTACCGCTACGATTGGCAGGGCGACACGGCGGTCCTGGCGGACAGTCTCGCGCTGGGCCCGCATCCCGCTCGCGGCCACGAAGGCGACCGCTACCCGGCCGGCCTCGCGATTTCGCCTAACGGACAGCGCATGTACGTCGCGGAGAACCTCGACGACTCGCTGGCCGTGGTCGACCTTGCCACGCGCCGCGTGGTGCAGCGCCTGCCATCGGGCCGCTATCCGTACGCCGTGACGGCGACGGCCGGCGGCGCCGTGTACGTGTCGTCGTGGGGCGCGAGCACCGTGTGGGTATACGCGACCGGAGCCGATGGACGCCTAACAGTAGCGGACACGATCCGCGTCGCCCGGCATCCGTCGGCCATGGTCGCCGATCGCGACGGTGCGCGCCTGTACGTGGTGTCCGCGACCACCGACCGCGTGAGCGTCGTGGACACCAGGCGCCGGACCGTACTCGGTGAGCTGCGCGACCCGCCGCCCTCCGGCCCGTCGGAAGGCAGCACGCCCAACGCGTTGGCCTTGTCGCCCGACGGGCGCCGCTTGTTCGCCGCCGAAGCCGACGCGAACGCGGTGGCGGTGTTCGACGTGTCGTCCGACTCGGCGTTCGCGGATTCCGGCCGCGCCGCGCTGCTCGGCCGCATCCCCGTGGGTTGGTATCCGTCGGCGATGCTCACGACCGGCGACACTATTTTGGTGGCCAACGGAAAGGGCACCGGGACGGCGCCTAACCCACGCGGACCGTCGCCCGCCGTGCCGAGCGGCCGCGTGCCGCGCGAGTATACGTTAGGCCAACTCACCGGCACCCTGTCGACCATCGTACTCACGGACGCGACGCGCGCCGGACTCGCAGCGTACACCGCCCGCGTCGCACGCGCCAACCGATGGGATGAGCCCGCGTCGGCGCGCGTCGCCAGCCGCTATCCGCCGTTCACCCACGTCATCTACATCATCAAGGAAAACCGCACCTACGACCAGGTGCTCGGCGATCTCCCGCAGGCCGACGGCGACACGTCGTTGCTCTTCTTTCCCCGTCCCGTTTCGCCTAACCATCACGCGCTCGCCGCGCGGTTCGGGATCTTCGATCGGTTCTTCACCAACGCCGAAGTGAGCGCGCAAGGACACAACTGGTCCACCGCCGCCTACTCGAGCGATTACGTCGAGAAGACGGTGTCCGCCAACTACTCGGACCGGCGGCCGTACTACGATTACGAGGGTGCCAATCGCAACGAGCTCGCAGACGATGACGTGGCCTCGCCGTCCACGGGCTACCTCTGGGATGCCGCCCAACGCGCCGGCATCACGTTTCGCAACTATGGCGAGTTCGTGGTAAGCACGAGCGAGATGACGGGCCGGCATGATCTTCCCGAATCGTACCGCGGCGACAAACCGTTCCTGGCGACGCACACCGATTCCGCGTTCCCAGGTTTCGATCTCGAGATCCGCGACCAGACGCGCATCGACCGATGGCTGGACGAGTTTCGCGCCTTCGAGAAGCGCGGCGATCTCCCCGCGTTGGAAATCGTGCGGCTCCCGAACGATCACACGTCGGGCGCCCGCGTCGGCATGCCCACACCGCGCGCGGCGTTCGCGGACAACGACCTCGCCTTAGGCCGGTTGGTGGAAGCCCTCTCGCGCTCTCGCTTCTGGCGCAGTACAGTTGTGTTCGTCGTCGAAGACGACGCGCAGAACGGACCCGACCACGTGGATTCGCACCGCGCGCCGTTCTTCATGATCAGCGCGTACAGTCACGCCGGCGTGGTGCACCGATTCGTGAACACCACGGATGTGATTGCCACCATCGCCGACATCCTGCACCTCGGTTCCCTGTCGCAATTCGACTACTACGGCCGCCCGCTCAGAGGATTGTTCACCGAAACGCCCGACCTCGAGCCGTACGTCGCACAGGCTCCGGCGCAGCGGCTCGATGATCGCAATCCCGCGGCAGGTCCGGGCGCAAAGGCCTCGGCCCGCCTCGATCTCGATTTGGAGGACGAGTCGGACGACAACCTCTTCAACCACATTCTGTGGGACGCGATCAAGGGACCGGCGGTGCCATACCCGGGCACGAGGCATCGCGGCATGGGTAGAGGAGTGCTGGCCTACTGAACTCTCGCGGGACGCTGTACCCTTTCTCGATTTCGCCGCGTCGATCATCTCCGTTTTGAGCCACCGGAACCCAGCGACCACTCTCCTGCACTCATGACGCCCGCCCGCTGGCTTCTCGCCATCGTATCGTTTTCCGCGGCGATCGGAGTGTCGTTGTACATCGTGCTCACCAGCTGGCCGACGTCGGATCACACCGTCACGGTCAGCGTGGCGGCGCACGGGGTCTTGCTCGGCGTCGCGCTCCTCGAGCTCGGTGCGCGCGGGGCGAAGGTTCGGTTGAGCGCGGCGTCGTTGCGCATCCCGATGACGTTTGGTGTGGCGCTGCGCGCGAGCGCGGGCGGCGACTTCGGCGCGGCGATCACGCCCGCCCGCACCGGCGCCGAGCCCGCGCGCTTCCTCATCATGACCGAAGCCGGGATGTCCTCGGCGAACATCATCCTGGTGATTTACGCCGAGCTCTTTCTCGAGATGATCTCGCTGGCGCTCGTGGCGATCGCGATGTTTTTCACGTTCCGCAATGCGGGCGCGATCATCACCGGTATGGCGAGCCTGGTCGCGATGTACGCCGCGTTTGTGTTAGGCACGGGTGCGCTGGGTTTCGTCTTGGCGCGCCGCGGCATGAATCACACGCCGCCGCGATGGCTGGCGCGCCTCGGCGTACACGGCGCGCGGTGGCATTCGTTCCGACGGGTGCTCGAGCAGCTGCGCCGCGGGATCGAGGGCATGAAGGACATGCGGTTCGGCATGGCGGGCATCGCGCTGCTCGCATCGATCGTGCACATCATGCTGCGCCTCGCGATTCTGCCGATCATCGTCTACTCGTTCGGCGTACACGTGCCGGCGGCACCGCTCATTTTGTGGCCGATTGCGCTGATGTACGGAAGCGTGGTGGTTGCGGTGCCGGCGGGCGGCGGGTTCATCGAGGTCGCGTTCAAGGAGACGCTTGGACACGCGATCCCGTCGACGATTTTCGGCGCGTCGCTGATCTGGTGGCGATTCTACACGTTCTACCTGTACATCATCCTCGGCGCGATCGCGGCCGGGGGAACCGTGCTTCGCGCGCTGCGGCCGGATGCCGACGACGATGAAGCGGCCGAGGACAGCGGTCCCGATCTCGCGGTGCAGCATGATGCTGCCCGGTAAGGCCGAACCGGCTATCTCGTACGGTCATGGCGTGTACAGAAGGCCAGAACACGAACCGCTTCAGGGGCCGGCATCTACGCTCAAATAGCAACGGACACAGAACGGACAGAGCGACATACAAAGCACGGACAGAAGAACACAAACAAACCACTTCACAGTGTTTTTTTGTTTTTTTTGTCCGTGCTTTGTCCGCTCTGTCCGTTCTGTGTCCGTTTCCATCTGAGCGTAGATGCCACCCTACTCGGTTCGCCCATCCGGTTCCCGCGAATCAGCAGCAGAATTATGGTACCGCGCATTTTGACAGAAGATGCGCTTGAACGACGGCTTCGGGCCGAAATTGAGCAACAGGCCAACTTCGAGGTTTGTCGCACGCAGATAGTTGAGCAGCTGTGCACGGCCAATCTCCGGCGGCTCCTGCTTCGACTTCACCTCAATGACGAGACGGTCGTCGACGAGCATGTCGAGGCGTTGGTGCGCCAACTCGTCTCCTTTATAGAAGACTGTAATGCCGACCTCGCGCGCCACGTCATGGCCTCGCGCGCGCAGCTCACGTTCTAGGGCCGCCTTGTAGATGTGTTCGAGAAAGCCGTGGCCAAGCGTATCGTAGACACTGAAGAATGCGCCGATCGCGGAACCGGTGAGGTGCTCGTCGATGAGTCCGATTGTCATGGCGTGTAGAGAAGCACAGAACACGTAGCACTCCAGCAGCAGTGCATTGCGGGCGTGGTCTTTTCGTTGCGGCGCGATACGGATCGCGAGCGAGGCGACCCTCGATCGGGGCTGGCATCTACGCTCACATAGAAACGGACACAGAACGGACAGAGCGGACAAAGCACGGACAAGAAAACAAAAAAAACACTGTGAAGTGGTTTGTGCTTCTTTGTCCGTGCTTTGTCCGCCCTGTCCGTTCTGTGTCCGTTTCCATCTGAGCGTAGATGCAAGACCGATTACTTGACGCCTAACGCAGCCCGAACGCGCTGGAGCGCGTCGATGGAGACGGGGCCGGACAGCGTGTAGCGCGTGCCGTCCGCGCCGCGCCACCGGATGATGTGGATGGTCGCCGACGATGAGTCGGCGGCGGCAGCCGAGTCGGCGTGAGCGGCCGCCGGTGCGGCGGGGGCCACCGAGTCGTTAGGCACAGCCGGCGGCGGCATCACCTCGAGCACCACGCGCGTGCCGCCTTCGATGACGTAGGTCTGGCGGCGCACCGCAATGCCTCCGCGCTCCACTGAATCGACAGACACGAGACGCGGCGTCGTCGTCGGGACCGTCGCGCTCGTCGACTGGGCGGTGACGACGAGCCCGTCCAAGCGCAGGCTCTTTCCCTCGCCTGAGCGCCGTCCGGCGAGCGTGCTCGACGCCGGCACATCCGTGGTACGAAACGACGTATCCACTGGCTTCTCGGCTTGGCCTAACACGCGGGTGGTCGTGCCGGCAACGGATTTCTTCGCCGCCGCTGCCTGCTGCCGCTCCTCCTGCGCGAACGATTTGACGTGCGGCTTCACGGCGGGCGCTGGTTCGGCGCGCCGGGCCGCGCCGCCTAACGCAGCAACCGGTGCGGACGCGGGCGCGGCTTCCGGTGCGATTGCCCGCGCAGCGGCCGGCGCGTTCGAGGGCGCCGGCGTGGAATCGCGCTGCAGGCGCTGCTCGTTGCCTGCGTGCGCCATCTCGCGCCGCGACGCGACGTCGTGCCGGTTCGCCTCGCGCGTGATGATGAGCGTGCCGGCCACGACGAACGCGACCGCTGCCGCGAGCCGGCCATACCGATGGCCCCATCGCGCCGGCGGCGCGGTGGCAGCAGGCGCGGGCACCGCCGCCAACGCCGGCGCGGCGGCCCGTGCCGCGGCGACGGCGGCCGCACGTTCGACCGGCACGACGTGCGCCAGGACATCGTCGAGCGCCGTGAGGATGCGCGACGACGCCGCGATCAATCCGCGCGCCTCCGCCACGCGGTCCGCGCAATCGCGACACGCCGCCACGTGCGCCTCCACCGCCGCGGCCTCGCCGGTGCCTAACGCACCGTCGAGCCAGGCGTGGATCGTGCCGTCGTCAAGATGCTGCATGACCTGTGCTCCCGCGCTGCGGCTCGCGCAGCGCCTCGTACTGCTCCACCAAACGACGCCGAGCACGTGCCAGCGTCGTTCCGATCGACCCGACAGACAGGTGCAGGGTCTCCGCGATTTCCTCGTAGCTCAAACCTTCCTCGCGCATGAGCAGCGCCAGCCGGTCGCGCTCGGCCAACGCGTTCACCGCGCGCCGGGCCAACGCAGCGTCCTGCGCGCGCTCGAGCGACAAGGGCTCGGGCTCCACGACGTCGTCCTGTGTCTCTTCGCGCAGCAGCGCGAGGCGCGCGCGACGACGGGCATCGCGGCGCGCGTCATCGCGCACCAGGTTGTTCGCCACCGTGAACACCCACGCCCGCTCGTTCGTCAAATGGTCCTGGCGCAGCGCGCGCACGAACGTCTCCTGCGCCACCTCCTCCGCCCAGTCGCGGTCGCCTAACCGGCGGGTGAGGTAGCGCACGAGCATTCCGTGGTACGTTCGAAACAACCGCTCCGCGTCGTCCATTCACCAGTTCTCCCGGAGCGCCGCCCGGTCGGCCGCGGCGAGCGTCGTCGCGGCATCGGCGTCCGTCGTCACCTCGATCGCCACCGCCCGGCCGGCCACGATCACGTGGTCGCCTAACGCAAAGGCGTCGCGCAGCTCCGGCATCGCGTTCAGGAGCTCGAAGTACGCCGCCGAATACGCCTGGATCCGGATGCGACGCATCCCATCCTTGTACCCGCGGTCGACCCACGCGGACGCGTCCGACTGCCGGTCGAACATCCGGTTCGCCGCGCGGCGCATCGTCGCCGCCGACGCGCGTCCCACGGCCCCTGTGTCCATGATGCTGTCCGCCGCGGCGAGCGACTTCGACGCCCGCATCGCGGTGGCCTGCCGCGCCTGCTCGAACCGTTGCTCCTGGGCCGTGGCCTGGGACGTCACCACCGGCTCGTTGAGCCGCACGGCACCGGCCGCCGGCACCGCCGGCAGCGGCTGCATTCGTCCGCGCGCCGCCGCGACCATCGGCTCGCGCACCAGATATGACGTGAGCTCGGTCGGAATGCCATAGCGCTCGCCCAACTCCTTGATTTCCGCGTCCACCTCCGGCGACGCGCCCTGTGCATGCCGCTGCGCGCTCAACCAACCGATGCGCTGCGTGGCCCAGAGCCGCGGGATGAACGCATTGTCCGACGACCGCTCGGGGAAGGTGGCGGCGTGCGTCCACGTCGACGCGCCGTGCGCGCTGCGCCCCGACACGCGAATGGTGGCGCGGCCGCTCCCCTGATACCGTCCGAGCAGCACGATGCTCTGCCCGGCGAACAGGTCGGGCACTGCGTTAGGCATCACGCTCGACAGCGTCACGCCGTCGGCCTCGACGTGGATGTCGGTGAGCACCGGGTCGCGCAGCCGCGACGCGACCACCGACACGGCGCGCTCGATGTTCTCCTCCGGCCGCACGAAGCTGGCCGTGCCCTTCCCCTGCAACGCCATCTGCTCGAGCAGCGCCGCGTTCACGTCGGCGCCGAGCCCGAACGTGAACACGTGCCGCGTGCCGCGCATCGTCGACGCCAGCCGCGACAGGGCCTGCGGGTCCTGCTCGCCGACCGTCGGCTCGCCGTCGGTGAGGAACAACACCAGCGAGACCCGGTCGCCGTCCGCCGCGCCGTCACTGCCGGACGCGCTGCCTAACGCAGTGCGGAGCGCGCCCTCGATGTTGGTCGAGCCGTGCGCCTCGAGTGCATCCAGATAGCGGTCCGCCGCCTCGACGTTCGCCGGCGTCGCGTCGCTGAATCCGTCGCGGAAGCTGCGCACGTCGGTGTCGAAGTCGATGAGGCGGAACCGATCGCGCGGGCCGAGCGTCGCCAACAACGCCTTCCCCGCGTCGCGCGCCTGCGCGATCTTGCCGCCGCTCATCGACCCCGATACGTCCACCACGAACGTCACGTCCCTCGGCAACGGCTGCGGCAGGACCGCCGGCGGCGCGATCGTGATGAGCGCATAGCCGCGCTCGCCCGATGGCGCGTTGGTCAACACCGAGATCGCCGGTTCGCGGGACCGCGCCACCGGCAGCAGTATCGTGACGTCGCGCGCCGCGCCATCCACCCCCACTGTCCGCGTGTCCCCGTTGGTCCGCACCACCAGCGCGTGCGTCGGCGAATACGGCTCGCCGTAGCCCGCACCGGCCGGATAGCTGAGCGAGAACGACGACTCGCCGCCCTCGACGTCGTATGCGTTAGGCATCTGCCCGACGAACGACGGCGCCGGCGCGCTGCGGCGGTAGTCGACCCGCACCGCGTCGCCCTCGCGCGACACCACCGATTGGAACCGCACCACCACGCGCTTCTCTTCCCCCGGCCCGATCGGGAAAATCCGCGCGTGCAGCAACCCCTGCCCCATCCACTCCACGAGCGCCGGATCGCGCCGCCGCCGCACGATCTCCTCGTAGATCCCGCGCGCCTGATCGGCGTTCATCACTTCGCCGGCGACCATCTCGCCGTTGATCGACAGCCGCAGGTCCTCGAACGCGGCGTTCGCCGGCAACGGGAAGTAATAATCCACTTCGCCTAACCCACCGCCGCGGTTGGCGAAGGTCTCGTCCACTTCGTAGTGCAGCACCTGGTCCGCCAGCGTCGCGCGCACCGCGCTCGAGGTGCGCACGATCCGCGTGAGCGCCGGCCCAACGCACCGCGGACACGGGCCCGGAATCAACACGCCCTGCGCATTGGTCTTGTTCCCCGCCAGTCCGGCCGCCGCGGCCAGCATCAGGCTCCATCGCATCGTGATCTCCAGTGGTTGCTGCCATGGAGACGTCAGACCCAAGTAGGGCTTGCACACGCGGTCAGGCCGGACTTCCTGACAGGCTCTGCAGTTGCACCGGCTAACATCAAAGGAGCGAAGCGGTTCCCCCGCATCCGCGGCCAGAATCCCGCCGTGCGGGTGAGCTCGATCGATGGCACCTCACTTGCGCCCCGGACGCATCCGACGAGGATTGATTCGGGATGCGCCGCGCAGCCGTCCGTCGCTACTCACCGGTCAGAACGGCTGAACCAGCTCGTAGTTCTCTCGCACCAGCCCAGGACCCATGTCGCGCTACCTCGCTTCGCTGATCGCTCTTCCGTTCGTTCTCTTCACGTCCCCCGCCGCGCAGGCTCAATCCGCAACGGCGCTCAACAAGAGCGACCTCGTGCGCTACCTGACCGGCAGCACGTACTCCAAGAGCGAGATCGCGGCGATCGTGCGACGCAATTGCCTCGCATTCGATCCGTCTGCCCGCGATCGCGAGGACCTCAAACAACTCGGCGCCACCGACCAGATCATGCGCGAGATCGATCGCTGCGTGAGCAGCGGCAACCACGCGTCGTCGTCGGAACCGCCGGCCAAACCCGCGGCGCCTGCACCACCGGTGACGCCGACCCTCACGGTGATCAACGGACTCGCGTCGGCACAGAGCGGAAGCGTCGCGTATGTCACAGTCGACCTGGCGCGCGGCGATACGCCGGTGCCGGGCGCACGCTTGATGCTCAAAGGCGCGACCGACATTCCCGGCGGCGCGCGCAGCGATCCGGTCGCCATCACCGACAACAGCGGACGCGCGACCTTCACCGTGCCAGCGGGGACCCACGCCGGCACGTACCGCATGACCGTGGTCACGTCGGATGGTTCGCCGCTCGAGGGCACGACGGCCGTGTCCCTCAGCACGCTGCCGGCGGGTGCGTCGCTGGCCACCGTCAATCCGCCGGCCATCGCCATCGGCGCCGGCCCGCGCGGCACGCGCGAAGTGAGCGTCGCGGTCAACGACGCCTTCGGCAATCCGGTGAGCAAAGCCACCGTGCAACTGCGCCCCTATCCGCAGCGCCCCGGGTTAGGCACGCTCACCGGGACCACCAACGACGCCGGTGTGGCAAAGTTCTCGATTCAAACACAACCCCTGCAGGCCGGTGACAGCCTGGTGGTGAGCGTCGGCGACCGGGCGGTGGCGAGCGTACGCGTGACCGCCGCCGAGCAGGTGACGGCGCTGTTGCTCGAAGCCGAGCGCCAGCTCGCCACGGGACGAGCCGGCGCGATCGCGGCCTACGACAGCGTGCTCTCTGTCGACCCGACCAATACGCGCGCGCTGCTCGGACGCGGCTACGCCGAGTCGGCGGACGGGAAGTTCGACGCGGCGACGCGCGATTTTCAGACGGCGCTGCACGAAGGCGAGGACGCGCCGGGCGCGCACACGGGACTCGGCTACGTGGCGCTGCGCCGCGGCGACTTCGCGGGCGCGGTCCCGCATTTCCAGGATGCGCTGCGCGCGGCGGCCGGCGATCCGGCTGCATCGACCGGACTCGCGTACGCGGAACTGTGGCGCACCGACTCGCGTCAGGCGCCGCACCGAACGGACGCGCTCTCGAGCGCGCGGCCCGCGTCGTATCCGGCCGCCGCGGCGGACAGCCTCCGCATGGGCATCGCATCGTTCGCGGCGCGGAACACGACGGCCGCCGAGCGCTCGCTCGCGAGCGCTGCGAGCGCGGCGCCCGGGTGGCCCGACGTGTACTACACGCGCGCGCTCGTCTATCAGGCCGAGGGCCGCTCGGACAAGGCGGCGGCCGACTTCCGAGCGG
>Ga0187809_10001124_pt1 | contig 12963 bp, 11 predicted proteins | sample NC_wetland_sal_i_8_FD_132415 | JGI IMG/M metagenome (GOLD analysis project Ga0187809, IMG submission 132415) | Wetland sediment microbial communities from Neuse River Estuary, North Carolina, USA - ASW_4 | ecosystem: Environmental > Aquatic > Freshwater > Wetlands > Sediment | place: USA: North... | reverse complement strand
TGGCTGATGTGCTCCTCCGGGACAGGTGCTGTTTCGGGCGTGGACATCTTCGCAGCGTAGCGGGACGCGATCCCATGCCGCCATCACGAATGGTGATGTGCTAGCGCACAAATGCTGCGAATGTCCGCTCCGCCGGTGCTCGCGGGCGATTATAAGGAGCTGCCGAACGACCGGAATGGGTCGTGAGTTGACGGTCGCGGCACCAGAGCTTTTCGAACCCGGATGGGACGCGGGCTGGCCAGTGTATGGCGTGGCGTTCCGGAGGTCGGAGGCACTGCCCAAGCTGACCAGCTGGCCCGTGTCCTTCCGCTGAGGTGTGTTCAAGCAGCGGGGCTGCTGCGGCATGATCTAGATCACTCTGCACGCGCGCGTTGGGCCGTCGTGCCGTATGGACAGTGGCTACGGGTCGACGGTTCAGCCAAAGGAGCCGAGCACTACTCTCGGAGAATCGCATAGTTGGTAGCGGGTCGACCGCAACCCGCTGAATTCAATGTTCTTGTTTTTGGAAAGTGGTAGCGGGGGCTTGCTTTGGAGCGGGGCAAAAGAGCTTGTCCCATTCTTTCTGCCGACTGCAAGGACGGTCAAGACTTTACGTGAGCGCATGTTTCCGCGAGCATGTGGAAACGGTCATCTGCTCACTCCGGCCAATCTCGCCTTTGCAGAGGGTGGTCGATGGCGCTGCCGGGCTTGCGGCCGGGAGCGTGCGGCGAAGTTTCGCCTCAAGAGAAAAGCGACTGTCTTTGCCGCACGACAGAAGACAATTGGCGATCGTATGTGGAATTTGCGCCGTTCTCGCGGACTTACGAAAGGAGAGCTGGCATTCGTCCTCGATGTGAGTGCTGGCGCGATCAGTAAATGGGAAAACAGTGAAGTCTCGGGACTTACGCCTCAGCTCCTCGCTCGTCTATGCAGGTATTTCGGGGTGGACCTCTCATGGCTCGTTTTTGGGCGAGATGGCGAGGTATCTTGATCTGCAAATCCGATGCTCTCGCGCTCGGTTCCATCAAAATTTTTCGTACACATTGAGCAAGAGCACTTCTACATGTGCGGCAACCGCGTTGTCGGCAATCCTAAAACTGTTTGGATGACCGCATGCGTTTCTAGAATCGAGGCAATGCTCCAGGTGTGCCTTGACACTTTTTCCAATGACTGAGATTGCCTGAAGGACCTGTAGAAAATCGTACTCCTTCATCAGCGCCAGGTCGTCGGCGGTACTCGCAGCTTTCCATTTCTGGTTTCGCCGCGTCGCCTCAGCGTTGAAATCAGCTAACTTTTCAGTTACGACATGTTTATATAGGACGGACATCGCGCCAACCCAAGACATCACGACCGCCGACCGAAGTAAGCCAGATTCATAGCATCGCACTGCTTCCTCGACGAAAGCGTGCATATCAGTATCAGTGATGTTCCCGAGGTGCTTCCGCAGTGAAACCGCGGAGGCTGGAGGTTTTGAGGCCGAGCGCACACCTGCCAGCGATCGCACGTGCGCCTCGCCTTCGTCAGTTAGCTTCCAGCCGTTTGGGGTTCGAATTGCAAGACCTTTTGCTCTGGACAGACTAGTCGCCACGGTGCCGCTTGCGACGCGAGACCAACCTGCCTGCTTGGCGATATCGCAGATTTCGCTATTCGTTCTCTCCTTGACAGGAGTCAGCGCGAGGCATAGTAACGTGCGGTCGTGATTCGACCGTCCTTTTGCATGTAGAAGATTTTCTAGATCAGCTAGCCTCAGCAAGCTGCTTCTCCAGCGAGGCGCGTTCCGTTGCTGACAGGCTGTAGTGATTTGATCCGAGATCATTCACTCGCTGCGAGGTAATGAGCGTCTTTAGGGCGGCACTGAGATTGCTTCTGTAGCTCTCGCGGTAGTACGCCGTCGCCCCTTTCATTTCGGAGACGAGCTGTTTCCGCGATGCGCGTGCTCCACCTGCGACGAGGCAGAGACGCGCCAGAGCCGCAATGACGAGATCCGGACCGGACGAGACCTTCAGCTTGGCCGCGATCGTCGATGTCGTGATGGTCCCGTCTATGGGCTTGCCTGTTTTTGACTCGTCGGCCGCGATGCTGGCGCCACGTCCGCTATCGTCGCCTTCGTCAAGCGCGTTCGCTGTCACACCCAAAGTTTTAAACTGGGTTAGGACGGTCATTAACTCTTGCTTGATGAATTCTTCGCTACCCTCGAATTCGAGCTCCATTCGCCCGAGTTTCACGCGCAATTTGCTAGTCATGCGGCCTCCCAGTTGGTGTCAGTTGTTGTCCGTCTGAACCCTTATTCTTGTGGGTTATCGTGAAGTCTACTGCGTTGCGCTAGCCGCATGCGTCGCGGACATTCAAAAGGGTGAATTGGGGCAGCAAACAGGTGCGCGCCGCAAACTTTGTAACCCGAAATTGCTGGGCTGCAGCAGCTGCTACTCGCGATTTCTTGAGCTGCCAACGGGGAGGCAGGGATCGTAGCGGGTACTGCGAGAGTGACCCGCGTTTCGATCGCAACTCATTGATCTGAAATGTTGTTTTTATACCACACTGGTAGCGGGGGCAGGATTTGAACCTGCGACCTTCGGGTTATGAGCCCGACGAGCTGCCAGACTGCTCCACCCCGCAACCGATTGATATCCCTGCTCTCTCCAGCGCTTTTCCGCCTTTGGGGCAAGACCGGTGATACGGCAAAGGTATCGCCAGCCAGCCTTCAGTCCGTCGCGCCAGCCCTTCCAAGGGGCCGCAATCATACCCGCTCCGGCAGGGCGTGCAAGGGTTTTCCCAGCATCGGCCGCCGGCCCATGCCCCAAGGTCCGAGCCGGAGCGGGGCGCAGCCGTTCCGGGCGATCCGGGTCCAAGCGGATGCGCGCAGGGGCAGCAAGCGATGCCCGCAGGGGCCAGCGGTCCCCTCAGGGCGCCGGGATCTGGTCCTTCAGTGTCATGCCGTGGGTCTCGCTGCGGTCATGGCGGCGGATGGTGAACGTGACGCGGGTGCCTGCCGGCGCGTCACGCAGCCGCTGCCGCAGATTCGACAGCGTCACCGAGCTGGACGGCGCGCCGTCGATGCCGACGATGAGGTCTCCTGGCTCGATCCCGGCCGCTTGCGCGGGGCCGCCCTGGGTCACGTCGGCGACCTGGAGGCCGGCGCCGGCCTGGTTGATCCACATGCCGGAGCGGTCGTAGGTGCCGGCGTCGATGCTCGGTGTGGCCCGGGGCTCGAAGTAGAGCGTCCGGTTCCGGTAATCCAGCGTCAGCGTGAACCTCTTCAGCAGTCCGCTGCCCACGTTGCCGGCATAGGAGGGGTCGGCAAAGCTGCCGCGCGCCTGGGTGGATAGGTTCGCGACGAGCCTGGGGATCCTCACCGTGCCGAGCTCGAGGGACCGCGCGCGCGTGACATACGCCCTGGATGGCCCGCCAATGCCCCAGCCGGTCACGGCCATCACGCCATGAGAGTTTCGCTCGCGCAGGCGATTCGCGGTGACGAAGGGGGCGGTGAGGTCCAGCTCCGAGCGCGATCCGGTGTCGATGTCGAACGTTCCGGGAATGCCGTCGAACGAGCCCCGCACCTCGGGAACGGTGTCGTGGAACACAAAGGGCACGACGGTGGCTCCCTTTGGCGGGTGAAACCGTGCCGGATCGTACAGGGTGAGCGTGCGCCGGCCGTAATCGATGCGGACGATGAAGCGCCAGAAGGTCCCGAATCCCAGGATGCCGTCCACCCGGAATCCTTCGACGGCATCGGGCTCGAATCGCAGCACGACTGCGGTCTGGTGCTGGATGTGCGCACGTCCTAGGCGGATGTCGCCTACGCGGGCATAGCCGCCGTGGGCAGCGGATGTGCCGGTACCATTGGCCTCAACCTGTCCCGCCGAGCGCAGGCGGAGCTGACTGGCGAGCGCCGGCGTCACGATGGCGAAGCCGCCGGTGTCGATGAGAAACCGAAACGGGCCGTGGCCGTCGATCCAGACGCTCGCGACGATGTGGTTGTTGAGCAGCTCGAAGGGCAGGGTGGTGCTCGCCGCGCCGTCATCGATCGAGTAGTCGTGCAGGCGGTTGTTAGGAGGACCATATGCCGACACCGGCCGGGGAGGCAGCCAGCGCGCGCTCGTCAGCGTCAGGATCTGCCGGTCGGCTGCGCCGCTGCCGTCATCGAGCATCACGGTGTGGGGCAGCAGCGTGCCTGCGGTCCACCGGTAGCGACGGTAGTGGGTCGTGACGGTCTTGAATCCCTGTCGCTCCACGACCCGCGAGAGCCGATGCGAGGCGGCATCGAACCACGCCTCGAAGCGCTCGCCGCCGCGGGGCGTGATGGCGAGGATCGCGTACTCGTGTCCGTCGGCCTTGCGGCATCCCTCCGTCTCGATCGCGGCACCCCCGCGCCCGTTGCGCCACCACAGGTTGGCATTGCGATAGGCCTCGTCCACGGCGAGCCGCGGGGAGTCGCCACCGCCTTCCGGCACGACGATGCCGGAGGGGTGGCGCTGCCAGGCGGTGCGCCCATCGAATCCCGTGGCCCCCGCGGTGGGTCCGATGTCGTATCGGTCGACGATGGCGCCCGTCGCCGTGTCGATGTGGGACGTCTGCCGTCCCGTCATGTCCTGTCCGGAATATCGATAGCGCAGCTCCAGGGTCTTCGCCCGGTGCCACCCGCTGGACGCCGCCGTGCGGTAGGCGTCGAGCACGGCCGATGCTGGCGCGCAAACCTGCGCGCGCGCGGGGCCGCCGGTCACCGCGGCCAGCCCTGCAGTCAGGATCCACGCGAGCCGATCGAAGCGTATGAGCGCCGACATGTCGTTCCTCTGGCGTGCGCCGCGGGCCCGGAGACACGATGTCGACGAGGGATGCGATGCACGCGCCTAGAACACGCGCCGCCGGGAAAAGTTGCCCGGCTCAGGCGGCTGCGGACAGCGGCGGTGTTCAGGTCATCGGGTGCGAGGGCACGCCGACCCCCATCAGCTCCTGCAGGAGCTGTGGATCGATCGGCTTGATGAGGTGGTGATCGAACCCGGCGGCCCGCGAGCGCTCGCGGGCCGCCGGCGTGCCGTATCCGGTGAGCGCGACCAGCAGCACCTGGTTGCCTCGAGGCTCCTTGCGAAAGCTGCTGGCAATCTGGTAGCCATCGAGCCCTGGAAGGCCGACATCGATGACGGCAACGTCGGGCAGCTCCGATTTCAGCAGCTCCAGCCCCTGGCGGCCTTCCTCCGCCTCGATGACCTGGTGGCCGGCGAGCTCGAGCATCATGCGGAAGGTCTCGCGGGCGTCGCGGTTGTCCTCGATGAGGAGAATGCGCCGCGGCGCGGATCGGGGTCTGGCGTCGGGGGCCTGCAATGCGGCTTCGGGCACGGGAACCCGCGGCAGCCGGATGATGAAGGTGCTACCTTGTCCAGGGCCGTCGCTGAGCGCGCTGACGCGGCCGCCATGCAGCTCCACCAGTCGGTGCACCAGCGTCAGGCCGACGCCGAGGCCGCCCTGGGCCCGATCGAGGGTGCGCTCGCCCTGCACGAAGGGCTCGAAGATCTGCGGCAGCAGCTCCGGCGCGATGCCGAGGCCGTTGTCGGTCACGCTGAGCACGGTGTCCTCGCCCTGCGCCGTGAGGGTCACGCGGATCACCCCGCCGGTGGCGGTGTACTTGATCGCGTTGGAGAGGATGTTGGTGACGATCTGCTCGATGCGCACCGGATCGCCGTGGATCCAATGGGGTGCGCCGTCGACCTCGAGCTCGATCCGCCGCGGCGCCGCCCGCGCCTCGAGTTGCGCGACGCAGCGCTGCACGGCATCGCCCAGCTCGAGCGGCGCGCGGGCCAGCGCTACCTTGCCGGTGATCACCCGCGCCACCTCGAGCAGGTCATCGACCAGCCGGGAGAGGTTGCGCGTCTGCCGCCCGATGATGGTCCGCGCCCGCTCCGCCACCCCCTGATTGCCGCCCGCATGCTGCAGCACCTCGAGGGCGGCGCTGATCGCGCTTAAGGGGTTGCGCAGCTCGTGCGCCAGCATCGCCATGAACTCGTCCTTGGCGTGACTCTGCTGCTGCGCGCGCTCGCGTCCAGTCTGGGCATCGGCCAGCTCGGTCAGGTCGGTGACGACCAGGCTGTGCCGCTCGACCTCATCGCTCGTCTTGCTGGTGAGCGACAGCAGCACGTCGACGGCGCGGCCGTCGCTCGCACGCAGATGCATGCGCCGCTTGCCGAAGCCGGCGGCGAGCAATGCGTCGATCGACCCCAGGGTTTCCTGCGAGAAATACCGTCGCAGCGAGCCGCCGACGACCTCCTGCATCGGCGCGGCGACCAGCGCGGCGAAGCTCTGGTTGCAATAGAGCACGTCGCCGTCCCGGTTCAGGATGGCAGCGCCGTCCTGCATCTGCTCGACCAGCGTCCGGTAGGGATGATCCGCATTGCGCAGGGTGTAGACCCGCTCGCCCGCCGCGCCCTGGACGATGAGGGCGTCGATCTCCCCTTCCCGGATCGCGCGCAGCGTCTCCTCGGCCTCGCTCAGCCGCGCCTCGAGAGCCTCGATCCGGGGGTCGCCCTTGGAGTTGTTATGCATGGAGTTCGCCTCCTCCTGTTTCGATCGCGAGACTCTCAGGTCGAAAGACCCAATGCGGCGCGCACGCGCTCCTCGTTCGACAGGTCGCCGACCAGACGCCGCTGCGGCAGCGGCAGGCGCTTCACCAGCGTCGGCGCGGCGACGAGCTGCTCCTCCCGCGCCAGGGCGGGTTGCTGGTAAAGATCGAATATCCGGATGGTGTGCCGCCCTCCGAGGTGCTTGTGGCAGAAGGCGCGCAGGTTGTCGACGGCGCGGGCGGAGTGGGGGGTCATGCCCGTGACGTACAGGTGCAGCTCGTACCGCTCCTGTGCGGGGTCGATCGCGTCGAGCTCCGCCGCCAGATCGCGCGCCGCCTCGGGCCCCTCAGCCATGGGCTTCTCAGCCACGGCGCAGGTCCAGTCCCACCAGCACCCGCTCGGTGTTGGAGAGATCGCCGATGATCTTCTTGACCGGCTCCGGCAGCTGGCGCACCAGGGTCGGCACCGCGAGGATCTGGTCGCCCCGCGCGAGCTGGGGGTTCTCGAGCAGATCGATGATCTCGATCCGATAGCGCTCGGCCAGGTGCTCCTCGCAGATGCGCTTGAGGTTGGTGAATGCGCGCACGCACTTCGGGGTCTGGCCGGCGATGTAGAGGCGCAGGACGAAGCGCTCCGGTTGGCTCGACTCCTCGGTCGCGGCATGCTCTGCCATCGCACTCAACCCCGGGGAGCGGTGATCTGAAAACCCCGCTCCGTCAACGTGAAGTCACATACGCGGCTCGAGTGGGGGAGGCCGCGCGCCTTGAGCACCGTCAACTGGCGGCTGCGGGCGCCGCGCACGTTACGCAGCGTCAGCAGGATCCACGCGTCCATGAGCGAGGACACCACCGCGCGGGTCTCCTGCACCGCGATCTCTCCCGTGGAGAGGCTGCTGAAGAGCACCGTCGCGGCGCGCGTCTTCAGATAATCGATCAGCCGCACCAACATGCCATGCACCTGGCCCTCCGCGCCGAGCGACAGCAGGTCCGTCAGGGAATCGACCACGACGGTCTCGGGAGAGAGCTCCTCGATCGCCTGGTACATCGCCGCCAGGTGCGCCTCCAGCCCGAAGCGAGAGGGACGCTCCGCGTGCAGGTGCAGCAGTCCCCGCCGTGTCCATTGCTCCAGGTCGATGCCGATGGAGCGCATGTTGCGCATCATCTGCTGCGGCGATTCCTCCAGCAGGAAATAGAGGCAACGCTCGCCGCGGCGGCAGGCGGCCTCGGCGAAGGCGGCCGCGAAGCTGGTCTTGCCGGTGCCGGCCGTGCCGGAGAGGAGCACGGTGCTGCCCCGGTAGAAGCCTTGGCCGCCGAGCATCGCATCGATGGCGGCGACGCCCGAGGACACCCGCTCCGTGGGGGCGGCGTGCTCGAGCCTGAGCGAGGTGACAGGCAGTACGCTCAGGCCATTGCGGTGGATGAGGAACGGGTACTCGTTGGTGCCGTGGAAGGAGCCGCGGTACTTGACGATGCGCAGGCGCCGGGTCGAGATCTCCTCGCGGACCCGGTGATCCAGCAGGATCACCGCATCGGACACGTACTCCTCCAGTCCCTGCCGGGTGAGACTCTTGTTGCCGCGCTCACCGGTGATGACGGTGGTGAGCTGGCGGTCCTTGAGCCAGCGCAGCAGTCGGCGCAGCTCCGCGCGCAGAATGCTTTCGTTGGCTAGGCCGCCGAAGAGCGACTCGATGGTATCGAGCATTACGCGTCTGGCGCCGACGCTTCGAATCGCGTGATCGAGCCGGACGAAGAGCCCTTCGAGGTCGTAGTCGCCTGTCTCTTCGATCTCGGCCCGGTCGATGTGCACGTGATCGACGAAGAGCTTGCGCTGCGCGATCAGCCCGGCCAGATCGAACCCGAGGGAGGCGACATCGGCGGCCAGATCCTCGGCGCTCTCCTCGAAGCTGACGAGCACGCCGGGCTCGTCGCAGTCCCGAGCGCCATGGACGAGGAAGCTCAGGCCGAGCAGGGTCTTGCCGGACCCCGGTCCACCGCAGATGAGGGTGGGGCGCCCGACCGGCAGGCCGCCGCCGGTGATCTCGTCCAGGCCGGCGATCCCACTCGGCGCCTTCTTCAGGGAGGGCGCGGAATCTGCCATCCAATCAGACATGTCGCCCAGTATATTCGCGTTGTTACGGGAAATGGGCGGCCCGACTCGAGCGAAACGGCGAAGCTCGAGAGGGGCGGCGGCCCCCGGGGCCCGCGGAGCTCAGCGGATCTGCTCCCGCAGCTTCGCGGCAAGCTCGGCGGCCGCCTGGCCGTCGAGCGCCCGGGCCGGCCAGCCGATGCCGAGGCCCTGATCGCGGCTGGGCTTCGGGATGATGTGGAAGTGCACGTGCGGGACGGCCTGATGGGCCCCCGGGCCGTTGTTCTGCAGGACGTTGTATTCCTTGACCCCCGTGACTGCGAGCACCGCGCGGCAGATCCGCGGCAGCACCCGGCCGAGGGCCGCGGCGGACTCATCCGACAGCGCATCGAGCGTCACCGCCGGCTCCTTCGGGATGACGAGCGTGTGGCCGGCGCTGAGCGGGCCGATGTCGAGGAAGGCGAGCACGCGCTCGTCCTCGTAGACCCTGTGGCAGGGGATCGCGCCGCTCAGGATCTTGCCGAAGATGGTCTCTGACATCGCTGCTCCTCCCACCGCGGGACAACCGGGCGGCCATTGTCGCTCAAGCGGCGACGGCGCGCTCGCGGCGGTCCGGAACATGCGGCGGCCTCGATCGTCTCCCCTAGGCGAGACGGGAGTGCGCATGCTCGAGTCACTGCTGAGTGGGCTCTCGCCGTTCCGCTCGATGAGGGACGCGGGCCGCGGAACGCGCGAGGAGCGGATCGCCGCTTACCGGCACAACCGGCGCCGGCGGGGCGCCCTGGCGGCGTGCATGCGCCGCTGGTGCCTGGTGCTGGCCGTCGCGGCGCTGCTGACGGAGTGGCTCGATGCGCTGGCGGCCGGCGGCGGCCACGCCCAGGGCCCGACGAGCGTCTTCGTCTACCTGGACGCGGCCTGCGCGATGCTGCTCGTCTACGGGCTGTGCGTGCTCTGCGTCACGGCCTATGTCTACGTTTACCTGACCAGTCGCGAAGGATGACCCAGCCACGAGGTGATGCCATGGCAGAAGTGACGACCGATCACGACACGATCCGCAAATGGGCCGAGAAGAAGGGCGGCAAGCCCGCCGCGGTGGCGCGGACCCACCAGGGCGAGGATGTCGGGATCGTGAGGATCATGTTCCCCGACGCGCCGCACTCGGAGCATCAGGCGCTGACGGAGATTTCCTGGGACGAGTTCTTCGAGGAGTTCGAGCAGCGCAAGCTCGCGCTGCTCTACGAGGAGGACAGTCTCTTCTCCAAGATCGTCGGCCGCGACACCGTGCAGCGGCGCAGCCACGGCGAGTCCGGCGCCTCGCGCCACTAGCCGTTAATGCCGTGGCGGCAGCGTGATGCCGAGCCGGCGCATCTTGCGGTAAAGCGTGTTGCGGCCGATGCCGAGCTTCTGCGCGACCCGGCTGATGTTGCCGTGGTGCAGCTCGATCTCCTTCAGGAGCGCGCCGCGCTCGGCCTTCTCCAGGGGATTCAGGCTCTGCGCCTCCGGCGGCAGCTCGCATTCCTCCGGCGGCAGCGGCTCCGGCTCGCCGACGCCGTAATCGGCGGGCAGGCAGCTGCCGTCGAGCCGGTCGCCCGAGCGCATGGCGATCATGCCCCGCAGCACATTGCGCAGCTGGCGGATGTTGCCTGGCCACACGTAGGCCCGCAGGGCATCCGCCAGGTCATCGCCCAGGATCACCGTCGGGGTGGCGGCGCTTTCCTGCGCGAACACATGGCGGATGAGCGCCGCCTTGTCCTTGCGCTCGCGCAGCGGCGGCAGCGTCAGCACCAGGCTCTGCAGGCGGTAGAAGAGGTCCTCACGAAATTCCCCGCGACGCACCTTGTCCTGGAGGCCGCCGCGAGCCGCGCTGACCACCCGGACGTCGACGCGAACGGGGGCCTGTCCATCCGGACGCAGGACTTCCCGCTCCTCGATCACGTGCAGCAGCCGCGCCTGCAGCTCGAGCGGCAGCTCGCCGACATCGTCGAGGAAGAGGGTGCCGCCGTTGGCCTGCACCACGCGGCCGAGGTCCTCGTCCGCATCCGCCTTGGGCGCAGGCGCGGCGTCGGGCTGCGGTGCGCCCGGTGCGGCGGCGGCGGCACGGGGCCCGGAAGGCCGTCCGAAGAGCTCCCGCTCGAGCTGCTGCTCCGGCAGGAAGCTGCAGTTGACGGCGACGAAGGGCTTGTCGGCCCGGTCGCTGGAGGCATGCATGGCGCGGGCGAAGAACTCCTTGCCGGTGCCCGACTCCCCGAGGAGCAGGATCGGCACCTCCCGCGATTGCGTCCGGCGCGCGGCCTGGATGTTGCGCGCCATCATCGGATCGCCGAAGTCGAGCTCATCGAGCGGGCTGCGGCCGGGATCGGGGGCCGGCGGCTCCTCGATGCGCGCCAGCCGCTGCCGTCCGCCGAGCGCGCGCTTGGACTGCGGCGCCTGCGCGATGGCGAAGAAGCGGCCGCCGTGGCGGGCGTCGTAGATCGGCAGCGGATGAAAGGACTTCTTCTGGCTGCGGCCGACGAGCGCGCTCAGGGAGATGTTGAACACCCGCTCGAGCGGCGCTCCGGTGAGCTCGGTCGCGCTCTTGACGCCGAGCTGGAAGAGGGCGTTGCGGTCGAGGGCGGCGATCGCCCCCGCGGCGTCGAGGGCGATGATGCCCTCGCCCCAGGTGCCGACCAGCTCCGGCCGGCTGTGGAAGCGCACCACGAACTCGTCCTTGAAACGATGCAGGAACAGGCGGTTCTCGATCATCTGCGCCGACATGTTGACCAGCACCAGCGTGTGCTGTTGCGCGCGGTCGGACTCCCCCGAGGCGTCCAGCACCGCGACCAGCTCGCCGCGATAGTCGAAGATCGGCGCCGCGCAGCAGGTGAGGCCGGTGTTGCGGGAGAAGAAGTGCTGGTCGCGGTGGATGATGAGCGGCGCCCGCTCGAAGAGGCAGGTGCCCATGCCGTTGGTGCCGCCGTGCTCCTCGCTCCAGACCGCGCCCAGGACCAGGCCGGTGCGAAAGGCGGCGTTGCGGAAGCTGAGATCCCCGTAATAGTCGAGGAGCACCCCGTCCCGGTCCGTGAGGATGATGGAATAGCCGGAGCCGGCGAGCTGGTGGTAGAGGTGCGCCATCTCCGCGTCGGCGAAGGAGACCAGCTCCAGGTTGCGCTCCTTGCGCGCCAGCCGCTCGTCCCGCGGCAGCACGTACGGCTCGCGCTGCGACTGCGGGTCGAGGTGGTATTGCGTCAGGCAGCGCAGCCAGGAACGCTTCACGTAGTCGGGCGTTCCGGGTCCGTCGTCGCGCGCGGTACCGCGCAGCACCGACTGGATATAGCGGGCGTGACTGCCGATCGGCTGCAGCATGAGAGTCCCCCTCTCGATCGAGTCGCCATTATGCCACGCCCCAGGCCCGCGCCGCCGCCAGCATCGAAAGCGGTACAGCGCTGGGGGGGATTGTTCCGTATTGGAACAACGTCTCCCCGCCGGCGCCGCCATCCGCGGCCCCAAGCGCGTGCAACCCTTCCGCGGCTACACTCAGCGCCACCGCGCCGGACTATCTAAAAGAGGAGCTCCATGAAAACCAAGGCAGCCATTGCATACGCGGCCGGCAAGCCGCTCGAGGTCGTGACCGTGGACCTGGAGGGCCCCAAGGCCGGCGAGGTCCTGGTCGAGATCAAGGCCAGCGGCGTCTGCCACACCGACGAATTCACCCGCTCCGGCGCCGACCCGGAGGGGCTCTTTCCGGCCATCTTCGGTCACGAGGGCGCGGGGATCGTGGTCGACGTCGGGCCGGGAGTCACCTCGGTGAAGAAGGGCGACCACGTGATTCCGCTCTATACGCCGGAGTGCCGCCAGTGCAAGTCCTGCCTGTCGCGCAAGACCAACCTCTGCACCGCCATCCGCGCCACCCAGGGCAAGGGCGTGATGCCCGACGGCACCAGCCGCTTCTCGGTCGGCGGTGAGATGGTGCACCACTACATGGGCTGCTCGACCTTCTCCAACTACACCGTGCTGCCGGAGATCGCCGTCGCCAAGATCCGGGAGGACGCGCCCTTCGAGAAGGTCTGCTACATCGGCTGCGGCGTGACGACCGGCGTCGGCGCCGTGATCAACACCGCGAAGGTCGAGCCGGGCGCCAACGTGGTCGTGTTCGGCCTGGGCGGCATCGGTCTCAATGTCATCCAGGGCGCGCGCCTGGTCGGCGCCAACAAGATCGTCGGCGTCGACCTCAACCCGCGGCGCAAGGCGCTGGCGGAGCGCTTCGGCATGACGCATTTCGTCAATCCCAAGGAGGTGGGCGGAGATCTGGTGCAGCACCTGGTCGCCCTCACCGACGGCGGCGCGGACTACAGCTTCGAGTGCGTCGGCA
>Ga0187809_10001123_pt1 | contig 12971 bp, 13 predicted proteins | sample NC_wetland_sal_i_8_FD_132415 | JGI IMG/M metagenome (GOLD analysis project Ga0187809, IMG submission 132415) | Wetland sediment microbial communities from Neuse River Estuary, North Carolina, USA - ASW_4 | ecosystem: Environmental > Aquatic > Freshwater > Wetlands > Sediment | place: USA: North... | reverse complement strand
CGCCTGCGCACCCGTTGCTGTGACCTGAACGGCCTCGAGCGGCACCACGCTGTCAGTCATCGGCGGCAAGGGTTGACCGACCTCGACCCGCGCCGGCGGCCGGCCGAGCAAAGCCGGCGAATAACTGCCGGCGCCCAGCGTGTCGTCGGCGGCAATGGCCCAGCCGTCGCGCAGCGCGATGGCGGCGGTCGGGCGCATCGGCGCCGTGACATCCTCGGCCAGCACCCGCCCAAGCGCGACCGGCGCCTTCGCAGGCGCGATGGCCTTCACCTGCGCCTCGACCTGCGCCAACGCCTCGTTCAGCGGCGTCAGCCGCGCGATCGCCTGGGGATGAACGGACGCCATTATGGGGCAGGACTTACCGGGGTTGACCTTGGGCATAGTCTACCGCAACACCGCGCCAGCAAAAGTCCGGATCGGGATCGAAAATGGCGGATAAGACGGTCAGCCTGCGCGGCCTCAAGTGCCCTCTGCCGGCGCTGCGCACGAAAAAGCTGCTGTCCGGGATGGCCAGCGGGGAACGGCTGACGATCGAATGCACCGATCCCTTGTCGGCCATCGACATCCCGAACCTGCTGCGCCAGACGGGCGACGAGTTGGAAGGGAAGTCGGAGGCGGGCGACTTGCTGACATTCCGGATCAGGAAGACGTAGCGCTGCTCTGCGCCTGCTCGCCTGCAGATTTGCGCCCCGCGAAAAGCCGGTCTGACCCGCATCGCAGGCGGCATCGCACATTCGATTGACACTCATTCCGGGCGATCAATACGATCGCGCGATCGCTCTCACATCATGCCGAAGCGCGGTACACATTTTCATGTCGACCGAAGCGCGCAAACCGGAAGCGGAACGAGCAGCCCGGATCGTCATCCGCGAACACAAAATTCCGAGTCCGAATAGCGGTCCTTACATCTGCGTCGAAGGACCGGATCGCAATTTGTGGTTCTGCGAGAGCGGTGCAGCGACGATCGGGTGCTTCGACACGACGACGGCGCGCCTGGTCGAATTCCCCCTCCCGACCCCCGAGGCCACACCTATCGGCATTGCCCTCGGCGGCGACGGGCATCTCTGGTTTGCGCAAAAGAAGGCGAACAAGATCGGACGCGTGGCGACGACCGGCGCACTGACCGAGTTCGCGGTCCCGACATCGAACGCCGGCCCCGATGGCATCGCGCTCGGACCCGACGGCAACATCTGGTTCTCCGAAACGGAAGCATCCCAGATCGGACGCATCACGCCCGACGGTCGGATCACCGAGTTCAAGACCGGCATCTCGCCGGGCAGCAAGCCGCTGTCGATCGTCGTGCGTGACGACGCGATGTGGTTCAGCGAGGCCGCCGGCAACCGCGTCGGCCGCATCGGCATGGACGGCCAGGTCACCGAGTTCGCCATTCCAGGCAGCGATCCGCAGCCGCGCGCGATGGTGACGCATCCGGAAGGATCAATCTGGTTCGTCGAGACTGGCGCCAATGCGCTCGGCCGCTTCGGCCGCGACAACGGCTTCAGTGAATTCAAATTCCCGACGCCGAACGCCTCGCTGCGCGGCGTCACGGTCGGACCGGACGGGAATCTGTGGTGCACTGAGAACTTCGCCAACAAGATCGGACATATGCGCCCGGACGGCAGCCTGATCGGCGAATACGACATCCCGACAGCGGGGAGCGGGCCGCGCTGTATCGCGGCGCTGTCGAACGGACGGCTTTACTTCACGCAATACGATGCAGGCATGATCGGCGAGATCATCCTCGATTGAACAAGCCATAGTGGGGACGCCGTGACGGTCGAGCGAATTGACTACAGAGCGGGCGCCGTCACAGCCAAAGGGGCCCTCGTCTACGACGACAAGGTCTCCGGCCGCAGGCCCCTTCTGCTGGTCGCACCGAACTGGCTCGGGGTGACCGAAGAGGCCATCAAGCGCGCGCAGTCGATGGCCGGAAGCAAGTACGTGGCCTTCGTCGCGGACATGTATGGCGGCGGCAAAATCGCCACCGCGCCGCAGGAGTCGGGCGCCCTTGCCAATGCCCTGCGCGAGGATGCGCCCGAACGCCGACGCCGCGTTCTAGCTGCGCTCGAAGCCTTAAGGCGCGAGAGTGATGCGCGCGGCATCGGCGACCTGTCACGCCAGGCCGCTGCCGGATTCTGCTTCGGTGGCGGCAACGTCCTCGAACTGGCGCGAGCCGGCGCCGGCATCCAGGCGGTCATCTGCGCGCACGGCGATCTGGTCACGCCGATGCCGGCGCAGCCCGGCGACATCAAAGCGGCCGTCTGCGTCCTGCACGGATCGAAGGACCCGGTCGTGCCCAAGGCGGATCGCGATGCCTTCGAGGCGGAGATGGAGTCGTGCGGCGCGAAATGGCAGATGCTGGTGTTTGGGGGCCTGCTGCACTCGTTCTGCGAAATTGAGTCCGACGTGCCGGGCATCGCCTGCTACGACGCGGGGGCCGCACGCCAGAGCTTCGCCATGATCGACGAATTCGCGGCCGCGGCCTTCGCCGGAACTCTTTAACGACAATAAGAAGAGCAACGCGGCTCATCGCGTTGCCGCACCATGGGAAGGGGAACGTCATGAGCAAATTGGGGCGCCTGTTTTTGGGCCTGCTGCTCGCCTGCACGGCCGCCACCGCGCAGGCGCAGAACTATCCGGCCCGCCCGATCCGTCTGATCGTGTCGATCGCAGCCGGCAGCATCACGGATGTGATCGTGCGCAAGGCGACGATGGAGTTGTCACCGCAACTGGGACAACCGATCGTCATCGAAAACCGCGGCACCGCGAGCGGCATCATCGCGGCACAGGCCTGCGCCAACGCGAAGCCGGACGGCTACACGCTCTGCGTCCTGCACCACGACGCGATGTCCTACAATCCGCTGCATTTCGCCAATCTGCCCTATGACCCGGCCAAGGACTTCGCGCCGGTCACGCGGCTCTACTTCATCAACGAAGGCCTGTTCGTTTCGCCGGCGCTCGGCGTGAAGTCGGTCGCCGAATTGAAGGCGCTGGCGCAGGCAAAGCCAGGCAGCCTGAACTTCGCGACCCTGGGCGACGGCTCTTTCCCCGATCTGTTCCTGCGCTGGCTCAACAACCAGTGGGGCACGAAGATCGTCGGCATTCCGTATGCCGGCGGCGGTCCGGCGGCGCAGGCGATTGCGGCGAACCAGGTGCAAATGACCAAGTTCGGCATCGGCAACTTCCTGGGGCTGGTCAAAGCGGACAATGCGAAAGCACTTGCCGTCTCGTCCGACCAGCGCTCGCCGTTGCTGCCCGATGTGCCGACGTTCGACGAAGCCGGCCTCAAAGGCTATCCCGGCAAGGGCTGGTGGGGACTGCTTGCGCCGAAAGGTACGCCGCCCGCCGTGGTCGACAAGCTCAACGCCGCTTTCGTCAAGCTGTTCAGCGACCCGGCGTTCGTGAAGTATCTGGAAAACCAGGCCGTGGTGCCGGCGCCGACGACGCCGGCCGCGTTCGCGGCCTTCATGGTCGAGGACCGCCAGGCAGCGGCGTCGCTGGTCAAGATCGCGAACACCAAACTGAAGGAGTACAGGCCACAGTAGCTGGGGGATTCACTCCAGGCTGAATCTTTGCCGGCGCACGAAGGCGCCGAAGTCGGCGCGCTGCGGCCTGGCATATTGCCGCGCCTTGTCTTCCGACCAGCCGTAGAACGGCGCGACACCGAAACGCCCGGTATCGCGCTGCTTGCGGTATGGCCGCAGCGCGTCGCGGCGGCGATCGTAGGCGTCGATCTGCGTCGGGAGATCGGTCTCGGCGTAGCGTTCTTCGTGCACCGTCACCGACAGCGGCAGCCGCGGCGACAAGGCGCCCTCTTCCGCAGGCCAGCCGAGGGTCAGCCCGGCGACCGGCACGACCTTCTCGGGCAATGAAAACATGTCGGCGATCGTCTGCGCATGATCGCGAATCATGCTGATCGGGCAGCAGCCGAGCCCGGCCGCCTCCGCGGCCTGCACGAGACTTGCCAGCGTGATTGCGCCATCGACCGTGGCGTTGAAGAACAGATCGAGATGGTCGTTCGGGAACGGCTTGCCGCGCAGCGCGGCGATTTGCGGGATGCGGCGGCCGTTGCCGAGCACGATGATGAACACCGGCGCGTCGACGAGCCAGGGCATGTCCGGCAGCAGCGCACCGATGGCGCGGCGCTTTTCCTCGTCGCGAGTGATCAGAATATCGCTCTGTTGCAGATCGCTCTTCGTCGGCGCGGACAAAGCGCAGGCACACAGAAGCCGGACCAGTTCCGGCGCGACATCGCGCGCCTCGTAACGGCGGCAGACGCGGTGCGCGGCCATGCGGGCGAGCGCCTCGCGTCCCGCCGGCGCCGCCTCCGCATGGAAGCGTTCGCCGAAACGTTCGGCGAGTAGCGTTTCGATGCGATCGGCGAGGTCCGACATTCAAGGGCTCCCGAAGGCAGGTCCCGGCTTGCCGGGCGACCGCATCGTGGTGAGTGATGGGACGACAAGAACGCGGACAAGAAAGCCGCCGGTGTCGAACGGCGCAAGGTGCGCCGGCGTGCTGATCGGCGCCCCTCAATCGCAAGCCTGCTCGCCCGGACAGCGCAGGGGCCGGCGACTTCGGGCGCAAGCCCGACAAGAAACGACGTCAGAACAATGCCTTGAGCCGCAGTTCCGACACGTCATACGTGCAACCACAGAAACATTCTTGCAGCCCATCGGTTGTGCTCTAGAATACGCTCGCGTCATTCACAGGGCGACAGAGTGGAATTCTATCGTATCTCCGGACTGTCGGTTGCCAGCGAGATCGCGCTCCCCGGTCTGATCGCCGGGACGCCGTCGATCGAGCCGCAGGTCACCATCCGCCGCGGCGAGGTCCCGGAGGCGCTGCCAACGCCGACGTCGTCCGGCATCACCTGGCAGCGGCGCAACGAGCAGTTCCTGCTGCGCATTCCAGCCATCGCCCGTTTCATGCTCACCGGCGGCCGCGACATCGTCGTCGCCGCCGAGACCGGCGCGGACCCGGGCGACGTTCCGGTGTTCCTCCTCGGCACCGTTTTCGGAATCCTGCTGCATCAGCGCGAGCAGATCGTGCTGCACGCCAGCGCGGTCGAGGTGAACGGCAGGGCCGTCGTGTTCTGCGGCGCGTCGGGCGCGGGCAAATCGACGCTCGCGGCGGCCCTGTCGCATCGCGGTTATCCGCTCGTCACCGACGACGTGTGCGGCCTGTCGCTGCATGGCGAGCTGCCAACCGTCCATCCCGACGGGCGGCAGCTCAAACTGTGGGCGCAAGCGATCGGGCGGCTCGAACTGGCCGAACGGCGGGGCGAGCGCGTGCGCCGCAAGCTCGAGAAATTTTTCGTCGAGCCGCGCGCCGTGTCGATGGAGCCGTTGCCGCTCGGCGCCGTCTATTTCCTCCGCGAAGCGCGGCCGCCGCATTCGGCCGGCATCTCGCAGCCGAACGTGGTCGATGCAGCCTTGCTGCTGCGGCGCGGCGCCTATCGCCCCTTGCTCGTGCGGCAATTCGGTCAGAAGACCGCTTATTTCCACGCCGCCACGCAGATCGCAAACACGGCCGGCGTTTATCATCTGACGCGGCCGCTCGACTTCGCCGCCATGCCGGACGTGATCGCGTCGCTCGAGCGCCATTGGCGGGATCTTCGCATCGCGGAGGCGGTGCCGTGACGCGGACCATCTGGCTCGCCTCATATCCGAAATCCGGCAACACCTGGTTCCGGATGCTGGTGGCCAACCTTTCGGCGACCGACAAGCCGGCCGACATCAATAACCTGTCCGAGCGCGGGGGCATCGCAAGCGCGCGAGCGCCGCTCGACCAACTGACGCTGATCGAATCCGGATTGCTGACGCACGAGGAGGCCGACCGTCTGCGACCGCGACTCTACGAAGAGCTCAAACGCGGCGCCGCGGATGACGAATACGATGGGCGGCAAGAAGTGGCGCAGGTGCGCTTCGTGAAGTGCCACGACGCCTACACGAATACATCGGACGGGGAGCCGCTCCTGGCGGGTCTGCGCGGCGCTGACGGGGCGATCCTCATCGTTCGCGATCCGCGCGACGTCGGGCCGTCGCTGGCGCACCACAATCGATCGAGCATCGAAGAAGCGATCAAGCTTATGAGCGACGCGAACCTTGGCTTCTGCGACCGGCTCGACCAGCAGACCAACCAGCTCCGCCAGCGACTTCGCGGCTGGAGCGGGCATGCGGAAAGCTGGCTGACGCAGAAAGATATTCCGATCCACCTTATCCGCTACGAGGACATGGCAGCCGACACGGCGGGCACACTGCGCCGCGCGCTCGCCTTCGCCGGGCGAGAGACCGCCGACGCAGACCTCGCCCGTGCCGTGACTTTCGCGACTTTTTTCGAGCTGAAGCGCCAGGAAGCCGAAGCCGGCTTCTGCGAGGCGCCGTCCAGAACAGCGCATGGCTTCTTCCGCCGCGGCGAAGCCGGCAATTGGCGCGACGAACTGACGGCGGACCAAGTTGCCCGCATCGAAGCCGCGCATGCGCCGATGATGCAGCGCCTCGGCTACGCGTTGTCGGCGGCGCCGGCGGCGGTGCTCGCCCGTGCCGGATAAGGAGAGACGTGGAATGCTGATCAGCAGACAGGGCGACTGGTTGTCGGCCAAGGTCGGCGACGAATTGGTCATGATGAGCGCCGAGAAGGGCAACTATATCGGGCTGTCCGAAGTCGGCGCGCGTGTCTGGGAGATCATCGAGACGCCGCACGACTTCGACGCGGTCTGCGCGCAGCTCGAGCAGGAATACGACGTGACTCCGGACGTCTGCCGCGCCGAAGTCGAAACCTTTCTCAACGAACTGGTGAAGCATGGCGCGATTGCGCTTGATCCGTCGTCTGCTGGTTAGGCTCGGTCAGGTCGGGCCGCATCGGCGCGCGCTCGTCGCCGAGGCCGTGCTGTGCCTGCTCGCAGCGCGGCTGGCGCTGATCTTCGTGCCGTTCCCCAATCTTGCGCGGCGGCTCGGGCGCTTCGTCCCGCCCGATGAAGCGCGACGTTTAATGGTTCCCTCGACGTCGCCACAGGCCCAGACGGCCACCGACATCGGCTGGGCCGTGACGCGCGCGGCGCGCCACGTGCCATTCAAGGCGGTGTGCCTGCCCCAGGCGATGGCGGCACAATGGATGCTGCGGCGGCGCGCTATCGCCAGCGCCATGCATTTCGGCGCGACCAGAGGCACGGAGAAGCCGCTCGACGCGCATGCCTGGCTCGACGCGGCGGGCATCGAGGTGACGGGCTATCCGGTGGCGGCGTGCTACGCCGAAATCGCGTGCTTTGTGTGAGATTGCCGAACGATGCGGACGGCAGACCAGGCGCCGCTTGACCAGCTTCTGAGCGATGCAGGGGACGATCCCGTGGCGCTCGTCCGGCTCGCCGGGGTCCTGTCGAATATGGGGCATACGTCGCGGGCGCGCCAGATCGCCCGCCGTGCGCTTCAGACTGCGCCGGACGATGCGCAAGTCTGGATTTGCGCCTCCGATATTCTCGGTCGCGGTGTGCCGCGCTGGCATTTCAGTATCGTTCAGGACAAGGCCCGGAACGCTGCCTACGAGGCGGCCATTAAGCGCGCCGTCACCCGTGACACCAAGGTCCTGGAGATCGGCACCGGGACCGGACTTCTGGCGATGATGGCCGCCCGCGCCGGAGCCAACCAGGTCGTCACCTGCGAGATGATGCCTGCTGTCGCTGAGACGGCCCGCGACATCATCGCATTGAACGGATATGCGGACCGCGTTCGCGTCGTGCCGAAGGCGTCCTACGATCTCGACCTCGACGAGGATCTTGGCGGACCCGCGGATGTGCTGGTTTCAGAAATCATCAGCAACGCGATGCTCGGTCAGGACCTCTTGCCGGTGATCGAGCATGCGGCACGCGCCGCGCTCAAACCCGGCGCGCGAGTCATACCGGCCCGCGGCATCGTTCGCGTTGCCCTCGCCCATGACACCCACATCCGTCCGGCGCGCATGGGGACGATCGCCGGTTTCGACCTGTCTCCGTTCAACGGACTGGCGGGGACATCCTACCTGATCAATCGCGGCTCCTCCGGCCTGACCTTGCGGAGCACGCCAGCCGACCTGTTCGATTTCAATTTTCAGTCAGGAGGACCATTTCCGCCCGCCCGAGCTTCCGCAACGGTTACGAGCACAGGCGGGCAAGCCACCGGCATTGCCCAGTGGATCGCGCTGCAGATGGACGATGAGGTCCGTTACGAGAACGACCCAAATCCAGGAGCGACGTCTGCGTGGGGTGTCGTCTTCCGGCCGTTCCGCACGCCGCGCGATTATGTGGACGGAGAAGCGGTCGAAATCCGTGGCAGCCATGATCGCCGCGACATTCGCGTCTGGGCTTAGCAGGCCGCTACGTCCCGACCCTCCTTTCGGATACCGCGGACCTGCCGCCGAAAGTCGGCCATGAAGCGCTCGAAGAACTCTTCAGAAGTGGCGTCGGCTTGTTTGTGCAGCCGCGGCGGCACGATCCGGGCCTCAGGCCGGCCCACCGCACGAAAAAACTCGCGCAAGGTCGCTTCGTAGTCCTGCGCCAGATCCTCGTAGACCATGGGATAAAATGGCAGATCGTTGGCGCGGAAGAAATTGAGCCATTGCCGATTACAGTTCTGGACGAAGCCGAGGTAAACGAGAATCTTCTCGAAAGAGTATTCTGGACAGGCCCCGGGATGAGCGCGGCCTGAAAAACGCCGCCATCTCCCGGTCCCTCTCGCGACGTAATATGAAATCGCCTGAAGCACCTCATCGCGACGCGTTAGAAAAACAAAGAATGGATTTGGCATTGTTTGCGAGATGAGGGCAAAGATCCGCCGATGCGACATGGCGTTGATTTGAGTTGAAGCCAGGCGAAGCTCGCCAAATTCGGCCGGCGCCAATTCGCGAGCCAGATCGACAATATCTCGCCAGAAGTATTTGAGGGAAAATACGCCGGTCGTATCTGTCCGATGCGCGTGCACACACGCGCAGTAGGGAGCAAAGCCTGTCGTTTGCCAGCGTCGCTCGAGACAGGGCCGGAAGCCGGCATGGAAATATTCGACCGGGCAGCCCACACCGCCGGTGAAGTACATGGCCTCGCTCAGCAAGGTGGTTCCCGAGCGCTGCTGCGAGCAAATGACGATCGTGCGCTCGGGAGCCCCCCATCGACGCGGATAATCCGCGGAGTCGAGAAGAAGGTCGTATAGTTCAGGTACCGGCCCCATCCTTGGAAATGCCTTACCGGTTAAATACACCATAGAAGCCGCCGCAGTTTCGCGGAAGCGCTATTCACCGCCGTGCTGCTCGATGTAAGCCGCCGCCGAAAACGCCTCAACGGCAGCCGCTATCATCTGGCCCGCGGCGGGCACGGTCCCGGTGCGCAGTTCCTCGCGTATATGATCCGGCGAGGGAAACGCCTGAACCTGTCGGCGCAGCCATTCGAGATCGATTGCCCGCCGGACGTTTTTGACGTTTTCATAAGAGTCTATTTTTGCGAGAAGCTCGTCGCGGCGCTCGATATAGTCCATCAAGCGGCTAGGGAACGGCGACAGCTTGTTGTGCCGCAGCCGGACCGTGGCGGGCAGAACATCCGTCATGGCGTCACGAAACAGACTGCGTCGAACGCCGTCACGAAAAAATATTTCGCTGGGCAAGGAGAGTGCAAATTCGACCACACGGCGGTCGAGCAGCGGGAAGGCAAAAGCCAGTCCATGTCGGGCTCCGAGGTGCGCTTCAAACTCCGCGCGCTCGGCAATGTGTGGACTGGTGAGGAGGCGCCAACGATTTTCGCGGCCGTCAGCGACCATACGAAGGGCCTGATCGGATTCGGCTGCAAGATTTCGGCGCAATGCCGGTGCAAGCGACCGACGAAGCAGTTCATTGTATTTTGGCGGTTTGCCGGTGGCATAGTCTGCGAGGCGCTTCAGATCGCCCGACAGAAAGCTCAAGACTTCGCCGCGGATTGCGCGCCACGGCGTCCATCCCCGCGTGCGGCCAAGCGCAAGGATTTCGCGGGCGAGGGCGCGCCATCGGCCGCGCAGGAACAATTCCGCCAGCGCCCCTCTAGCGTTGAAACTTGCGGCTTCGTCCCCGCCCCACCCCGACAGGATGATGCCGACACCCTGCGCCTCAGCGTGTGCGCATGCGGCGTGGCCAGGTCGGTCGGGGCCAAGCGGTTGCATATTGTCGCAGTCGCATGGAATTGAACCCACGTGCGTCATGCGCGGGAGGCGGAAGGGCGTCCAATCGATGTCGCCTTCCTGATCCACCACAGCCTTGATTGGTTTGCTCTCGTCCTCGAGCACGACGTCGTTACCTTGCCGGTCGAGGAACGAATAGGCATGGAGTGTCCGCCCCTGTTCCCGCAACTGCCGGGCAGCCAGCACCGCAACCGCCGCAGAGTCGAGACCGCCGCTGAGCTGGGCACCAATTTCTCCGTCCCGCGGCAGGCGACAACGCACTGCTTCAGCAACCAACCGTCGGATCTCCCGCGCCGCCTCCTCGGCCGAACATCGCATGGTTCCGGCAATGCTGCGATCGAGCCGCCAGTAACGTTTCAACTGGACGCCGTTGCGCGAGACCTCGATGACGTGTGCCGGCGGCAACCGCTTGATGCCGGCAATCAGGCTGTCGTCATTACGCAATTTTCGGGCGACCCGTCGCGCGAGGGCGCCTTGGTCAATCTTCTTCGCGACGATGCCCGTGCCGTGCAATGCTTTCGGCAATGAGGCAAAGGCAAAAAGCTTTCGGGGCTGATAAACATAGGAGAGCGGCCGGATGCCGAATGCATCTCGGCCACACAACAAGCGCTCGTATCGAGCTTCCCATCGCCCAAAGGAAAAGTCGCCGAGCACACGCTCGAGTCCCGGCGCTCCGAAACGCTGTATTGTGGCGTGCAGCAGATCAGCCTCGGGCTCGCCGGCAGCCTTGCCCACCACTCCGGCGAGCGCATCGGGCTGGTCGAGACGGACGTCGGCGACCAAAATGCTGTCGCCTTCCCGCGACAGGCTGCAGGACCTCCGCGCCATGAAATCGATGACCGCAAGGCCCACTGGCCCTTCGCGCCACAAAGTGACCTTCGGACGACGGCGCGCTACGTCCATTTGCGCCACCATAGCGACCAACAGAGCCTCGTCTGCGTCGGCCCCGTCGAGATGAAAGACACCGCAGATCAAGCGCATGGCAGGTCTGGCCCGGATCCGAGCCGATCAGCGCTCCGTCTGGCAGGTATTCGTTCCTGTGATACAGACATAACCAATGCGCGCATTGACCCGCTACACATGCTCCAGTAGTATCCTACGAATTGCAAGTGGTGGCGGCGGAACTATGCACCTGTCGCCAGCCAATCTTTGGGTTTGTGTTCAGCCTGGATTTGACGCGCATGGCCACGACAGATTCGGATGGCAATCTGAGGCAGCCGGAAGAGGCTAGCGCCGCACCAGTGCAGCGAAAGCGTGCCTGGGTATCTCCGACCGTGATCGTGGAATCGGCACATCTAAGCGGCACAGGCTACATTAGTCACACCCTCGACGTCCCCAAACCTGGAACGTTGGGCCCATCGTAAGACTGTCGCTCGATCGTGCCTGCATTGTCACGGCGCGATACCGAGTGACAACTCTCGGGTATCTTGCCGCCCCCTTCATGCATTAAGTGCAGAGGCAAGCTCAAAGACGCTATGATGGTTGTCATATGGCCTGTCTATCGATGCGGTCTCTATGCCGCATAACCCACGCGGATCACTCGTCTCCAGAATGCCCGGGCCGTAATCCACGAGTGGCCGTGAAAGAGCGCCTGCGCGTTGCTCCACGTTCTTGGCGCTCCGGACCACTCTGAAATAACTGACGAAATCATGCGCCAGCTCCAGCCGCCCCGGCAACTGGCGATCCTTGGCAGGCATCAGCCCCGCCTGGACGGCCAGAACCGTTTCCAGCGCCGGATCGTCGATTGCGTAATGCGACTCGATAAATTCTCTTATGTCGTCATAGAACAAATCCCATTCACCGACGCTCATGCCGCAGAGCCTTGAAAGGCGAGCCTTCAGCACACGCTGCGTCTGTCGCAGCGAGCTGGAATTCTGCGCGAGCTCTCGCTGCAGCCCTTCCAGAAAGTCGATGCCCCTGATTCGGTGTTCGATCTGCAGGTAATACAACAGGTATTTGAGGATCGAGCAGCCCACCATGCGCTTGTAGAGCCGGTACAGCTGCCTCATTCGCTGTGCGTCGGCGATGGAGTAGCTGTAGGTCGAAATGACCTTGCCCAAGGAATCCGCTCTGATTTGGTATTTATCGATATAGTCCTTGTGCGCCATCGGGCTATTCGGCAGCAGGTGCGTGTCATATGCCTTGACTTCGACTTTTCTGTCGAAAAAGAACTGCAGGTCCGCCTTGAACGACTCCGGCGTGCTGCCGGGAAGCCCCATCATAAGATCGGAAGAAATGGGCAGGCCGTTGCGGGCGAATATCTCGATCAGCTCATCGTATCGCTCGGTCTTGATGTTCGAGCGTTCGATAATGTCGAGAGTGTGTGGATCGCGCGTCTGAATTGCGATGATCCCATCGATTTCGATGTCGGCCTCTTTGAGGATCTTCACGATCTCGGCGAGACGCTCCGTCGAATTCTTCGCATAGCTGACAAGGACGTGTTTCGGGTAGCCGTATGCTCGCCGACACGTCACGATCGCCTTGGCGATTTGCACGTCGCGGGCGAAAATGCCGAAATTTGCATCTGCAATCCAAAGGATGCCCACCCGATTCCTGGCGATCCAATCAAGCTCACCTTTGACCCGATCGAGCGAGAACTGCCGCACCTTCGACAGCGTTGCCGAGCCCCAGTCGCAGAACGTGCAGCCATAAGGACAGCCGCGGTTGGTTTCCACGATAGCCGCGCGCCATCGCTTTGCGGCTTCCGACGTGAACTCCCCCTGGCCTGCACCCGGTTTGGCTGACACCGACTTAAGCGAATCCGGCCCTGCGCTCGAACTCCATAGGGCTTAGATAGCCGAT
>Ga0187809_10001122_pt1 | contig 12976 bp, 12 predicted proteins | sample NC_wetland_sal_i_8_FD_132415 | JGI IMG/M metagenome (GOLD analysis project Ga0187809, IMG submission 132415) | Wetland sediment microbial communities from Neuse River Estuary, North Carolina, USA - ASW_4 | ecosystem: Environmental > Aquatic > Freshwater > Wetlands > Sediment | place: USA: North... | reverse complement strand
TGCTGCGGCCCTGCCGGTAAACGTCGCCTTCATTTTCCTTATATTTGAAACAGTAAATACCCTATCACTCATGGCCCATATCGATCTGCCCTCCGGCTATCCCGGCATCAGGAGTTTGTTCATGTACAGCCCGGCAACCGCTATGCCCCTGAACAACCTGGTTCAGATCCTGCTTCATGATCCCGGCACTTCCACGCTTTCGCCCGGCGAAAGGGAACTGATCGCCGCCTATACTTCCCGGCTCAACGAATGCACATACTGTGCCCGTACGCACGGCGCCATCGCCCAATACCAGCTCGACGGCGATGCCGAACCGGTGCGCCACATCCTGGCATGCGACGTCGAAGGAGCTCCCGTCAGTAAAAAGATGAAGGCCCTGCTGCGGATCGCCGCGGCGGTCCAGGCAGGAGGTCAACAGGTGAGGTCCGCTCATATCGGGCAGGCCAGGGAAGAAGGCGCGACGGATCGGGAAATCCACGATACGGTGCTGATCGCTGCCGCCTTTTGCATGTTCAACCGCTATGTTGATGGGCTGGCCACCTGGGCGCCGAAGGAGGATGCAGTCTATGATGCTATTGGCAGGCAACGCGCCGCCGAAGGTTATTTGACCAAACCCTTTACGGTTCCTGAAAATTCGTGATCCAATGCCTTATATACCTTTAAATGAAAATTTGCCGGGCATCACCGGCTTGCTCGATTATCGAAAGGATACCGCCCTGCCGATCCGGGAACTGACGGAGATCCTGTTGCGCGGAGAATCCACCCTTACGCCCGGGGAACGTGAGCTGATTGCCGCAGTCGTATCCCACGGCAACGAATGCGCATTCTGTACGGCCGCTCATGCCGCCGCGGCAGATATCCTGCTGGAAGGTGAACCGGTAGCTGAAAAAGTACTGGATGATCGCGGGTACGCCCGGATAAGCCCCAGGATGTGCGCCCTGCTCAACATCGCCCGGGCCGTGCAAAAGAACGGCAAACTGGTAACGCCGGACATGGTAGGGGAGGCAAGAAAGCACGGTGCGACCGACCGGGAACTTCACGACACGGTCCTGATCGCAGCATTGTTCAGCCTGTATAACCGTTACGTCGACGGCCTGGCTACGGTAGTGCCTACGGAGCCTGCGTTTTATCAGCGACTGGGCGGGATCCTTCGGGATAAGGGTTACCTGCCGTCGGAGGACCGGTATGCAGGCTTGCAGGCGGCCGGCGAAACCGGCCCTGCATGACATTTGACTTTAAACACTTTCATATGAAAAAGAAATCGATTGTTCTGGTGCTGTTCGTTTTTCTGTTTTTGACCACCGCTTCCGCGCAGGATATCACGGGCCACTGGGCGGGCAAGGTAATGGACCAATACCCGGTCGCCTATGATTTCCGGGTGCAGGGCGACAGCCTGCAGGGCAAGGACACGCACCCCGACGGATCGGTCTCCGATATCAGCAACGGCATCGTCGGAGGGGACACGCTCGCCTTTGACGTACCGGTCCAGGGCACGCTCACGCATGTCACCGGGAAGATCAAGGGGGATACCATTACATTGAGTCTAACCGTAATGGGGAACGAAGTCAGTTTTGATATCAAAAAATCAGATTGACCGGAAGGAGATGGATAGCAGGCGCGCCGTCACATATTATCGGGTTGCAGGATGCTGACCCGGTTGCCCTCGGTATCATGGAAGGAGACGTACTGGCCGACACCGGGGATAGTGATCGGATCACCCAATACCTTGCCGCCTGCCTTCCTGACGCCCTGCATCGCATCGGTAATATCGGCTACTGCAATGACCACGGAGGGCACCGCCGGCGAATCAGCCTTTTTAGGATAAAATCCGCCGTTAATGGTCCCCGGAGCCTTTACCATCCTGTTCTCGTCTGTCTCTGAAGTGCCGGCGATCACATAGTCACCCATCTCGGGACCTGTACCGCTCATGGCCCACCCGAATGCATCGTTATAGAATTTCATGACGCGCCCGGCATCCTCGTAGGGCATTTCAAAATGTACAACAGGATTCATAAGCATCTTTTTTTGTTGATTTCTTTCTTCCGTAAAATTAATCAAACTTTCCGCAACCGTCCCGGTCTCCCGGTCTGAAGGGCATGATTCAGCGCGCGGCGCCTCCGTCTATGGTCAGGCAAATACCGCTGACGAAGGATGCTTCATCGGATGCCAGGTACAGGTAACCACTGGCGATATCATCGGGAACTCCCCAGTGGCCCAGGGGGATGAGTGGCAGGCTGCTTTTTTTAACCTCTTCGGGCATCTGGTCGGTCATGGCGGAATGGATAAAGCCGGGAGCGATGCAGTTGACGGTAATATTATGTTTGCCCAGTTCCATCGCCCAGACCTTCGTCATGCCGATGATCGCGGACTTCGACGCTACATAATTTGTCTGCCCAAAATTGCCGCGGATGGCCACATTGGAAGAAGCCGAGACGATGCGGCCGTATTGCTGGTCTTTCATGACCGCTGCCACGGTGCGGGTACAAATGAACACGCCTGTAAGATTGACATCGATCACCTCATCCCATTCGCGCCTGTTCATTTTCAGCAGTGTCCGGTCCCGCGTAATGCCGGCATTGTTGATCAGGATATCAATGCGGCCATAATGCGCGCGCGCGGCTTGTGCAGCCTCTTCCACCGCGGCTTCATCCGTTACGGAGATCTTCCTGGACAACACGTCGCCACCTGCAGCGCGCAGCAGCTCGGCCGCCTCGTCGACCTTTCCTGAAACGTCCCACAGGATCAACTTCGCTCCCTCCCGGGCAAAACGTTGTGCGGTCGCCAACCCGATCCCGTTTGCGGCACCGGTGATCAGCGCAATCTTATTTTTTAGTCGCATGGATGTGCATTGAGCACCTAAAGATAATCAGGAAAATCAGGATCATATGCCCCTGGAACTCAATAACAACTTGGCACCTGCTGTTCCGGTACCGGTGCCGGGTTTGTTTTTTTTCTACATTTGAGTTCTGAACTGCACACGCCATGAACATTTTGCGGATTTCCACTTATTATTTCTTACTGCTCTTTTTTTATGCAACAGGATCCTTTGGCCAATCCAGGGTGCTTGTTACCGGAACACCGGAGGAAGGGGGCTTTTCCGCTTCAAGGCTGGCCCGTCTCGATTCCGGGATGTCGGGCTGGGTAAAGAGAAAATGGGTGAATGGCGCCGTAGCCCTCATTGCGCGACATGGTAAGATCGTGTTCGAGAAAGCGTTCGGCTATAATGATCCTGCCACGCGGGAACCGCTCGATAAGAACGGGATCTTCCGGATCGCATCACAGACCAAGGCGGTCACCGTTACGGCCGTCATGATGTTGTGGGAAGAGGGAAAGTTCTCCCTCACGGATCCCGTCTCAAAATATATCCCGTCGTTCGCCAACGAACGCGTGCTGGACACTTTTGATCCAAAGGATACCAGCTTTACGACCATTCCGGCGAAGCGTCCCGTCACCATCCTGGATCTGCTCACCCACACGTCGGGCATCGGTTACCCGGCCATCGGCAGCAAGGAAGCCGATGCGATCTATGGAAAGTACCGGATCACCGGGGGCGTCGGCATCAGGGACCAGACGCTGGGGGACGCGATGACCCGGCTTGGCTCGCTGCCGCTGCTGTTCCAGCCGGGGGAGAAGTGGATGTATGGATTGAATATGGACATCCTGGGATATTTGATCGAGAAATGGTCAGGCATGTCATTGGAAACCTTCTTTACCCGCAGGATCTTTGAGCCATTGGGGATGAAGGACACCTACTTTAATGTGCCCGCAGAAAAAGCGTCCCGGGTCGTCAACTTTTTCCTGCAGGATTCCACGGGCACTTTCACCCGGCCGGCCACGGTTTTCGGCGGTGGCCTCGATATGAACTATCCAGTCGAGAAAACCGGCTATTTCTCGGGCGGTGGCGGACTGTGTTCGACCATCCGGGATTATGCCGTTTTCCTGCAGATGTTGCTCAACGGAGGGACATATAACGGGGTGCGGCTGCTGGGCCCCAACACGGTGCGTATGATGACGATGAACCAGATCGGCAACCTCCACCCGACGATCGGCGATAATGCTGACTTGAATGAATTCGGTTTCGGGTTCTTTATCATTTCCCGGGAAGGAAGCCGGCTGACGCCGAGCCAGGCAGGTACCTATGCGTGGGGAGGTGTTTTTTCAACGTCCTACCAGGTGGATCCCCGGGAGGACATGATCGTGTTACTGTACCAGCAAATGTGGGGACCGCATGTACTGGACGCGGATAAATCTTTTATTCCGCTGGTATACCAGGCATTAAATAACTGACCCGCCTTTCTCCAGGTCCTGTTGATACTTTTCACGCAGGGCTGATTTCTGAAATTTTCCGACGGACGTCCGGGGAATCGAATCAATAAAGGCATAGCCGTCCGGGAGCCAGAATTTAGCGAAACTTTTTGCCAGGAATTCCGAAAGTTCACCCGGCAGCACGGATTTGCCTTCTTTCAGTACAACATAGGCAAAGGGGCGCTCCATCCATTTTTCATCGGGGATGCCGATCACGGCTGCCTCCCGGACTTCCGGGTGCCCCATCAGCGCATTTTCCAGCAGCACCGAACTGATCCATTCTCCCCCTGACTTGATGACATCCTTGCTCCGGTCCCTGATCTCGATACATCCATCGCTTTCGATTGTCACGATATCGCCGGTCTTCAGCCATCCGTCTTCCGTGAATTTTTCCCGGGATGCCCCGTCGCGGTAATAGGCCGCGGCAACCCACGGGCCCCTGACTTCAAGCTCCCCCATGGTTTCCCCGTCCCACGGGATGAGTCCCGACTCGTTGCGTCCCCGGATCTCTACGAACGGCACCGGCAGGCCCTGTTTGACGGCCCGGTCGTACCACCGCTCCCGGTGGGCGTTCGCAAAGGCGCCCGTCATTACCGAGGTGCTTCCCAACGGTGACATTTCCGTCATGCCCCAGGAATGCAATACAGGGATGCCATAGCGTTCTTCAAATGACTTGACGAGGAACCGCGGCGCCGCCGACCCGCCGATAATGATCATGCGCAACTGCAGGGGATATTTTCCGGGTTCCCGGTCGAGCTGGTGGAGTACAGCCATCATGACCGTCGGAACGCCCGCCGTGACCGTTACAGCCTCTTCCGTGAACAATTGCAGCAGGCTCTCTGCGTCCAGGTGCGGGCCGGGAAAAACCTGCCTGGCGCCTACGAAGGTGCAGCTGTAAGGAAATCCCCAGGCACTGGCGTGAAACATGGGTACTACCGGCAGCACCGTATCGCGTTCGGTAATGCCCGATCCGGAACAATTGAGCAGGAATGCCATCGAATGCAGCATGATGGACCGGTGGGAGTAGACGATTCCCTTGGGTTGGCCGGTCGTTCCCGATGTATAACACATGAAAGCGGCCGCCTGTTCATCTCCTTGGAATGCTTCGAAGCTTTCCTCATCGCCGCTTTCCAGCACTTCCTCGTAATCATGGTATCCCGGCGGGAGCGGGTCAACGCCCTGGCGAATGACCAGCACATTTGCAACCTTCACAAGGGATTTGAACTTTTCAAACAGGGGTAGCAGCACCTGGTCCACGATCAGGACACGGTCTTCCGCATGGTTCACAATATATTCCAGGTCCTGGGGGCTGAACCGGATGTTAAGGGGATGTACCACGGCGCCCATGCAGGGAACGGCGAAGTAGGCCTCGAGATGCTGGTAGTGGTTCCAGCAAAGCGTGGCGACCCGGTCCCCCTCGCTGACTCCCATCCTGCGGAGGGCTGCCGACAATTTTTGAACGCGCCTCGAAAACACGCCGTAGGTATAACGATGGATGGTTTTATCCGGCAGGCTGCTGACGATCTCCCGGTCGGAGAAAAGCGATGCCGCCCGCCGCAGTATCGTCGGCAGTGTCAGCTGGTAATCCATCATCAGTCCTTTCATGCCATCGTAAATTGATCGGTACGGATCCGGTTTCCGGGATCGAAAGTTAACTAAAAATCAGCAGTGCCGGCAGGAATCCGATGCAGCGGGTGCGCTGGTTTCCGGGGCTATCCGGGCTCAGAATAATGAATTTTAGTTATTGACGGGGCCCAGGGGCCTTCCTATTTTTAACCCAATCAAAAAATCTTATATGACAACGACTAAAATCAAATTTGGCGGGTTGGCGGCAGGACTATTTTTCCTGGTGTGCTCTTGCGGTAAAAGTGGAAATTCAGGTAACGGTGCAACCGGCCCGGGTGCTGCCCTGTTTCCCCTGGCGGCTGGTGATCTGTGGAATTATAAATTGAAGATCTACGATACCGCCACCGCCGCCGTAACCGATTCCAGTTATTTTACCCTGGGAGTATCCGGCACGGTGTCCGCCAATGGTGAAACCTATTACCGGTTCCAGAACAGCCCGGATACCACTGTTCTTTCCACGCTGGCCCCGGTCAATGCGACTTCCCTGGGCAGCATCGATTACCAGTATGGAATGGATTTCTACACTTTTTTTGCTGCCGGATCCGGCGATAGCACCCAGGCGGTGGGTTCGTGGCCGGTTAAAATCGCCGGAAACGGTTCAACCTGCCAGGGCACTGACAAACTTTTTGCCCATTATGCGGATACCACCCTCCAAAACCTCGACGGGACAACCTATTCCGCCAGCATGAAAAATGTCATCGAGACCTACGACTGTTCCGGTCATAAATACCTCGCCAATGTCTATTTCATCAAGGCGGGAACAGGCCTGGTGCGCTTTTCCAGGTACATCTATAACGCTGCCGGTGTTCCAAAACTTGAGGTAGCATGGGTCCTCGAGTCGACCACCCTGCATTGAAATAAGGGTACCATATCGCCCGAGGCGAGGCGGGCGATATTCCGGGTTATCCCCGTCTCGCCGGTTACCCCATTCCCTGCAAAGAAATTGCGCACACTATTTGCGACATGGGTAGCCAGGATCAAAAAAACCTGTTCAGCATGAAAAAAAAAGCTTCCCGCAAATGGAAAAGTATGTTTGACTCATTTGCCGCCAGGGTCACCCGGATCACCGGAACGCCCACGGCATTTATCTCGGCTTTCGTGGTCATTATAGCCTGGGCGGTGACCGGTCCGCTCTTCCATTATTCGGACACCTGGCAACTGGTCATCAACACCGGGACCACCATTATAACCTTCCTGATGGTATTCGTGATACAGCAGTCGCAAAACAAGGATACTGTAGCGCTCCAGATCAAACTCAATGAACTGATCGCCGCTTCCAAGGAAGCGAGCAACCGGCTGATCTCAGTGGAAGACCTGAGCCCGGAAGAGCTGGACCAGCTGAAAAAATTTTATATCGAACTGGCGAACCTGGCCAAGAAGGAGCATGACCTCAAAAAGAGCCACACGATCGAAGAGGCGGTGGGCATTCATGAGATGAAAAGCCATCGCTACCGGAAATCCTAGGAGCCCCGGCGGTAATTTTGTGACGTCCCTGCGCCACGCGTTCTATTTGGGATTACTTTTGAATATCGGCCTAACCGATCAAACCTCCGGCATTGAGTAAAAACCTGCTGACGCCTCTTTATTGGCTCCTGGCCCTGGCCTTTCCGCTTTGCCTGGCGCAATGCCGGCCGCATGCTTCACCGGAAATCCTGGGCCGCCTCGATTCCCTGCTGCGCGAGAAGGATTTTTTCCGCCTGGAAGCCTTGTTTGCGAGCGAGGGTGATCAACTGGACCGGGCGCACCGGCTGTTCATAAGGGCGCACCTGGATAATGCCTTCAACCGCAACCTGGCAGCAGCAAAAGAAGTGGACACACTGCTCAGTGAATTCAAATCGGCGTTCCCCGATTCGACCCGGGCAGCGCTGCTGCTGCTCCGGGAAGATTGCCATTTCAAGCTTTTTCAATACGCAGCTGCAGCCGCGGATGATAGCAGTATCATTCACGGGTACGCCCACGCTATTGGCGCCGGTGCATTGGCGGACGTACGCAACAACTTCCTGCTGAGGAACGGGCTGCGCTTTACACCGCGACAAATGGTCGATATTCCGGGCGCGGCAGAGATCCCCTGGCAACGCGATGTGCTCGGGCTCATGGATGTGCCGGTAAGGCACGACAACGTGCAGTGTTCGGGCATTTTTGATTCCCGCGCCAATATTTCATCGATCACGGAAACCTATGCCCGCAAGCTGGGGCTGCGCCTCCTGCCCGTGCACTACACCGAGAGCAGCGGGATTACCGGGATAGAATTCACGACGGGCCTGGGGGTGGCCGACAGCATTTATATCGGTGATCTCCTCGTCAGGAATGTGGTCTTCCAGGTAATGCCCGATTCCATTCTTTACATTGCTCCTGCGAACGTTACCCTGAATGTCATCATCGGGTTCCCCGTCATTGCCGCCATGGGTGAGATCCACATCTTCCGGAACGGCAGGATCGTTGTGCCCGCAGCGGAAACGCCCGAAACCTTTCATAACCTGGCACTTGACCGGCTGGATCCCGTCGTGGCGGTCGCGATCTGGAAGGATACCCTGGCATTTGACCTGGATCTCGGGGCGGATGATACCAATCTGTATTATGAATTTTACGGGAGATACCGGGAAAGGATCCACCGGCAGGCAATCGAAAAAGATGTGCATTACGGCGGCGCGGGCGGCATTAAGGAAAGGAAAGTTTATGTCCTCCCGGCGCTGCCCGTTACACTGGCGGGTAAACGGGTCGTCCTGGACAGCGTGAACGTTATCACCGAACCCATCTATCCCGGCCAGCGGTTGTATGGCAACCTGGGGATCGATTTTGCGCAGCAGTTTAACGAGTTCGTGCTCAACTTCGATAGTATGTATGTGAAAGGCAACTGAGTAACAAGGCGGCACAGATCGCGGACGGACGCCGGCCACCATTTTTCTGGTATGATAATTTAATGACTTTCCCAAAAGTCAATCCTCGATGAAACGGGCGCCGGTGATCCTACCCCTGATGCTCGGGACGTTTATGGCTGCGCTCGACAACAGCATTGTCAACGTGTCCCTTCCCGTTATGCAGCAACAATTCAGGGTGCGGATCGATGATATCCAGTGGGTGATCACCGCCTATATGCTGGCTTTTTGCGTTTTTATGCCCCTTACGAACTGGTTGAAAAGCAGGATCGGTCTTTTCAACCTGTACGTGATCAGTATCTCGGTGTTCCTGGCTGGTTCAATCCTCAGCGGCTTTGCGCCATCCCTCACCTTCCTGATAGCGGCCCGGATCGTGCAGGCCCTGGGCGGCGGGGCGCTGACGCCGGTTGCCCTGGCCATGCTTTCCTCCGTATACGGCCCGGAGCAGCGGGGACGTATCATGGGCTGGTGGGGAATGGGAGTGGTCGTTGGCCCCGCGCTGGGACCCACGCTCGGCGGTGTCATCACGCAATACCTGGGATGGCCTTACATTTTTTTTGTCAATGTACCATTCGGCCTTATCGCCCTGGTGTTGTCTTTTGCTCATTTGAAAGAGATCGGGAGGCGATCGGGTCTCCCGGGGCGTTTTGACCTGTTGGGATACAGTTACTTCACCATTGCCGTGATTGCGCTACAGTATGGGATTGCCCGCATCGAAAAAACCGGATTGCATTCCCCGCAAACCTATGGAACATTTGCGGTTGCGATCGCATTCCTGGCGTTGTTCGTACGCAAGGAGACACAAGTCCGGGGGCCGGTACTGGATCTGTCCCTGTTTAAATATCCCGTATTTGTAGCCGGTATCCTGGTCACTGCCATCCGGTCCGTCGCCCTGTTCGGAGGCTTGTTCCTGCTGCCGTTTCTATTGCAAAATCTTATGGGATATTCTGAATTGCAGACGGGATTGCTGCTGCTGCCGGCTTCAGTGGTGCTGGCGGGGCTGATGCCGCTTGCGGGATCCTGGTCGGATCGACACGGCCCTCGGAACATCACGATCGCCGGACTGGTGCTTATTGCACTGGCTTCTGCGATACTTGCTTTTCTCGACAGGGGAAGCGGCGTTTTCCTGGTCATCGCGGCCATGGTGCTGCGCGGTGCAGGCCTCGGATTCCTGTTTTCGCCCGTATCTGCCGCAGTACTTAATGGGGTGCAGCCGCGGCAGGTAACTACCGCTTCTTCCTATTACAGTCTGTTCATGCAACTGGGAGGATCGATCGGCATCAGTATCCTGGCAGCCGTTCACCAGCATATCGTGGGCGCACAACCCGGCCGGCCGGACCTGTTACACCGTGCGCTTGAAACGGGATTTCTACTTTCGGCCGGGTTGATCCTGCTGGCGATATGGCCGGCAGGATCCCTGGCATTGAGCAATCGTACATGACGGATGCCATACAGGGTCCCAGGCAGGGGTGCCCTTAATGTTGCATACGGGCCCATTGAATTGTTGCAAAAATTCCGCAGCGGCCCGTGCCCGCCCCCGTTGCGCAGGTATCTCTCCTCTTATTTTCTGGCATGAAAATGTATTCCTGTAACAGGACAGGCAATGCCCCCACAAGGACTTGCCTGCGTGGAAAATCGTTCACCCCTAAAATGTTAACCTATGGCGGAAGTAAAAAATCTGTACGACCAGGATGCAATTAGCAAGTTGCAGGATCTGGCAAAAGACATCGATATCTGTATGTTTTGCACGAGGACGGGCGACTTACCGGTTCAAACCCGGCCCATGAGCACCAATTCAGTAGATGCGGAAGGCAATATCTGGTTCATTAGCAGCAAGGCAAGCAACAAGAATTCGGAGCTAAAACAGGATAGCAAGGTCCAATTGATCTATTCGAAACCAAATGATGCTCATTTTCTCTCGGTAACGGGGAAAGCACACGTCATTACCGACAGGAAAAAGATCAACGATCTGTGGAACAGCTCAGCCAAAGCGTGGTTCCCAGAAGGCAAGGAGGACCCGGACGTTTCTCTTATTAAAGTTGTACCAGGGGAAGCCAAATACTGGGATACCAAACACGGAAAAATGATCTCTCTGCTGAAAATTGCCACGGCTGCCGTGACCGGTCAACCGGGGGATATCGGTGTAGAAGGAAAGCTACACCCGTAGAAGATGGAATAAAACAAAAGAGCCCTGCGGGGCAGAGCTCTTAATTACTTTAATTGTGGGGTAAATGTTTTTTACCGGAATCGGACTAAAGTATTGGTTTCTTCATCGAATATCTGGGTTCATAACAGGTATTGGAGTTGGATGCTCAGTTTCTTGGATGGTTCTTGTATCGGATACGGAAAACGTGGGTTTCCAGTCTATTGGTTTATGGCCTTTCGGATGGGATGGTTGGATGGTTCACCGTGGGATGCATCAGCCGTGGTGTAATGCAAAGGTACACCGGAGATCCTGCGGTGCAAGAGCACCTTTGCTAGATGTGGGAGATGTGGAATTTACCGTCCGGTGCGTTGTTGCCACACGATGCGGTGCGGGAGCAACCGCTCACGGTCATCGGTTTTCCGGGCATTTTGCCTGCTAAACGATTTCAATGCAGCTGGTTATGAACGATGCGGTCGCATGGGGTTTTACGAGGCTGATAGCAAAAAAAATACTCCCCGAAGGAAGTACTCTTATGTATGGTGTGAACCCCGAGATTGTTTCGTATGGATGAGAAGAGCGGCTACCTGTTTTTGATCTTGTCCCCGGCCGCTTTCTGATACAAAGATGCCTATAAAAACGCGCCCCGGGCTACCTAATTCGGTAAGTGGTTCTACTTATTCGACGAGTCAGGTGCTTTCGTCGACCACCGGGAAAGGCGGAAAAAAGAAGCCCCGGCAGTGCGGGGCTCTCAATTACTTTAACATGGGCAAAAATAGCTTTTTACCGATATGGGACTAAAGTAAGTAGTGGTGGCTTCACCAGTTACTGGTCTTGAAAGGCATTGGAATATGCGGCTGGAGGCGTATGATCTTTTATGGGATAATGGAAAAGGCTCTTTCGGAGGATCTGGATGGCTGACAAACTGTTACATTAATCAATCGTCTCTCAAAGATAGTGAAGCCCCGGGGGCGGGACAAGCGCATCTTTGCTGAATTATAACTATGTGGAAATTACGGCCTTTCGCCAGGACCGGAACCGGCAGCGGCTACCGAAAACCCGGTAAGAAGCGCCCGGGGACGCCGTCAGGGGCGGGGGGAGGGGAAATTCCGGGATTATTCGATCGGTATTCGATGCTTGTTCGATCCTGCCCCGGTGATCCTTCGCAATATCTTCGAAAATATACCGTCCCTGGTGAAAATAAATCGGGCAAGCGGGCGTTCTATGATGCAACGCCGCTCCTTTTATCCTTAAACTGAAATCCAAATGGCCATCCTTCCTTCCGGTATCGCAGGTCCGTTCATCGGCAGCGCAGGTAATTTTACAGGGTACCTCCTTAACGGCAAAAATATCCTGCGCGGCCGGCGTCGCAGCAGCAGTAAACCCATGACCGGCCCGCGCCTGGCACAGCAACAAAAAATAAAGGTTTGTAATACGTTCACTTCTGCTTTCCGCGGGACGGGATTCCTTACTGTCACTTTCCCGGCTCACGGACGACCGGGCTCCGGATATAACCGCCTGACGAGCCTGTTGATGAACCAGGCAATCCTGGGGGCCTATCCCCGGGTGTCACTTGCCTGGGAAAGCGTGAAGATATCGCAGGGGCACCTGGCGCCTGCGGCGTATCCGGCTGTGGCAGCCGGAGAGGACGGCACCCTTCATTTCAGCTGGACGGATACTTCAGGGGAGAACCATGCCGCCGCCAATGATCAGGCCGTGCTGGTGGCCTATGCTCCTGGTCTTCAGAAAGCGGTATTCAGCATGACCACCGCGCGTCGGGCCGACTGCTATGGCACACTGGCCGCGCCTCATTTTTGCGGCCATGCTGTGGAAACATGGATTGGCTTCGTCAGCGAGGACCGGCGGGATGCGGCCAACAGCCTGTATACGGGAAGACAGGAACTATAGGATCGCCGCATCCGTCTTCCTTACTGGCGCCATTTGGTAACCGCCTTTTTCACAGGTCGTACGCTTCGCAGGTAGGTGTATATATACCGGATGTCCTCATCCTTCATGTTAGCCAGGA
>Ga0187809_10001121_pt1 | contig 12991 bp, 10 predicted proteins | sample NC_wetland_sal_i_8_FD_132415 | JGI IMG/M metagenome (GOLD analysis project Ga0187809, IMG submission 132415) | Wetland sediment microbial communities from Neuse River Estuary, North Carolina, USA - ASW_4 | ecosystem: Environmental > Aquatic > Freshwater > Wetlands > Sediment | place: USA: North... | reverse complement strand
CCCGGCGCGCCGGCGCCCTCAGGCTCGGGCAGCATCGGGGAGGTCGCCTCGGTCAGCAGCAGCCGTTCGGGCTCGACCGCCGCTGGCCCGGCCGTCCTGGCCGGCCGGCTCGCCTACACCGGGACGGCGGTCGGACTCAGCCTGATTGCCGCGCTGGCACTGCTGCTGTCCGGTGCCGGCCTGTCCGCCGGTGCCCGAGTCCGCCGCGGCACCGCGGTCAGGTAGCACCGGTTAGTGCGGTCAGCCGGGCATGCGGTAGTTGTTGAGGCGTGCACCCGCCCCAGCCGCCAGTCCGGCTGACCCACGCCGCCTCGGCCGATGTCCGTCAGCGCGGATAATCCCGTCCGCGGCGCGGTCATCGGCCGGGGGCCGCTGGCCGGGCTGCCGCTCGAGGTCGGTGTGCTGTCCTCGGTGGCTTTCTTCGTCGCCGCCGGCTTCGGCTTCGTGGCACCGGCGATTCCGCTGTTCGCACGCAGCTTCGGGGTATCCCGAGCCGCAGCCGCCGCCGTGGTCAGCGCCTTCGCGCTGATGCGGCTGGCCTCAGCTCTCGGCGTCGGCAAGCTGGTCAACCGGATCGGCGAACGGGTGGTGCTAGGCGCCGGCATCGCCATCGTCGCGATCAGCAGCGCACTAGCCGGATTGGCCCACGATTACCTGCAATTGCTGCTGCTGCGCGGGGCCGGCGGTATCGGCTCGGCGATGTTCAGCGTCTCGACCAACTCGTTGCTGCTCGGCGTCACCAGCTCCGACCAGCGCGGGCGGGCCATGGGCGCGGTCAGCGGCGGGTTTCTGGTCGGCGGCATCGCCGGACCCGGCCTGGGCGGTCTGCTCACCGGAATTTCGCTACGGGCCCCGTTCTTCCTCTATGCCGCCACCCTGGCCGCGGCCGGTGCGGTCGGGTTGGGCCTGCTGCCCCGGCGGCAGCACGAGCAGACCCACCAGGGCGCGGCGCCGGCCAAGCCGACGATGACCGTCGGGCGGGCCCTGCGCTTGCCGGCGTTTCGGGCCGCGGCCTTCGCCAACCTGGCCGACAGTTGGGCCTCGCTGGGCGTACGCGCGGCCATGGTTCCGCTGCTGGTCATGGAAGTGCTGCACCGCTCGCCGATCTGGACCGGGATCGGCCTCACCGTCTTCACCGCCGGCAACGTCGGGACCCTGTTGCTCGGCAGCCGGCTGGCCGACCGGCGCGGTCGCAAGCCGGTGATCCTGGCCGGGTGTTTGGGCAGCGCCGCCGGCTGCCTGATGCTGGTACCGCAACTGGGCCTGCCGTTGTTTCTCGCCTCGATGTTCGTCTTCGGCGCCGGCAGTGGGCTGCTGGACGTGGCCCCGGGCGCCATGCTCGGCGACGTGGTCAGTGGCCGGGGCGGCACCGTGGTGGCCACCTACCAGATGGCCGGGGATGCCGGCAGCCTGGCCGGCCCGGTCATCGCCGGGTACCTGGCCGACACCGCCGGCTACGGTTCGGCCTTCGCCGTCACGGCGGTTGTCCTGCTGCTGGCCGCGGCCCTGGGGGCCCGCGCTCCGGAGACGCTGGTCCGCACCGAACGGTCCTGACCCGTCATCGCCGCCGATGCTAGAAGCCGGCCACCGGCCGCGGTCGGTAGCCCTGGGCCAGCTTCGCCGCCTGCTCGTCGCTGAGCCGGACCTCGAGCGCGGCGACGGCGTCACTGAGGTGCTCGGCCTTGGTCGCGCCGACGATCGGTGCGCTTACGCCCGGCTGGCGGAGCAGCCAAGCCAGCGCGACCTGGGCCCGGGACACGCCGAGTTCGTCGGCGACCTGGGCGACCTGCTCGACGATGTCACGGTCACCGGGCTGGTACAGGGTCTTGCCGAACTCGTCGGTCTCCGAGCGCGCGGTGTCAGCGTCCCAGTCGCGGGTCAATCGCCCGCGCGCCAGCGGGCTCCACGGGATGACACCGACCCCCTGATCAGCGCACAGCGGCAGCATCTCCCGCTCCTCTTCCCGGTACAGCAGGTTGTAGTGGTTCTGCATGCTGACGAACTTGGTCCAACCGTTGCGCTCGGCCACCTGCTGGGCCTTGGCGAACTGCCAGGCCCACATCGAGGAAGCCCCGAGGTAACGGGCCTTGCCGGCGCGCACCACGTCGTGCAGTGCGGCCATGGTCTCCTCGATCGGCGTGGCCGGATCCCAGCGGTGGATCTGGTACAGGTCGACGTAATCGACCCCGAGCCGGCGCAGGCTGTGATCGATCTCGGTCAGAATCGCCTTGCGCGACAGGCCCCGCCCGTTCGGCCCGGGCCGCATAACCCCGTGCACCTTGGTCGCGAGGACGATCTGGTCGCGGTCGGTGAAGTCGGCCAGCGCCCGGCCCACGATTTCCTCACTGGTTCCGTCAGAGTAGACATTCGCCGTGTCGAAGAAAGTGATTCCGGCTTCGACCGCCTGCTTGATCAGCGGGCGACTGGCTTCCTCGTCGAGGGTCCAGGCGTGATTTCCCCGCTCGGGTATGCCGAAACTCATACAGCCGAGGCAGATTCGGGAAATATCGAGACCGGTGTTGCCAAGCTTGGTGTATTCCATGCCTTCGATCGTAGGCAGTCCGGCCGCCGGCCCTCAGGGGACCGGGGAGGAACCTCAGCTCGGCCGGCCGAGCACGGTCAACGGCTCAACCCGGCCCGGCGCAGCGCATCGGCCATCGCACCAGCCGGAGCCGGGGCCGGTTTCGAACCCCGCCGCTGATCCGTCCGCGGTCGAGGATTTCCCTTTCCGGCCGCGGCATCGGCGTTCTGCGAACCGCGACCGGAGCTGGGCTCCGGGCCGGCCGAATCGGTCAGGCGCAGGGTCAGCCCGATCCGCTTTCGCGCCGGATCCACCGTGAGGACCTTGACCTTGACGATGTCACCCGGCCGGACCACCGAGCGCGGGTCGGAGACGTAGCGGTCAGACATTGCCGAGATGTGCACCAAGCCGTCCTGGTGCACGCCGATGTCGACGAACGCACCGAAGGCCGCGACGTTGGTGACGGTGCCCTCGAGCACCAGACCGGGTTTGAGATCGCTGAGCTGCTCGATGCCCTCGGCGAAGCGCGCGGTCCGAAACGCCGGTCGCGGATCGCGGCCCGGCTTGTCGAGCTCGGCCAGGATGTCGGTCACCGTCGGTAGCCCGAAGCGATCGTCGACGAAGTCCGCCGGCCGCAGCGTCCGCAGCGCCGCGGAATTGCCGAGCAGGGACAGCAGGTCGGCACCGGCCGCCGCCACCATCCGTCGGACCACCGGGTAGGACTCCGGATGCACGCCGGAGGCATCGAGGGGATCCTCGCCACCTCGAATACGCAGGAAGCCGGCCGAGAGCTGGAATGCCTTCGGGCCCAGGCCGCGGACCTCGGTCAGACCCTGACGAGATCGAAAGCCGCCGTGCGCGTCGCGGTGGGCGACTATGTTGCCGGCCAAGCCGCTGCCGATCCCGGACACCCGCGCCAGCAGCGGGGCTGAGGCGGTGTTCAGGTCGACTCCGACCGCGTTGACACAATCTTCCACCACCGCGTCCAGCGACCGGGACAGGCTGGTTTCGGGTAGGTCGTGCTGGTACTGCCCGACCCCGATCGACTTGGGGTCGATCTTGACCAGTTCGGCCAGCGGATCCTGCAGCCGCCGGGCGATGGACACCGCGCCCCGCAGCGAGACGTCGAGTTCGGGAAGTTCGGCCGAGGCGTAGGCCGAGGCCGAGTACACCGAGGCGCCCGCCTCGGAGACCACCGCCTTGCTCAGGTGCAGGTCCGGCCGGCTGGCGATCAGCTCGGCCGCCAGCTTGTCGGTCTCGCGGGACGCGGTGCCGTTGCCGATCGCGATCAGCTCGACCTGGTGTTGCCCGGCCAGCCGGGCCAGGGTGGCCAGCGACTCGGTCCACTTGCGGTGTGGCGGGTGCGGGTAGATCGTGTCGGTCGCCACCACCCGGCCGGTGGCATCGACCACCGCGACCTTGACCCCGGTCCGCAGGCCCGGATCCAAACCCATGGTCGCCCGCGCTCCAGCCGGAGCGGCCAGCAGCAGGTCCCTGAGATTCCCGGCGAAGACCCGGACCGCCTCGGCCTCGGCGCCCTGCCGGAGCCGGGCCCGCAGATCCATCGCCAGCCGATCATGCAGCCGGGTCCGCCACGCCCATCGAACGCTGTCGAGCAGCCAGCGGTCGGCCGGGCGGCCGGCGTCCTGGATGCCGAAGCGGGCGGCGATGCGCAACTCGTACTCGCTGCGCTCGCCGGCGACGTCCTCCGGCTGCACGCTCAACTGCAGGATCTCGTCCTTCTCTCCTCGGAACAAGGCCAGGATGCGATGTGACGGTAGCTCGGCCAGCGCCTGCGAGAAGTCGAAGTAATCGGAGTATTTCGCGCCATCCTGCTCCCGCCCGGCCCGCACGGTGGCGACCAGCCGGCCGTGCGACCACAGCCGCTCTCGCAGCTGACCCACCAGGTCGGCGTCCTCGCTGTAGCGCTCGACCAAGATCGCCCGAGCTCCGTCCAGCACGTCCTGCGGTTCGGGATAGCCCTCGGTGACGAAGCTCGCCGCCGCGGCCAGCGGCGGCGTCGTCGGGTTCGCCAGCAAGCCATCGGCCACCGGGGTCAGGCCGGCCTCGCGGGCCAGCTGGGCCTTGGTGCGCCGCTTCTGCTTGTACGGGAGGTAGATGTCCTCGAGCCGAGCCTTGGACTCGGCGGCCTCGATCTGGGCTCGCAACGCATCGTCGAGCTTGCCCTGGGCCTCGATCGCCTCCAGCACCGCCTGGCGTCGTTCGGCCAGCTCGCGCAGGTACCGCAGCCGCTCCTCCAGCGCGCGGAGCTGGGTGTCGTCCAGGCCGCCGGTGACTTCCTTGCGATAACGAGCGATGAAGGGCACGGTCGCCCCGCCGTCGAGCAGGTCGATCGCTGCCTGCACCTGGGCCGGCCGAACCTCCAGTTCGGCGGCGATCTGTTCGGCGATGGTCAGCGTCTGGTTCGAGGTAGGCACGGGAACAAACCCTAGGACAGTCGGTCGGTCCGAGTCGGGCTGCATCCACAAGCGGATCTGCCACACTCAGGCTCAGCCCGCGGCCTTTCGCGTCGAAAGAGGAATGTGTGCACGGTGATCTGCTCGACCTGGTGTTGCTGGGCCTGGCCGTCTTGGCCGGATTCGGCGGCTATCGGCGTGGCCTGATCAATTCGGTAACTTCGTTCCTCGGCTTCCTGCTCGGGGCCTACCTCGGAGTCCGGATTGCTCCGGCCCTGGCCCGGGGGCTGCTGCGGGGGCCGAGCAACGCCATCGCGGCCGATCATGCCGTCGGGCAGCGACTGGTCAGCCTGGCCGTCGTCCTGATCCTGGCCGCGGTCGGCAACTTCCTGGGCCAGCTGGCCGGGCAGCGGCTGCGCGCCCTGATCGAGAAGACGTCGTGGGGGGTGGTGGACGGGGTCGGCGGCTCGGTGGTCTCGGTGGTCACGATGCTGGCGGTGGCGTGGCTGTTCGCCCTGGCCCTGGCCTACGCCCCGGCTGCGACCGTCGCCCGCCAGATCCACCGCAGCCTGGTCCTGCAGACGATCGACCGGGCGATCCCGCAGCAGGGGCAGCAAGTCGTCGCCGCGCTGCTCCGCGAGGTCCAGGCGCACGATCTGCCCGCGGTGTCCGGCCCGTTCGCGACCTTGCTGGCACCCTCGGTACCGGCGCCGGACCCGGCCGCGGTGGCGACGGCCGTTCGCGGCACGGCCGGCTCGATCGTGAAGGTAACCGGCGACGCGCCGTCGTGCAGCCGCTCCATCGAGGGCAGCGGATTCGTCTACAGCACCGACCGGATCATCACCAATGCCCACGTCGTGGCCGGCGTTCGGCAACCGCGGGTCCAGCTGCCCGGCGGCGGTGAGCGGGCGGCCCGGGTGGTGCTCTACGACTCCGACCGCGACATCGCCGTGCTCTACGTGCCCGATCTCAACCGACCGGCGCTGAGCTTGGCCGAACCGGCCGACAGCGGGGCGTCGGCGGTCGTGGCCGGCTATCCCGAGAACGGGCCGTTCACCGCGGTCCCGGCCCGGATCGCGGCCCGGACCGACGTGACCGGGCCCAACATCTACCAGAGCCGGACCGTCACCCGGCAGGTCTACACGATCCGGGGCCAGGTCCGGCCGGGTAACTCCGGCGGCCCGCTACTGAGCCCGGCCGGCCGGGTCTACGGGGTGGTCTTCGCCGCCAGCGTCGACCAGTCCAATGTCGGGTATGCCCTGACCAATGCCGAGATCTCGGCCGACGTCACCGCCGGGCGCACCGCGACCAACCCAGTCAGCACGCACGGCTGCGACTGAGTCGAGGGCACCCCGAACTCAGCCTCGACTGCCGGAGGCGGCCAGGGCGAGCACGGCGGCATCCTCGATCACCGCACCGGGCCAGTCCGCGCCGAACCGGCGCGCGCTGACGGAGCGCCACCTGGCACCAGCCTGGGCACCGGCCCAGGCCGCCGAACCCGCCAGCGCCGCGGCCAGCACCGTCGCCGGGACCGAGCGGGCGGGACCGCGAGCCAGGATGGCTCCGCTCGCCGCCCCGGCCAGGACCCGCCCGGCCAGCGCCGGCCGGGCCAGCCGACTCGGGGTCTGCGGGAGCTTGTCGACGAGGAGTTCTCCGGCGGCGGCCAGCAGCGCCGCCCGTCGTCCCCAGCCCGGCCCGGTCCCGGCCGGGTGCGCGCGAGCGGCCAGCGCGGCCAGACCGGCGGTGCTGCGGCCACCGCTGGCCAGTCCGAGCAGGATTGGTCTGATGACAAGGGGCATTGGCCCAGCGTAGGTCGAGTCGGCAACCGGCGCCGGTGCCCCCGGGCCACCGCCGCCCGGCAGGAGCGGGTGACTGCGTGGCACGCTGGATTCATGACTTCTGCGCCAACCCCCACCATTGCCCTGCTCGGTACCGGCACCATGGGTGAGCCGATCGGGCAGAACCTGATTCGCGCCGGCTTCGCCTTGCGAGCCTGGAACCGCAGCAGCGACAAGGCCAAACCCCTGGCCGAGGCCGGAGCCACCGTCGCCACCAGCCCGGCCGAGGCGGTCGACGGGGCCGAACTGGTGGTCACCGTGTTGTACGACGCCGACGCCGTGGCCGAGGTGATGCAGCAGGCGCGCTCCGGCCTGAAGGCCGGCGCGACCTGGATCCAGGTCAGCACGGTCGGGGTCGAGGGCTGCCAGCGATTGGCCGAACTGGCCGCCGAATACGGGCTGAACTTCGTCGATGCTCCGGTCCTGGGCACCAAGCAACCGGCAGTTGAGGGCAAGCTGGTGGTGCTGGCCAGCGGACCTGACCAGGCCCGCGATCGGTGCCAGCCCGTGTTCGAGGCCATCGCCGCCCGCACGCTGTGGGTCGGCTCGGCCGGGTCCGGCAGCAAGCTCAAACTAGTTGCCAACGCGTGGGTGCTGGCCGTGGTCGAGGGCATCGCCGAGTCGCTCACCCTGGCCCGCGAATTGGGTTTGGACCCGCACCTCTTCCTGGACGCGGTGGCCGGCGGGGCGATGGATGCGCCGTACGTGCAACTCAAGGGCAAGTCGATGATCGAGGGCGACTTCAGCCCGTCGTTCGGGGTTTCCGGCGCGGCCAAGGACGGCGGGCTGATCCTGGCCGCAGCCGAGCAGGCCGGCGTGGACATGGCGATCACCCGCGCTGCCAAGGGTTTTCTCGACCGGGCCGCCGCGGCCGGTCATGCCGACGACGACCTGTCGGCGACCTACCTGGCCGAGCGGTCCGGCTGAGGCTCGGCCGGTTCGAAGCCGGAGGGCAGCGGTTGCTGGTGCAGCACCCGTAGCCGCTGAGTGGCCCGGGTCATGGCCACGTAGAGATCGCTGATCCCGCGCCGGCTGGCCGCGACGATCTCAGCCGGTTCCACCAGGACCACCGAGTCGAACTCCAGACCCTTGCTCTCGGCCGGTGTCAGCACCGACAGCCGCTCCGCAGGCGGCAGTTGCAGCGGACCGGCGGCGATGACAGCCACCGTGCCACCCCGGGCCAGTTCTTCGGCCACCACCGGAGCCAGCTCGGTGCGGGCCTCGAGCTGCGGCGGGACCCCGGATCGGGCTGACGACACCGGCGTGATCGGAACCCCGGCGGCGACCAGCACCCGAGCGGCCACCGCCATCACCTCGGCCGGGGTCCGGTAGTTGACCGACAGCTCGGCCAGTCGCCAGCGATCGGCCAGGTACGGCTGCAGCATCTGCTGCCAGGAGCGGGCGCCGGCCGGCGAGCCGGTCTGGGCGATGTCGCCGACCACCGTCATCGACTTGCTCGGGCACCGGCGCATCAGCACCCGCCACTGCATGGCCGAAAGTTCCTGAGCCTCGTCCACCACGACGTGGCCGAACGCCCAGGACCGGTCGCTGGCCGCCGACTCCAGCAAAGACCGGCGTTCCGGCTCGGGCCGGTAGCGCTCGGCCAAGTTCTCCGCGGTAACCATCTGAGCCGCTTCCGGAGCCATCTCCGAGATCAACTCCAGTACCCGGCCGGCGTACTCGCGTTCGGCCCGGAGCTCGGCCTCGGCCGGTCCGTCGTCCGGCGACTCCTCGGTCCCCAGCAGCTCGGCCAGCTCATCCAGCAAGGCCGCGTCGGCCGGCGTCCAGGCTGCCTGCCGCTCACGTCGCAAGCTGGCCCGCTCGGCCGGGCTGAGGTGCGGGGCCAGCCGGGTCAGCGCGTCGGTGTCGGCGTAGAGGTCGCGCAGTACCCGCTCCGGAGTCAGCGGCATCCAGCACAGATTCACCTCCCGGCGCACGTCCGGGGCGTAACGCAGCGCGTTGATGAGCTCGGCCCGGTTGTCATCACCCAGCTCGTCCCGCTGAGCCCGGGCCAGCTTGGCCGCAAGTTTGGGCAGCAACTCGTTGACGAATCGCAGCCGGGCCTGATTGTGCGGCTTGCGGGAGAGCTGGGCCCGGTGCCGAGCCGTGGCCACCTCGGCCGGGGTGAGCACGATCGTGGTGCCTTCCACCGACAGCTCGATCGGATGGCGGGGCACCCGCTGCCGGGCCTTGACCGCGGCCGCCAGCACCCGGGCCATCCGCACATCGCCCTTGACCGCGATCGCCGCCTCGGACTCCGCGGCCCGGGCGTCCACGCCGGGGTAGAGCTGGCCCGGGGTGGCCAGCACGACTCCGGTCTCGCCCAGGCTCGGCAGCACCTGGGAGATGTAGTCCAGGAACCGGGCATTGGGCCCGACCACCAGCACGCCGCTGCGGGCCAGCCGCTCCCGGTGGGCGTAGAGCAGGTACGCGGCCCGGTGCAACGCCACCACCGTCTTGCCGGTGCCAGGACCGCCCTGGACGACCAGCACGCCGGCCAGCTCGGCCCGGATTATCCGATCCTGTTCGGCCTGGATGGTCGCCACGATGTCACTCATCCGGCCGGTCCGGTGCGCGTTGAGCGAGAGCATCAGGGCATCGTCGGCCGAGACGGTGTCGGTGCTCCGCCCGGCCGCGGTGAACCCGGCCAGGTCCAGCACCTCGTCCTGGATCCCGGTCACCTGGCGGTTCCGGGTGATCAGGTGCCGCCGGCTGATCGCGCCAGCCGGCTCGGCCGGCGTGGCCCGGTAGAAGGCCTGGGCCGCCGGCGCCCGCCAGTCCAGCAACATCCGCGCGCCATCCGGGCCGGTGAGCCCGATCCGGCCGACGTAGCGGTGGCCGCCTTCGAGCAGATCCAGGCGGCCGATGCACAGCCGCTCCTCGACCGCGCTGAGCCGGGCCAGGTTGTCCCGGCCCAGGGTCAACAGCGCGTCGCGCTCGACCCGAGCGGCCGGCGTACCGGCGCTGCCGGCCCGGCTCAGCTCAGCCAGCCCGGTCGCCGCTTCGACCCGCAGCTCGTCCAGCCGGGCGTAGAACCGATCGAGCTGGCGCTGTTCGGCGCGCAGTTCCTCGGCTTCGGACACGGTGAAAGATCATGCCAAAGACCGCCGGACGCGATGCGGGCAGGCTTCAGCCGGCGTTGCGCAGCCGTTCGGCCGAGGTCCCTCGTTCGGGCGGCACCGCCGCGTTCGGCACCGGCTGCGCTGGCCGGTCGCCCGACCGGGTCTCCCCCGTGCTCGGCTGACCCTGACGCTCCTTGCGGGCCACCCGTTCCCGCTCCCGGAGGTCGACCTTGCCGAGCTGGATCACCGATACGCCGAGCAGCAACATCAGCGCGATCAGGCCCAGACCGGACCACGGACCGCGATGGATGTGCTCGTCGTAAACCAGCACGCCGACCACGATCGACAGCAACGGATCCACCGTGGCGATCGCCGGCAGGCTGGCCGTCAGCGGCCCGGCCTGGAAAGCGAGCTGGTTCAGCAGCAGGCCGACGGCGCCGACCGCGATCACTGCATACAGCTGCCAGCCGGTCAGCACCGCCAGCACGCCGTGACTGACCTGATCGGTCAGTGCCTTGAGCAGGGCGGCCGAGGCGGCATAGACGACACCGACGGCAATGCCCATCAGCGCGGCCGCGTCCGCAGCCGGCTTGCGCCGGTGCGCCAGGCCGATGCAGGTCAGGGCCAGCACCGCCCCCACGCCGGCGGCGACGACAGCCGGCAGCCGGTCCGGGCCGACCGGGTGCGGGCCGGAGGGGTTGGCACCGGCCAGGAACAGGAACCCGACCAGGCAAGCGGTCAGCACCAGCGCCCACCGGATCTCGTGACCGGTGATCGGCCGGCCCTGGCGGCGGCGCAAGGCCAGGGCGAACAGCAGGCCGGAGATCAGCAGCGGTTGCACCACGGCCAGGTCGCCGTAGTGCAGGGCGACGACCTGCAGGCTGAGCCCGACCACGTCGGTCAGGGTTCCGGCCAGCCACAGCCGGTGTCGCAGCGTCGCAACCGCGAACCGGGCCAGCGTGCCGGCCCGCAGTCGCGGCACTTCGGGCATCTCGCCGGCCGAGGAGTGCTTGAGGTTGGTGGAGGCGGCGAACGAGAGCGCCGAGCCGAGGCTGAGCAGCACGACCAACCAGGACACGGCCACCGGCGACTCCCTTCACTTCGACTCCGGCCGACGACTCACCACGCGTCAACCGCGAACCCTAACCCAGCGTGCTCTTAGATTCGTCAGATCGCCGCTCGGCACTCTGAACGCTCTCAACTTTGTGTCTTCCTGGCCCTTCGGCGGCGGCACATCGGCCCCGGGCCGGACCAAGCGCCGGCCGGGCCCGGCCGGACTCGTAGCATCGATGCCCGTGCCGTTCTCCGTGGTCTGCCTGCATGCCCACCCCGACGACGAGGCGTTGCTGACCGCCGGCACGCTGGCCCGGCTGGCCGCCGAGGGCCATCGGGTCTGCCTGGTCGTGGCAACAGACGGAGAGGCCGGGCTGGCGGCCACCGACCCGGGCCGGGCGCTGGCCCGGCAACGGATCGCGGAGCTGCGCGCCTCGGCCCGCGTGCTGGGGGTGGCCGAAGTGATCCAGCTCGGTTATCCCGACTCGGGGCTGCACGGCGAGCATTCCGGGTTCGCGCAGCTGCCCGCGGCCGAGCCCGCGGCCCGGCTGGCCGCGATCCTGCAGGAGCGATCGGCCGAGCTGCTGCTCGGTTACGACGTCAACGGGGGCTACGGTCACCCCGACCACGTCCAGGTGCACCGGGTGGCGCGAGCCGCGGCCGAGCTGACCGGGGTCCGGTTGCTGGAGGCGACGGTCGACCGGACCGCGCTGTTGCGCGCCCTCTGGCTGGTGCACCGGCTGCGCCTGGCTCCGCCCGACTTCGCTCCCGAGCGGCTGGCCCGGGCTTACACGGCGCGCGCGGAGCTGACTCACAAGATCGACGTGCGCCGGTACCTGGTCGCCAAGCGGGCATCGATGCAAGCCCACACCAGCCAGGCCGCCGGTGGCAGCGACACCCGAACCCTGGCCTTCTGCCTCCGGCTACCCCGGCCGCTGTATCGGTTGGCCTTCGGCGCCGAGTGGTTCGTCGAGCCGGGCCGGGCGCCGCTCGACCGGCCGCTCGATGACCTGTTCAGTTGACCGAATCCGGGTCCGGCAGGCCCAAGGTCTCGGCGAACACCGCGGCCACCTCGGCGTAACCGCGATCGTTGGGGTGGAAGCGATCGGCGGCCAGCTTGCCGCGCCAGTTGCTGGTCCGGGGCTGGCGCATGTCGGCCAGCACCAGCCCGTTTTCGGTCACCGACTGCCGGATCAGCCGGTCGACAGCGCCCGCTGTAGTTCCCGGATTCGGCAGGTTGGCCACCACCGTGCCAGCCGGCAGCGCGGCCAACAGGGCCTGGAAGGTGGCCGGCAACGCCGAGCGGAGGCTGGGTTTGATCAGATCATTGGAACCGGTCAGCAGGGTGATCAGCTCCGGCGGCTGCGCCAGCCCCAGCAGGACCGGGACCTGTCGCTGGAGCACTTCACCGGTGCGCGCGCCCGACACCGCCAGGTTCAGCACCCGGAACGGACGACCGGCGCCGGCCAGCTGCTCAGCCAGCTGGCCGACCCAGCCCCGCTCCGGCCGGGAGGCGCCGATGCCCTGGGTCAGGGAGTCCCCGAGCGCCACCCAGAGCGGACCGGTGCCGGCCATCGCCCGCTCGTTGGACCGGCGCCACGCCGCGGCGTAGGGCACCGTCTGCGCCTGGACCTGCCGGATGCCGGGCACGAACCGTCCGGCCAGCGTCAACAGCCATCCGGTCGAGCGCGCATTGAGATTGTCGTAATGGAAGCTCACGGGCACTCCGCTCGCCTGGCCAGCACCAGCAACCAGTCCTCGACGCCGGCCCGGGCTCGGACCTCGAGCACCGACCAGCCGCAGCGGCTCACCAGTTCCCGCAGCGGTTCCGCTCGCCAGTAGTGGAAGAACCGCGGCGCGCCGATCCGCACGTTGTCGAAGTTCTCGCCGTCACCTTCCTTGACCGTGAAGCCAAGGATTGCCCCGGGCCGGGTTGCCTCGAACATCCGCGAGCAGGCCTGATACAGCTCCTGCTCACTCAGGTGCAGTAACACCGCGTTGGCCCAGATCCCGTCCCAAGGACCGCCGAGCTCGCCGGTAAGCAGGTCGAGCTGGCGCACCGAGTGGCCCAGAGCGCGCAGCCGATCGACGAACGCGGGG
>Ga0187809_10001120_pt1 | contig 12993 bp, 11 predicted proteins | sample NC_wetland_sal_i_8_FD_132415 | JGI IMG/M metagenome (GOLD analysis project Ga0187809, IMG submission 132415) | Wetland sediment microbial communities from Neuse River Estuary, North Carolina, USA - ASW_4 | ecosystem: Environmental > Aquatic > Freshwater > Wetlands > Sediment | place: USA: North... | reverse complement strand
CTCGCGCCAGGGGCAGGTCGAACTCCCCCAGCCACTCCACGTAGGCCGGCCGGAAGCCGCGCTTGAACCGGTATAGGCCGTAGAGGGGGTCGGCCGGGTCCATCTCGGCGGAGACGCCAAGGAAGTCGTAGACCTTCGCACCGCGCTCCAACGCGCGCCGGATGGCCTGCCACTGCACCGCGTACGCGGGCATGACCTCCCGGCGAAGGCTCCGCGAGCCGCCGTAGAGGTAGTAGGTGTTGGGTCCCCACGCGGCCGTGAGGGCGCCGGCCAGCACGTCCCCGCCCTGCTCTCCGAGCCAGAGCTCCATGTGACCGCCCGGCGCGAAGTGGTCCCAAAGGTCCAGGTAGTACTGCAGCGAGCGCACGCCGAAGTTCTGCCGGGCAGCGGTCTCCTCGAGGATGGCCTGGAACAGGGGCAGGTCGTCGCGGCCGCCCTGACGGACCTGCACGCCTTGGCGCTCGGCGAGGCGGATGTTGTAGCGGGTCTTCGGGTGGAAGCGCGCGAGCACATCCTCCTCGGACCCCCTCAGGTCCAGGCGGCAGACGGCGACCGGCTGGACCCCGCCCCAGTGGCGGCGCTGGCGGGCCCGCCGGTATCCGCGTCCCCTGAGGAACGAGAGCGCCTCCGCCGCCGGGCGCGCGATCGGCGGGTCCACCTTGAGGAACACGGCGCCCTCGCGCCGCGCGATGGCCTCGAGCGCGTCGAAGACGGCCCCGAGGCGGCGCTGATCCTCGTAGTCGGCGACGGGTCCGCGCGGCACGTAGAGGAAGCATCCACCGAGGGGGAACGGGTGCTTCAGCACGGAGACGGCCGCATGGATGCGACCCCGCTCGTCGAGCGCGGCGAGCCGGATCGGCTGCCAGCCCGTCCGCCGCTTGAGCTCGCCCCACGCGAAGGACTGCAGGATGTCCGCCTGGTCCGATGCCTCGAGGAAGCGGTCGAAGTCCTCCGCCCGCTCCGGACCGATCTCCTGGACGCCCTCCCGATACTCCGGCGCTAGCATACGGGCACCCCGACGTCCGCGGCGCAGAGGGAGAGCTCCTCTTGCACCACGGCGGCGTCGTCGAAGGGCACAAGACCCTCTGGCCCCTTCTGGTCCGGCTCGGGCCCCCGGCCGGCCACGACCACCACGTCGCCCGGGTCGGCCCGGCGCAGGGCCTGACGTATGGCGAGCCGCCGGTCCAGGACCACGTCGACCGGCGCCCCTGGGGGGAATCCCCGCAGGATCGCCGCCGCGATGGCGGACGGATCCTCGTCGTAGGGATCGTCGCTCGTCAGGATGACGGCGTCCGCGCCGAGGGCCGCGGCCGCTCCCATGCGCCGACGCTTGTCCACGTCCCGGTCCCGGCCCTTGGCGCCGAACACCAGGAGGATGCGGGCACCCGGATGGGTCCAACGCATGTCCTCGAGCATGGCCGTGAGGCCCTCCGGGTTGTGCGCGAAGTCCACGTAGACGTGGCGGAGCCCGCCCGCCTCGATCCGCTGGCGGCGGCCCGGGACCGGCGGGGGATCGGCGAGCGCCTGCGCGACCACCGCGGGTGGCAGGCCGCGCGCCAGGACCGCCGCGATCGCCAGGAGCGCGTTCGATGCGTTGTGGCGTCCGCCGAGCGGCAGGCGGACGCTGAAGGAGCCCTGGGGCGTGTCCACGCGCAGGAGGCTCCCGCGGCCGCTCGGCCGCCACGAGCCGCGCACGTCCGCGGGCCGCTCCAGGCTGCACGACAGGCGCTCGCCGGAGAGCGTCGACCACAGGCGCTCGCCCCAGGCGTCGTCGCGGTTGACGACCGCGCACTTCGCGCTCTTGCAGGACTCGTCGAGCAGCGCGAACAGGCGGTTCTTCGCCGCGAAGTACGACTCCATGCTCCCGTGGTGGTCCAGGTGGTCGTGCTGCAGGTTCGTGAACACCGCGACGTCCAGGTGGGAGGCGTCGAGCCTGTGGCCCGCCAGCGCGTGGGACGAGGCCTCCATGACGCACTCGGCGACGCCGCGGTCCACCATGGCGCGGAAGTGGGCCTGCAGCACGTCCGCGTCGGGCGTGGTCATGCTGCTCGGCACCGACACGCCGGGATAGCGGATCTCCACCGTGCCGACGAGGCCCGTGCGGCGACCGGCCGTGCGGAGGCAGTGCTCGATCAGGTACGACGTCGTCGTCTTGCCGTTGGTGCCGGTGACGGCCGTGAGGGCCAGCTCCCGCGTCGGGTGCCCAGCGAGGGTGGTGCACAGCCTGGCGAACGCCTGGCGTGCGTTCGGCACGAGTGCGCACGGCACGCCGTCGGCGCAGGGGCGCTCCGCCACGATCGCGGCCGCGCCGCGCCGCACCGCCTCGGGCGCGAAGTCGTGGCCGTCGTGGCGGCCTCCGGGCATGGCGACGAAGACATCCCCGGGGGAGGACTGCTGGGCGCTGTGCACGACGCGCCGCACCTCGACGTCGGACTGGTCGGGGCTTGCGAGGGAGTGCGGCAGGTCGTGGATCAGTTCGCTGAATCGCATGGTGCGGGCACGTCACCTCAGGACCGAGGTTGCCCCCGGCCGGCCTCCCGCATCCTGGCGAGCGATCAGATGCGCTGCCCGAAACGCCCTGCGGATGCGAGGGCCAGGGCCCTGTACCAACCGCGCTGCAAGGGCAGGTTCCACTCGCCGACGTGTGCGCGCGGCACGGCGCCGAACTGCCGTTTGAACCGGAAGAGCCCGTCCTGGGCCGCGTCCCGGATTCCGCCGAGGTCCATGTAGCGGCACCCCCGCCGGACGGCGGCCGCGATGCCCGCCGCGTAGAGCGCGTACGTCGCCGACAGCGGACGCTGGCCCGCGTCGTCCGCGATGAAGTGCCCGACCGCCTCGTCGCCGAAGAAGCTGCAGATCGCTCCGCCGACGCACCTTCCTCCGTGTCGAGCGACCAGCAGCTCGCCCTGGTCCCGCTGCAGCCAGGTGCGCAGCATGGCGCGCAGCACGTCGGCCGCGGGGAGCGCAAAGCGGCGGTGAGCGGCGGCGGCGATCAGCCAGGCATGGAACTCTGCGAGGGACGATTCGCCCTCCGGCTCGACGCCTACGCCGCGCCGCGCGGCCTGGCGGACGCGGCGCCGGGCGTCGGCCTCCGCGGCGCCTCCCGCCGCGCCGAGACCGGGACCGAGGTCGACCACGGCCGTGCGCAGCGGCAGCACGCCGCCGAAGGGCTCGGCCCACGGCGCGAGGCGCTCGAGGCCGGCCCGCGCGAGGATGTCGGCGGCGGACTCCTCGCGCCGTGGATTGACCTTGAGGTACAGGGCGCCGTCCGCCCGCAGGGCATCTGCCAGCCGGGCGAGGAGCTCGAGGAGGTCGTCGTCGTCCGACCAAAGGGGCCCTGCGGGGGCGTAGGCGACGCTGAAGGGCAGTCGCCGCAGCCGGTGCAGCTCGACCGCCGCCGCGGCGCGCGGGGATCCGGCGGCGAGCAGGGCGTAGCGGCGGACGACGCGGCCCGGCGCGCGCCGGATCTCCCCCCAGCTCCAGGCCTGGTAGATGCCATGGCCGGGCAGGCCGAGGACTATGCGGTCCCAGTCCGGCTCGCGATCGACGGAAACGAGCTGCACCGCATCCACGCTCCGATCCTAGGCGCCTAGCATCGCACCTGGGACGCGCGGGATGTAGACAGATGCTGGGCTGGCGTGCAGCCATGCGCAGACGCAAGCATCGCCGTCCGGAGAGCCTCCGGACGGCGATGCCGAGTGCGCGTCGCTCTTCAGGAACTGGCGGCCGTCCTCGGGTGGAGGTCCCGCCGCACGGGACGCGCGCCGATGTGCCAGATCCGCCCGCGGGTGGGGACGAAGCGACCCTCGTGCGCCGTGATCTTGCGGCGGATGGCCGCCGTGTGCATGCCCATGATCAGTGAGAGGTCGGGCAGCGACAGGAGGGCGCCCTGCTCCCATGCCTCGTTCGCGTAGCGCTCGATGCGCCCGAACTTGAGCTCGAAGACGCGTCGACGGGAGGCGCCGCGGTAGCCCGCGTCGGCGTCCGCCTTGGTGAAGTAGCTGAGGTGCACCGGGAGCACGCGCGCCGACTCCAGGCGCGCACCGGCGCCCTGGTCCGCGCTGAGCGCGAAGAACACCATCTCGTTCTCCCTGAGCGTGCGCAGCCCGAGATCCTCGACGGTCTCGCCGAGCCACTGCAGGTAGCGCTGCCCCTCGAACGGCGTGAAGGCCTGGCTGTCCACCGGGCTCTTGCCGAGGGGCCGCAGCGACTCCTCGATCAGGGTGGCCATCTGGTGGCGCAGCCTGGGATGGTGCATCGCCCACTGCGCAACCGTGGCGAGCTGGTCGCGCTCCACCGCAGAGTACGCGGGGATCTCCGCCGCCGGATCCTGCACGAGGATGCCGAGGCGGCGCATCATGCGGCGGAACGATCCGTCGGTGACGCCAAGCACGCTGCGCTCGAGCGAAACATCCCCGAACTCGAGGTAGCGGCGCACGAGCCACGCTTCGAGCGGCGTGCGCCCGTTGCCAGGCTTCGGACCGCCGACGTGCGGCAGCCAGATGCCGAGCTCGCGCACGGGCTCGAGGCGATGCTCCAGCGCCGTCGGGGTCAGGTTGGCCCAGGCGGCGAGTTCCGTGAGGGAGGCGTGTCCACCCTGACGGTAGATCTCGTAGATCCACCGGAGCAGGCGGCGGCGCTGCAGCACGGCGAGCCCGTACTGCGTCCAGACCTCGGAATCCTCGTCCACGTCCACCGCCGTGATGGTCGCCGTCGTCCTGCGGGTGGGCGCGTAGCGCCGCGAGGCCGTCTCAGGGACGGACAGGCGCACCGAGCCCGGCAGGGTCAGCCCCTCGACGGTGCTCATCCAGGAGAGGCTCTCCTCGGCGATCTCCTCGGCGGCGAAGGCGCTCTGCCCGAACTCCTTGCGCAGACTGCGGACAAGGAGGGCGCGAGCGCTCTTCGGCCGGACCCACGATGTCGTGTGCTGTAGGGAACCTTGGTAGCGAATGATCTCCCACATGCCGACCACCTCCGAAGCGGAGCCGCAGTGGTGGCGGGGGCGGCGAACCGCCCCCGCCCGTATCTCAGTGCGAGTGCTGGACCCGCTGTGCTCGGCGGGCGGGCTTGGGCTCGCCCCGTCCCGAGACGGACCACAGTGCGAGCAGCGTCCCCACGACGATGACGGCGAAGCCGATCGTCGTGACCACGAAGGAGACGCCGTTCTGGGCCTGCGACACGAACACGTAGAGGATGCCGCCGATGAAGGAGACGACGGCGCCGGTCAGGAGTGCGAGGTGGGCGTTGCGGCGCATGCCCTCGTCCGCTGCGAGCCAGCGCACGACGAGCATCACGACGAGGACGGCGGGCAGCACCAGGAACGCGAAGTCCTGGTGGAACCAGTTGAAGACGTAGGCGGCCGCGCCGCGCGGGGCGGCCAGGGCGCCGAAGCCGTAGAGGCTCTCGTTGAGCTCGATGTAGTAGCCGAAGCAGCTCGCGGTGACGAACAGCATCAGCGCGACCAGGGCGGCGCCCCAGCGGTGCATGGCGTCCGGCAGCGCCTCGCGTCCGAGTCCGACGAGGGCCACGAGAGAGCCGAGCACCACGCCGATGCCGGTGACGAGATCGCCGGCGTTGATGCCGTTCAGGCCGCTCGGCCCGTGCGGCAGAAGGATGGGAGGCTGCGCGATGGAGAAGCCCGCCGTCAGGTAGATGGTGCCGGTCGCGATCGTTCCGAGGGCCAGGACCCACAGGCCGATCTTGAGGAGGCGGTTGCCGGCGCGCTCGACGCCGAAGGCGGCGCACGTCGTGGCCACGGCCAGAGCGATCACGACCATGACCATGTCGATCGCGTAGGCGCCGGACAGGTTGGCCTGCCACGCCTGCCAGGTCATCCCGGCGAGGGTGGCGTAGCCGCCGACGAGGCCCTTGGGCGCGTCGCCGTACACCATCAGCCAGGCGGCCGCCATGCCCATGAAGGCCGCGAACGCTCCGCTGAGCGAGGCGAGGGCGGCCGTCCAGGTCCACACGCGGCGGGTGTCCGCGGCGCGATAGAAGAGCGCCATGGCGAGCGCCACGAGCGTCACGATCAGGGCGATGGACCCGATGGTCTGCAGCCAGAACCCGAAGACGTCGGTGGTCGCGCGGTCGAAGATGCCGCCCAGGCCGCCGAGCGCGGCCGCGACGACGGCGCCCCATACGACGACGGAGCGCAGGCCCGGGTGCGATGTGCCGGCCGCGAAGACGTTCATGGCGATGAGCGACAGCAGCCCCGTCAGGCCGAGCAAAAGTCCTTGCAGGTACATTACGTTGCCGAACTGCAGCACGCCACCGACCGCCTCCGAGCGGAACGGCGTCGAGACGAGCGCGCTGCCGAGCGCGAGGAGCAGCAGCCAGATGAGCATTCCCGTGGCGATGCGCTTCTCGAGTGACCAGGGCGCCGCCGCGAGCTCGGCCTTGCCAGCCTTGGACATGATGGGTTTTATGCCTCCTCTGCGATCCGGGAGCATCGGCGATCAGCGCGATGCGGTGTCTTGGAAACTCGACTCGCGTCCGCGCCGCCGTTCATCGGGTTCCGTTGCAGCCGCCGGGCCACAGTTCCCCCGAATGCAGGATAGCAGTGGTCACCAGGTGTGAAACGGTGCACAAGGCCCAACGTCCGCTTGCCAAGCGGTCAATCGCTCGTCGTATTGGATAGGTCCCTAGGAGCACGCGCAGGAAGCGCCGTGCGACATGGGCCTACCTGGCGAGTCCGCATGCCCCTGCCCGCGAGCCCAAAGGACTAAGTACCGATGGGCATCGGGCCACGGGCGCTGCCATGACCAGCCAAGTGCGGCCGGCCTCGACACGGTTCGTCACGCAGACCCTGGTACTCTACCATATCGGCGCTAACCCGGCCAACGCCCGACCGTACCGCCCCCGCGGGGCCGGGCACGGCGACGTCCCCCGCCTGTCGGCGGGGGACGTCGCCGTGCGTCGCTCAGCTGCCCGAGCTCGTCGGGACCTGCACGCGCCTGGAGCCGGAGAACGCCAGGTAGAGGCCGCCCGCGACCAGGAGGCCGAAGATCCACGAGATGTCGGCGCCGCCCAGTGCCTTCGCGATCGGGCCCTCGTAGAACACGGAGTCGATGAACGGGATCTCGACGAGAATGCCGAGCACGAACGCACCGAGGGCGATCCAGTTCGTACCGCCGTAGCCCTGTGGGCGGAAGAACGCCTCGGGGTCGTACCGGCCGTGTCGCACCAGGTAGAAGTCCGTCAGGTTGATGGCCGTCCACGGCACGACGAAGTAGGTCAGGAAGGTGATGAAGTTGGTCAGGTCCGCGTTGAAGTTCCCCGCGGCGATGATGCCCAGTGCGATCCCGACCACGGCGAAGGCCGCGATGAGCCCGATGCGCGTCTGGGGGGACGTGCGCTCGCGCAGGCTGAACGTTCCCACGATGGTGTCCACGGTGAGCATGCCGCCGTAGTTGTTCAGGACGTTGGCGGCGATGATGCCGAGTAGGATGATGACGATCATCAGCCAGCCGAGGCCGAAGCTCTGCTGCTGGATGACGGCCGGCGTCGAGAGCTTGGAGTTCACCTCCGTGAGGATCGCGCCGAGCGCCATCATCCAGACGGACGCCACGACCGTGCCCCAGAACGTCGTGTTGAAGGTCGGACCGACGCCGATGTCCTTGGGCAGGTAGCGCGAGTAGTCCGAAACGTACGGGGCGTACGTGATCTGCCAGGTGACGGAGATCGTCACCCCGAGCAGGAACATCGGCCACTGGAGGCCGCTCGTGCTCCACGCGGCGCTGGGCACGTGGCCGCCGGCCGCGAGGGCCACCGTGAAGATGACGAAGGCGACGAGGAAGATGAGCGCCAGGTAGCGCTGATAGGCGTGGATGAGGTCGTAGCCGAAGATCGCCATGACCGCGGTGATGATGCCGAGCAGCGCGGCGCCTACCCAGACGGGCAGCCCGGTGAGGCTCTGCAGCGCCTGGCCGCCGAGTGCACCGCTGAGCGCGAAGAAGCCGAGGTACATGATCACGACGAGCACCAGGGGCAGGATCGCTCCGAAGAATCCGAACTGCGCCCGCGACTGGATCATCTGCGGTACGCCGATGATCGGCCCCTGTGCGCTGTGGTACGCCATGAACACTGCGCCGATCAGGTTCCCGAGCAGGATGGCGACGATCGACCAGATCAGCGGCAGCCCGAGGAAGACGTAGGCCGCACCCACGGCGATCGTCGTCACCTGCATGTTGGCCGAGAACCAGAGTGTGAAGAGGTCCCGCGCCCGGCCGTGGCGCTCGGGTTGAGGGATCGGTTCTACGGCGTGGGTCTCCACCCGCCACACGGACACTCTGCATGCCTCCCTTGCGCGCACCGCTTGCCCCGCCCGCATCCTCCCGTCCGGTTCGCCTTCATGTACCAGATCTGCGTGAAGTGCTTTCGCTGGGTGATGCGCCTTTCCCTGCGCCGGGCGATCCCCTTGGGCTGCGCCCGCGCGCGCGGTATACTGCCGGTAGTGACCTCTACGGGCAGGGAGGCGACGGCGTGAACGTCAACGTGGGCGGTACGGAGCGCGCGATTCGCACGACCTTTGGCTTCATCTTCGCAATACTGTCGATCGTGCAGCTCGGCGGCGCGGTCGGTACGATCATCTTCGGACTGCTGGCTCTGCTCGCACTCGTCACGGGGATCTCCGGCGTGTGTCCGCTCTACTCGGCCCTGCACATCGACGCCGGCAAGCACTGATCGGGGGCCCTTGGGCGCAACAAGAGGGAGGGGCGGCCCCGCACCCGCGGGACGCCCCTCCCTCTTCCGCCGGAACCTAGTCGGTGAGCGCCGATCGGATCTGCTGCACGAGGTTCGCCTCAGGCACGGCACCCTCGACGTAGCGCTTGCCGTCGTTGATGACGGTCTTCGGTACGCCGCGGACGCTGTGCTTTCTCGTGAGGTCCCAGAACTCGTTGGCGTCGACCATCTCGGCCACGACGTGGGGCGAGTACATCGCCATCTGGTGTGCCAGGCGCACGGCCCGGGGGCAGTACGGTCAGGTGGCGGTGGTGAAGACCTGCAGGTGGACGTCCTGCTCCAGTCCGTCGAGGTAGCTCTTGGTGGCGTCGCTCAGATCGATGTCCCCGCGGGACAGGTCGATGATGTCCTGCACCAGGACGCCGAACTCGTGGCCAGCGGGGGCTCCCGCGAAGCGCGCGCGCGACACGCCGGCGGGGCCATCCAGGAGGATGGAGGGCACGGACTCCTCGGCGACGCCGAGGGCCGCAGCCTCGGCTGCGCTGCGGCGCTCGTACGCAAGCTTGGGGCTCAGCTCCTCGATCTCGCGGAGCAGATCGTCGAGCTCCGACGCGCCTCCCTCGTCGACCAGGATCATCTTGACGTCGGCATCCAGTGAGGAGAACATCTCCTCGACCTGCTGCCGGACGTTCGTCGGCAGAATGGCCAACCGGGCACCTTCCTTTCCGGGCGTCGGCCGGCGCGCTCCCAGGGGGCCGCCGACCTCAACTGCTGATACCAGTATAGGTATAGTTGTGTTCGCCAGCAACCGGCGACGTCACCAGGCAAGGTGACGTCGCATCTACTCCTTCTGGCGCCCACCGCCACGCCGCGCCCGCCAGAAGACCAGCCGTCGGCCAGCCTCATTGGCCTGGAGCTGGCCGCCCTCCGTCACCCAGACCACCGCGCGAGCGCCCGCAGCCTCGGCGATCCCACTGGCGCCGCGCAGGAAGAGCGCCTTGCTCCAGACCTCCGCCCAGGCCGGATCCTCGGCCACGACCGTGACGGCGAGGAGCCCTGCACCCCCCGGCTGGCCCGTGCGGGGATCGATCAGGTGGTGCACCGTCCGGCCCTCATGCTGCCAGATGTGCCGCGCGATCGAGGACGTGCAGACGGCGCCGCCCCGGGGCAGGTGCAGAGCGGCCACGACGTCCGAAGTGTCCAGCGGGTCCTCGATGCCGATCTGCCAGCCCCGCCCCTCGGGTCCGGGTCCCTCGGCGACCAGGTCCCCGCCGGCGTTGAGGAGGAAGTTGCCGTGGATCCGGCGGACGATGCGCGCCGCCCAGCGCACGCCCAGGCCTTTGCCGATGCCGCCGAGGTCCGCAGGCGCCGAGAGCCGCACGCGATACCCCCTGGGGTCCCGTTGCAGCCAGAGTTCGCCGTCCGCGGCGCGCTGCGCCCCGTCGTGCGCGGTGCCCCGGTAGCCATACGCCTCCAGGCGGTCGATGACGCGTGGGTCGAAGAGGCCCTCCGTCAGCCGCTGAGCACGCCATGCCGCGGCCAGGGCCTTGTAGAGGCGCGCGGGCACGGCGGTCCACTGCCCGACCCGAACATTGAGCTGAGCCAGATCGGCGGTGGGTCGGAAGCGCGAGAGCGCCTGCTCCGTCGCCTCCAGGTCGGCCTCGACCGCCCTGGCCACCGCCAGGGCGAGCACGTCGTCGAGGCCTGGCAGCTGCAGGCTGATCGGCGAGTGCATGGCGTTCCACGAAAAGGAGCCGTCGGCGGCGGTCGTCAGCACGGGCGGATACCTCGCTTCGTTCGTGCGGGGTGCGGGCGGCGCCTACGTCCAAGGATGGCACCACGGCGTGCTCAGCCGCAAGGAAGGCGCAGGGCGGTCCCACCGCGGGACCGCCACCTCAAGGCGCGTGCGACGTGCGCGGACGGAAGGGATCAGCCGGACGCCCCGCTCTTGCTGTGCACAGCGGGGGACGCCGAGCCGCGGACGAGCATGTAGCCGTTCGGCACTGCGATGCCCTTGACGTAGCAGGCCGCAGCGCGCTTGTAGCCGACGCTCGCCGGTCCGACCTCCATCAGCCGGCAGCCGGAGGGCAGCCATGCGGCGGTCGCGGGCGTCTTTTGCTGGGTCTGGCCGGAAGCGGCCGAGGCGATGGGGGCCGTGGCCAGCAGGGGCACGGCCAGCAGTGCAGCCGAGGCGGCTAGGCGCCGCGCGGTGGAGGGAGCTTGCATATGTTCTCCTTCTTCCTCGGGAAGTGCGGAGCGTCAGCCGACCTGCCGCTCGCCCAGAGCCACGCCCTCCGCCGCCGCATCGCGCGGCGGCGCGACGATCGCCCGCAGGGCCAGAACCATGCCGAGCACGATGCCCGCGATGCCGATGGTCGCGACGATGAAGGCCACGCCGTACTGGGCCGACGACACGAAGACGTACAGGATGCCGCCGAGGAACGCGAGGAAGCTGCCCGTCACCAGCGTCAACACGGCTTGGCGACGCTCGCGCGCTCCACGGGCGAACAACTGGAGCGCCATGAGGGTGGTCATGACGGCCGGCAGCAGGAAGAAGGCGAAGTCCTGGTGGTACCAGCCGTAGACGAGATCGGCTGCTCCGCGCGGCGCGGAGGCCGCTCCGTGGTTGAAGAGGTTCTCGTGCATCTCGATGTAGTAGCCGATGACGGGCACGATGACGAACAGCATGGCGCTGAGCAGCGCCGAACCCCAGCGCGTGGCCGGGTCGGACAGGCGCTCGAACCCGAGCCCGACAAGAGCGATGACCGCACCAAGCATCACGCCGACGCCGGTGACGAAGTCGTCGCCGCCGATGCCGCTGACGGCATGGGCGAAGAGCATGGGGGGCTGGGCCTGCGTGAAGCCGGCGACGACGTAGACGAGGGTCATCACGACCGTGCCGACCGCGGTCCACCACAGGCCGACGCGGGTCAGGCGGCTGCCGCGCCCGCCCTGCGTGAAGTAGTAGCAGGCGGTGGCGACGAGCAGGGCCAGGACGGCGACGACCATGTCATGTGCGTGCGCCGAGATGAGGTGGGTGAGGAAGCTCTGCCACGTCTCCGCCGCCAGGGAGGCGTACCCGCCGATGATCGCCCTGGGGTAGTCGCCGAACTCCAGGATCCAGCCGGCCAGGTGGCCCATGACGGCGGAGAGGAAGCCCGAGAGCGCCGCGAACGCCGCAAGCCAGGTGGCTATGACCCTTGTCTCGACGGCCCGTTGGAACAGCGAGAGGCTGAGCGTGATCAGGATCTCGTCCAGGAAGAAGAACGAGACGATCTGCATCCACAGGAAGAACGTGTCCTCGACCTGCTTGTCGAAGATGCCGCCGACGCCGCTGAAGAGCGCCGCGCCCAGCGTGCCCCACAGGATGAGGTTGTGCGCGGTGCGGCTCTTGTGCCCGGCGCCGAACACGTCCATGGCGATCAGGCCGAGCAGGCCGACCATGCCGATGAGGAGGCCGTGCAGGTACATCGTGTGCGCGTAGTTGGGCGCCATGCCCTCCTTCTGGTCGAAGAAGGGCGTGGAGATGAAGCTGCTGCCGAGGGCGAGGAGCGTGAGCCACACGAGCATGGCCACGACGACGCGCTTCTCCGGCGACCAAAGGGTTTCGGCGAGGCTCCTCTCGCCGCTCGTCTTGCTGGACATCGACTTTCCTCCTCCACCGGGGTGGATCCGAGGTCCACGGGAGCCGGTCACCATGGCCGCCGCGCCACCGCCGTGGCGCTCGATGCGGTCCGCCACCTGGCGCCAAGGACCGGACGGCACCGGGGGATCCCGGTGCCGCCCGGCATGGGTGGTCTCAGACGGGCTCCCAGGGCGGAGGACCGCACCCAGGACTTTGTCGGATTGTCCGGCACGCCTGCCCGGACCGCAGGGCACTCGGGACGCTATCTCTCGGTGGGTGGACTACTGCAGGTTGAAGCCGAGCGACGTGCCGGCGCCGGTGTTGGCGGGCACGACGTTGTAGGCGGCGTTGACCGTCACGACGTAGATGCCGGCCTTGAGCCCGGAGGCAGGAACGGACCCGATCCACGCCTTGTCCTTGGCGTTGTACTTGAGGTTGGCGACCTTGATGTTGATCTGCTCGCCCTTGGCGTTGACGTTGCCCTCGAGGCCGATCGCGGCGGTGACCTTGCCAGCGGTCAGGTAGGCAAAGCCGGAGTCCGTCGGGTAGGTGATGGGCGCGTAGACGGGGATGCTCTTCGTCGTCTTGGCGAAGCTGGTGACGCTCTTCTTGAGGTTGCCGACGTTGACGGCCACGGAGTAGGTCGCGGGGACGATCATCAGCTCAGCCGGCGCGACCATGAACTG
>Ga0187809_10001119_pt1 | contig 12995 bp, 14 predicted proteins | sample NC_wetland_sal_i_8_FD_132415 | JGI IMG/M metagenome (GOLD analysis project Ga0187809, IMG submission 132415) | Wetland sediment microbial communities from Neuse River Estuary, North Carolina, USA - ASW_4 | ecosystem: Environmental > Aquatic > Freshwater > Wetlands > Sediment | place: USA: North... | reverse complement strand
GAAGGCTCCCGGAGATAAGGCCCCTTCCCGATCGTAACTCGGTTTCCGCGGCATGCGTGCCGCGGCCTTATTGAAGGCTGGACGAGTACAGCCAGGCCGAGGACGAAGTGAAGAGCTTCCGCGGCATGCGTGCCGCGACCTCATTGAAGGATCGGTGAATCCGGGCACCGCCGGAACGACAGCTCCCTGGTTTCCGCGGCATGCGTGCCGCGGCCTCATTGAAGGCCGCTGGCCAGTTCCGCATTGATCGCAGCTACGCGGGCGGTTTCCGCGGCATGCGTGCCGCGGCCTCATTGAAGGAAGTATCTGGTGTGCGGCCTGTTCGCCTCGGCGGCGACGTTTCCGCGGCATGTGTGCCGCGGCCTCATTGAAGGGTGAAGTTCCGCAACGGCAAGACCTACCGCTACCCAGGGTTTCCGCGGCATGCGTGCCGCGGCCTCATTGAAGGGCATTAGTCCCTCTGGCGCTTGCCGTTCGGCTCATCGTGGTTTCCGCGGCATGCGTGCCGCGGCCTCATTGAAGCGTCTACGCCGCCCCTGGTGCAGACCGAGGCGAGTTGGTTTCCGCGGCATGCGTGCCGCGGCCTCATTGAAGCTCGTGCCTGTGCGCCATGGCGAAGCATTCAGGTTGCTTTTCCGCCGCAAACATGCTGCGGTTTCATGGAAAAGAGATACCAGAAGGTGAGCGGTGCCCCTCAGTTTTGCGCCGCTCTACTGGTCCTTGGCCGAAATTCGCCTCCAATCTGCCTCGGTGAAGACGCATCTCGACTTCGGCTTCTGCCAGGCACGAAAAGACCTCATGCTGCGCAGGTTTGGCTGTTGCTCGGAGGCGTCGAGCCGATCCAATGCACCCAAGACTTCTGCCCATCGCGTCAGCCGCTCACCGCTGTTCACCATGATTGCCACCTTGGCGATCGTTCTGACTGCATCGCGCTGCCCGGGGCTGAGACAGCGGAGCGGACGTCCACCGAGCGGCAGAATCCCATTGCGGCGCAGTGTGGCAACTGCCCAGGCGACGGCATTCGCACGCTCGTACGAAAGATTGCAGCCTTTGCCTCTCGCCTGCTGCAGCAGTTCCCTGGTGAGCCGGATGGCCTCACGCTGTGTAGCCGTCATGCCGCAGCTTCCGCCGAAGCTGCTAGCTGCGGGCTCCGTCCTCTCCGTCGCCCGGACTTGTCACCTGGGTCGGTCGCAAAGCGGTTACGAAGATACCGGAGGTACGTCGCCGGCGTCACGACGTGATGGCGTTCCGACGCCGTGCACTGCCGTTGCATCAAGTCCTGGAGCACCTGCGACGGCCCGTGCAACGTTTGACGTAGGAAGCCCGGATCCAGCTTCCAGATCTCGTCCCGCAGTTGCATCAGCCTCTGGAATTCGGACCGCACCGCAGGATGAGCTGCTAACCGTCCCTGCCGAATCAGTTCGTTAACCGCAGATCGTGTTCTCAAGTGACCTGCGAGACTTGCGTCCAGGGCGCCGTCCTGGGCCGCGATGGTCGCCGCCTCCAGCGACCAGGCTTGCGCCGCGCTTTCCAAGGCAAGCTTCTCTAGCCAGCGCTCCCGCCAACGATCGCCGGCCTGCCGGGTCTGCAGCAATGGCTGGGATCTGAAGTTGCTCCGAGGCTTCCGGGGGGAGATGCTCGAACTCTTCTGGTTGGTCATGATTAAAGCACCAGACTGACGTTTGTTAGGCGGATAGCACATATCCCGTTTTGGGATAATTTCAAGTCCTACTTATCGGAGCAGCCGAGTTCGCATCGAATCGGTTTGCCTCCATGCCGCGTTCCAGCCGTTCACGCCGAGATCAGCGGCTCCGGGAATTGCTTGTCGCCGGTCGTATCGACGCGGGGCTGACACAGGAGGAGGTGGCGGCCCGGCTAAACCGGCCCCAATCTTTCGTTTCCAAGTACGAAAGCGGCGAGCGGAGACTCGATGTAGTAGAGTTGATCGAGGTCGGAGAGGCCATTGGTCTTGATGTTCGAGGGCTGATAGAGACGCTGATTGCGACCGCCAAGGAATAGTGGAATCGAGAGTTCCGGCGGGAAGATGACGCCGGCGCTTACTTCCCTGGCTGGTTCGGTCCGACAGGCGAAGCGCTATTTCCCGTCCAGCATCTGCGCATAGCTCGACAAAGAGGAGCCGATCCCGACCAGCATGGCTCGCAACCAGCTATCCTCAGGCCTGTAGAGATAGCCTCTACTACCGGAGTTGATGGGCGGTTTGCCTATTGAAAGGGCTACAACAGGAGGGCGACAAGGGTATATGCCGTTGAATACCGGTGGCCTGTTTCGTGCGTTCCGTGCAAGATGCAGCCGATAGATTCTGGAGGGTTTGATGGCTCGCCCTTGTTCAATCTGCGCCAGCACCAAGATGGCTCGGAAGGCTGCCGAGATGATTGCCGCCGGCACCACGGATCAGGCCATTGCCGTGCAGTTCGGCGTCGGGCGGATGGCCGTCAGCAGGCATCGCCGCAACCACCTGGTCGCGCCCGCTAAGGCCCTGGTCGAAGCGGCCGGCAAGGGCCAGGCGGCGGCCGAGCAGCGCGCGCAGGTGCTGGCAGCTGCAGAGGCCGGCGACCCGTCGGCGTTCGTCGCCCTGGCGGGCATCGTGGCCGATCTGCGCAAGGTGCACGAGCGGCTGGAACGCACTGCAGAGGCGGCCGAGCAGGATGGCCAGCGTATGGCTGTGGCCGGCTTGAGCGCTCAGCAGCTGCGGGCCGCCGAGGTGCGGGCCAAGATCGGCGGCGTAGGCAACTACGCGCCGGGCCGTGGTGCGGGTGACGGCGTGAACCCGCCACAGTTCGCCGTGAACATTTTTTTCTCCGGCGGCCGCACGGAGACCATCATCGTGGGCACCGAACAGGCGGCCCCGACGACGGTCGACATTGACGACGAGAACGCTTCGTTGGCGGCCGGGTGAGCTGGGCAGACCGATCGGTTCGCTGGGCAGACCGCCCTGCGCTTCGGTCAGACCCCACGCACCCGGATGCCCGCAAATAGCGTGGCATCGGCTGCACGCGGCGTGCCTGCCGGGATATCGGCCGGCTGCGCCAGGACGGCAGCCACTGCGATACGATAAGGACGAAGGGGGCACCCGGGTGCCCGCGCAACTGGGTGCAGCCGAAGTCGGCGGGTCAGCACACATCGGCGCCCGCCCCCATCAAGCCTCTCCAACCGATCGGAGTTCGATTTCTGGGCCGCCAGTCGTGCTGGACCACAGCTCCAGCAGCCACTGCATGGAACTCGCCGCCAACCGGGCGTCCTCCACCGCCTGCAGCGCCTTCTGGACACCGGCCAGTGCAGCGGTCACAGGCGGGCTGATCGCGCCCTGCTGCGCGGCTTGGGCTGCCTCGCGGAGTGCCTCCAGGCGCACCGCCAGGTCCCCTTCCCCGGCACCGACAAAGCGACGCGCAGGATATCCAGTACGGCGGCGCGGCGTTGCTCCGACGTCGCCGCGGGTTCGTCCCGAATGGCCGGATATTGGTGCCGCGCGTCGGCACTATACCCCGACTCCCCGAGAAGCCGAAAACCCCCTTGCCAAGCGCCGCGACTCGGATTCTACCCGTCGGCATGATCCGTCGCGGCTTCCTGGACAGCGAATCGCGCAAGGACCTGACCGAGCTGGCTCGGGACGGGTCGGCGGCCCATCGGCTGGCGCGGCGCGCCAACGCACTGGTTCTGCTGGACGATGGCATGAGCTGCGAAGCCGTTGCGAAGGTGCTGCTGCTGGACGACGATACCATCCGCACTTGGTACCGGCTGCACGAGGAAGACGGGATCGAGGGTCTGGCAAGCTTTGGCTACGAGGGCGGCGCCTGCCGGCTGAGCGAGGAGCAGCAGGACAGGCTGAAGGCCTGGATCGCCGAGACACTGCCGCGAACGACGCGCGAGGTCGGCGCCTGGATCGAGAAGGAATGCGGCATCGAGTACCAGGGCCGGTCTGGCCTGATCGCGCTGCTGCACCGCCTCGGCATGGAGCATCGCAAGCCAAAGACGGTGTCGCGCAAGCTCGATCCGGAGAAGCAGGCAGCCTTCATCAAGGCCTACGAAGACCTGCTGAACCAGATCGAGGCCGATGAAGCGGTGCTGTTCGCGGATGCCGTGCATCCGACGCACGCGGTACGGCCGGTCGGGTGCTGGGCGCCGAAGGACACGCCGATCGCGGTGGCGCAGACCAGCGGACGGCAGCGCCTGAATATTCATGGCGCGATCGACCTGGAGACCGGTCAGACCCGGATGCTGGATGTGGCAACCATCGATGCTGAAAGCATCATCAAGCTGATGATCGCGCTGATGGCGATGTATCCACGCAAGCGGGTGATCCACCTGTTCCTGGACAACGCCAGGTACCACCACGCGAAGCTGGTGCAGGCATGGCTGGCGCGGCCGGGCTGCCGGATCAAGCTCCACTTCATCCCGACCTACTGTCCGCACCTCGACCCGATCGAGCGACTTTGGGGGCTGATGCACAGGCACATCACCCACAACAAGTGCCACGAGACCTTCAGAGACTTCAGCGACGCGATCCTTACCTTCCTGCGCGAGGAGGTACCCAGGAACTGGCGCATCTACTGCGACGAGGTCACTGACAACTTCCGCGTCATCTCGCCCAAGGATTTTCGGATTCTGGCGTGAGCAGGGTATATCTGCCGGAGACGGCAGCCGCTGAGCGGCGCTGCGCATGAAATCGAGCAGTAACCTCTCGCCGGCCGCCTTGGTGGCTGCATCCACGTGGACATTTCTGCGTAGCCGCGGACGGCCGTCTCGACCACCCGCATGTGCTCGGCACGGCTGGCACCCCGCTGCCAAGCGGCGACGAGCGCCCTGACCTCGTCCATGTAGTTGTCGGTCACGATCCGCTCGCGCATCTCGTCATCCACGACCACGCCCACTGCTTCCGCCTCGTGTCGGCGGCGCAGCATACCGAGATTGGATCGGCATAGTGCCAGCGTCGCCCGTGCCAACTCGGCGCGCGCGACAAGACGAGCTACCGGGGCGAAAGCGATGGTCTGCGTCTCAGACATGGTCTTGATCCTCACAAAACTGCTTGGCTGCGGACTGGGTGGTGAAGGTCCACCACGTTCCTTGGGGGTTGGTAACCGGGCGACCGTTGCGTTCGACCATGTAGCCGTTCCCCAAGGAGCGGATCCCCCAGCGGCCTTTTCGTCCCCGCCAGGCTATCGCGCTCGTGCCTGCCATCTTCTCGTGCAGCTCAAGCCGGCGTGGCACCCACCCGTCCACGCCCAGGTCGGCAGGCGGATCCCAGCGGTAGCCGCGCGGCGGCGCGCCCGCGCACTCGATCACGTCTGCCAGTTGAGGGACCGCCTCTCCCTCGTTGCGGAACGTCACGGGGCTCCCCGATCTCTCGTGCACGAGGACGCGCCTGACCACAGGCGTCGGGTTGCGAATATCGAACACCACGGCCTGCATCGTCCTCCCCGTCGCGGAAGGCATGACGGCGAGATAACCCACATGCGGTATGTGGGCCATGAGCACCTCACGCGGCGGCAACTGGCGCGGGCGGAACGGATCTGCGTCCTGATCCATCGGAACACGCGCCCACCCCTGGTCGTGTATCACGGCTGAAGCGAACGCCACGATCAGGTCGCCCGGTTTGGCCGCGGGGTATTCCAGACGACAGCGTTTGGTTCTCATCCCTCAGTTATCCTCACGACTATGGCTGGTTGTTAGTGTCGCGCCTCCCAATCCCCCACACCCCCTATAGCGAATTGGGAGGCGCATCGGAGCGCCCTCCCATTCGCCATTTTGCACTGCCACCCAATTGGCATTGGGTGGCAGTTGGGAGGTTGGGAGGCTGTACCCCATTCAGCTGACATCCTGACCGCCATTGTCGGCATGCCCGTCGGGTGTAGTCGCCGTGATCGCGCTGGCAGCGTCCGGGGTGGCTGGCGTGTCGCCGGCCTGCTGTGGGGTTGGTGGGGAGTGCGGCATCCACGGCGCCAGGTCCCACCGGCAGACCAGTCCCCTGGCCGCCCTGGTACCGTTGGGCTGCCCGTCCGGCTTGTAGCGAGGCAGCTGGACGTCCTGCTCCACGACGCAACCGAGATTGTCCTTAAGGTCCTTGAGCACGTCACGCGCCGCCGCCCGGGCGTGCACATCGGACAGGGTTGAGTCCGTCTGCTGCAAGGCGTTGGCGATGGCACTGACTGCATCCCGGGTGTTCTGCCGCCCACCACCCGGGCTCAGTGGCACCCGCCTGCCGTGGTCGTCTCGCGCCCCTGCGTCGATCGCGCGCATTGCGATGTTCCGGATCTTGTCTGGGATGGCATTACCGCCGGCGGGCAAGGGCTGGAGAAACTCAACCGCACGAACCGCCTGATCACTACCGTCGTGAACTCGCACCAGGCTTTGGGTTATGGCGAAGTAGGCGGGGTCCATCGACGGCCCGTCATTGATCTTGACGTGTTCCAGCCGCCGCACGCGGTCCGGGTTGAGGCCCTGGACCGCAAACTGTGCCGCTTCGACGATAGGCAGGCCGGTCAGCGACAACACCACGCGAGCGCTGTTGGCGATCGCACCGCCGCCTCTCACCAGCGTAGCCTCTCCGCGCTGGGCCGCCGCTGCCTCGCGCGTCAGTTTAGGCGTGTGATGGATCAGTAGCACAGCGCAGCCCATCGTCCCCGCGATCCGACCGAGCCTCCGCATCAACCGGGTGGCCGCGGTGTTGTCCAGTTCGGACGGCAGAGCGAACAAGGCTGCCAGCGTATCGAGGATCAGCACGTCCATACCCGCGAGTGCATTACACAGTTCGGTTGCGCGATCGTCTTGGCCCTCTGGGGCAATATCCTCGCGGTGGTTCGGGCGCGGCTCACCCAGTCGCCACCCGCTCTCCTGCGCATCGTGCACGAATAGGTTTGCTTCCACCGCGGCGCGCTCTGTGGCGGTTAGTCCGAGCACATTGCACGCCGCCGCTACCAGCAGTGCGATCCGATTTTTGTCTTCCTCCGCCGATATGACAGCTACTCGGAGGCCCCGCGGGCGCGTGCGGATTTTGATCGGGCCGAGCTTTCCACGCCCGGATGCGCAGGCAACTGCAAGATGAATTCCGAACACGGTTTTTGCCGCGCCACCCTGTCCAGCGAGCACCGTGGCAGCGCCCTGGAGCAGCATGTTTTCGACCAGCCACTCGACCCCACGCAGATCGGCGGGATTGAGCTTCACCGGAGTGAAAAAGCCGAAACTCGCCAGTGGCTGCGCCGCAGCTACGACGGGCTGTGGGTTAGCCGTGACGCCCAGGCTGAATGGTGAGCTGACCCTGCCGAAGAACGGGCACTTACCGCACACACCGGGCCGGTAGCTGTCGTAGCTGGAGCACTTTGGCGCCCCGCGGCCCTTGGTCTGTACTTCGTTGGCGATGCGCGCAACCATGCGGTCAGTCTCGGCCGGCACATAGCGCGGGTCGCCATCACTTATCGGGTGCACGAAGTCGGCGCCGTCCGCGCAGAAGTGCGCCAGCGTCAGGTGCCCGAGATACCAGAGCTGATACTGATCGCCGTTCCCGTGCGCGGCGAGCGACATACTCACCTGCTGGCACTGCTTGGCGATCTGCTCGAACGAATGGTTACACCGCTCGATATTCTGCATCGCCGCGGCGTTCAGGTTTAGCGCTGGTTGGTCCGCGATGTGGGCCGGGCGTTGGCCGAGCTGCGTGAAGGTCGCGCCGCCAGCCGCCACGCGGATCTGCTGAGCGGCCGTGCTGATCCAAGGTTTGAGCGCCGCCTCAATCTGCGCGTTCGGGTAGTCCGCGCAGGTCAACTCGTCCAGCACCTCGACCGGCACGGGTTGGCCCGACTTCATGTTGACGCATCCGGCCGGGCGCAGCAGGCGGGCGCTGTCGACCGTGATCGCGGTGTCGGCCGGGAACTTGTGCGCCGCCATCGCCGCCTTCATCGCATCCGCGAACAGCTGCCACTCACGCGGCGGCAGCGGAGTGTCCAGCAGCCAGTACCAATGAAACCCGTAGCCGCTGTTCACGACGAGGTTCGGTTGCGGTAAACCCGTTGCCTGGGCGAACTTGGCCAGCCACGCCATCGCCTCGCCGCGATCGGTGAACACCTTGGCGGGATCTTTGCCGTCGCCGTCGCGCTTGACGTCGCCGTCGATCACCAGGGCGCGCAGCCACTGCACGTTGGGCTGCTTGCGCTCAGCATGCAGGAACTGCTTGCCCTGCTTGCTGACACGGGTCTGCGCGAGGTTGAACGTCGCATGCGCGAAATAAACGTCACGTCCCTGGGACGCATGCCAGATGGCGGCGTTGGCCGCCTTGGCGTAGTCGCTCACCACATAAGTGCGCTGTGTCCACTCGCCTTCGATGATCGCCGGGTTCTTGTTGATTGCCAGGTTCAGATAATTGCCGGATGGGACGACACGGGCCAGGAAAGTCGCGGTATCGTATTTTACTACCGTAGTGTTTCCTGTGCAGCCCATTCCGGGCACTGCCAGGGTACTGACGTTCGTTTGTGCTTGCTTGGGAAGGTCCGCCGTCATATCTTGCATGTGCATCTCTGCTTAATTGGCGCTGGCGAGCGCCACTGATTCGCGACGTGCGGCGACAGGTCGGCGGTCCTGTCGCCGCTTCTGCGTCAGGCGGCCTCCGGCAACTTCCCGACCCGGCGCGCGGCGAGAAATGCGTCCACATCGCTCGACAGATAACCGATGCGGTGCTGGCTCAAGCGCACGAACGGCAGGCCACCGCAATCTGCGCGCTGGCGCATCCGTATGAGCGTGATTTTGCTGAGTCCGAGCTTCTGGGCTGTATGCTCTGCCGTTAGAACGTAGATATCTCCCGGCTGATAGCCGCCGGCCTGCACTACCAGCGGCTTGTTGCCGACCGCCGCCGTGTTGTTGAGCAGCGTCGATTTGCATGAAATGGAGGGGGGCATGTCCGTGGTAGCTCCTATGCTATTGCGGACTCACCACGTATCACTCGCCCGCGGCTCAGGCACGAGCTACGATTTACCGAAGAGGAACATCAATTGCGCCGCGGCGTCGTGTCCACCATGATAGTGACGTCCGGCAGGCGTCTTTTCTCGATGTTCCGCGCCCGCTGCATCTGCTTGTAGAGGTTACCCTGGTCTGGTAGGCGTGCCGCCTCGGCTACCTTCCTTGCTAAATCCTGTGCGCGTGAGGTCCCCGGGTCAGGGCTCATCACTGCCTCTAGGCCGACCTGCTCCATCGCGTCACAGACATCGCAGACGAATATATCCATTGTCCAAGCTGCGGGCCGCACGTGCTTCCCTGCAAGGATGTCGGTCAGACCTGCCTTGGCGAAGCCAACAGCGTCCACCAGCCGATCCTCGATCGTGCACTGTTTCGCTGCATCGAGTTGCTTGAAGCGATCTGTCTGGCGTAGAATTTTCCTTATTGCGGGACGGCAGGCTTCCGCATCCTTCTGGTCTGCCTCCGAACGGCGCCGCACTGGTAATTTTCTACGAGGCATTGGCGTTGACCGGCCGCTTGCGGTCCGGCACCGTCAGCCGGCTTACATGCTCGCACCATCTAGCCAGCGCTGCTTGCTTCTGCGAAGCGTAGGCAGAGCGATTGTAGATGCCAGCTACACCGGCTTTCGCCGCGCCGCTGGCATGATTCACCAATGCCTCGATAATGTGCGGCTCCACGCCCAGGTCGTTCAACCTGGTGACAAAAGTCCGTCGCAAGTCATGCAGTACCCAGGGAGCGATGGGCTTGCCGTCGTTGTCCTTGGTGATGCGGCTGTCCAGCCGCTCTTTGCAGCGCGACCACCCGGAGAACGGCCCGTCGCCTTCGCCAAACAGCAGCGCCCGCGGATGCCCCTGGCCATCCTGACGCGGTGCGGGCAGGAGATCCGCCGCCATACGCGGCAGCACTAGTTCGTGCGGCAGGTGGTTCTTGCTGCGCGCGGACGGCAGAACCCAGGTCGCCGTGCCGTCATCGTGCCGTGTCAACTCGGCCGCAGCCATACCCGCGATTTCCTCCCGCCGCGCGCCAGTCAGCAGTAACAGCCGCACGATATGGTCATAGTCTGCGGCGCCGCCGGTGCAATTCCAGACCAGCGCCAACTCGGCATCGCTCATCACCCGCTCGCGCGGCTTCTCCTCGGCCGGCTTGAACGTCGCCGTCACCGGGTTCGACTCCAACAGCCCGGCCTTCATCCCCCACGTGAACATCGCCGACACGCTGGCGCGCACGCGATTCGCGGCTACCGGGCCACCTTTGCGCCTCGGACGCTGCGCATCCTCTCCCGCCGTGTCTGCCGTCGGCGCCGCATGGCGGGTTTCCGGCTGGCGAGCGGCGCCGGAGTTTGCCAGCTTCTGAAGGATCTCCACTATGACCCGCTGCGTCACATTGCCCACCTTCTGCCCGTGCAGCGGCTTCAGGTGCTTCTGCAGGTGACGCTCCACCTCGGCATAGCTGCGCGGCTTCATCTGAGGTTTCTGGTGCGCGAGATAGACAGTCACCAGCTCGCGCACCGTGGTGTCAACCTTGATCTTGCGCGCCTCGGCCGCGGGATCGCCTCCAAGTTTTGCCCGGGCAAGCAGCCGTCCGGCCTCTTTCGACGCTTTGGCGAAAGTCACCGCCTCCGGATCGCCTAGCGTGTGCTTGCGCAGTTCGCCGGCCTTCGTCCGGTACTGCACGATCCATGCTCGCGCGCCGCTGGCCCGGCAGCGAAGGCCGAAGCCGGGCTGTTCCGTTGACCAGTAAGTGATCTCCTTGCCTGACGGATTGACCAAGCCTGGCGCTGTCCGTCCGTTTAATTCGACTGTGGGCATGGGCAGCTCCGCCTGGGATATGCAGGGTAGCACGGGGGTAGCAGTAAGGTAGCAATCGGACGGAATCAAGCGCTAGCCAGTGTACCCGGATTACTGAGGGTATGCCAACAGAAACTGGCCATTTCAAGCCGATAATGCGACCCGTTGCAATTTCCTGCTACCCGTTGCTACCGTAGCGAAATCCAGTGGGCGCAGTCTGGGGGACTGGGGGTCGTGGGTTCAAATCCCGCCGCTCCGACCATCTCATCCATCTCCGTCCGCCGCTTCTGCGCTGTTCCTCCGAGGATTGCGGGTACAAATCCGTACTGCTACGGTCTGGATTCGGTGGGGAAACCCCGCCCCATAGCAATGGGCGGCAGTCGTGGGACACAGCACACCATCATCCGGACCCGAAGACGAGCGGCCACCCGGCCAGGACTGGTCCGGCGGAGCGGAGCAGGCAGTGCCCGATCCCGCTGCAAGCACCGCCCATCGCGCCCTGCAATGCCTGACAGCGATGCGGTTCTATGCCGCGGGTGCGCGCCGGTCGCTGGCGGATGGCCAGCACGACCGCGTGGCCTTTGCGCTGGTGGAAATCGAACGCCAGATCGATCGCGCCCACGCGGTGCTGGTGCTCCCGCGTGGCCCGGCGCCTTAGCGCCCGGGACAAACAGCCGACTGGGCGCAGCGGACGCATCCACCACAGGCCATGACGATCGTCGGCACCGATGCACTCGCGCGATGCCGTTGTTCCGTGCGCTTGGCAGCAAACAGGTCTTTCGCACCAGGACGAAACTACGCAGAATGGTGTCCATGCGCATTTTCGTCCTGCTGTTGCTGCTCGCCCTGGCCGGTTGCACCGGGAACCCCGGTGCGTTGGGCATCACCGGGCCGCGCGACGCCCAGGTCGTCCCGCAGGCCACCGATGCGGAAACCGGGGCGATGAATCCGGAGCTGAAGAGCAACCGCTACGCACCGTCGATGGTGCCGACCACCGACGGCGGACGCTACTGGGGCTACAACTGAACTACTGCCCCTGGCCGCCCCGGCAGGCCCCAAGTCAGGCCGGCCATTCGCGGGTCAGGCCGGGCGAAGGCGCGCCACCGTCGGTGCATACTCGCCCGCCCTAACCGGTACCCCGATGTGCGGGACGACGGGCCGCCCGAGGGGCGACCCGCACGTGACGCTGACAAAACCCGCCGTTATGCGGACAGCGCCTGCGGCTCGGTGCGCTGTCGCTTCACCAGCAGCTTGTTGAGCGCGTGCACATAGGCGCGGGCCGCGGAGACGATGGTGTCGGTATCCGCCCCCTGCCCGTCCACCATCTTGCCCTTCTCCTCCAGGCGAACCGTGGTCTTCGCCTGCGCGTCCGTCCCCTCGGTCACCGCGCCAACCGAGAACAGCACCAGGTTCGCCTCGTGCGGGAAGATTTTTCGAATCGCATTGAACGTCGCATCCACCGGGCCGTCGCCGGCGGACTCGGCGGTCTGCACCGCACCGTCCACCTCCAGCTCCAGCTCCGCCCGCGCCGGCCCCTTCGATCCGGCATGCAGGTCCAGCGACACGAAGCGGACGCGTTCGTGGTCGCGCATCACCTCGTCATCCACCAGCGCGACGATGTCGTCGTCGAACACCACCTTCTTGCGGTCCGCCAGGTCCTTGAAGCGGCGGAACGCGTCGTTCAGCTGGTTGTCGCCGATCGCATAGCCCAGCGCCTTCAGCTTGTCGCGGAACGCCGCCCTGCCCGAGTGCTTGCCCATCACCAAATTGGTCTTGGTCCAGCCGACGCTCTCCGGCGTCATGATCTCATACGTGCCGGCATGCTTCAGCACGCCGTCCTGGTGGATGCCGGCTTCATGCGCGAAGGCGTTGCGCCCGACGATCGCCTTGTTCGGCTGCACGTCGAACCCGGTGATGGTGGACAGCAGCTTCGAAACCCGCAGGATGTTCTCCGACTTCACGCCGTTCCTGAAAGGGATGGCGTCATGGCGGATGCGGATCGCCATCACTGCCTCCTCCAGCGACGCATTGCCGGCGCGCTCGCCGATGCCGTTGATGGTGGATTCGATCTGCCGCACGCCGGCACGCACCGCAGCCAGCGTGTTGGCCACCGCCAGCCCCAAATCGTTGTGGTTGTGCGTGGACAGGATCACCTTGTCGGCGCCGGGCACCCGCTCACGGATCATGGTGAAGATCCGCTCCATGTCCTCCGGCAGCGCATAGCCGACCGTGTCGGGGATATTGATCGTG
>Ga0187809_10001118_pt1 | contig 13004 bp, 11 predicted proteins | sample NC_wetland_sal_i_8_FD_132415 | JGI IMG/M metagenome (GOLD analysis project Ga0187809, IMG submission 132415) | Wetland sediment microbial communities from Neuse River Estuary, North Carolina, USA - ASW_4 | ecosystem: Environmental > Aquatic > Freshwater > Wetlands > Sediment | place: USA: North... | reverse complement strand
GCTCGACGCGTGGCCGTCGGTCGACACCCGCGTCGTGCTATGCAGCGAGGACCGCTTCTTCCCGGCAGACTTCATGCGGCAGCTGGCGAGGGACCGGCTTGGTGTCACCCCGGACGAGATAGCCGCCGGTCACGCCGTCGCGCTCGCTCGCCCCAAGCAACTGGCCAAGCTGCTCTCCGGCTACGCGACCGAGGCTGGCTGAGCCGCCGGGCGTTCACGTCGCAACACCGTCAGCATGGCCGCGTCGAGCGGTTCGACAAGGGCGAACCGAAACTCGGCCGGCACACCACCGGCGAACAGCCGGTCTCCATTTCCGACGACCGTTGGAAACGTGATCAGCCGATACTCGTCAACGAGATCGGCCTTCGCGAGCGCGCGCACGAGACTGAGACTGCCGATAACCACGATGGCGCGCCGCGCACGCTCGTTCCTCACCCAGACCACCGGGTCGCCGTCGATCGCCGCCGAGTTCGACCACTGTGTCGCGTCGATCCCGGTGCGGGTGGCCACCCGCTTTTGCGCAGCGTTCATCGACGTCGCAAAACCGCCGTCGCGGTTGGGCCAAAGCCGCGCGAACTGCTCCCAGGTGCGCCTGCCGTAAAGCTGAACGCCGTCGTCCATCAGCGAACCTAGGCGGAACTTGTCGTCGCTCACCGGGCCTAGACCGTGCCGAAACGCCCAACCGCCGTAGTCGGTGCCCCCGCGTCCGTCTGGATCGGAGACCACACCGTCGAGCGTGGCGAACTGGATGACGATGACATCGCCCATCGAGGGCTCCCTTCGGTGGCGGCGGCGCCGAGTGGCCGCGCTCAAGACCATGTACGGACGCCGGACGCCGAACTCATCGCCGAATCAATCCCGCGTTTGCGGGATGGGGCGCGCGGTAGCCTTCCCACTCATGTCAGCGAGAACCACTGCGGACGACCGCGACGCGCGCCTTGAGCCGTTCCGCGGCGACCTGCTGGCGCACTGCTATCGGATGCTTGGTTCCTTCCACGAGGCCGAGGATCTGGTGCAAGAGACGATGTTGCGGGCATGGCAGGCCGCGGACCGCTACGACCCGCACAAGGCGTCACTGCGGACCTGGCTGCACACGATCGCGACGAACGCGTGCCTCGACGCGTTGAGAAAGCGACCCCGGCGGGTGTTGCCAAGCGGTTTAGGGCCAGCTGGCGACGACCCCTACGTCCCACTCGTGCCGAGTCTTGACATCCCTTGGTTGCAGCCGTTTCCTGACCTTCGCCTAGGCGACCCGGCAACGTCCGCTGAGCAACTCGCTGGACTTCGGCTGGCCTTCGTCGCGGCGCTGCAGCTGCTGCCCGCCCGGCAACGCGCCGCGCTGTTGTTACGCGAGGTGCTCGGCATTCCCGCCGCGGAGGTGGCGACCGCTTTACAGGTCACCGTCGCTTCCGTGAACAGCAGCTTGCAGCGGGCGCGCGCCACTTTGCGATCCGCGAACGTGTCTGTCGAGTCGTTGCGGGAGCCCGCCGATCCTGACGAACGAGCCGTCGTCGACCGTTATCTCGCTGCCTTTGCGGCCGCCGACGTGACCGCGCTCACGAACCTGCTCGCGGACGACGTGGTGTTGGAGATGCCGCCGGTCGCGCTGTGGGTGTCCGGCCGAACGCACTACCGCCAGTTCATGCAGCGGGTGTTCGCGATGCGTGGCACGGGATGGCAATTGCTGCCAGCGCAGGCGAACGGCGGCCCAGCGCTCGCTGCGTACGCGCCGGATCCGCAGCCCGGTCGGGTGCGGGCTCATTCAATCCAGCTGTTCGAGGTCGCGGCCGGACGTGTCCAGCGCTGTGTGACGTTCGTCGAACCGCAGCTGTTCTCTTTGGTCGGGTTGCCCGTCACTCTTGACCAAGTGCGCTGACCGCCGTGACGGCACGTTCGAACATTTGGTCTGCCTCAGCAAGGTCGAAATCAGCGTGCCGCCGTTTGCGCACGCCGTAGTCGCTCAGGACGACGTGGGCGTCGGGCGTCAAGCCGTGGCGACGAAGCGTCGCAGCGACGCACACGAGCGGGCAGCCGTCCAACGCGACAATGGGACGGCCGGATCTGCCAAGCCGCACCAACGCCGCGACGTCGCCGCCAAGCCCTGCGACGCACGACATTTCGGCGACACCCTCGCGGTCTAGCCGGACGGCGATGTGGTTCGCCATTTGCGCCGCGCTCGAGCAACCGGAACACGAATACACCAACGGCCCGCGGTTAACGTGCGTGCTCATCGGCTGCCCACGCCGGCGTCGCGGACGACGGCCGGTCGTGGCGTCGCGGACGGCGCTGGACCGCGGCGCGCTCGGTAGACGACGTAGGGACGCCACAGATAGGCAAGCGGCGCCGACCAGACGTGGACGAGTCGAGTGAACGGCCACAGCGCCAAGAAGAGGAAGCCGCAGACCGCGTGCGCTTGGTACACCAGCGGGGCGTCCGCCATCAAAGCGGTGTGCGGTTGGAACCAGAAGATTTGGCGGAACCACACCGCGATCGTCTCGCGGTAGTCGTAGCCGTTGCCCAGCAGATTGACACCGACCGTCTCGCCCATGCCGAGCGCCACCATGACGGCAAGGCCCACATAGAGGACTCGGTCCATCCGCGTCGTCGCCCGCCTGACCCGGCCGTTGACGAACCGGCGGGCGACCAACAGCAGCAAGCCGGCGCACAGCATCGTGCCGGTGAGCGTGCCAGCCCACACCGCGATCAGATGATAAAGATGCTCGGAGACCCCGAGTCGGCTGGTGACCGACGCGGGCACGATCAGACCCACGGCGTGGCCGCCGACGACCCCAAGCGCGCCAAGGTGAAACAGCGGCGAGCCAACCCGCAGGATTCGGCTCTCCAACAGCTGGCTGGTGCGCGTCGTCCAGCCGAACTGGTCGTGGCGCCAGCGCCACACGTGCCCGACGACGAAGGTGGCTAGACATAGGTAGGGCAAGACGACGAACAGCGTGTCGTTCACGGCGCGACCTCCGGCGTCGAACACGTCGACAGCGCGATTTCGGGGCCGGCGCCGATCCCGGCGAGCTCATCAGCCGGGCCGTCGTCGCCGTAACCGCGCAGTCCAACCGACTCGACAGGCGGCCCGTCGACCGCGAGTGCGGCGATCGCCTTCCGGTCGTCGTCCGTCAACGGTGGAAGCACCGCAGCGACAGCGTCGAGCAAGTGCGCGTACGGGCTGCGCAACTCGGTCAGCGCACTTCGCAGCAACTCGACTCCGTGCCGGTGCTGGCGCAACGGCGCCTCTCCCTCTCCAGGGCCCACGAGCGCGGCGAACTCCAGGACCACCGGAAGCAGGTCGGGAAGTTCTCCGTCGTGAAGTCGCAGACCGTGCGCTCTGTACCGCTGCTTCAACGTGAGCAGCGCTATGCCCCGCTTGCGCGTGTCGCCGTGCAGGTAGTACGTGAGGTACAGGCCAGATCGGCGGCGCAAATCGAAGACTTGGACGTAGTGCTGCTCGACCTCGTGTTGTGGCGTGTTCGCGAACCAGTCGAGGAACGGCAGGACGTGCGCGCCGGCGCCGTCGTCCGCTATCCCGCTCGCGGCGGCGGTGAACTCAGCATGTGCGCTGTGCAGCTCGCGGTCAGGATAGCCGAGCAAGAGCGCGGTCAACTCGAACAGCCGCGCTCGCGCCTCGGCCGGGCGTCGCGTCGTCGCCGTCGTCACGCCGAGCCCTCGGCAGCACGCCTCGACACCGGCGTGATCGGCAAATGGAACCGGGTGACGGTCGACTCCACGGAACGGTCGTCGCCGCCCATTCCCGGTCCTCCAGGCCCGTCGAGCGAGCAGGCCGCTGTCGCGGCGTGTTCTTCGAGTGCCGCGGCGTCCTTGCTGTACGCCTTCGGGATGACGTATCGCTCGTCGTACTTCGCGATCGCGAGGAGCCGATACATCGCCTCCATTTGCTCGCCGGTCATGCCGACCGCAGTCAGCAGGTCGTCGGCGACCGTGCCGTCGAGTGTGCGTGCTCGCATGTACTGGCGCATGGCGGCCAGCCGCATCAGCACACCGGCCACCACGTCGGCGTCGCCAGCGGAGAACAACTCGGCGAGGTACTCGACGGGGATGCGCAATTCGCGGATGGTGTGGAAGACGTGATCCGCGTCAGTGTCGTCGCGGCCCGCGTTGCCGGTGGCGTCGAGCACAGGCGACAGCGGCGGCACGTACCAGACCATCGGCAGCGTGCGGTACTCCGGGTGAAGCGGCAACGCGATCTTGTACTCGGAGATGAGGCGCCACACCGGTGACGACATCGCCGCGTCGACCCACTCCTGCGGCATGCCGGCGTCGCGCGCGGCCTGCTGCACCGCCGGATCGTGCGGGTCGAGAAAGACACCGCGTTGCGCGTCGAGCAAGTCTTTCTCGTCTTTGACGGACGCCGCCGCGAGCACGGCGTCCTCGTCGTAGAAGACGATGCCGATGTAGCGCAACCGACCCACACAGGTCTCGGCGCACACCGTCGGCTGACCCGCCTCGATGCGCGGAAAGCAGAACGTGCACTTCTCGGCCTTGCCGGTGACGTGGTTGACGTACACCTTCTTGTAAGGGCACGACGAGACGCACATCCGCCAGCCGCGGCATTTGTCTTGATCGACGAGGACGATGCCGTCTTCTTCCCGCTTGTACATCGCGCCTGACGGGCACGCCGAGACGCAGGCGGGATTCAGACAGTGCTCGCAGATGCGCGGCAGGTGAAACATGAAGGTCTTCTCGAACTCGAACTTGACGCGTTCGGCCGCGTCAGGGCTCATTCGCTTGAGGTTCGGATCGCCGCCGGCGTGTTCCGGTGCGCCGCCCAACCCGTCCTCCCAGTTCGGGCCCCACTCGACGGAGATCGGCTCGCCCGACAGCCGGGAACGCGGCTGCTTGACCGGTGTGTCGCTGAGACCAGCGGGAGCGGTGATGAGCGCGTCGGTGTCGAAGGTCGCGGGCTCGTAGTAATCCTCGATGCTCGGGAGATCCGGGTTGGCGAAGATTCGCGACAGCCGCTTCGCTTTCCCGCCGGAGCGCAAGGCGAGGCGGCCCTTCGCGTCGAGCACCCAGCCGCCCTTCCAACGTTCTTGGTCTTCGTAATGCTTCGGGTAGCCGATGCCGGGCTTTGTCTCGACGTTGTTGAACCACACGTACTCGACGCCCTCGCGGTTGGTCCACGTCTGCTTGCAGGTGACGGAGCAGGTGTGACAACCGATGCACTTGTCGAGGTTCATGACCATCGCGACCTGGGCGCGAATGCGCATCAGTACTCCACTTCTTGGGTACGGCGGCGAATCACGGTGATCTCGTCACGCTGGCTGCCGATCGGGCCGTAGTAGTTGAACGCGTAAGTGAGCTGCGCGTGCCCTCCGGCGAGATGCGTCGGTTTCACAAGCAGCCTGGTCATCGAGTTGTGGTAACCGCCGCGCCGGCCCTTTCCACCACCACTCGCCGCTGTCTTCGGCACGTTCACAGTGCGCTCAGGCGAGTGGTACTGGAACACGGTGCCTTCGGGCATTCGGTGGCTGACGACGGCCCGAGCGACGATGACGCCGTTGCGGTTGTCGGCCTCGATCCAGTCGTTGTCGGCGACGCCGATTTTCGCGGCGTCTTCGACACTCATCCAGACGACTGGCCCACCGCGTGACAGCGCGAGCATCAGCTCGTTGTCGTGGTACATCGAGTGCACCGACCATTTCGCGTGCGGAGTCAAAAACCGCACGGTGACACCGCCGTCCACGATCTCACCCGGCCGGCCGAAGTGGCGCGCCATGTTCAGCGGTGGCCTGAACGCGGGCAGCTGTTCGCCGAGCTCAGCCACCCAGTCATGTTCGACGAAGAAGTGCTGTCGTCCGGTCAACGTGTGCCACGGTTTGGCGCGCTCCACGTTGATGGTGAACGGCGAATAGCGTCGTCCGTCTTTTTCGGAACCGGACCACTCAGGGCTGGTCAGCACCTGTTGCGGCGCCCGCTGGGTGTCTGCGTACGTGACCTGGTGAGCCTCGTGGCCTTCCACCAGGTCGGCGAACTGCTTGCCGGTGCGCTTTTCGAGCGCCGTCCAACCTTCACGCGCCACCCGGCCGTTCGTGGTTCCTGACAACGCGAGGATCGCTTCGCACATGCGGTCGGCGGTCGCGAGCGACGGGCGTCCGGCGGTCGGACCTTCGGCGATGACGCCGTTTTGGTGCCGCAAGTACTCGATCTCCGCGGTGACGTCGACCGTGATGCCCTTAGTCGTCGTGCCAAGCGAGTCGAGCAGCGGGCCGACCGCGCGCATCTTCGCGCCGATGAGGGTGTAGTCGCGCTCGACCTCCACGAGCTTGGGCATCGTCACACCCGGTGTCGGTTCGCATTCACCCGCGCCCCAGTCGCGAACCCGCCCATGCGGCGTGGCGAGTTCGTCAGCGGTGTCGTGTTGCAAGGGTGCGGCCAGCACATCGCGGCGAACACCAAGATGCGCGACGGCGAGTTCGCTGAAGCGGTCGGCGAGGGTGAGGAATGTGTCGTAGTCGGTGCGCGCGTCGCCGGACGGCGGGACGGCAGGGCTGAACGCGTGCACGAACGGGTGCATGTCCGTCGTCGAGATGTCGGTCTTCTCGTACCAGGTCGCAGCGGGCAACACGACGTCCGCGTGCAAGCCGGTGTTCGTCATGCGGAAGTCAAGGACCGTGAGCAAGTCGAGCTTGCCCACCGGCGCCTCGTCGCGCCAGAGGACGTCGCGCGGCCGTTCGCCGCGCGGACATTCTGCCGCGCTGGCAAGCGAGTCGACACCCAGCAGATGGCGCATGAAGTACTCATTGCCTTTGCCGGACGAGCCAAGGAGATTCGCCCGCCAGACTGTGAGGCACCGGGGGAAGTTCACCGGGTCGTCGGGGTCGTCCGCGGACGCGTGCAACCGGCCGGCACGCAGCTCGTCGACGATGTGGTCGGCGACGCCACGCCCCGTCGCCGCGGCGTCGTCGGCCAGGTCGAGTGGATTGCGATCGAACGCGGGATGGCCCGGCGTCCAACCCATGCGCTGCGCGGCTGCGATCGTGTCGGCGAAGCTCATCCCGTCGAGCCGACCGGCGCCGAGGGGTGACGAGAGCTCGTCCGCGGGCACCCGCTCGTAGCGCCACTGGTCGGTGTGCAGGTACCAAAACGGCGTGCTCGCCTGATGCCGCGCCGGACGATGCCAGTCGAAGGCGAACGACATGTGTTGCTGGCCTGTCAGCGGCCGGGCTTTCTCCTGCCCGACGTAATGCGCCCAGCCGCCGCCGTTGACGCCCTGGCAGCCGGTGAGGATAGGCAGCGCGCACACTGCGCGATACGTCTCGTCCGAGTGAAACCACTGGTTGAGCCCGGCGCCGAGCACAATCATCGAACGGCCCTGGCTCTGCTCGGCGTTTCGCGCGAACTCACGCGCGATACGAGCGGCCGCCTGAGCTGGAACGCCGGTGATTTTCTCCTGCCACGCAGGGGTATTGGGGGCCTCGGCATCGTCGTAGCCGGTCGGCCACTGGCCAGGCAGGTTCTCCCGTTCGACGCCGTATTCCGCCATCATCAGGTCGAAGACGGTGGTGACAAGGTGCTCGCCGACCTGTCGCACCGGCACTCCGCGGCACATGGTCGCGCCGCCCTCGGTGTCGCCGATGTCAAAGCGAGCGAGTCGCACACGCACGGCGTCGTCCGCGCGCTCGAGCAGCGTGAGCGCGGGATCGACGTCGCCGAGGTCGAGGTTCCAGCGGCCGATCCCCTCAGCGGCGAAGCGGAATCCGAGTGAGCCGTTGGGCACCGCGTAATCGCCGGCCGCCTCGTCGAACAACACCGTCTTATGCGCCGCGCCGGCGGCAGAATCGCCGAGGTCGGCGGCGGTCAGAAAGCGGTCGGGCGTCCAGTCGCCGTCGGGAAGCTGGCGCAACGTGACGAGGAAGGGCAGGTCGGTGAATCGCCTTGCGTAGTCGAGGAAGTAGGGCACCTGGCGGTCTCGGAAAAACTCGCTGAGGACGACGTGTCCCATCGCCATCGCGAGCGCCCCGTCGGTGCCCGGATGCGGCGCCAGCCAGTCGTCGGCGTGTTTGACGCTGTCGGCGTGGTCGGGCGCGACGGCGACCACCTTGGTGCCGCGGTAGCGCACCTCGGTGAGGAAATGCGCGTCCGGCGTGCGGGTGACCGGGATGTTCGACCCCCACATCACCAGGTAGGTGGAGTTCCACCAGTCCCCTGACTCCGGGACGTCGGTCTGGTCGCCCCAGATTTGCGGCGAGGCGACCGGCAAGTCGGCGTACCAGTCATAGAAGCTGAGCAGCGTGCCGCCGATGAGCGCGTGGTAACGCGTGCCCGCGGCGAATGAGGCCATCGACATGGCCGGGATCGGCGAGAAGCCAATGACGCGATCCGGACCGTACGCCTTCGTCGTGTAGACGTGGGCGGCCGCCACCATGGTGGTCGCCTCGTCCCAGGTCGCCCGAACGAAGCCACCGCGGCCGCGCGCGGACTTGTAGGCCTGCGCCTTCAGCGGGTTCTCCACGATGTCGGCCCAGGCGTCGACCGGATCGCCGAGCCGCTCGAGCGCCTCTCGATACATCTCGACGAGGACGCCGCGCACGTACGGGTGCCGCACCCGCGACGGCGAGTACTCGTACCAGGAAAAAGATGCGCCGCGGGGGCAGCCACGCGGCTCGTAGTCTGGCGAGTCAGGCCCCGTCGTCGGGTAGTCGGTCGCCTGGTGCTCCCACGTGATCAGCCCGTCTTTGACGAAGACGTTCCACGAGCACGACCCCGTGCAGTTGACGCCGTGCGTCGAGCGCACCACCCGGTCGTACGACCAGCGATCGCGGTAGAACGACTCCCACGTGCCGTCCTTCACCTGATGAAGCGTGCGACCCGAGTCGCCGACCGTCTCGCCGGTCAGGAACCGCCGGCTCGCGAGCAGCGCCGACAACCCCGGGAGGTCGGCCATCCTCGGCGCAGCGTCGGTCGCGACGGGTGGGTCGACTTCGGGCACAGCGAACTCCCTCGGCGGCGGTTGGGTTGCTCCAAGATTGGCGGCACCAACCGGTTGATGCCCTGAGGGATTTGGTCACGTCGCCCGGGACCAAAGACCCGAACCTCGCGTTTTCACGATCGTGTTCGGTTAAAAGCGACCAAACCGGGGCTGGCCTGCGACGAGCTAACCGGGGACCTCACTTGACCGACGGTCAGCTGCCCGTTCGGGCGCCGTATCGTCGTCCGAGGCTCGTCTCTGGGACGCGATCGTCGCGAGCAGCTGCAGCCTCAGCACGCCGCGGTCGACACCGCCGGCGTCTGCCAGGCCGTGGCGCCGACGCCACCAGCGTTCCAAGCGAGCCGCGACGAACGTGACGACCGCTGCGGCGAGCGCACCGGTCAGGCAGTCGAAGACGTAATGCTCGCCCGAGTAGGCGAGCGAGAACGTCATGGCGATTGGATAGGCGGCGAGCAGCGGCCGCCACCACTTCGAAACCCGCCGCCACATGAACAGCACGAACAACACGGTGCCGCCGAGGTGCAGGGACGGGACCGCCGCGACCGGGTCGGCGACGGCCTGGCCCTCTTTCAGGAGGCTGCCCGCCACCGACAGGTGCAGCTCATGGAACCCCCACCACGACGTCCGCTCAACCCACGGGTTCGCGCCAGGGAGGTGGGTGTTCATGTGGCCGAGGATGCCGCCGTCCAAAGCGGTGCTGTTGGACGGCGCGTCCTGCCACATGCAGGCCGGCTCGCTTGGATGCGAGGCGATCTCGGCAGCGGAGCACCGGGCGGCAGCCCACGGCGGCGCCGCCGGATAAAGCGCGAAAACCGCGAAACCGACAAACGACAGGCTGACGAACCGCAATGACCAGCGGTAGAACGAGGCTCGGTCGCGCAACCAGAAGACGCCTGCCGCCGCGTAGGGGAGAAAGAAGAACGAGCAATAACACAAGGTCACGGCGACGTCGTACCAACGGACGTCCTGGTAGGCGTGCTTCAGATGTTCCTGCAGCCACACCGTCGGGTCGTGACCGAAGAACAAGAACCGGTCGACGTCGACCTGCGGATGCCACCAGGTGGGCATGCCGAGTTGGTAGGAGACGCCGCGTAAATAGTCGTACGCGACGAGCACCAGTGCGAGTGGCACGAAGTCGAGGACCACTTGAAGCAACGCGACGGGGTGCCGGCCGATGCTCCCGGCGAGCACGCCGAAGCAGACCCAGATGAGCAGGCCCTCGCGGTCGAACGGGATGCCGTCTCGTTGCCAGTAGTAGACGAGCAGGGCCGCCCAGGTCGCCAGCGCGAGCAGCCGCGCGACCCGGAAAATCCGACCTGGGAGGGATGTGCGGGGGAACCAGTCGACCCGGCGGCGCGCCGCCGACGCCAACGGCCGGGCCAAGATGTCCCATCGGGAGCGTTCCAACGCGGCCTCACCGCCGGGGCCGGTCGAACGACCCCAGCGGACTCCGTTTGCCCAGCCGAGAAGGGACATCGCCCTACGTTAGCGGTGACCTGTGGACCTCCGCGCCTACTCGTCCAACTGGCGCGCTCCATCTGGTCACATCAGCGGGTTGAAAGTTCCGAGATTATTCGTCTCACGCCTGGCCCGCGGGTGCCGATTCCCGATATTTGGCCTAGCCTGGCGGCCATTGAGATGGTGAGGCGCTAAAGCAACGCGGCGTCGGCGAGGAAGTTTCGATCACCCATTGTGGTATGTCGGGAGTGACCACCGCGGCGACCGCGCGCACAGCCGCCGACGCCATTGCGTGACAGTAACGTCGGGGCGGTGGCAATCGCGGAGCATGGTGAGACTCAACCGGACCGCCAAGTTTGTCGCCACCGGCGCATTCTTGACGCTGGTGGTCATGGGCTGCTCTGACCCCGCTACCCCCCCACTGCCGCCGACCCTCACCGATGACTCGCAAAATGCGCGGGCGTTCAGTGGAAACGGTCTTGCACAGACTACGGAAGCATTCAGCGTCAAGCACGAACTGGTCGTCGCCTGGGAATTCGGCGAATGCCCGACGAACGCATCCGGCGAGCTGACGGTGCAAGTCCAAACCTCGACGAGAAGCGGCGAATTCCGGACGATCATTGGCCACGTTGAAGCCGGCAGCGGTCAAGTACTTGTGAATGACGTGGCGAATAGGGCATTGAGCCTCAGGATTCTTAATCCTGGCGGGTGTACGTGGCGGCTTCGCATGTGGCCGAGCAGGTGAGCAACCTGTGGCACTCGATCGTTTGGTACGGAAGCCGGATAGCGGGCACCCGCGCGCTGGACGTAGCGTATTCGCGGCAAGTCTTGCAATAGTCGTGTTCGCGGGTCGCCTCCTCGACAGGCCAAGTCTTCGTCCCAGCCCGCATCGCGGCTGATGGCAGTCGCGTCAGTGTCGATGCGGCGATGTGCGAGGGACGTTGCCCTGCTTCATGATGCTCGAGCCATGGATGCAGGGCTTTCTGCTACCTAGCGCACAGTTGCACCTGCACGACGGGCGCCAGCCGAGCCGCGGTGCTTACTCGCTCGTGGACGGCGTGGCGTCGCCCGGCGTCTACGCGGTCGGCCGGGCCAGGTAGCTCATCATCGCCGTGGTCATCGCGGAGGCGCCGGTGCGGAAGGTCGGTTCCATGACGGGGGCGAAGGTGCTGGCGTGGTTGCCGGGGATGACTTTGCTCAAGGTCCCGTCCGCTTCGGCGCGGTGGTAGGTGTCGGGGTCGAAACCGCCCCAGATCCAGTACAGGTAGGGAACCCCAAGGGCGCTGGGGATGTCGCTGAAGTCTTCGCTGCCCGTCGACGGCTCCATCAGGATCGCCTTGTCGCCGAACTGCTCGCCGAACGCGGCCGACACCTTGTCATAGACCTGCGGGCTGTTGTCGGTGACGGGGAACGGGTCGGTGTAGTCGAACTCCGGCGGCGCCGGGGATCCGGAGGCCTCGCACTCGGCCTTCACGATCCGCTCGACCGCGTCTCGCAGCTGTCGGCGGGTGCGGTCGTCGTAGGACCGCAGATTCAACAGCAGCGTCGTCGACTCCGGGATCACGTTGCTCTTCGCGCCGGATTGGAAGCTGCCGACGGTGACGACGCCGAAATGGCCGGGCGCCAGCTCCCGCGACACGATCGCGTTGAGCCGCATCACCACCGCGCTGCCGAGCAGGATCGGGTCGATCCCGTAGTGCGGCATCGACCCGTGGGTGCCGCGGCCATGCAAGGTGACCCGCACGCTGTCAGCGGCCGACAACGCCGCGCCCGGACGCGATGCGACCGTGTCATGAGGCAGCCCCATCACGTGCTGGCCGAGCGCCACGTCCGGCTTGGGGATCACATCGGCGAGCCCGGCCTCGACCATCGCGCGCGCGCCGGTGCCGAGCTCCTCAGCCGGCTGAAACAACGCGATCGCGACACCAGACCAGGCCTGCCGGCGCTCAGCCAGCAGCTGGGCCGCCGCGAGCAGGCAGGTGACATGCATGTCGTGACCGCACGCGTGCATCACCGGCGTCTCGCGTCCGGACGCGTCCGTGGCGGTCGCCGTCGACGCGTACGGAAGCCCGGTCGCCTCCCGCACCGGCAGCGCGTCCATGTCGGCCCGCGCCAACACCGCCGGGCCGTCGCCGTTGCGCAAGATCCCAACCAGGCCGGTGCCGCCGATGCCGGCGTGCACCTCATAGCCGAGGTGGTTGAGCCGGTCGGCCACCAGCCCCGCCGTCCTCACCTCCTGGAAGCTCAACTCCGGATGGCGATGCAGGTCTTGATAGAAGTCCAAATGCCACGGCTGGACCTTGTCCAGATCGGCGAGCAAATCGGCGACGGTCATGCTTGACACCCTTCCAGCACTCCCGCGGTCGGAGAAGAGGGTGCGCGGCCAATAAGTGGAGGGTCGAGGAGCAGCAAGTGCGGCCTTTACCGCCGCGCCTCGGCCTGTTGAGCGTCAACTGACCCGGGAAAACGCTGGAGCCGCCTCGGGGAATCGGACCCCGGACCTACGCATTACGAGTGCGTCGCTCTGCCGACTGAGCTAAGGCGGCGTGCCCGCAGGGCGTCGTCCGAGACCTTGATCAAGCCCCGG
>Ga0187809_10001117_pt1 | contig 13007 bp, 21 predicted proteins | sample NC_wetland_sal_i_8_FD_132415 | JGI IMG/M metagenome (GOLD analysis project Ga0187809, IMG submission 132415) | Wetland sediment microbial communities from Neuse River Estuary, North Carolina, USA - ASW_4 | ecosystem: Environmental > Aquatic > Freshwater > Wetlands > Sediment | place: USA: North... | reverse complement strand
CGCGATTTTCCGGCGCGTGAAGATGCGCGTCAGCCGGAGACGCCACATCGGGAAGCCGAGGCTGCCAGAAGCCGGCGGCCTCGGCAGCAGGAGCGGAACACGAAGAAGGTCCGGCAGGCGGAGGAGCAGGATCGCCGCACCCAGCGATCCAACGACAACGATTACGAGCGATAGGGAAGGTGATCGCGCAGGCCCCCGTTGGCCACCGGCCGATGCTGACGATCTGAGGCAGCTCACTGCCTGAACTGTCCTTATCCCTGTCCATTGGGACAATACGGCTGATTCACCTCAGCTCAGCAAGGTGGTTGCCACCGGATGCGTATCTTGAAAGCGGCTACGTTGAAGTGTTCGAGGATTTCCTGGTACTCGCCGTCAGACCGGAGCGGGCTTCATTGCAGTGTGTCGCGATCACCGGAGAGGATCTTTCGATAGCAGGTTTTCGTCATCCACTTTGCCCACCTTAAGTGATCTTCCCAACAATGGCGGCTGCGTTCAGGCTCGGCCACCGGATCACGATACAGGACGATTTGGGCGACCTCCTGCCAGTCGGCACCATCCGCCTCAGCATCGAGAAGCCGCATGTAGGTGACGAAATGGGCTTCGTCGTAAGGGGTGATCCTGTCGGACCATGGCACTTCGTCAGCAACATCAGGGTCTCGTTTCGGCACCAGTCCTCCTTTTAGCCGACGAAAGCGGTGCGGTGGCTCTGAATAGCATTCAGGACACAGGTAAACGTAGCGCGGCACCAGGATCAAGACGGTTGAAGCTTTGCCACAGCGGCCGTAGACGATCGAAACCTCTTTGTCGCGCAATCCTGATTTTTTGATCGATGCGAGGTGGTGTCGTCTTTTTTCCCTTCTGGTCACAGAGCGGATTTCAAATCGTCCAGCGTGACCATCAGCATCATCGGATCGAGCGGAGACGGTTCGAGGCCGATCCGTTCATAGAATGCCCTGGCCTCCATCGAGAGGGCATGAACGACCAGGCCGCGAATCCCGATCGTGTCGGCGGCCTGGATGATGCGCTTGCCTGCATCCCGCACCAAAGCGCGGCCGATGCCGCTACCTTGTAGAGATTGGTCCACGGCCAACCTGCCGAGAACGACCACAGGAACGGGATCCGGCATGTTACGTCGGAAACGGCCCGGCGAGGCATCGACCGCGACTACGCTCGATGCCAGGGCGTAGTATGCCAGCACGCGCCTGCCATCACAGGCAACGAAGGTACGGGATGCGCCCGACGCCTGATTTTTCAGGGCGCGGCGCTTCAACCATTGATCCAGGCTGTCCACGCCCGAGGCGAAGGCTTCCAACTCATGATGCGCTGCCAGAGGTTCCGGCGCGGTGACCGTCACGGCTTTTCCCAAGGTGCGGGTGTCTGCATGGTCTTGCGCAGCCTTTCATTCGATTGCGGCGGCATGTCCAGACGGGACAGAAAAGCCGCATAGGCTTCCGGGCTGACTACGATGATGGTCTGATCCAGTAACGCCTCTTCGGCCGCCGCGCGGGCAGCATCAAGTACGAAGTCAGTTCGGTTCTTCCCCCGCGCCTTGGCCGCGCGGTCGATCAGGCTGCGTTCTTCTGGCTTGATGCGCAGATTCAGTGTCTCACGCTTACGGGGGATAGTACTCACAGTGGGCATTGGCTGACTCCTACGGTTGACAGATCATAGCAAATCGTAGTGTCATTGTCATTACGAAACACTGCGCTATTATGCCTCCGAAAACTGTCGCGCAAATACCAGGGCCACTTAACACGTCGTGCACAGATAGGCGTAGCGGCTCCCCGAGATGACTTCAATTCCCACTTCCGCGCCAGCTCCTCTATTCGTCTATGACGTCAGGCAGGGTTTCTTCGACGACACTCATGCCATTGTCGAAGGCGTCGGTGTCCTGCGATATGGCGCGGAAGGATTTGCCCTGGCTTAACAAAGCAGCGAGCAGGGCCTCCTTTTGCGGCGAAACACGACTGGCGGCAGCCTTGGCGGCGAGCGCTCCGAAATCAACCGTCGCCGCGCCAGAGGCCGTGCCGGAAACTCCTGACGGCGGCAAGGACTGCGAAACGGCATCCCCGTTCCTTCTCGCCCCGGTCTGCCGTCGGATTGGTGGCGGCGGCGATCGCCCGGCTTTTGCGGCGAATGTCGCGCCCCGGATCAATCGCGATTGCGCGATGCCGGAATGATAAGGTCGAACAGGGTAGGGTTCTTTGCGCTCAGCAGGCTTTGCCGGTTTCTCGCTGCCGAGCGCGGCCTTAGGCAACGGCTCGGAAGCCTTCTGCCGGAGCTTGTCGTCCGCGAAATAGAAATTGCGGATTCCGAGAATGGGTAGCGCCGGACGGCTTCATAGTAGATGGAGTGAAGGTTGTCGCGGAGGGCGTTCAAATCCTGCTACGGTCGCACCAACCCTTAGGAACTTGTCCAGACTGCGGGCGGCAAAGCCGAAGAGTACAAAGTCGATATTTGCGCCGGCCCGCGGATTTGCCCCTTGGTGGTCGTCGGGTAGAGTTAACGATCGTGGCACGCCGGTTCTGGTGCGATGCTGTTCTTTGCGGCCGGCGAATCTTCTGCGAACAGTTCGATGGCAGCGTACTGGCTCGTTACGGTCGGCGCACCCAACGGCTGGAGACAATTGTCCACCACCTTGGTTTAGCGCTCGGCGGTAGACCGGCGGCGGCTTTTGCCCATCGCCTGATGATGCCGGTGAGCAACGACACATTGTTGCGGGTGGTTCGTCGACGTATTGATGACCAGAGCGATGAACTCACTGTCATAGGCATCGATGATTTCGCCTTCAGGCGCGGACAGACCTACGGAACAATCGTTTGTGACCTGGAGCGGCGCAGGCCTGTCACCCTATTGCCGGATCGTGCATTGGATACGTCTCGATCATGGCTTGCCCGGCACCAGTCGATATCAATCGTCGCTCGCGATCGGGGCGGTGGCTATGGTGAGGCCATCACGAAGGCCTTGCCTGATGCTGAACAGGTCGCCGACCGTTGGCACCTGATGGAGAATTCCAGTCGGGCATTCCTCGATGCTGTCGGCAAATCCATGCGACAGATCAGGCAGGCGGTCGGCAGCAATGTCGTTGATCCCAAGCTTTTGACTTACGCGGAAAGGCTGCAATACGAGGAGTATCTACATCGCCAGGAGACGAACGAGGCGATCCGGGAATTGTCAAAGAAAGGCACATCAATCCGGCAGATTGTCCGGCAAACCGGTCATAGCCGGAAGCTTGTCCGCGGCGTGTTACGTGGCCAGCTCCTCGATGTCTTCCGAACACGGCCCAGCTCGTTGGATAGCTGGCTACCGTGGCTCGCCGCGCCACGTCCGGGCGATCCTGCTCGGCCGCGATCAGTGTCTTTTTTTGTGCGACAGCTTCTCGGCGTGGACGAATGCCCATACCGAGCGATAATCCACCTTCAGGCCGCGCTCGGCCAGTTCCGCGACCAACCCGCGCAGGGTGAAGGCTTTCTCCAGGCAACGCTGCAAGAGCCAGTCGCGGTGTGCGCCGACGATCTTCCTCGGGCGGTGGCCGCCGATCTTGCCGGGGGCGGCGCTGCCGGTCTCGTGGAAGCGGCGAACCCAGGCAATTGCGACGCTGTAACTGACGCCAAAACGCGCCGCAGCCCGCCGCCGCGACAGCCCCTCCCGTTCAACCGCGGCAACAACGCGCTCGCGCAAATCCATCGAATAAGCTTTGCCCATCCATACCGGCCTCCTGATCCGGAATGGATGGTGAATCAGATTGGCACGCCATTGGGAATCCCCAATCGACTCAGCTTCAAATCATCTCGCTCTAGCTAGGCTGAGAAGGATCACGATCCCTCCGACCGCCCATTTGGTGATTTCGACAGGAGTTGACCAGCGTGGCCGGATGAGGCGTTCAAGATACCTTAGGATCGGAATGACACGCGAGAGCATGGATACAAGCTGCGCGGTCGCGATAGGGCGCGAGCCGAGGCCGCTTGGGAAGAAGCGGACAGTCGTGCCCTCGAACCATCTGAAAGGCCAGGACGACGAGCAGCAGCCCGGCCAACGGAGAAATGAGCAGAACCAATCCGCAAACGCCGAGGACAAGGAATAGAACTCCGAAGGACCGCGACCTGAGGTGGGCGAGCAGCCAGCCCATCGTCACGTGACCGGTCGGGGCACTTCGTACCAAGCCCTCAAGAACGGCAGAGGTCGGCTCATCAGGCGTTTTCGCCAACGGCTCGTCCAACTTCAACGCAGCCCCGTCAGGTTACAACCGGAAGGTTCGGCGTTCGAACTAAAATCGTCAACTGCCTCGCGGAAAGGTTTTCGCGAGATCGTCAACGCATATCGGCGGCTGTTATGGTGTAGCTGGTTTGCCGACCGCGGGAATAGAGCTTTCGCGCGATGTCGTGAATGGAGCGCCGGGCCGTGTCGAAGGCCGACAGGGACGCAGCTTCCATCACCTCCAGCCCGCCACCCCTGCCACTGGCCGACGCCAGTGCATCGGCTTCGATGAAGAAGGGCACCTCGAACATGCCGTCATGGCCGGTGAAACGAACCGCGTTGCGCTCTTCATCGAAACTTCGGCTTGGATTGGGGAATTCGAGCGTCATGATCGCCCTCCATCGACACCGTGATTTGCTGAACCGCACATTACGAGTCTGCGTTCACGCCGGCGCCCTTCGTTGCGGCGGTTGAGCGACAGCATGCCCTCCGTTGCGTTGGAACGGCTCAGTCCAGTCATGGAGTAACCCTGGATCTCCGCCGGAACGCCGGTGAAGACGTGATAGATGCTCCAGGAACCATCCCATTCGATCCGACGGCCATACTGGTGATCCATCGAATCCTGTGCGGGTGTTCCGCCCTCGTTTTCCCAAACGGCAACCGCCAGGGCATGCCGATCGGGTTCGGGTTTGTCGATGCGAGCATTCATTGCGGCATCCTTTCTTCCGGATTGTCGTTGGCGCCGAGCTGGCCCGAATAGAGCCTGTTCCCCTCGGCGTCGGTGATCGACATGCAATCGGGAAGCTGCGGCATGGCGAGCGTCACCGATAACGCGTGCCCGATGTCGATCGCCTCCCTGAGATCGAATGCCTCAAGCATTTCGCGGCCGACCAAAGCCTGCGCATCATCCCGGATACGGGTGCGGTAAAATTCGATCACGACCTTCACAGCCTGCGGCTCGTCAGTTCTTGCCTTTGCCGCGGGGACTATTGACGTTCGCGGCAAGCTTGACCTGGCTACCTGAAAGACCCTCCGCCTTTGGAGCTGCCTTGACTTGTTTCGGTTTTCGGATCTCCCGATTGCTACGCTTTTGTCCCTTGGCCACGGCCAAATGTCCTTTCGAGAAGAGTTGCACTTTCGTCATCCGGCGGCACAGGCACCGGTTCGAGACTGTCCTCCGTCGTCACACGCTCGTAGCGTTCGCTATCACCACGGATGCGGTACTGGAGCGAATCTCCCCGAGCCGGGAGCCTGCCGGTGACGTGATAGATTTCCGTGGACTTCGGGAACGTGCTGAAGCTGCCCTTCAGCCGAACGCTTTGCCCCAAGGCATAGAGATGTGTCGGGGCTTCGTGATGCATCGGGCGGATATTGCTCCGCATGAAGCTTGTCGAGGTCATGATTGTTTATGGTCCTGTTCCATGGCGGCTTCGAGGAAAGCCGGGTCGATCGGCACCATCTGCTGAACAAGCCCCCTTACTGAGATCGCCGGCAGATGGATGAAGGTGGCGACCCGCCGCCACGCGAGCCTAGAGCCCGCCTCGATAGGTTCTTCGTCATGGTCGACGAGATATTCTCCTGGCGGCAGCGGCATATCGAAACCGGGTAATGAAAACGCCGAATGGAAACGGATCGTTTTCCGCGTAGTTCGAGTGTTCATGGTGCAATCCTCCCGGCCATCCAGCGTCCGTCGATTGCGTCCCATCCGAACCCTCGGAACGACGCCCACGCTGCCAGTACATCCGTGGTCAACGTCGGCGTAGGGTTTCCAGGGCTCGAACGGTGCGACAGGTCGTGCCGGATCGGCGCAACGCACTCGCTATCGAAAATTCGGAAATAAACTGGCGGGTCTCTGACACCGCAAAAGCCAAATCGGCCAAATCAACGAGTTCTCTATATCTGGGCTTTAATTACGGTTCAAACAAGCCCGCCGCCGTTTTTATTTTTGCTCGATAGAAGACCCGCCTTTCGTCAGTCTACAAGAAGAAAATACAGCACTTTTTTCACATCGAGCCATATGTTGACCGTGCGGCGGCGATCGCAGTCTGATTCCCGTATCGGGGATACCTGCGTGAAGAAGGCGCTTGATGCGCCCGCGCGACTGGCGCCGACGCGCCGCTCGCGATGATGAAGAATGCAAGATTGGCAGCCGATTTCCATCACGTGGCGACACCAGCCGATCGATTCGAACGACCGGAGGCAAACCGCTGGATTCAAACCATCCCTGGAGCCGCAGGCGACTACATTTCGTTATACGGCTCCTTCACCTGTCCCTCCTGCAAAAGGAAGCTGGTCGCTCCGAGCCAACTTCTTCGTTAGCGCGATCAGCTTCTTTCCTCTGCCTAGAGCGATTCAGTGGTTGATTGAATCGTGGGGGGATTCCCGGATTGTCGATTTTGTGATTCAAGATGCTGGCTGGACAGGAGGCCAGCATCTGATGACAGCACCTCTATCCAATGATCTTCGCAGGCGCGTCGTTGGTGCGATCGAGGCGGGAGAAAGCTGCCGGTCGGCTGCCGCCCGCTTCGGGGTTGCCGTTTCCTCGGCAGTGAAATGGCATCAACGCTACCGGACGACGGGTTCGGTGTCGCCGGCCAGGATGGGCGGACACCGCAAGCGCGTCCTGGAGCCGCATCGGGCATTCATCGTCGAGCGGATCAACCAGACCTCCCATCTGACGCTGCACGGACTGAGGGATGAACTGGCCTCGCGCGGAGTGAAGGTGTCGCACGACACGGTATGGAAGTTCCTGCGTCGCGAGGGGCTCCGGTTCAAAAAACATTGTTCGCCCTTGAGCAGGCCCGTGCCGACATTGCCCGCCGGCGGCAGCGCTGGCGGTCCTTCCAGGCCGACCTCGACCCGAGCAGCCTGGTCTTTATTGATGAGACCTGGATCAAGACCAACATGGCACCCCTGCGCGGTTGGGGACCGAGAGGCAAGCGTCTGCGGGCCTTCGCTCCGCATGGACATTGGCGCACGCTGACCTTTCTCGGCGCCTTGCGCTGCGACCGGCTGACGGCGCCTTGCGTCTTCGACGGGCCGATCAACGGCCAATGCTTCCGCGCTTATGTCGAGCAGCAACTCGTGCCCGTGCTCAAGCCCGGCGACATCGTCGTCATGGACAATCTCGGATCGCACAAGGCGGCCGCCATCCGCCGCATCATTAAGGCGGCCGGAGCCAGGCTCTGGTTTGTGCGTCCGATACGTCTGGGAACAGCCCCTTTTTGAGCAGGCTTGCCGCCGTTCGGTGCGCCTTCAGGTGGGTCGCATCAATCATCAACTGATCGGGCTTGCCGCCTTTCGCTGCCAGCGCTGCGAATATCCGGTTGAACGCGCCCATGCGGCTCCAGCGGATGAAACGGTTGTAGATCGTCTTCGGCGGCCCGTCATGGGACTGGCATCGGCTGCTGGAGATCTGCGCCCTGGCCGATACACTCATCCTCGACGAAGATGGCGTGTACGATCCGGCCAACTTCAATGATCGCCTGCTACTCGGCCTGAAAGGCACGATGAGCGAAGCCGAGTTGCATGTCATCAAAGCCCGATTACGCGGCGGTATCTTGAATAAGGTCCGCTGCGATGAATATCGTTGCCCCCTGCCAACCGGCTTCGTCTATGACGAGTACGGCAACGTAGTCCTCGATCCTGATGCCCAAATCCGGGAGATGATCACCCACTTCTTCGAGACATTCTCGCAGGTGGGGTCGGCCACGCAGACCGTCAAGGCGTTCGCCAGGGAGGGCCTGCTCTTCCCATCTCGACTCCGCAACGGGAAACAGGTGGTCTTCCAACCGCTGACCGCATCGACCTCCATGCGCATGCTGCACAATCCTCGCTACGCGGGTGTCTATGCCTATGGCCAGCGTCTTTACCGCCGGACCGTCGATGGCAAGAAACAGCTCCGCAAATGTGACCCCAAGGAATGGCTCGCCTGCATCCCGGATGCCCATCCCGGCTACATCAACTGGGAACAGTTCCAGCACAATCTCAAGGTGCTCGAGGCCAATGGTCGACCCGCGACGCCGACGATGCTCACGCAGTCGTTGGCTGGGAAGCCGTGGAAGTTGACGATCTCGACGGCGCCATCGCAGCCGCGCGGCTATTGGCGGAAACCCTCGACATGCCACAGCGCCCCGACTCCATGACGATCACCGACGCGAACGGCAAAATGCATTACTCGGGCATCATCGGCTCGGAAGCCGTCAATGACGGAAGGCCAAGACCATGAATGCGCACATCAAGGAAGTCGAACGGAAGCGAATTGCCGCCGCGATCAGCGTCTGGGAGAACGAAGGTGGTGCGCCGGCCAGATTCCATGCACCATCAATATGGCCACCGTATTGAAGCCGATCGCTCCTGGACCATCTATCATGTCTTACCGGCATTCTGGCGTGTTTCGGCGGCGCCGCCGTGACCGGTCTGAGCCGTCTGGATGAAAACCAGCGCCATGGCTGCGTCTCAATCTGCGCAACGCCGAGCGCCACAGGGAACGCACTGAACTCTCGTCCTTAAAGACAATTCCGAAACCGGTGGAGTGCGGGTCATGACCCTGGCCTTCCCCAACCCAAGCCGTAGCTTCGACGAAGTACGCAACGCCGTTCGCTTCATGGGTCATGACGGCGCGTTCCACATCCGCTTCTTCATCGAGGCGGGTGCGCTGGAAGCCAACTGCCTGTCGGCTTTCGACGCATTGCGCACGTCCATCTACGATGTCGCGCGCGAGGCTTATTCCCACAGCCGTCGCGATTCCTACACGCTGACCGCCGGAAGATTTCCGCTAGCCGGATTTCCATGCTGATCCGCTCGTGAAGACAGGTTTGTCCCAATCCAGGTAATCGGGGTCGAAGCCGGTAAGTTCAACAAGTTTGCCTTTGTCGAGAAACGTGACCCGGCCCTTCCTGAACACAAGAAGGTTCGCTTCACGCAACTGGCGGAGGACACGGTTTAGATGAATAGCCGTAATGCCGAGGGCGTCGGCCAGAACACTTTGAGAGAGGGGACATTCGTAACCGCTTGCCGTGCCGTACCCGACAAGCTTCATGCGCGCGCCGAGCTCCAGCAGAAAATGGGCAGTACGCGAGAACGGGTCTCTCCTGCCGATGCTGACGAGATGCTCGACCACTATGGCTTCGTCCCGCGACGCCGCCCACAGCAGCGCCAGCGCGAGATTCGGAGCGGAACGGAACGTTTCCCAGATAGTCTGCGTCCTGATCCTGCTCACTTCGACGTCGGTCAGGGTTACGAAACTATGATCCGATGTTCGCAGCAGCACGCTACGAAGCCCCAGAAAGTCTCCGGGAATCTGGATGTCGATCGTCTGCCGTCTGCCGTCCTGCAGCAGCTTGTAGGAGCAAACCCAACCTTCATGCAGCAGATACGCTGCGTGCTGGCTCTGTCCCTCGTAAACGATCTCCTGTCCCTTGGACATTTTGACCCGCGGGCCTTGCAGCGCCGCCAGCATGATGGCCTCTTCAGCCGGCAAAGCGACGAAACATCTCAGCTTCCTGATGAGGGGCCCGTCCAAATTTCGCTCCACCCGATCTATGACTTTGGAGGTAAATTGACCGATTGTAGCGACGTAATATAGGCTATCATATTATGATTTCCAGTATTGATCTGGATCAGCGCGCTCGATTTTCATGTGTGATATAATGAGAGTTCTTCATAGAAACAAAGAGCCGCGTCGCATCCAATAGTGGATTGCGTTTGCGAAGGAGCGTATTTTGACTGCCGGGATTGAAATTCATGGACGCGCGGCACTGTCAATCTGCGAATCGCTTTTGTTATGCTTAAGCGACCGGAAAATTTTGACCGAGGCCGAGGTCGTGAGCATTCTGCGCGATGCCGCTGATGCGCACGCCAAAGATAACGGCGAAAGCGATGATCTCAAGATACAAAAAGCAATCTCGGATTTGATCAATGCCATCATCGACGGTGGCAATTCTGTGCGCCGTCACTAAGATTCGGTTCCGAAACTCAGGTCCAGCCGCTCCGACACGTTCTCGCCGATCAGAACCTTTTCCAACTCCTCGCAGCCAGCGGGAGCCTCTGGCTCGATGACGATCTCGACCCGCTCCAGATGCGCGGCAAAACCCTTGCGCGGGCGCGGCGCCCGTTTCGGCCTGTCCGGTCTGGCGCGTTCCAGCTCGGCCTCGATTGCCGCCACGCCGGTTTCGATCTCGTCAAACACGAAGGCGATCTGCTCATCGCTCAACTGCTCGCCACGCAGCCGTTCCGAGCGCGTGCCGTAGCGTGCCCGCTCCAGCATCTTCACGATCGCTGTCAATTCGAGAATGCGTTCCTCGGCGGTCTTGTTCACCGTTTTGAGATGCGTATTGCTGGCTTCCAGATGGGCATTGCGCGCTTCGATCTGGGCCCGCTGCTCGGCCATGGCCATGACCATCGCCTTGAGCGCGTCAACGTCGTCGGGAAGCTCTGCAACCGGCATCGTCATCCCCGTCAGCAGAGCATGTTCGCGGCCGTTTTCCCAACGTTTTTCAACGCCCTGATTCAACGTGCCACAGACAGATCAGCCAACCGATCGCGGTCGCCTCACCGCCACCGGCCGGACCTTCTTCCAGTCCAGTCCGTCGACCAGCGCCAGCAGTTGCGCGTGGTTCAGCCGCACCCTGGTCGGCGCAATCTTCGGCCAGCAAAACTTCGTTTCCTCGAGCGTCTTGGCAAACAGGCATACCCCGGACCCATCCCACCAGACCGCCTTTACCCTGTCCGCCCTTTTCGAGCGGAACACGTAAAGCGCGCCGTTGAACGGATCAGCTCCGCCGTCCCGCACCAGCGCCATCAATCCGTTCGCCCCCTTGCGGAAGTCGACCGGCGTCGCCGCCACGTAAACCTGCACGCCCGCCGGGATCATGCCGCCCGAACCGCTCGGATGACCTTGGTCAGGTACTCGGGATCAACATCGCTGCCGGCGCGCACCACGACATCGCCGCCGACGATTTCCACCATGTCGCTGCGGGCCGCATCAAAGCGCGTGAACTTGACCGGTTTCATCGGCGCCTCCGGCAACGGCGCAACCATGCCCGACGCCAACGCCTTGCGACGCCACGCATAGACCTGCGACGGATCGAGGCCGTGAGAACGGGCAATCGCCGACACGTTCGCCCCCGGCGCAAACGTCTCCGTCACGATCCCGGCCTTCTCCTCCCGCGACCAGGTCCTGACCCGTCGGGCCGGGCTATGCGCAAGCCGCACCGGCTCGGCCGTGAGAACTTCGAAGTTCTTACTATCAGACATATGTGCGCTCACAGGAGCCTCCCAGGACAAATCACCCGAGAGACTCCCAGATCGCCACACCTCCCGCTACGTGGGGTGGCCTACTCGCTTACCATATAGTCATAATTGCAACAGCCCTACACTACCCGGCCGCCGCTGACACGGTGATTCTGGGCATTTGGATCGAGCAGACGGAAGGCGCAAAGTTTTGGCTGCGTGTCATGAACGAGTTGAAGAACCGCGGCGCCGGCGACATCCTGATCGCCGTCGTCGACGGTTTGAAGGGCTTTCCCGAGGCCATCAACGCCGTCTTTCCCCAAACGGTGGTTCAAACCTGCATCGTGCATCTGATCCGCCATTCGCTGGAGTTCGTGTCGTGGAAGGACCGCAAGAGCGAGCCCTAAGAGGTCTGGCTCTGGGCAGGCGGGCATGGCTGTTCGCCGGCTCCCAGCACGGTGGCGAGCGTGCCGCCTTCATGTATTCCCTGATCGTCACGGCAAAGATGAACGATATCGACCCGCAGACCTGGCTGGCGGACGTGCTCGCTCGCATCCCGGCTCACCCGCAGAATCGCATTCACGAACTGCTGCCTTGGAATTGGAAGTGCCAGACCGAAAAGCCGGCAGTCGCCGAGGCCGCCTAAGCCAATCGCGATCATAGCCGGGCGCCATCACGCGCGCACGCGACACTTACGCGGCCTCCCTCGGCTTTCAATTACCCATAAGTTCGGCTCCGATGGTTGCTCCGAGTTTGATGTCGGTGAGGCGCGACAGACCCCGCCACATGACGACGCTGCCGGGTGGAGGGTCGCTGGCACGCGCGAGATAGCCGCCCAACCTCGCGATCTTGACCAGATAGCTGGCCAAGGTTCCCGCGCGGGATGCGGGTGGATCCTTGCCGGGCAGAAGATGATCGAGGAGCTTCATCTCGATATCGGTGATGGCGATCTCGGGCTCGGCGTTCGGTTGCGAACGGTTGATCATGGTCATCCAGAACACCCGCCAGGCGAGGATGCAGAAGACGGCGATGAGCTTCACCAGACGCTCGGCGGTTCGCAACCGAGCGTCTTCGGCCCTGCAGCCCGATTTCAGAATCTTGTGATAGGTCTCGATCTTCCAGCGCATGGCGTACCAGCCAAGTTTCTCGACGGCATCGTCGCGGGAATAGACGGGTAGGTCGGTGATCAGCTTCCAGTCGATCCTTGGCCGATGCTCCGGTTCCTCACGCTCCTGGGCGTGTATCACGGTGAGATCGAGCGCGGGATAACGCCTCTGCTTGCCGACCGGCGGCAGCACATGGATGCGGCGGTATTTGATCTCGACGGCGATAGTTTCGGGCTTGCCCTTGGCGTCGCGAACCTCAACCTCATGCACGCCGCTGCTCTCCGCTCCACTCATTTCGGTGGCGATGGTGTGCCCGCCGTCACCCGCCAACCGGTCGACGCAAGTCCTGACGAGGAAATGGGTGTCGAGTTCATGAGCAGTGCAGAAAAGCTCGTAGATGTCGCTCTCGCGGTCGCCGACGTGGACGCATCGCGTGGGATCGCCGAAAAGCGCGATCGACTGGTGCATGTT
>Ga0187809_10001116_pt1 | contig 13022 bp, 7 predicted proteins | sample NC_wetland_sal_i_8_FD_132415 | JGI IMG/M metagenome (GOLD analysis project Ga0187809, IMG submission 132415) | Wetland sediment microbial communities from Neuse River Estuary, North Carolina, USA - ASW_4 | ecosystem: Environmental > Aquatic > Freshwater > Wetlands > Sediment | place: USA: North... | reverse complement strand
GAGGACATCGGCGACCTCGGGCTCCAGGCCCGCGTGCATCGTGCCTTGCTGTTGACGTCTGTGGTCACGTGCTCCGCGTCCGAAGCACGCGATCACGCGGCGCGCACGCTGGAGCTCGCCCAACGATCGGGGCAACCCGACATCGCGTGGACGGCGCACTGGGCGCTCGCCGTGCTCGCAGGCCTAACCGGAAACGTGCCCGAGCTCGAAACGCGCCTGCGTGAAGCCGAGCGCATCGCGGAGGAGCTGCGGTCGCCGGCCTTGCGGCTGTCGACTTCCGAAGTGGCCATCGAATATCTCGCGGGGCGCGGTGATTGGGCCGCCGCGCTCGGGCGCGCCGAGCAGAGCATTTCGCTCGCGCGCACGCTGCGCAACGACACCATTCTGGCGCGCCTGCTGGTGTGGACGGCGGTGATCTACGGCGGCCGCGGCGATCTCGAGCGCGCCAAGCGGTATCTCGACGAAGCGGCAGACGTCTCGGGCGTCAATCGCCGCGACGGCGGACGCGACGTAAACAGTGCGCTGCGCGTGCAGATGGGCCTGGCCATGTATCACAATGCGTTAGGCGATTACGACGAGGCGATTCGCATCAGTCGCGCCGGACTTGCTCTCGCCGAGCAATCGGGCCAAGCGATCTGGGCGATCTATCGCCTGTGGCCGGCCCTCATCGAGGCGCATCTCTGGAAGCGCGAGTTCGATGAGGCGGAGAGTCTGAGCCGACAGCTGCGCGAGGCGTCGAAACTCATCGGCCACCGCCTCGGTCTCGTGTGGGCCGAGGTCGGCGAGTCGGTCGCGCGAATGCTTCGCGGCACGACGCCGATGCTGCTCGAGCGCGTCGTTCGGGCGACCGACGCGTTGGAGCGTGTGCCGTTCGTGTTCGATGCCGCGCGTCTTCAGCGCGAGATCGCGCGGCGACACGTCGAACTGGGCGATCGTGACGCAGCAGTGCGCGTGCTCGAGCGCGCGTGCGCGACCTTCGAGACGCTTGGCGCTGCGATCGAGCTCGCCGGCGCCCGCGAACAACTGCGCGCGCTCGGCGTGCGGTCCCGCTTGCAGCGCAGTGCCCCGCAGGCTGCGCGTGCCGGGCGGGGCGCGCTCACCGAGCGGATGATCGAGGTGGCACGCGTCGCCGCCACCGGCAAGACCAACAAGGAGATCGGGCGGTTGCTCGGCATATCCGACCGCACGGTGAGCACCACGCTGTCGGAGGCGTACAAGCGCCTCAAGCTCAAGAACCGCGGGGAGCTCGCCGAGTGGGTGCGCCGCGGCAATCTGCTGGATCGCCGGCGCCGCTCGTCAGCCGTGCCCAAGGCAGCGAGGAAGCGGCGCGCCGGCTCCGCGCCCCGCAAGCGTTAGGCCTAACGGAAACTCAGACCAACGTACATCGCGAACGCTATCGCACCCTTCACCAGCACGATGCGGTGAGGTATCGTTGCGTCCGGTTCTGGCCGACGGCACGTCCAGAGCATTGTGCTCCGGCCTCACCGTGGCACTTGGGCCACGCGCGCTGCCTTACCGCTTGTGTGCACTGAGTCGCCGAGTGCGAAGACGGCGGCCACCAGGGCATCGGGACGCTCCTCGTGCAGATACGCGCCCGAGCCGAACACACTGTCGGCGCGGAAGTCCGTGAGCCGCGAGGCAAGAACTGCGACCTCGTCGGAGCCGATGCCCCCGTGGCGGTTCGAGGCGCCGATCAACAACCGCACCGGCTGCGAGATACGCGACAAATTGTCGCGCAGCGGTTCGGCAACCCGCGCACGCTGCATGGCCTGCATGACCCGGATCGACGCACCGAGATCAGCAACGATAGGCCGGGCGTAGGCGTCGGCGACCTCTTTCGTCACCCACGACGGATCCGCCGATGCGTCCGCGAGCGCATGGCGGACTTTGTTTTTCACGAAGCCGCTCGCTCCGAAAAATCGGAGGAGCGGCGCGAGCTTCATCGCGGCCGATACGCCTTCGGTGTAGGAGCGGTCGACGGGCCCTCCGTCGAGGAGTAGCACGGCGACGACGCGCTCGGGGCGGCGGTATGCCAGGCGCAGGGCGACGGCCGCGCCAAAGTTCGTTCCGACGACGATCGCCGAGTCCACTCCGAGCGAGTCGAGGACGACGCCCACGCGATCGGCCTGCGCATCCAGGGAGTAGTCGCCGCCGGCCGGATGGGAGGAAGTCCCCACGCCTAACGGCTCGACCACGTACGTCGGGTGGCCCGCGGCGGCGAGCAGCGGCAGAATGCGGCGGTATCCGAATGACGCGCCGATGATACCGGGCAGGAGGATGACGGGACGACCGGCCTGCACGGCCGTCGACTCCGGCGCCGGCAGCGCGACGGTGACGGTGAGCGTTTCCTGCGGCGCCACGGGAATGTGGCGCTGGGCGAACACGGAGTCCGCGACCACGGCGAGTAGGAGTATGGTGATCATGGTATGATCCCTGTCGGAGACGGAGAGTAAATGGCGGGGCCGACGACGGACGCCGAGGCCGGCGCGGGAATGGCGGTGCGATCTCGCGCGAACACCAGCCGCCGGCCGAGGATCACGCCCAACACGATGGTGGGGAGATCCTGCGCCAGGTGGATGAGCATGCCCACGCCTAACGCCGCGTCCATCGGCGCGCCCAACGAGTGAGCGGCGGTGGCGTAGGCGAGCTCGAAGACGCCGATGTTGCCCGGCGTCATGCGCGCGACGAGGCCGACGTTCACGGCGAGCAGAGCGACGAGGCTTCCCGTGATGCCCAACGGAAGGTGCGCTGCGCGGGCCACGAGATGGTACGACACGAGCTGGCACGTCCAATCCAGCAGCGTGAGCGGCGCGGCCACCGCGAGGCGCCGCGGAGTGATGATGCGGCGCGCGACCCTTTCGATGCGACGCGCGTGGATGCGCCACACGCGTTGGAACCGGCGCACCCTGCCCGCCGAGCGGCGGGTAGCCGTGGAACGCTTCTGGTTTCGGCCCGTCCGCGCCAGCCACACCGCCGCGGCGATGAGCGCCGCCGCCGCGAACGCCGTCGGTGCCGCTGCGACGCGCAGCGGCGTCACGACTAACGCGACGCACAGCACCGCAACGAAACCGGCGGTGTTCAACAGCCGCTCGAGCGCGACCGTCGTGAGCACGGCATATGTGCGCCATCCGGTCGCGCGCGTCATGATCATCACGCGGCCCGCCTCGCCGACGCTGCCCATGAACAGGCCGTTGAGCGTCGCGCCGACCAGCGTCGCGCGTGCCACGATGCGGTACCGGGCGGCTCCGAGTGCGCGCAGGCAGACAAACCACGCGCCGGCCTTGGAGAGGAGCGACACCAGGTGGAATGCGGTCGCAAGGCCGAGGATGAGCAGCGAGGCATGCCGAACCACGGCGAGCGTGCTGCTCCAATTCACATGACGGACGTACCAGGCGCCGGCCAAGCCGAGCAGCACGGCCGCGGCAACAATCGTCAGCGGGCGGCGGTATCGCGCGAGGGTCGGTCTCATGTCATCATCCCATCGTGGAAACGCTGCCATTGCGCCGCGCCCTGGTTACCGGAGCAACCGGGATGCTCGGGTCGTACTTCGTCCAATGCCTGGCGACAGCCGGCTGCGGCGTGCGCGCTCTGGTACGCGACGAGACGCGTGCGGCGTGGTTGCGTCCGTTGGGCGCCGAGTTGGTACAGGGCGACATCGCGAACGCGCGGGTGTTGCGGGAGGCGGCAGCCGGATGCGATGCCGTGTTCCATGCCGCGGCAGCGATCGGCCCGGAGGCGGATTGGGACACGTTTCGCGCCGCCAACGTCGATGGCACCCAGCACGTCATCGACGCCTGCGCCGCGAACGGCGCGCGATTGCTCTACGTCAGCAGCACGGCGGTGTACGGAGATTCGCGGTACGAGCGCGCGCCACTCGATGAGACGGCGGCGCTGCCCGCTCTGCCGCAGCACGATGCGTACGGCCGATCGAAGCAGGAGGCCGAGCGCGTCGTGATGCGCGCCCATGCCGACGGCGTCGTGCGGGCGGCGATCGTTAGGCCGCCGCCAATGTACGGCGACCGGGACCGCCAGTTCGTTCCGCGGGTCGCGGTCGTGTTGACGCGCGGCTTCTTCCCGTTGATCGGCGGTGGGACGACGCGGCTTCCGCTGGTGCACGCCGGCAACGTCGCCGAAGGCGCGATCCTGGCGGCCACGAATCCAGAAGCCGATGGCCGGACCTACAACCTCACGTGCGACTACCCCCTCACCGTGGCGAATCTGGTGCGATTCGCGGCCCGCGGGCTCGACCGGCGCGTGTTCGCGCCGTCGATTCCGATCGGAGCCGGGCGCGTGCTGTTCGGCGCGCTCGAGGTGGCGCTCGTCGCTGTGGGGCGACGCGACCTCTCGCGGCACGCCGGCGGCACGCTCGATCTGCTGACGAAGAACAACCCATTCGTAGAGGAGCGCGCGCGGCGCGAGTTGCACTGGCAGCCGACGGTCACGCCCGAAACGGGCGTCGCCGACGCGTTTCGGTGGTGGAAGGCGCATCATCGGAGCACGAATGCGACGACGTAGTCGCCGAGTCGCGTGCGCATCAGGTGGTGGCCGCCGGCGGCGATGACGACGTATTGTCGTCCGCCGGGACGTGCGCGATATGTCATCGGCGACGCCTGCGCCGACGCGGGCAGCGCGGCGGCCCACAGCTGGCGGCCGGTCTCCACGTCGTAAGCGCGCAGGTCGTGGTCCATCGCGGCGGCGATGAAGACCACGCCGCCGGCCGTGACCAACGGCCCGCCTAACGACGGCGATCCCCACGCGGCCGGCGCCGGGACGTGCGCGTAGTCGCTCATGGTGCCGATCGGGACCTGCCATCGAATGCGTCCGGCACCCGGCTCGATCGCCACCAGCGTTCCCCACGGCGGCGGACTGCACGGCAAGCCCAGTGGCGACCGCAGCAGCTCGCGGCGGCTACCGTAAGGCGCCCCGATGTCGGGCGCGATGTCGGCGTCCTGCTCGCTGCCGCGTTGGGCATCGGCCGGCGCAGGCGGCAGGAGCGTCACGACCGTCGCGACCCGGATGGTGTTCATCACCACGAGGCCGTGAAGGGAATCGACCGCGACGCCGCCCCAGTTCACCCCGCCCAGGAAACCGGGATTCACCACCGAGCCGCGCACACTCGGCGGCGTGAAGATGCCCTGCGAACGGAGCGAGCGAATGCGTTCGGCGCACGCACGCCGGTCGACGGGCGTCAGACCCCACGCGTCATCGGGGCGCAGGCCCTGCGGACTGACCGGCGGCGGGAATATCGGGAACGGCTGCGTGGGCGACGCGCGCTCGCCCGGGACGTCGCTCGCCGGCACCGGCCGCTCCTCCACCGGAACCAGCGGCGTTCCCGTTAGGCGGTCGAGGATGAATACCATGCCGGTCTTCGAGGCCTCCACCACGGCGGGAACGGCCACGCCGTTGCGTATGACAGTGGTGAGGGCCGGCTGCGCCGCCACATCGTAGTCCCATAGGTCGTGGTGGACCAGCTGAAATGCCCAGATCTCCTCGCCGGTCGACGCGCGCAGCGCCACGATCGAATTGGCATCGCGGTCGTCGCCTGGACGCTGCCCGCCATAGTGGTCGGGACTCGCGCTGCCGGTCGGAATGAACACCAGGTCGTGTGCGGGGTCGGCAGTGAAGAGTCCCCACGCGTTCGCGGCGCCCGAACGAAAATCATCGGTGCCGGCCGGATGGCTGCGATAGCGCGCGAGCGGCTCCCAGGCCCAACGCAAACTTCCGTCGCGGACGTCAAAAGCACGTACGACGCCGCTCGGCGCGTCGATCCGCATGTTGTCGAAGATCGATGACCCCACGATCACCACATCGCCGACCACAACCGGCGGCGACGTGACGTGATACTCGTGCGCGTACGCCTCGGCCCCGCGCACACCGGCGCGCAAATCGACGGCGCCCGCGCTGCCGAAATCGGCGCAGGGATGTCCTGTGTCTCCGTCGAGCGCGATCAGACGGGCGTCGAAGGTGCCGAGAAAAATGCGCGTACGGCATGGCGCTCGTTGGGCGAGCGTCGAATCGATCCAGGCCGCGACGCCGCGCACGGTGACCTCGTCGCGGGCCAACGATCCGCGATCGAGATGCGCGTCGAATGTCCAACGCTCGATGCCGCGTTCGGGGTCGAGCGCCACCACGCGTGCCGACGGCGTGGCGAGATACAGCAGGCCGTTGATGAAGAGCGGCGTCGACTCGAATGCCGTCGATGGGCCGCTGCCTTCCTTCACGCCATCGGACACATCACCGGTGCGGTAAATCCACGCCACTCGGAGCGACTCGACATTGGCGCGCGTGATGTCGGCGAGCCTGGAATAGTGATCGCCGCCCTCGCCGCCTTCGATCGGCCAGGCCACGGGTGTTTGGAGCGGATGGCTGCGCGGCTCGCGGGAGCGGAGCCTTACGGGATCACCGCGGATGACGTGCGTGGGAACGGCGAGTCGCGGAATGGACTCGTTCAGCCACGTCGTGAACGCCATGAGCGCACAGACGAGCGCCATCGAGGCGGTGAGGCGAATCCGGTAGGGCATCCGTCGGATCATGAGCCGTTGCATGGGGTGTCTCCGCATCGCGTTAGGCAGGAACAGCGTGACGCGATGGAGCATGCAAGCCGGGGTCGATCCGGGAGCTACGTCAGATCATGCGGATGGGCGGGAACCGTGTCGTAGATGCGACGCGGCCCCGGCGTACGACTGTTAGTCGGATGACGTAGATGGCGACCGACGTCGGGGCGGGTGTGCACGGCGGCGGGCCGTGTCACTGCGCGGGTGGTGTGCCCCGCGTGTCGCAGCCTTCGATCGAACGGTGTCGAGCGGCGGACGCGCTACGCGTCCGCGCGGCGCGTCAGTCGCCGCGCATCGCGACGAGCGGGCTCACGCGGGCGGCGCGGCGAGCCGGCAGGTAGCTGGCCGCCAGCGCGACCGCCGCCAGCAGCACTGCCACGAGGACGAACGACGCCGGGTCCGCCGGTCCGATTCCGAAGAGCCACGACCGGATGAGCCGCGCGCCGAACAGCGCCCCGACGGTCCCGATGACGATGCCGGCGGCCGCGAGCGCGACGCCTTCGCCCAACACAAGGCGCAGCACCGCGCCGGGTTGGGCACCGAGTGCCACGCGGAGCCCGAGCTCCTGGCGCCGCTGCGTGACCGAGTACGACACCACGCCGTACAGGCCTAACGCAGCGAGGAGCAGCGCCGCGCCGGCGAACACGCCCATGAGCGTGCCGTTGAGCTTGGGCTGCGCAACCGACTGGTCGACGATCGACTGCAGCGTCTGCACGTTGTAGACGGGCAGGCCCGGGTCGATCCGGTGCACGGCTTCGCGCACGATGGGCGTCAGCGACGCCGCATCGCCGCGGCCGCGAACCACGAGCGTCATCGTCTGCAGCAGCCGCACGGAGCGCCGCATCGACACGTACACCACCGGCGCCGGCGGCGACGCCAGGCTCGTTTGCGCGGCGTCGTTCACCTCGCCCACGATCTGGTAGCCGGTCGGTTGCGTGTTGAACGCGATCTGCTGGTCGATCACGCTCGCATTCGGCCAGAACGTGCGCGCAGCCGTCCGGCTGAGCACGATGGTCGGCGCCGCTTCGTCCCACGCGACATCGTGGCCGCCGATCATGCGCATCCCCATGGCGCGGAAGAATCCCGGCGTCACGAAGCGGATGGTGCTCATGAGTGGATCGTTAGGCGGGCGCGGCGGTTGGCCCACGAGGCGAATCGAGGTGAAGACGCCGCCGCCTACCAGCGGCGGGGTATCGGTGGCGCCCGCGGCAACGATGTCCGGCCGCGCCGATAGGTCGTTGAGCAGCGACCGATAAAACGCGATGCCCGTCGAATCGGGGTAGCCCGCTCCGAGCGTGATCTGCGCGGTGATCGCGTGCTCGGGCCGGAAGCCGGGATCCACCCGCATCATGCGCGCGAGACTCTGCGCGACGAGCACGGCGCACACCGCGAGCACGACCGTGAGCGACAACTCCCCGACCACCAGGAGCCGCCGCGTGCGGTGCGCGCGGCCGTCCCCGGTGTTGCCGCGGCCTCCGTCGCGCAGCGACTTGCCTAACGATGGCAGGCTCGCCCGCACGGCCGGCCACAACCCGAACAACACCGCGGAGCATAGGCTGAGCGCCAGGGCGAACGCGATGACGGACACGTCGAGCCCGAAGCCGCCCGTGCGCGGGATCACGCCGGCGGGGATCGCTCCGCGCAGCAGGCGCAGCGTCACGCCCGCCAGCGCGACACCGATCGCGGCGCCGGCGAAGGCGAGCAGCACGCTTTCCACCACCAGCTGCGCCACCAGGCGCGCGCGTGACGCGCCCAACGCTTGGCGCACGGCGATCTCGCGGCCGCGGGCCGCGCCGCGCACGAGCAAGAGATTCGCCACGTTGGCGCAGGCGATGAGCAGCACGAGCATCGCCGCGCCCAACAGAACGAGCAGCGGCCCGCGCGTGCCTAACGAAAGATCCTCGCTCAAGGGGAACACGCTCGCCGTCCAGCCCGCGATCTCGGCATGCTCGTGGGCGACCTGCACCTCCGCGGCGTCGAGGTCGGCGCGCGCCGCGTCCAGCGTGACGCCCGGCTTGAGCCGCGCGATCGCACCGAACAGGTGCTGCGCATGGCGCTCAACGGAGGGGTACGACGTGAACTCGACCACCGTCATGACGTCGAGCGGCGCACCCAGGAACGCCGGGCCCAATAACTCCGCGTCGCGCGGCAGCACGCCGACGACTGTCCGCAACCGCCCATTGATCGAAAGTTGCGCCCCGAGCGCGGACCGCTTCCCGCCGAAGTACCGCTGGTAGAACCCATAGCTGATGACCACCGCGTTGCTCGTTTCGCCGCGCGCATCGTCCGACCCGAACGAGCGGCCGAGCACCGGGTGAACGCCTAACACGTCGAGGAAATTCGGCGTCACGGCGAGCGACGTCGCGCTTTCCGGACCGTCGCGGCCGGCTATGCTCGTGAGTTTACCGGCGTAGAGCGCCATGTCGCTGAACGAATGCGTGCGGGCCTGCCAATCGCGAAAGTCGGGCATCGAGACTCCGAACCGCGGCACGCTCTTGTCCGGGTTCGTATCCCACAGCGAGACAATGCGCGCCCCCTCGGCGAAGGGCAGCGGCCGAAGCAGCACGGCATCCACGACGCTGAAGATCGCCGTGTTCGCCCCGATGCCGAGCGCAATGGTGAGCACGACGATGGTCGTGAACAGCGGCGAGGAGCGCGCCGACCGCCACGCCAGCCGCGCGTCTTGCGCGAGCGACTCCGACCACCGACTCACGGGCTGCTGCCGCCGGCTCCGCGTGGATGGCATGTGTTCTCCTTGGCGCCCGCGCACAACGTGGCGCGCGGCACGCCGATGTCAACCCGGTTTGACGGGACTCTTGCGTGAATCGGGCATCTCGACGCCGAGACGGCGCAGGTCGCGCTCGGCGTCGCGCACCCACGACGCGTTGGCGCGCGGGTTTGCGGGACTCGGATGCAAGACGCATCCGGTGACCAGTCCCTCGGGAATCACGTGCCGCACGCGCGATTCGGCGAATCGGCCCAGGCCCGCGACGACGCGCGGGGACAACGCGTCGATGCAGCGCGCGAGCGCGCGATCGCACGCCGCATAGAGCGCCACCTGCTCGACGGCGCGCAGCTTGTCGGGCGTTCGGTTGCGCCCACTCGCTTCCATGAACACGAGGGGGCAGTAGTTCCACACGAAGAATCGCGCGAAAAACCGCTCGGGCGTACCGAAGCGGTCGCGGGCCCAGCCCCAGAGTCGGCGCCCGCTCACCTCGCTGCGCGTGCAGGCAAAGCCGGCGATGGGTCGCCGGGGGTGCACGCGCGCCGGCTGCCTAACGGGACCCTCGATGCCGAGCCAGTCGCGGACCATCGCGACCTCGCCGAATGGGACGCCCGTCTGCGCCATGCCGAACGGACCAGGATTCATACCCACGAGCATCACCTCGCGCGGCGACTTCGACCCATAGCGCCGCAGATATTCGGCGTGCGGCGCCCAGGCGTAGTCGAGCGGGCGGTAGACATACGCCACCGGCAACCCGAACTCGAGGTGGGCGGTGTCCCGCCGAAGATCGCGCGCGATGGAAACGAGACTGGCCATCTGACTTTTCGAAAGAGTGGCGCTTGTCGCGGCCGCCCGCGCCGCCTACCTGTTCGAGTGCGGCCGACAGCGATTGGCTGGAATTTGCCTTCATGTACATGCTCGTGGGAGATCCGTAGTGCTGCGTGGGAAAGTGCTGTTCGCCTACATCGTCGTGTGCATTCTGTGGGGCTCCACCTACATCGCAATTCGGATTGGGGATCGCACGCTGCCGCCGTTGCTGTTCGCGGGCGTGCGATTTCTGGTTGCCGGTGTGATCCTCTTCATTGGGGCGCGCGCGGCGGGGCAACGGCTGCCGGCGCGGCCGCGCGATTGGCGCGATCTGGCGATCGTCGGCCTCCTGCTGCTCTCGGGCAATACGTGCGTCGTCGTCGCCGAGCGCTCCACGCCAGCCGGCGTGGCGAGCGTGTTCGTGGTCATGGCGGTGGTGTGGACGGCGGTGTTCGAGACGCTCGCCGCGGGGCGTGCCGGGGGATTGTCGCGACGCATCGTGGCGGGCCTCGTGTTAGGCCTGTTCGGCACGATCGTGCTCGTGGGACTCACGCCGTCGGACCTCGCTGGCGCCGACTGGCGGGGGCCGGTCATCCTCACGTTAGGCACGCTCTTGTGGGCGGCCGGCGCCGTGTACTACAGCCGCAGCCACCCGCGGGTCGGCACGTACCTCGGCGCCGCGGTCGAGATGCTTGCCGCCGGCACGGTGATCACGCTGCTCGGCCTCGCGGTGGGCGAGGGGCCGCAGTTCCATTTCACCCCGTCCGGCGCCGGGGCGCTCGCGTACCTGATCGTGTTCGGTTCGCTGTTGGGCTACAGTGCGTACAATTACGCACTCGCGCACGCGTCGGCGACCGTGGTCGGCACCTACACCTACGTCAATCCCGCGGTCGCGGTGCTGCTCGGATGGATGCTCCTCCACGAGCAGATCGACGCGCGCGTGATCGCCGGCATGGGCATCGTGCTCGCGGCCGTGATCCTGACACAGGTCTCGTGGCGTCCAGCGCGCGTGCGCGCGTCAGCCGCCGACGACTGAACTCGTCCTCGTCACTCGTAGCGCAGCGCCTCGACGGGATCGATGCGCGCCGCGCGACGCGCGGGGATGTAGCCCGAGGCCAGCGCGACGAGCGCGAGCAGCACACCGGCGAGCACCATCACCGCCGGGTCGTGGCCCCGGAGCTCGAACAGCAACGACTGCGCGGCGCCGCCTAACGCGAACGCCGCCGCGAGACCGATGGTGCCGCCGATGAGGGTCATGAGTGCCACCTGGCGCAGGACCAGGAGCTGGACGCGGCCGGCGTCGGCGCCGAGCGCCATCCGCACACCGATCTCGCGCGTCCGTTGGGCAACGGAGTACGCGAGCACCCCGTAGAGCCCCACCGCCGCCAACAACGTGGCCAACAGTGCGAACGCCGCCGACAGCGTGCTGATGAGACGATCGAGGAACACGTTGTCCTTCACCTGCTGCGTCATCGTGTTGAGCTCTTCGACCGGCACATTGGGGTCGATCGACTCGACGATCTTGGGAATCTCGCCGATCAATTGCTCGGTGTTGCGGGACGTGCGAACGTAATAGTGCGCGTAGCCCAAGGCGGTGTCCTGCGCCATCGGCGTGAAGAAAACGGCAGGCACAGCCGCCTTCACATCCCGATAGGCGACGTCCGGAACCAATCCGACGATTTCCATGTCGAGCGAATCACTCCCCACGGACATTCGCTTTCCCACCGCGTCGCTGCCTAACCCAAATTTTCTCGCGAAGGCCTGATTGACGATCGCGACCTTCGGCGATCCCGCTTCATCCGATGGCGTGAACTCGCGGCCGCCCAGCAGCTTGACGCCGAACGTCTTGAAGTATCCGGCCCCAATCTCGTTGAGCCGCGAATTGACGTCGGTGTCGGGCCCTTTCTTGAAGCCTTCCACCGACACGTTGTCGCCCCAACTACTGTTGGCCAGCAGCGGGATCATTGCCTCGGTCACGTTTGTCACGCCGGGGAGCGCAACCAGTCGCTCGTGCAGGCGGGCCAGAAGCTGGCGTGCGTGCGCGTGATCGTAGCCGTTCAGCTCTGGCTCGACGACGAATGTGGCCATGCTGTCGACGCTGAGGCCGAGATGCACCTGCGTCACGTTGCGCAGGCTCTTCACGAACAGCCCGGCCGAGATCAGGAGCGCCATCGACAGAGCGATCTGCGCGGTGACCAGCGACGACCGAAAGCGCGCCGCCGAGCGCGCACCCGAGTGCTTGCCGGTGCCGGCGCGGATCGTCGACGCGAGATCGGATCTCGTGCTGTTCAGGGCCGGGAACATGCCGAACAGCACGCCTGTGGCGATCGACAACACCGCGGTGAACACGATCGCCGAGCCGTGGAGGCCGAAGTCTATCACGCGCGAGGTATCGTTGGGCAGGATGCTCGCAATCAGGTGCAGCGTCCAATACGCGACGAGCAGACTCAGCACGCCGCCCATCAGCGCCAGGAGGCACGACTCCGTGAGCAGCTGCCGGAGGAGCTGCGACCGCGTTGCGCCTAACGCAAGCCGCACGGCCATCTCGAGCGACCGCGCCGCGCCGCGGGCGAGCAGCAAATTCGCGATGTTGGCGCAGGCGATGAGCAGCACGATGCCTGTCGTCGCCAACAGGAGGGTGAGCGGCGCTTTCACCTCCCGGTGCATCGTACTCTGCCCGCGACGTCCATCCGTGAGCGTCAACACCTCGGCGCGAAACCGCTTCATGGCCGCGTCGCTCATCTCCGTGTGTAACGGCGCCTCGACGTCGCTGATGATCGGATGGTAGACCGCGTTCGCGAGCATCTCGGCCCGCTGCATCGATATGCCCGGCGCAAGACGCGCGAACACGTACACCCAGTACGTGAGCCGATTCGTCGTCAGGTCCGGAAAACCCGGAATCATGCCCCGTGCGATGATCGGCTGCATGGTGATCG
>Ga0187809_10001115_pt1 | contig 13030 bp, 14 predicted proteins | sample NC_wetland_sal_i_8_FD_132415 | JGI IMG/M metagenome (GOLD analysis project Ga0187809, IMG submission 132415) | Wetland sediment microbial communities from Neuse River Estuary, North Carolina, USA - ASW_4 | ecosystem: Environmental > Aquatic > Freshwater > Wetlands > Sediment | place: USA: North... | reverse complement strand
CGCGCCCCCAGCTCACGCTCGAGGAACTCGCCGGTGAAGGCGCCGGCGCCATTGCCGAGATCGCGCAGCCGTCCGAGCAGATGGTTGTATGCGGCCACCGCGGGCACCGCGGCACCGATCCCCGCCACCGTGGTGATGAGCGCCTCGGCGATGCCGGGTGCGACCACCGCCAGCGAGGCCGAGCCCGCCGAGCCGATGCTGAGGAACGCCGTCATGACGCCCCACACCGTGCCCATCAGCCCGATGAACGGCGTGACGTTGATCTCGTGCATCTCGTCGAGATCTTCGGCGCTGTGGTCGAGCCGCAACGCCATCGTCTACTCCGCCGCGGCGCGGTGCGCCGTCTTCGGCACGGCGCCGCGGTCGAGGTCGCGGCTGACGAGGCGCAGCACCGCGGCGCTGGCGTCGGCCAGCTGCGCGCGGTAGCCGGCGATCCAGCGCGACAGGAGATTGTAGAGCACCACGGCTGGAATGGCGGCGAACAGCCCGAGCGCGGTCGCAAGCAGCGCCTCGGCGATGCCGGGTGCGACCACCGCGAGATTGGTGGTGTGCGCCTTCGAGATGCCGATGAAGCTGTTCATGATGCCCCACACGGTGCCGAACAGGCCGACGAAGGGCGCGGTCGCACCGATGCTGGCCAGCACGCCGGTGCCGCGGATCATGCGGCGCGCGGCGGCCGCTTCCAGGCGCTCGAGCCGCGAGGCGACACGCTCCTTGATGCCGTCCAGCGCGGGCGCATCGGCGGACAGGGTCAGCTCCGTCTCGGCCGCGGCGACGAGCGGCGCGGCGCCGCCGGCCGTCCTGGCGCCGGCGACGTCGTCGAGCGCGCGGGCATCGGCGAGCAGCCGGATCGCCCGCCGCATGCGGGCACGTGCGGAACCGAGCTCCAGCGTCTTGGCGAGCCAGATGGTCCAGCTCACCACGGAGGCGAAGACGAGGCCGACCATCACTACCTTCACCACGATGTCGGCGTGGAGGAACATGCCCCACGGCGACAGGTCGCGCGGCAGCGCCAGCACCGCGTCCGGCGTCGGCACCTGCGCCAGGGCGGCGACGGGCGCGAGCGCCGCCGCGGCGGCGGTCATGCAGGGAAAACGGCGCAGTCGTCGGTTCATGGGGTCGGGTCTCGCAGGCTCGGCCGCTCCTTGTACCCCATTTGCGACATCCTGCGGGCGGTGTCGCCGCCCGGCCGCGCGGCGCAAGGCTGCCCCGCAGGGACGGATTTTACGTGGCCCGCGATTGAATTGCCGCCGCGGTCTCGGCAACGTGCCGCCGCCGGCAAGGCCGGCCGCTGTCAATCGCTTTCGAAAGGACGCCCATGCCTTACTCCATGTCACAGGTCGCGCTGCCGACCTTCGAGATCGGCCTCAACGCCCTCGGCGGCGTCCTCGACAAGGCCGCGGCCCATGCCGCCGCGAAGAAAGTCGATCCGGCCGTCCTGCTCGGCTGGCGGCTGGCGCCGGACATGTTCGCGCTGACGCGGCAGGTGCAGGTCGTCTGCGACCAGGCCAAGAACGGCGGCGCGCGTCTCGCCGGGGTCGAGCCGCCGAAGTTCGAGGACAACGAGACCACCCTCGAGCAGCTCAAGGACCGCATCGCCCGCACGTTCGCCTTCGTGAAAGGTCTCGACGCCAAGGCGATCGACGGCGCGGCCGGGCGCACGATCACGTTCCCGCTCGGACCGAACAAGGGCGAGATGAGCGGCGCCGACTACCTCAACCACTTCGTGCTGCCGAACTTCTATTTCCACATGACCGCGGCCTACGCGATCGTGCGCAACTTCGGCGTCGAGGTCGGCAAGCGCGATTTCCTCGCCGGCATCCCGCTGAAGATGGCCTGAGCGGGCAGGGGGACAATGCAAAACCGCCTCGCCGCTGCCGGCGAGGCGGTTTGCGAGCGGCTTCGATGGCTGTCCGCGATAGACGGCAGCTTCACCGCCGGGACGATTGCCGCCTCCGCTGTCGTCGCCGCAATGGATCCCCGGGCCTCGACTCCTCGCCGTAAGCTCGGGATGCCTGCCGATCGCCGCGAACTATTTTTTCAGCCGGGCCATCGCGTCGTGCACCAGCGACAGGTCCGAGTACTTCTTGATGTCGATCTTCTGCTTCAGGAAGCCGAGCTGCTGGGTGGTGTCGATGTTGCGCTGGAGCGCGTCCAGGTTCGGGACCATGTTCGGATCGCGGTAGGTGTCGGCCTTGGTGAAGAGCCAGCCGAAACGCTCCGGCGGCGCCTTGGTGATCTTGGACGCGATCTTGGCGGCCTCGGCGTGGTTCTTCGGGTCGAGATACCAGTGCACGATGCGCAGCATGTCTTCCATGTAGTCGACCATGGCGGCGCGGTGCTTGTCGATGAACGACTTGCGGGCGGCGAGCACGATCATCTGCGTGACGCCGAGCGCGTCTTTCTGGTAGAAGAGAATCTTTCCGTCGGAGCGCAGCTTCGGATTGAGCGCGAAGGGCAGCACGCCGGGGATCAGGTCGGCCTTCTTCTCGAGCAGCATCGCCGGCATCGCCGGCAGGGGCCCTTCGAGCATCGTGTAGTCGCGTTTGTCCTCGAGGCCGTGCTTGTGCAGCATCGCGCGCGCGGCGATGTCGACGGCGCTGCCGGCACCGTTGGTGCCGATCACCTTGCCCTTGAGGTCCTCGATTTTATTGATGTTGCTGTCCTTGCGGACATAGAACTCGGTGCTGAAGTAGCCGGGGACGCCGTCCTGGAATTCGTCGGCGATCACGCGCATGTCGAGCCCGGCGTTCTCGATCGCCAGCCCGAGCGAGGAGTAGGCGAGGCTCGCCACTTCCAGCTCGTTGTTGGCGAGCGCCGTGATCATCTGCGGCGTGCCTTGATAGTGGACCGTCTCCAGCGTGTAGGACTTGCCGAGATGCGTGGCGAGGTCCTTCTTCTCCATGATGATGGAGGCCCAGTTGGCGAGCGGCGCCACCCACGACATCCGGATCTTGACGGGCTCGGCGTTCGCCGACGCGGCGCCGAGAACGGTCAGCGCGAGGGCGCCGGCCACAGCGAGTTTCACGAGTCGCATCGTCTCCTCCTCCCAAGGGGTTCGCCGCGCTTGCGCGTTCGCTGGCAAGCTTCGCGACGGGGCAGATTGTCGGAGGTCCAACCGATTTTGGCAAGCGGCGGCGGGGCTTGTTTTCGCCCGCCATCCGATACAGGTCAGGCCGTGCTGGGGTCGTGCGCTTCCTGGTGCCAGATCAAAAGCCGCCGGCGCACAAGCGCCATGGCTTTGACGAGGACGTAGCCGACGACGGCGATTTCGACGATACCGGCAAAAACACCGGGCGAATTCGCAAAACGCGAGGCGGTGATCATGGCGCCGCCGAGGCCGTAGCCGCCCATCAGCATTTCCGTGACGACGGCGACGATCAGCGACAGCGGCAGCGACACCTGCAGCCCGGTCATGATCTGCGGCAGCGCCGCCGGCAGCACGACCTGCCACAGCATCTCCCGCTCGCCGGCGCCCATGTTGCGGGCCGACCAGAGCAGCTCGCGCTCGACGCCCTGGATGCCGATCATGGTCGCGGCGATGACCGGGAAGATCGCGTCGAACACGATCATCGTGATCTTCGAGGTGTCGTAGACACCGAGCCAGAGGATGATCACCGGCAGGAAGGCGATCTTCGGCATCGGAAAGCCCATCGACACCAGCGGGTCGAAGAACCAGTGCGCGAGGCGCACGCGCGCCATGGCGGTGCCGATCAGCACGCCGAGCACGGCGGCGATGGCGAAGCCGGCGAGCGCGCGGTAGAGGGTCAGCGCCGTGTTGATCCACAGGTCGCCCGACACGGCGTCGGTCCAGATGCGGCCGACGACGACGCTGAAGGCCGGCAACTGGAACGGCGTCAGCGTGCCGCTGCGCGCCAAGAGCTCCCAGGCGCCGAGCAGCACCACGACGGAGGCGACCTTCATCGAGAAGCGCAGGCTCGCCCGCAGCGCGCGCAGGCTCATCGCCTCCTGCACCGGCATCTGTTCTATTGCCGCCATATCAGCACCCGGTGCGCGAACATCTGATAGGCGCGGTCGGCGGCGAAGCCGAGGAAGGCGACGGTGAGCACCACGGCGTACATCGCGTCGTAGCTGCCGTTGGCGCCGAGATAGCCGATCAGGTAGCCGAAGCCCTTCTGGGCGACGATCAACTCCGACGACACCAGCAGGATGAAGGACAGCGCCAGCGCCGTGCGGATGCCGTTGAGCAGTTCGGGCAGCGCGCTCGGCAGCGCCACGTCCCAGACGAGCCGCAGCCGCGACACGCCCATGCTGCGCGCCGACCAGAGCAGGTGCTGCTCGCTGGCGCGCGCGCCGTTGAAGGCGCCGAGGGTCACAGGCAGCATGCAGCCGAGGAAGATGAGCAGGATCTTGGAGCTGTCGCCGAAGCCGAGCCAGATCACGGTGACGGGGATCAGCGCCGATTTCGGCAGCGGGTAGAAGATCTCGACGATCGGCGCGAGCAGCACGTTGACCGGCTTCCACCACGCCATCGCCAGGCCGAGCACGGCGCCGACAACCACGGCGAGGCCGAGCCCCGCGGCGGCGCGCCAGAGCGAGGTCAGGCCGTTGGTGACGAGCTCGCCGTCGCGGATCATGCCGATGCCGGCCTTGATGACGTCGGACAGAGGCGGCAGCGACATCGACGAGACGAGGCCGAGCCGCGAGCTCGCCTCCCAGACGACGGCGATGATCACGAGCGGCAGATAGCGGACGATCAGCTTCATGCCGTCCTCATTTCCGCGTGCCCTGCGCCTTGATGGCCTCGTCGCGCACCAGATTCCAGATCAGGTCGACCTTCTCGACGAAGGCCGGGTTCTTGAAGATGTCCGGATCGTTCTTGTCGAACCTGGTGTCGACGATGGTCTTGATGCGGCCCGGCCGCGCCGACATCACCGCGACGCGGTCGGCGAGATAGACCGCCTCCTGCACGTCGTGCGTGACGAAGATGACCGTCTTCGGCGTGCGCTGCCAGATGGCCAGCAGTTCGCGCTGCATCAGGCCGCGCGTCTGCGCGTCGAGCGCGCCGAACGGCTCGTCCATCAGCAGGATCTTGGGATCGAAGGCGAGCGTGCGCGCGATCGCCGTGCGCTGCTTCATGCCGCCGGACAGCTGCGACGGGTAGCTGTCCTCGAAGCCGTGCAGGCCGACCATGTCGATGAATTCCTGCGCGCGCTTCTCGCGATCCGGCTTCGGCATGCCCTGCCGCTCCAGCCCGTAGAGGATGTTGCCGCGCACGGTCTTCCACGGAAACAGGGCGAAATGCTGGAAGACGATGCCCCGGTCGGGGCCGGGTCCGGTGACCGCGGCGCCGTCGACCGAGATGCCGCCGCGCTCGACCGGCAGGAAGCCGCCGATCAGATACAGCAGCGTCGACTTGCCGCATCCAGACGGCCCGAGCAGCGCCACGAATTCGCGCGGCGCGACGTCGAGCGACACCTGGTCGAGGGCGAGCACCTCGCGGCCGCGCGGCGGCCGGTACATGTGAGTGACGTTGTCGACGCGGATTTGTGAAACGGTGCTCATGGTGGCCTGAAGCGTCCCCAACGGCGCGCGTCTGTCAAGCGTTCTTCGCGCTATATCAACGCCATCTCTGTCCTGTAATGTAGGACATCCAACCATTGGAGTTGAAGGGAAACGCCCGTGCCGACTTCGCTGACCGAAGCCTTCCGTGAACTGGCCATCGCCAACCGCATCGTCGCCAACGAGGGCGTGCTCGACGCTTTTGGCCACGTCAGCATGCGCCATCCCGACCATCCCGACCGCTACGTGCTGTCGCGCTCCCGCTCGCCGGAACTGGTCGAGCCGGGCGACTTCATCGAATACGACCTCGATTCACGGCCGCTGCGCGATCCCGGCGTCGGCCAGTATTCGGAGCGGGTGATCCATGGCGAGATCTACAAGGCGCGGCCGGAGGTGATGGCGGTGTGCCATCATCACGCGCCGGCCTTCATGCCGCTGCTCGCGGTCGGCGCCGATTACGTGCCGATCTTCCACCTCGGCGCGGTCGGCGGCATCCGGCCGCCCTACTGGGACCAGCAGGACGAGTTCGGCGACACCAACATGCTCGTGGTCAAGCCGGAGGAGGGTGCCTCGCTGGCGCGCGCGCTCGGCGACCACAACATGGTGATGATGCGCCGGCACGGCGTCACGGTGATCGGGACCAGCGTGCAGGACTGCGTCTTCCGCTGCGTGTTCTCGGCGCGCAACGCCGACTATCAGGTGCGGGCGATGGGCATCGGCACGATCTCCGCGCTGACGCACGGCGAGACCGACCTGTGCGGCAAGATCAGCCAGAGCACGACCGGGCTCGGCCGCTCGTGGGAGTACTGGTGGGTGCGGCTCGGCCGCGCGGGACTGATGATCCCGCCGGCGAAGCCTGTATCGAAAGGCGGGCGGGCTGCCGCGCGGAAGTCCGGGCGTACCGCCGCCAGGGCTCCGGCGCGCAAGAAAGCACGCCGGCGTTGAAATTGAGGCTTCCCCTGACGGCGGCGGCACGGTTGAATGCCGCACCCGTCAGGGGCGAACGAACAAGCGCGACGATGCGCACAGGGAGGATCGGATGAAGAATTTCAGACTGATGGCAGCCGCGCTCGGCCTGGCACTGCCGCTGGTGGCGGCGGGCCTGCAGCCGGCGGCGGCCGAGGACCATCTCAAGGTGGCGATCGGCCAGATCAACAATTGGGAAAACCAGGCGCCGACGCTCGGCCAGGAGGCCGGCATCTTCAAGAAGCACGGCCTCGTGCTCGACAATGTCGGCACGCAGGGCGCCGGCGAGACGATCCAGGCGGTGATCTCGGGCTCGGCCGACATCGGCGCGGGCGTCGGCGCCGCCGGCGTCATGCGCGCCTTCTCGAAGGGCGCGCCGGTGCGCATCCTGGCGCCGGCCTTCACCGGCACGCAGGACCTGTACTGGTACGTGAAGTCGGATTCCAAGATCAAATCGATCAAGGACTGGACGCCGGACACCACGGTCGCCTATTCGACCAACGGCTCGTCGTCGAACAACATCGTCGTCGCCTTCATGAACGAGCTGCACGCCAAGGGTAAGCCGACGGCGACGGGCGGTCCGGCCGCGACGCTGACCGCGGCGATGTCGGGTCAGGTCGACGTCGGCTGGGCGGCGCCGCCGTTCGGCCTCAAGGAGATCAAGGAAGGCAAGATCCGCATCGTCGCGCGCGGCAGCGACGTGCCCTCGCTGCGCGGCCAGACGGTGCGCACCCTGATCGTCAACGCCAACGCCTGGAAGACCAAGCACGACGCGATCCTGCGCTTCATGGACGCCTATCGCGAGGCGATCGACTGGATGTACTCCGATCCGAAGGCGGTCGAGATGTACTCGAAGAAGGTGCATCAGCCGGTCGACCTGCTGAAGGAGTCGATGGAGAAATTCCAGCCGAAGGAGTCGGTGCAGACGACCGAGTTCAAGGATCTCGACGGCGCCGTGCGCGACGCGGTGAAGCTGCACTTCATCGACAAGCCGCTGACGCAGGCGCAGCTCAAGGAGCTGATCGTCACGCCGCCGGTCCGCAAGTAAGCGGTCGGGCCAGCCTGAGAATCGAAAGGGCCGCTGCGATGCAGCGGCCCTTTCTTATTGCCTCATGTCGAAAAGCGCCGATTACATCTTCTTCTTGTCGCCCTTCTTCATCGGCTTCTTCATCGACATTTTCTTGTGCGACATCTTCTTCGCGGTCTTGCAGGCGCCGTCGCCGAGGACCTTGGCGCCGTCCTTAATCGCGAAGCAGGCGCTCGCATAAGTGTACTTCTGGCCGCCCTTCGAGCCGCAGACCGCCTTTTGCGGCTGCAGGCACATCGGCGTCGCCTGGTCGGCGTAGGACTTCTCCATCTTCTTCTTGGCGGCGAAGCTCGGGCTCGTCGCGACGACGGCGGCAGTGCCGGCGATCAGCAGGGTGTAGGCGATATGTTTGAGCTGCATGGGTTTTCTCCTCCCTCTTGCAAACGCGGGACAGTGTGTATGTACCGCCCGCGATTTACAAGAAGTTGACGGAACCATGCCCCGTTCAAATTCGCTTTCTGAACGGGCGTTCAGAAAGGTCACGCATTGCCCTTGGCCGCGCTGATCGCCGCGAGCATGGCGTCGTGGCCGTCCTCGAGCGTCGCACGCACAGCGTCGCCCTTGCCGATACGGCCCATTTCGCGCTGCCGCTTCACCGTGCCCTCGGTCATGGCCGGGTCGATGCCGAGCTCGCGCAGCGTGGCGCAGGACTCCTCCATCTCCGCCGCGCGGCGTTCGCCGTGGCTCGCCATCCGCTCGATGTTGTAGTCGGCCATCTCGCTGAAGTTGAGCGTGGGGTAGTTGTTCTGCATCGAGGTCGCGACCTCGTCGACGATGCCGGCGCGCTTGGCGGCGAGGAAGCATTCCAGCGTCAGCGCCTCCAGCCCCTTGATCATCACCGAGCGGACCATCTTGATCGCGGCCGCCTTGCCGGTGTCGCCGGGGACGACCTTGAGCGACATCTCCATCTCCCGGAGCAGCGGCGCGATGCCCTCGGCATAGGGCCCGGCGATCAGGAGCGGGGTCTTGTGGCGCTTGGGATGGATCGGCGCGATGATCGCGACGTCAACATAGCGGGCCTTGCCGTCGAGGAGCTTCTCGGTCGCCTGCTTGCGGCCGGGCGAGACCGAGTTGACGTCGAGATACCAGGGATTGCCCTTGAGGTGCGGTGCAACGGATTCCGCCGCCTGGAGGCTCGATGCCGCCGTCACCGCCGCGATCACCATGTCGGTCTCGGCGACCGCGTCGGCGGCCGATGAGGCCAGCCGCACGCCCATCGCTTCGCCCGCCGTCTTCAGCTTCGCGCCGGCGGCATCCGGAAACAGGATGTCCCAGGCGGCGATCTGCTCGATGCCTTCCTCGCGCAGGCCGGAGGCGATGGCCTGGCCGGCCTCGCCGAAGCCGATGAAGGAAATGCGCGGGGTATTGCGACGGGTCATAGGGGTTGGTGTCCTTGCGCTTTCGCGACTCTAGATCGATCTGACCGGCGCGTCCTGCCGCGTCGTCTGGAAACTGGCGGCCATCAGCCAGATGCCGTCGCGCTTGACGAACAGGCGGCTGACGAAGGCGGCCTTGCCGTGAAACGGCTGGTGTTCGCAGCGCATCAACATCGTGTCGCCGAAGCCGTCAAGCCGGGCCTCGACCAGCGGCGCGGGCGCTGACGGCGTGTTGTTTTGCCGCTGCCCGGCGATGACGGCGTAGCGGTCGGCCTTGCCGTGGCGGCGGGCGGCGCCGACCACCATGAACTCGTCGGCGACATGGCGCGCCCATTCATCCGGGTCGTGGCCCATCACCGCGGTCTCGAGCGCCTGCCAGGAGGCGAGGCAATCGCGCTCTTCGGCAGTCTTCGGCGTATAGGGCAAGGTGCGGCAGGGGTTGTCCCAGTCGGCGCGGCCCGGAGCGTGCGCCGCCGGCGGGTTCTGCTGCGAGACCTCATGCCAGACGATCAGCCGCCAGCCGGACGCGCGCCTCACCCAGATGCGCAAGACGAACATCCTGTCGCGGTCGACCGTCACCGTGGCCGTTTCGGCATAGCGCTGCACGCGCGGGGCGATGCCATCCTCATGGCCGAGCGGCGAGGCGGGCAGGGCGTCGCGCCTGCCGAAGCGGGCGCCCTGCGCGTCGATCCAGGTGAGGTCGTCGTCGAGGAGGGCCATGGCGCCGCTGTCGCCAGGGGCGAGCGCGGCGACGAGACGGCGGTCGGCGGCGAAAAGGTCGTCCATCACAGCATGTCCAAGGGCTGCGGTGCGGTCGGCGCCGGGAAGGCGCGGTCGAGCGTGGCGAGATCGTCGGCGGTGAGCGTCAGATCGAGGGCGCGGAGATTCTCGTCGACATGGGAGAGCACGGTCGCCTTCGGGATGACGATGACGCCCTGCCGCAGCAGCCAGGCGAGCGCCACCTGCGCCGGTGTCGCATCGTGACGCCCGGCGACGTCTGCCAAAGCTTTGTGGCCGAGCATGCGGCCCTGCTCGATCGGCGAATAGGCCATCACCGGCATCTTCCGCTGGCGGCACCAGGGCAGCAGGTCGAATTCGATGCCGCGCCGGGTGAGATTATAGAGCACCTGGTCCGTCTGGCAGCCGCTGCCGTGCGGCGCGCGCCACAGCTCCTGCATGTCGTCGTGGTCGAGATTGCTGACGCCCCAGCCGCGGATCTTGCCGGCGGTTCGCAGCTCCTCGAAGGCGGCGACCGTGTCGGCGAGCGGATGCGAGCCGCGCCAGTGCAGGAGATAGAGATCGATGCGGTCGGTCTTCAGCCGCTTGAGGCTGCGCTCGCAGGCGGCGACGGTGCCGCGCCGCGAGGCATTCGACGGCAGCACCTTCGAGACGATGAATACGCCATCGCGCTGCGTTCCGACCGCCTCGGCGACGATGCTCTCGGCCTCGCCGTCGCCGTACATCTCGGCGGTGTCGATGAGCGTGACGCCGCGCGCGAGGCCGTGGCGCAGCGCCTTCACTTCATCGGCGCGGGCCCGCGCGCTCTCGCCCATGCGCCAGGTGCCGAGGCCGTACACCGGCATGGCGATGCCGGCGGGCAGGCGGACGGTGGGGATGCTGGTCATGGCGCTGGCCTATTCCGTTCTTGTCATCACCGGGCCGGCGCGGCACGCGCCGTGTCCCGGTGATCCCGCTCAGGTTGGCATTGTGCCCGCCTTATCGAGATGGCCGGGACAAGCCCGGCCATGACAGTCTTCGCAAAGGCGATAACTACTTGTGCGGCACCTCCGGCGTGCCGTGCGTGTGGAACGACTCGATGGTCTTGAGGCCCCAGGCCTGACCCTTCTTGCGTTCCTCTTCGGTCCAGGTGATCGGCTTCCAGTCGGGCGCCAGGATCAGCCGCGCGCCGGCGTTCGCCACCTCGACGCGGTTGCCGCCCGGTTCGTAGACGTAGAGGAAGAACGTCTGCTGCACCGCGTGCTTGTGCGGGCCCGTCTCGATGAAGACGCCGTTCTCCAGGAACACGTCGGCGGCGAGCAGCACCTCCTCACGCGAATTGAGCGCGTAGGTGACGTGGTGGAAGCGGCCCTTCGTGCCGGTGTGGTCGCGCGTATAGGCGAAGTCGTAGGACTTGTTCGTGGCGGTGAACCAGATGCCGGCCTCGGTGCCGTCGTTGAGCACGATGCGTTCGGTCAGGCGGAAGCCGAGATAGTCCTCGAAGAACCTGCGGCAGGCGGAGATGTCGGCGGCGAGCCCGTTCCAGTGGTCGAGCCGGCGCACGTTGCAGCCGCGCGCGGGGAAGCGCTGCGCCTGGTTCTTCAGCGACGGCTTGAGTTCGGCCGGCGCCTCGTACCATTCGGTGTCGAAATAAAGCTCGATGACGTGCCCGTCCGGGTCCTTGCAGACGAAGGTCTTGCCGTGGCCGAGATCGCCGTCGGTCCAGCCGACGTCGAAGCCCGAGCCCTTCAGCGCGGCGGCGCGCCGCTCCAGCGCCTGCGGCGAGCGGCAGCGATAGGCGACGTGCGCCATGCCGTTGCCCTTCGCCGCGGTGAGCTTGAGCGAATAGCGCTCGTAGTCGTCGTAGGCGCGCAGGTAGACGCTGTCGCCCTTCTCGCCGGAGATGGTCATGCCCATGACGTCGACGAAGAAGCGCACGCTCTTGTCGAAGGCCGGCGTCAGCAATTCGAGATGGCCGAGATGGGCGATGTCGAAAATCGGTTCAGGCTGCATTGGGATCCTTCGTCAGTTCACGTCTTCGGCGTCCCGGGTTCGCGCGCGAACACCAGGACGAAATTGTTGGCCGGCATCGGCATGACGTCGGCGAGCACGAGGCCGTTGGCCGCCGCGAGCGCGGCGAGATCGCGCGTGTCGCGCACGCCCCAGTCGGGGTTGCGCGCGCGCAGCGAAGCGTCGAACTCCGCGTTGCTCCCGGCCGTGTGCGCGCCGTCGCGCAGGAACGGCCCGTAGACGAACAGCCGTCCGTCGCGGTCGAGCAGGCGGCCGGCGCCGGCGATCAGGTTCTGCGACACGCGCCACGGCGAGATGTGCAGCACGTTGATGCACAGCATCGCCGTGAGCGCGCCGCCCGGAGTCCAGGTCCAGCCGGCGTCGGTCAGGTCGATCCGCTGCGGCGGTGCAACATTCGCAAGACCGCTGTAGGACCGCCAGGCGTCGATGCTGGCGAGGTGGCTCTCCTGCAGGTCGCTCGGATACCAGGTCAGCGCCGGCGTCCTGGCCGCATAGGTGACCGTGTGCTGACCGGTGCCGCTGCCGAGCTCGAGCAGCGCGCCGCGGGCCGCCGCGAGATGCGGCGCGAGCGCCTGCCAGATCGGTTCGTGATTGCGGTGGAAGGCGGGCGCGTCCAGCCGTCCCGCTTCGGCGGGCGGGGTTCCGTCCTTGCCGAACTCGACGACAAAGCGGGGTTGCGGACGATCGGCGGGCGCGCTCATGGCGCCATGAACCATGGCCGGGCGGCTCCGGTCAAACCGCGAACGGCGCGCCATGACGCACCCGCGTTTCGTTGTCTTTCCCGGATCGTTGCGGCAAGATTGCCGGAGGGGAAATGCTCGGCCGCAAGGCCGCAACCACAACGCCGGCATAAAAAAACCATCGCCGGCATACCATGGAGGACACACATGCGCATGGCCTATCGGCTGGCTGCGATGGCAGCCGCTTTCACTCTCGCGACCGGCGCCGCCCAGGCGCAGCAGAAGCTCGTCATCGGCATGCCGACGTCACCGCCGAACGTCGTGCACATGCCGGTGCTCGTGGCCAAGGATCTCGGCCTCTACAAGAAATGCGGCGTCGACGCCGAGACGGTGGCGCTCGACGGCGGCGTCAAGGTCTACCGGGCCATGCTGTCCGGCAATGTCGACGTGGCGATGGCGCCGGCAGCCCTGACGGCGGTCGGTGTCGCCAAGGGCGCGGCGGTCAAGGGCGTCCTCGGCACGCTCGACAAGTTCGAGGCCTCGATGGTGGTCCGCGGCGACATCAAGACGATGGCCGACCTCAAGGGCAAGCGCATCGGCATCCAGCAGCCGGGCGGTTTCGCCGACATCCTCAGCCGCAACGTGCTGCG
>Ga0187809_10001114_pt1 | contig 13053 bp, 15 predicted proteins | sample NC_wetland_sal_i_8_FD_132415 | JGI IMG/M metagenome (GOLD analysis project Ga0187809, IMG submission 132415) | Wetland sediment microbial communities from Neuse River Estuary, North Carolina, USA - ASW_4 | ecosystem: Environmental > Aquatic > Freshwater > Wetlands > Sediment | place: USA: North... | reverse complement strand
GGTGGCGCGTCCACCGCAGACGCTCTCGACATAGACGCCGAGCGATCGCGCGGCGTCGAGCACGGGTGTGCCGATGGGGAAACGGCCGCGCTTGCCGGACGGCATGAAGAGGACGAGGGGATGGGGGGATTCGCTGTTCATTTTCGCCAGATCACCGAGAAATTTAATCCTCTCCTTTACCTATCCTTCGAGGGTTAGGGCCATGGTCGGATTGATTGTGAGGACAGTTATGGCCGAACTTCTCTTTTCCGCCGTTACCACAGCCTTCCTAATGGTGCGTCTGTTCCGCGGCCCGTGGCGGCGCAACCCGCAATATCTCGCCGCGGCGATCTGCGGCGCCATCGTGGCGGCACTCGTTCTGCATGCCGTCTGGCCGGCCATGGACGGCAGCTTTATCGTCGGCGGCCTGATGGGTCTCGCCGGCTCGTGGGGCGCCATGGCGCTGTTCGACAGGGCGCTTGGGGCGGTGTGAAAGGGCACGACGATCTCCGGATCGTTACCCCGCCGCCCGGCGCGCCTCGCGGCCACCGCGGCGGCGACCGCCTGCGGCCGCGCCTTCGCCCGGAACGGTGATCGCGACCGGGGCAGGGGCCGCTGTCTCGCCCGGCTTGTAATCCTTGTAGGTCTTGATCCAGTTCATGCAGTCCTTGTCGGTGCCGGCGAGCACGTTCGCGCCGCGAACCGCCTCCATTTCCTGCGGCCGGCAGGGATTCATGATCGCCGAGGTCATGCCGGCGCCGATCACCATCGGAATGAAGGCGGCGTTGATGCCATGCCGGTGCGGCAGGCCGAAGGAGATGTTGGAGAGGCCGCAGGTCGTGTTGACCTTGAGTTCCTCGCGCAGGCGCCTGAGAAGAGCGAAGACCTGGCGGCCGGCGTCGCCTAGCGCGCCGATCGGCATGACCAGCGGATCGACGACAACGTCATGCGGCTTGATGCCATGGTCGGCGCAGCGCTCGACGATCTTTTTCGCCACCGCGAAGCGCACGTCCGGGTCCATCGAGATGCCCGTCTCGTCATTCGAGATCGCCACCACCGGCACGTCGTATTTCTTCACCAGCGGCAGGATGGCTTCGAGCTTTTCCTCTTCGCCGGTGACGGAATTGACGAGCGGCCGTCCCTTCGCGACCTTCAGCGCCGCCTCGATGGCGCGCGTCACGGAACTGTCGATCGAGAGCGGCAGGTCGACCAGGCCCTGAACGATTTCAAGCGTTTTGACAAGAAGGTCTGGCTCGGTCGCATTCGGATCGACGGCCGTCACGCCGGCATTGACGTCGAGCATGGTGGCGCCGGCGGCGGCCTGCTCCAGCGCGTCCTTCTTCACCGTCTCGAAATTGCCTTCCACCATCTCCGCGGCAAGCTTCTTCCGGCCCGTCGGGTTGATGCGCTCCCCGATCACGCAGAAGGGCTGGTCGAAACCAATGATGATTTCCCTGGTTGCCGAGGCAACGATCGTCCGTGTCATGCAACTCTCCGTATGATATAAAGACTTCTTTATATCGTTATCTCTTTTGGTTCAAGGTTCAGAAAATGGGTGCTTCCTCAATGTGCGGATTTCACCATTTCCGACTGCTCCTGCGTAATGTCCTCGCTCAGTATGTGCCCGAGCCGTTCGGCGACCATCTGCTCGTCGCGGCCGATTTCGCGCTTCCATGGCTGGCGGCCCTTCAGCACGCCCGATTCATCGACGATCTCCGCGACAAACTCCTCCTGCCGGTAGGCCATGACGTGGACGCCGGAAACGCCTGGAATTTCCTTCACCTCGTTGATGATGTCGATGCAAAGGCGCTTGCCTTCCAGCTTCTGTTTCTCCGCGCCTTCGAGACGTTTGATAATTGCGTCGGGAATGTGAACGCCCGGCACGTTGGAGCGCATCCAGCGCGCCGTTTTCGCCGAGGCCAAGGGCCCGACGCCGCAGAGGATGAAACACTTTTCGACAAGACCGAGATCGGTGACGCGCTTCATATATTCGCGGAACATCGGCACGTCGTAGCAATACTGGCTCTGCACGAACTGCGCGCCTGCGGCGATCTTCTTGGCGAGCCGGTGCGGGCGGAAGTCGAAGGGCGGCGCGAAAGGATTGATCGCGGCGCCGAGGAACACCTCCGGCGGCGTCGTCAGCTTGCGGCCGGACAGGAACTTGCCGTTGTCGCGCATGACGCGGATCGTTTCCAGCAAGGACATGCAGTCAAGATCGAAGACCGGCTTTGCGCCCGGCTGGTCGCCCGCCTGTACGCCATCGCCGGTCAGGCAGAGGATGTTGGCGACGCCCATCGCCGCCGCGCCGAGCACGTCGCCCTGGATGGCGATGCGGTTCTTGTCGCGGCAGGAAATCTGCATGATCGGCGCATAGCCCATGCGTGTAAGCAGCGCGCAGATCCCGACCGACGACATATGGCAATTGGCGCCCGAGGCATCGACCGCGTTGATCCCATCGACCCAGCCGTCGAAAATCCGGGCGCGCTCGTAGACATCTTCCGGATCGGCGCTGTCGGGCGGGTTGAGTTCGGCCGTGACGGCGAATTCGCCGCGGCGAAGCACGCGCTCCAGCCGGCCGCGCGAGGAATGGCCGGGCAGCGGCTCGAGCGGCAGGTGGACGCCGGCGGGGTTTTCGTCGCGCTGATGGGGGCGGGCAGGGGTCATGACGCTTCCTTCGCCTTCTCCCGCTCGACAGCGGCGAGCGCGGTGACGCGCAGCCAGGCCGAGGTCTCGCGCAAGGATTGATCGACCGGCTTCTGCACGTTCAGGATCGCATCGCCTTTCTTCATATTGCGCGAACCTTCCCAAGCCTTGACCCAGACGCAGGGCATGTCCGGCTCGACCTCGCAGCGGCCATTGGCGCGCACGCCCCCGCAGGGGCCGTTCCTGAGTTGCTTGGGACAGTTCATCGGACAGGACATGCCCGTGGAGGAAAGCACGCATTGGCCGCACATGCGGCAGTCGAACATGAAACCCTTGACCCGCTTCTCGACGAATTTGACCGGTCCTTCGACGCGGCCATAGCCGATCGACTTCCAGAGCGGATGAAGCGCCAGGAACATGTCTGCGAAGCGGGCGTAAAACCATTCCAGGAAACGCGAATGGCGCACCGACCAGAGCCTGACGGCATAGCGGCGCTGGACACGCCGCTGCGGCGACACGTCGGCAGGCTTGTAATCGCTTTTCGGCGCGGTTTTCTTGACGATCGTCGCCTGGGTGACGCCTGTGGCAGCGGCCGGCGGGAGTTTTTCCGGCTGACTGCCGCCCGGACCGGCAGCCGTGGTCGAGGGGAGAGCCTGTTCAGACATTTTCCCTGCCGCCTGCCTTGACGAGCGCGACGAGGCGCTCCCGATCGTAATCGGTGTCTATTTTCCGGAGCATCTTGTCCGCTTCGGCTTCGAGATCGTCGCCGACGGGCACGGGATCGGCCCGACGCCATTCGGCGAGATAGTCGTCGGTCTCTGCTGCGCCGGTCCGCATGGCGCACATGTCGATCGCCTCGGTGAAGCGCAGCGGCAATTCGCGCTTGGCGCTCTGCCGCCCTTTCTTTACGATCACCTGCGCGGGAATGTCGCGCCAGTAGACAATGACCAGATCAGCCATAGGAAATCCTGCTCATACGGGGAATTTTCGCGCTCTGTCTAAAGACGATCGCCTCGTTCCGCGTGTGACAATGGCGGCAAGGATGGGCGTTCGCTAGTTGCCAGACGACGCGCGCGCTTTCAAAAGCGACGCGCAATCGCGACATGGTTCCTCAGTGAAAGAGGAAGCCGAAAGCGGCGTGCGCGGTCCCGAAAATGAGGACGATAATGGCAAAGGCCACGGCCGCCGCGGCAAGGCCTGCGATCAGGAGAACGCCGTCCCGCTCGGAGATGCCGAGCGATATGAGGAAGATCGCAAAGGCCGGCATCCAGTTGCCGAAAGGAATGGGAAGCGTCACCACCGTTCCGAGCACGAAGGCTATCACTCCGAGGATGCGGTCGGCCGCCTTGTTTGAGGAGAATGGCCACAGCCGTGGCTTGACGAGCTTTTCCAGCCAGAGGAGGCGCGGCATCAATCTGCCGGTCATGCTCCTGAATTGCGAAGCGCCAATGGACCGGTCCAATATCCTGCGTGGGAGCCACACTTTTCCCTGGCCGAGGACCATCTGCGCGGAGATGATCATCAGCGGCGGCCCGAGGAAAAGCGTCGTTCCGGGCGGCAGCGGCAGGAGATTGATGGCGGCGAAAAAGGCGAGAAGCGCCGCAAGGCTGCGGTCGCCAAGCGCCACGCGCACCTCGTCCATTGACACAGAAGTGGTGGCGACGGCGGCCAGTTCCTTTAGAACAGTCGAGAGGCGGCGGGGACGGCTCGTCGAAATGTCCTCCGCGCCGGACGAAGGGTCGATCAGTTCATGTTTCAATCGGCTGTCTCGATCCGTCACCCGGCTTTGGCGCAGCGTCCGCCTGAAGCAAGCTGTTATAGGGGGCAGCCTTCGCTTGCAATGATCGCGGCGTTTTCATGCCCGTTCGGCTGCCTTTGCGAGAGCGGGCTCAAGGTCGCCATAGCCGGTCCGCCGACGCTCATAGGCAAGGCCGAGCATATCCGCCGCGTCCCGCGCCACCTTTTCCAACGCCGGATCGTCGGTCTGGGCGAGGTATATCAGTTTCTCGTAATTGCCGAAAAAGTCCTTGGCCAGTTCCGGGTGTCGGTCGAGACCGAGCGGCTTGATGAAAAACGCCTCGAACTGCCGGCAGAGGAAATCCGTCATATAGAAGGAGGTCATATCGTCTTCGCCGATCTTCTCGAAGGCGCCGAGTCCCTGGTAGAGCGCGAAACAGTGCGGCCCGCCTAGCCGCTCGACGCCATGCTTCTCGCAAATCCTGTCGAGATGGCCGCCGGTACCGCAATCGGCATAGCCAACGAAGATATGGCGATAGCCTTCCGCCTTCGCCTTCTCGATCGCGGCGTCCATGGCGGGTGCGATACGCTCGGGATAGTAGTGGAATTCGGCTGGCAGGCAGGTTAGTTCGATGTGGTCAAGGCCGAGCTTCTGCGTCACGGCCAGAACCTCGCGGGCGATCATTCCGCAGCCGATCACCAGAACCTTTTCGTTCTTTGCGCGTTCCATCGACATCAATATAGCATCTCGCCGCCCCTGATGCGGTTCACGAGGAGGGACTGATGAAGAAATCGATAACGACGCGTCTTGTTATCATTGTGGCGCTGACCAGCCTCGCAGCCGGCTGCGCCAACACGATCCGGGGCATCGGCAAAGACACCGCCAATACGGTGAACGCCACCCGGTCGGCCGGCAGGCACATCGACCGCGCCGCCAAATATTGATCGAAGCCTTATGGCAGCAATGCGCGTCGTCAGCTGGCGGCGCGCATATTATGTTTGCGCTTCATGAAATCCTTCGCGGTTTCCACCGCCACAGCGGCGTCGCGACAATAGGCGTCGGCGCCGACAGCTTTGCCGAATTCCTCGTTGAGCGGCGCGCCGCCGACGAGGACGACATAATCGTCGCGAATGCCTTTTTCCTTCAGCGTGTCTATAACGACCTTCATATAAGGCATGGTCGTCGTCAGGAGCGCCGACATACCGAGAATGTCCGGCTGATGCTCCTCGATCGCGGCGAGATATTTCTCGACCGAATTGTTGATGCCGAGGTCGACGACATCGAAACCGGCGCCCTCCATCATCATGCCGACGAGGTTCTTGCCGATGTCGTGGATGTCGCCCTTGACCGTGCCAATGACCAGTTTGCCCTGTTTCGGCGCGCCGGTTTCAGCCAGTAACGGCCGAAGGATGAACATGCCCGCCTTCATGGCGTTGGCGGAGAGAAGCACTTCGGGAACGAAAAGGATGCCGTCGCGGAAATCCTCGCCGACGATGCGCATCCCTTCCACCAGCGCCTCGGTAAGGACGTTGTAGGGAGCCCAGCCGCGATCGAGCAGGATATGGGTGCCTTCCTCGATCTCCTCTTTCAGCCCGTCATAGAGATCGTCATGCATCTGCTGCACGAGTTCGTCATCGGAAAGTTCGGACAGGATGATCTCGTCGTCAGCCATTTGTCGCTCCTCGCTACGGGGTGCTCCGCAAAATCACGCCATACATATTCTGCAAGCACAGGCGCTCTATAGCTGATTTGCGACGCTGCGCAAAAATAAAGCGACTGCGATCAAGGCGTCGATGTGGCAGAGGGGGCCTTGCTGGAGCCTATTGCATTGCTGGCGTTTTTGCGACACGCGCTGGCGCTGGGGGACCCGTTCGGTCGCCATCCATCGCTACGATTTCCGGCACGTATGGCGGCAAGCCTGTGCATTATAATTCAGTCCGAAGGAGTGGTTTCATGAGTGAAACCGTGACAGCTCACAGTGAAACAGCAGGACGGCGCGGGCGAGGCGATCGCGGCGGCGCCGCAGCGAGGCGCGCCGCGCGCACCGGAGGCGGAGCGGGCATGGCGCTGCCCTATATCCATCGCAAGATCAAGGTTTACGAGGTCCTGGACGAAGAGGGCCTTGCCCTCATAGAGAAAAACGCCGACACGGTGCTCGAGGAAGTGGGCATCATCTTCCGCGATGACGCCGAGGCGCTCGATCTCTGGAAGAAGGCCGGCGCCGACGTGAAGGGCGAGCGCGTGCATTTCCCGAAAGGACTGTGCCGCTCGCTTCTGACGACCGCGCCGCAGATGTTCACCCAGCACGCGCGCAACCCGGAGCGCTCCGTCCAGATCGGCGGCGATGCGACCGTTTTTGCGCCCGTCTACGGTCCGCCCTTCGTGCGCGACCTCGACGGCAATCGCCGCTATGCCACGATCGAGGATTTCCGGAATTTCGTGAAGCTCTCCTATCTGGCCCCGTCCATGCACCATTCGGGCGGCACGGTGTGCGAGCCGGTCGACGTGCCCGTCAACAAGCGCCACCTCGATATGATCTATTCCCATCTCCGCTATTCGGATAAGCCGTTCATGGGATCCGTGACCGCGCCGGAGCGGGCGGAAGACACGGTGGCGATGGCGAAGATCGTGTTCGGCGACGACTTCGTCGGCAAGAACACGGTGCTGACCTCGCTCATCAACGCCAATTCGCCGATGGTGTTTGACGAAACGATGCTGGGCGCGCTGAAGGTTTATTCACGCCACAACCAGGCCTGCATCGTCACGCCGTTCATCCTCGCTGGCGCCATGAGCCCGGTGACGGTGGCGGGCACGCTGACCCAGATCCTGGCCGAGGTGCTGGCCGGAGCCTCCTTTACTCAGCTTATCCGCCCCGGCGCGCCGGTCTTGTTCGGCACCTTCGCCTCGTCGATCTCGATGCAGTCGGGCGCGCCGACCTTCGGCACGCCGGAACCGTCGCTCGTCTCCTATGGCGCGGCGCAGCTTGCACGCCGGCTCGGTCTCCCTTTCCGTACCGGCGGGTCCCTCTGCGCTTCCAAGGTTGCCGACGCGCAGGCGGCCTATGAAAGCGCCAACACGCTGAACTCGACAATCCTGGCCGGCACGAACTTCGTGCTGCATGCGGCGGGCTGGCTGGAAGGCGGACTGGTCTCCGGCTACGAGAAGTTCGTCATGGACGCCGACCAACTCGGCATGCAGCAACGTTTCTGCGAAGGCGTCGATCTGTCGGAGAACGGACAGGCGATGGACGCCATCCGGGAGGTCGGGCCGGGCAGCCACTATCTCGGTTGCGCCCACACCCAGGCCAATTTCCAGACGGCGTTTTACCGCTCGACCATCGCTGACAACAATTCCTACGAACAATGGCTGGCCGAAGGCGAAAAGGACGCAAGGCAGCGCGCCAACGCGCTTTGCCGCCGCTGGCTGGAAAGCTATGAGGCGCCCGCGATCGATCCGGGCATTGACGACGGGCTTAAGGATTTCATCGCCAAGAAAAAGGAATCGGTGCCTGACGCCTTTACTTGAAGGGAGCCCGATTCAGGCCGGGCTAAAGTGGCCGATATCATCCACAAGGAAGTCTGGCGCAGCGCGTTTCGCGAGCCGGAATAAGCCTCGCGTCCGGAAGCGAGGATGGATCATGATGTGAACCCGAGCGCATCATGATCCGGATGCTTTGGCGAACGCGGCGCTTCGTTGTGCGCGGACCACATCGAGGAAGGCGCGCAGTTTGCTCGCATCCGACGCGCGGCGCGGGAAATAGAGGAAGAGGCCGGATTCGACGATGGAAGCCTCCGGCAGGATTTCCATCAGGCGGCCAGAGGCGAGCTCGGCGCTCACCAGCGGTTCGAAAATATAGGCGATGCCGATGTCGGCGAGCGCCAACTGTCGCGCATGGCCCGGTTCCGAAACGCGGGTGGTCCCTTTGACGGGAATCCGGACATCGCGGCCGCCGTCCCGCAAATCCCACTCATAAACCGCTCCCGAACCCATCAGGCGGAAGCCGATGCAATTGTGCCCGGCAAGTTCGGCCACGGTCCGGGGGCGTCCATGCGCCTCGACATAGCGGGGCGAGGCGACCATGATTGCGCGAAGAGGCGCGGTCATCCGGACAGCCACCATGTCCTGGGCGACCATTTCCCCAAGCCGAACTCCCACGTCGAAGCCCTCCGCCACGACATCGGAGAGCGCGTTTTCTGAGACCACCTCCACGGTGACGCCGGGATGGCGCCGCGTCATCTCCGCCAGGATCGATGTCAGCCCCAGATCCAGCGCGATATGTGAAGCGTTGATGCGGAGCAACCCGGTGACGTTGCCTTGCTGAACCCGGACTCGATCGATCGCGGCGTCGAGTTCATCGAAAACCCGCCGCGCCGTACCGACGAACGCTTCGCCTGCCTCGGTCAACGCGACGCTGCGGGTCGTGCGGGTAAAAAGGGGCGAGCCGAGGCGCAATTCCGCCGCTCGTACGGCATGGCTTATGGCCGATGCGCCGACGCCGAGTTCCGCGGCGGCCTTTGCGAAACTCCGCGTGCGGGCGACGGCCAATACGGCCGGGAGATGGGGAAGCAAGTCGCGGTCCATTGCTGAATCTTATAGAATAGATCATTCAGTTTCACCATGATTGTCTCAGCAATCAGAACGATCCATGTTCCCGCCAGACATTCCTGCAAGGAGATTTGCAATGAGCAAGAAGGATCGGGTTTGGTTTATCACGGGTGCGTCATCAGGATTCGGGCGCGCTCTCGCGCAAGCCGTTTTGGCGCGGGGCGAACAAGCGGTTTTGGCCGCGCGCCGGCTTGAGCGCCTGCGGGGTATCGCATCGGCCTATCCGGAGCGGGCTCTGGCCGTGGCATTGGACGTCACCAATGCCGATGAGCGCATGAAAGCGGTGAACACAGCCGTCGAAAGATTCGGCCGCATCGACGTTCTCGCCAATATTGCCGGGCGCGGCTCGCTTGGCGCGGTGGAGGAATTCGGCCTTCAGCAGCTTCGCCAGCAGATGGAGTTGAACTTCTTCTCCGCCGTGGAACTCACGCGCGCCGTCCTGCCGCATATGCGTAAGCAAGGGAGCGGCCATATCCTCAACCTGACCAGCATTGGCGGGCTGATCTCGATCGGCGGCTTCGGCGCCTATTGCGCGGGTAAATTCGCGCTCGAAGCCTGGGCCGACGCGCTTCGGGATGAGGTGCAGCCGCTCGGCATTCGTGTGACGACGGCGGAGCCCGGCAATTTCCGCACGGAATTCGCCGGCGACGTCAATCTGCGGCCAAACGAGCAAATCGACGCCTATCGGCCGATCATTGCTCCCATCGAGGACTTTCTTTATGGCCAGGCCGGCAAACAGGCCGGAGATCCCGAGAAGGCCGCGGCGCTTATGATCGAGGCGGTGGACAGCGACGCGCCGCCGGCGCATTTGATCATGGGTACGGACGCTTATGAGGTTTTCGACCGCATGATGAAAAATCGTGACGCCGAACTGAAAGCCTGGCGCAGTCTGGGTGAAGCGACTTCATTCGAAGACGCCGCCATGATCAAGATCGGAGCGGAGACGCCTTGAAGGACGATCCGCTTTTCGACAGCGTTTCCGCCGCGCTGGCCAGGAATGGCCTCATCCTGCGCGGCGGGTTCAATTTCGACGTGAGCGGCGGTTCGCCGGCCGGTCCTTCCGGCGCTCCGGCCAAAGCGGTTGTGTTGATAGGACAGGCGGGAAGCGTGACTTGGCCGTATTTCGAGGCATGGCGGGAGAAGCAACCGCAGGATATGGAAAACCCGCTCGACACATGGTCGCGGGGAATCATCGGCGCGACAGCGGAGGAATTCGGGGCGAGGGCGGTTTCGCCCTCCGACCGGCCCTATCTGCCGTTCCAGCAATGGGCGATGCGTGCCGAAGGGCTGAAGCCATCGCCGCTCGGCATTCTCATGCACCCGCAATACGGGTTATGGCACGCCTATCGCGGTGCGCTGCTCTTCGATCGCGAACTCGCCTTCCCGGAATTGGAACAGGCCGTCCACCTTTGCGATTCCTGCATCGAAAAACCCTGCCTGAGTGCCTGCCCGGTGAACGCTTTCCCAAACGAGGGATTCGCCTATACCGCCTGCCTCGCCCATGTGCGCGGCCCCGCCGGCGGAGCCTGCCGCGACGGCGGTTGCCTTGCGCGAAACGCCTGCCCGTATGGCGCCGCCTATCGCTATTCGTCCAGGGAGCAGGCGTTCCACATGAAAGCTTTTATGCGTTGACGGCGGGCTGGAAAGTATCGCCGCCACGTTGCTGCGGTCCTACTCGGCCTTCGCAACGTGCCAGACGCCGGCCTTGCCATCGCCGTTGACGTCGCCCGGCTTCTTGTCGCCGATGAACGTATAGAGCGGCTTGCCATCATAGGCCCACATCGCGCCGCCGCCCTTGCGCTTTACGACCGACCAGTTCCCGGAAGCCTTGGCGCTGGCCGAAGCTTTGAGGGGCGGCCAGTTCACGGCGCATTTGCCGTAGCAGTCCGACTTTCCCATGCTGTCCTTATCGTAGGTGTAGAGTGTCATGCCCTTGCTGTCGGTCCAGACCTTGCCCGCCGAGCTATTCATCATCATCGCCGGCTCCGCTGCCTGCGCCGCTCCGGCGCACAGCAACATGGCCGCCACCAATCCCAATCCCGTCCTTTTCATGTCCTGCCTCCTTTTGATCCGCCATTGCCGGCGGCTGCTAACGGAGGGTGAACGCATTTGGACGAAGTTCAATTCCCGCGGATGCTGAAAAACGGTCCCACACGCAAACTTGAACGGTCGGTTTATGTGATGCCTTGTCAGGAGGGAGGGAGCATGATGCGGTTCAATGCAATTGCATCATGATCTGACATGCAGACCAAGGCGGGAGTCGCGAAATGGCAAGACAGGTAATCGACATCAAGACCGAAGACGGCGTCGCGAAAGCGGTTCTGGCATGGCCTTCCTCGCCAACCGCATCGAAGGCGGGCGTCATTCTCTACATGGATGCTTTCGGCCCGCGCGAAGCCCTCTATCGTATGGCCGAGCGGCTTGCGGACCATGGCTATGCGGTGCTCGTCCCGGACCTCTTCTATCGGTTCGAAGAATATGAGCCGTTTGACGCCAAAACGGCCTTCGCCAATGAGGAGACGGGCAGTCGCCTGAGAAAAATGATCGCTGAGACGACGCAGGAGATGACCGCGCGCGACAGCGCCGCGTTCATCGAAACGCTTTCGGCAAACGGCGCCACGGGTCCTGTCGGGGTAGTGGGCTATTGCATGGGCGGGGCGCGCGCGCTCAATGCGGCCGCGGCTTATCCCGACCGAATCGTGGCGGCTGCAAGTTTTCACGGCGGCAATCTCGCCAGCGACGCGCCGGACAGTCCGCACCGCAAGGCGGCGTCGCTCAAGGCGCGGGTTTATGTTGGCAGCGCTGGCGTCGACCGCAGTTTCCCGCCCGAGCAATCATCGCGGCTCGACGAGGCGCTCCGCACCGCAGGCGTCGATTACATCATGGAGAACTATGTCGGCATGCAGCATGGCTGGTGCGTCTCCGACCACGGGGTCTATGACGAGCAAGGTGCGGAGCGACACTGGAAGCGGCTGAAGACCTTCTTCGCCGAAACTCTCGTCTGAGGGAGTCTTCCGCCCGGCAGGTGGCGGACGTTCTATGCGTGGCTCGGCTCTGCCGGAGGCTCATCCGCCGGCAGAGCGCCCCGATTCGGAACCTCTTTCTCGGCGATGAACGTATAGAACATCGGCACCACGAAAAGCGTGAAGCAGGTGCCGATCAATATGCCGGAGAAGATCACGAGGCCCATCGAATAGCGCGCAGCGGCGCCGGCGCCTTGCGCGATGATGAGCGGCACGACGCCGAGCGCCATGGCGGCGGTCGTCATCAGGATCGGCCTCAGCCGCACCTTGGCGGAGGCGACAATCGCATCGAATTTCGACATGCCGTGCTGCTCGCGCTGCTGGTTGGCGAATTCGACGAGCAGGATACCGTGTTTGGTTATCAGTCCGATCAGCGTGATCAATCCGACTTCCGTATAGATATTGAGTGTTCCCAGCCCGATATTGAGCGGCACGATGGCGCCAAAGATCGACAGCGGCACGGCCATCATGATGATGAACGGATCGCGGAAGCTCTCGAACTGCGCCGCGAGCACCAGATAAATCACGATGATGGCCATGATGAAGGCGATCAGGATTGTGTTGCCCTGTTCGCGCTCGAGTCGCGACTGGCCGGAATAATCGAGGAAGAAGCCTTCCGGCAGCTTCGGCTTGGCGATATCGATGATCGTCTGCAAGCCTTCGCCGGTCGTGACGCCGGGAAGCGGCAGTGCCGAAATGGTCGTCGAGTTCAACTGATTGAACTGCTCGATCGCCGCCGGCGAGGCGTTGGTCGAAATATGCACCACCGCCGACAGCGGCACCATCTGGCCGGTGGTGCTTCTGACATAATAGTGCCCGAGATCCGCCGGGTTGGCGCGGAACTGCTGCGGCACCTGTGGGACGATGTCGTAGCTGTTGGAATCACGGTCGAACTGCGCCACCTCGGCGCCGCCGACGAAGAGGCCGAGCGTGTTCGCTATGTCGCTGATTGGCAGGTTGAGCGCGGCGGCACGGTCGCGGTCTATCGTGACGCTGACCTGCGGCGCGTCGAAGGACAGCGAATTCTGGACGATGATGAATTTGCCCGAGGCCTGCGCGGCGTTC
>Ga0187809_10001113_pt1 | contig 13065 bp, 8 predicted proteins | sample NC_wetland_sal_i_8_FD_132415 | JGI IMG/M metagenome (GOLD analysis project Ga0187809, IMG submission 132415) | Wetland sediment microbial communities from Neuse River Estuary, North Carolina, USA - ASW_4 | ecosystem: Environmental > Aquatic > Freshwater > Wetlands > Sediment | place: USA: North... | reverse complement strand
GCCTGCTGCACCATCGGCAGCACGACGACGGCGGTGAGCACGATCATCGAGATGCCGTCGATCAGGCAGCCGAGGATGATGTACATGACGCTGAGATAGAGGGCGAGCATGCCGGGCGTCAGGTGCTGCCCTTTCACCCACACCGCGAGCGCCGCCGGGATGCCGGTATAGGCCATCGCCGCGGTCGTGTAGGCGGCGCCGGCCAGGATGATCATGATCATGCAGGTGAGCCGCGTCGCGCTCATCACGCTTTCGAAGAAGGTCTTGCGGCTGAGCGTGCCGCTCAACCAGGCGAGCAGCAGCGCGCCTGTGACACCCCACGCGGCGCATTCGGTCGCGGTGGCGATGCCGAACACCAGCGAGAAGAACACGGCCAGGATCAGCAGCAGGCAGGGAATGAGCTTGGTCGATTCCTTGAGCTTCGCCCGGAAGGACATCGGCGGGTCGCGCGGCGGAATCTTCGCCGGATTGAGCAGCGACCAGCCGACGATGTAGCCGGAATAGAGCAGCATCACCAGCAGGCCCGGCAGGAAGCCGCCGAGGAAAACCTGCAGCACCGAGACGTTGGCCGTCACCGCATAGACCACCATCGGGATCGACGGCGGGATGAGCAGGCCGAGCGTGCCGGAGCCGGCGAGCGATCCGAGCGAGATGCCGGGGTCGTAGCCGCGCTTCTCCAGCTCCGGCAGCGCGATCTTGCCGATGGTGGCGCAGGTCGCCGCCGACGAGCCGGACACGGCGGCGAAGATGCCGCAGCCGATGACGTTCACATGCACCAGCCGCCCCGGCAGCCATTGCAGCCACGGCGACAGGCCGCGAAACATCTCTTCCGACAGCCGCGTGCGAAACAGGATCTCGCCCATCCAGATGAACAGCGGTAGGGCGGCGAGCGTCCACGACGCGCTCGAACTCCACACCGTCGTCGCCAGCACGGAGCCGATCGGCACGGAGGTCGTCAGCGCCATGGCGATGAAGCCGAGCAGACCGAGCGAGACCGCGATCCAGATGCCGCTGCCGAGCAGCAGGATGAGCGCGCCGAGGAGGATGAACGAGAGTTCGAGGAGACTGTGCATCACGCGCCCCCGCCGGAGGCGATGCGCTCGACGAGTTCGTCGGGCGTGGCGGGCGGCTCCTTCTGATAGCTCGGCGCGTTGCCGCGCAGCACGTTGACCATCTCATCGACCAGCGCGACCGCGAGGATGACGAGCCCGCCGCAATAGCCGATCTGCGGGATCCACAGCGGAACGGCGAGCACGCCCTGCGCCATGTCGCCGAAGCGGTAGGAGTCGTAGGTCATCGCCACCGCGTACCAGGCGAAATACAGCGTGAAGGCGGTGGCGACGCCGAGCGCGAGCATCTCGAGCAGCCAGCGCGGCTTGCCGGTGAACTGCTCGATCACCAGGCCGACGCGGATGATCTCGCCTTTCCTGAACGTGTGCGCGAGGCCGAGGAACGACATCGCCGCCATGCACCACGAGCCGAAATCATCGCCCGCGGGCAGATTGAGGCCAACCTGCCGTCCAATCGACATGTACATCATGATGAGGAAGATGAGCACCATGAATCCGCCGGCGGCGTAACCGGCGAACAGATAGAGCCGATCGAGACAGACGCGTATCACTACCTGTTAGCCCCCGAACATCGCGCGGCCGCGCATCATGAATTGCGACGGCCTTGCACTTGCAAAAATCCAGCCAACCGGCCGCCGGCCGATCGAAACCCCGCGCCGAACCTATCAGCCGCTTCCGCAGCCACAAGAGCAAAACCGGCGGGCTCCGCGGAGCCCGCCGAAAGTCGCATTCAGCCGGCTTCCGCGGTCAGCACGCGGCCTTTCGTTTCCGGCAGCAGCAGCGCGGCAATGATCAGCAGGCCGTAGGCTATGAGCGCGAACACGCCGATCGACTGGCCGAGCGGCAACCTCGCGCTCAGCATGCCGACGAACATCGGATTGAGCGCGGCGATGCCGCGGCCGAAATTATAGGCAAAGCCCTGACCCGAACCGCGCATGCGCGTCGGGAACAGTTCGGTCAGGAACGGCCCCATGCCGGAGAAGATGCCCGACGCGAAGAAGCCGAGCGGGAAGCCGAGGAAGAGCATGACCTCGTCGTTCACCGGGAACTGCGTGTAGACGATGACCGTGGCGATCGAGCATGCCGCGAACAGGATGAAGTTGGCACGGCGGCCGATGCGGTCGTTGAGCCAGGCGCTCACGAGATAGCCGATGAACGAGCCGGCGATGATGACCGCCAGATAGCCGCCGGTGCCGAGCACGGTGAGCTTGCGCTCGGTGCGCAGGAAGGTCGGCAGCCAGGTGGTGATGGCGTAGTAGCCGCCCTGCGCGCCGATCGACAGCAGGCACGTCAGGATCGTGGTGCGGATCATCGACGGCGAGAAGATCTCGAGGAAGTTCGCGGCGCGGCCGGCGGCATCGAGCTTCTTCTGCGTCTCGTCGAACACTTTTGGCTCGTCGACCATGCGACGGATGAAGAAGACGAGGATTGCCGGCGCGATGCCGACCCAGAACAGCGCACGCCACGCCGTCTCCTGACCGAACATGACGAAGAACGCGGTGGCAAGCAGCGCCGCAATGCCCCAGCCGACCGCCCAGCCGCTCTGCATGGCACCGACCGCCTTGCCGCGGTGCTCGGGCCGGATGAACTCCCCGATCAGCACGGCCGCCGCCGCCCATTCGCCGCCGAAGCCGAAGCCCATTAGCGCGCGGCAAGCGAGAAGCTGCGTATAGTTCTGCGCGAAGCCTGTGAGAAAGGTGAAGATCGCGAACCAGGCGATGGTGATCTGCAAGGTGCGCACGCGACCGAAGCGATCGGAGATCGCGCCGGCGAACCAGCCGCCGAAGGCGGAGGCGAGCAAGGTCGAGGTGCCGATCAAACCGGCATCGGTGTTGCTGAGATGGAAGGCGGCGATGATGGCGGGAATCGCGAACGAGTAGATTTGCACGTCCATCGCGTCGAGGATCCAGCCGCCGGTGCAGGCCCAGAACGCGCTCTTCTCGCGCGGCGCCATCTCGCCGTACCAGTTGGTCGGATGATGGTCTTCGACGGTCGCTTGCATCGCCATTGTCTCTCTCCCTGGTCGGCGCTTTGATCCGCGCCTGTCTTCAGAATAACGACAGTTGATTGTTCTTGAGATCGGTCACCAGCATTGAACCTGGCGCATGGGTAATGGCGAACGGCGGCTTCGCCGTTGCGATCGCCGATTGCGGCGTGACGCCGCAGGCCCAGAACACCGGCAGCTCGCCGGCCTCGACCGGAACCGCGTCGCCGTAGTCGGGCTTTGCAGTGTCTTTGATGCCGATCTGCTCGGGAAAGCCGATATGCACTGGCGCGCCGTGCACCGCCGGCAAGCGCGTCGTGATCTGGATGGCGCGGATCGCGTCCGCCGGTTTCATCGGCCGCATCGACACAACCATCGGCCCATGGAACCGGCCGGCTGGCTGCGTCGCGATCGACGTGCGGTACATCGGTACGTTGCAGCCGAGCGCGATGTGGCGCACCGGGACGTCGTTCTGCAAAAGCGCCTCTTCGAACGAGAACGAGCAGCCGATGACGAAGGAGACCAGATCGTCGCGCCACACGGCCTTCAGATCGGTCGGCTCGTCGACAAGCTCGCCGTTCTTCCAAACCCGATAGCGCGGAATGTCGGTGCGGATATCGAGATCGGCGCCGAGCGCCGGCAAATGCGGGCTGCCGGCATCGGCCACGCCGAGCAGCGGGCAAGGCTTCGGGTTAGCCTGGCAAAAGCGCAGGAACTCCTCGGCCCAATCGCGCGGCAGGATCGCCAGGTTTCCCTGCACGTAGCCGTAGGCAAAGCCGGAGGTCGGGCCGTCGAAGCCGCCTGAGCGGCAGGCAAGCCGTACAGCGAGTCCGGTGTCGAGCGCATCGTGCGATTGCCGCGTATCGATGTGGAGCATCGCGTCCCCTCCTCGCGTTTGAGCATCCCCACGTTTAGCCGATCATCGCGGCCTCATCCCGTCCAATCGTGTTTTTGGATGGTCTCTGATAAGATGACCTTATCAGCAGGCTTGGGAGCCGCGCAGCATGATCGACTTCAAATCGCTCGAGACCTTCATGTGGGTCGCGACCCTGCGCTCGTTCCGCGGCGCGGCCGAGAAGCTCAACACGACGCAGCCCGCGGTATCGATGCGCATCGCCCAGCTCGAAGACTTCCTCGGCATCCGCCTGATCGAGCGTGACCGCCGCCGCGTCTCGCCGACGCAGAAGGGCCTCGAACTGCTCGGCTACGCCGAACGGCTGATGCGCCTGCGCGCCGAGATGATCGACGCTGTCGGCGACACCTCGACCATGCGCGGGCTCGTGCGGCTCGGCGTCTCCGAGTCGATCGTGCACACCTGGCTGCCGGCGCTGATCGAGCGGGTGAACGCCGCTTACCCCAACCTCGAGCTCGAGATCGAGGTCGACATCTCGCCGAACCTGCGCGACCGGCTCGTCGCCAAGGAGCTCAATCTCGGCTTCCTGATCGGCCCGATCAGCGACCCCGGCCTGCAGTCGCGGCCGCTGTGCTCGTTCCCGGTCGGCTTCGTCTGCTCGGACAAGATCAAGCTCGGCAAAGGCGCGATCGAGCTCGAGGACATCGTCAAGTGGCCGATCATCACCTTCTCGCGTAATACGCAGCCTTACGCCAATGTGCGCGAGCTGTTCGAGCGCAAGGGCCTGCGGCCGACCATCCACGCCTCGGCGTCTCTCGCCACCATCGTGCGCATGGCGCTCGACGGCATCGGGATCGCCGTCATACCTTCGTCGATCATCGACAACATGGCCTTCGCCGGGCGGCTGCGCGTCTTGAAAACGCGGCCCGAACTGCCGAAACTGAATTTCGTGGTGAGCTGGCCGGCGACGCCGGACAGTTTCGCCGCGCAGAAGGTGGCCGAGATCGCCGGCAAGGTCGCGCGCGAGAAATCCTGACCTCGCGTGTGATAAATCCGGCTTATCAAACTCCATCCGAAAACACGATTGGACGAGATCAGCGCGGCGCGGTTTGGTCGCGGAAGAGATTTTAAGGGGAGCGTTTCATGGCCAAGGCGGCAGCGGCGCGCTGGGATTTCTGGATCGATCGCGGCGGCACCTTCACCGACGTCGTCGCGCGCCGGCCCGACGGCACGTTGCAGGCGCACAAGCTGCTGTCCGAGAATCCGGAGGCCTATCCCGACGCCGCCGTGCAGGGCATCCGCGACCTGCTCGGCCTGAAGGCCGGCGATCCGATCCCCGCCGGCAAGGTCGGCGCGGTGAAGATGGGCACCACCGTCGCGACCAATGCGCTGCTCGAGCGCAAGGGCGACCGCACGCTCCTGCTCATAACCAAGGGTTTCCGCGACGCCTTGAAGATCGGCTATCAGGCGCGGCCGAAAATCTTCGCCCGGCACATCGTCAAGCCCGACATGCTCTACGAGAGCGTCGCCGAAGTCGATGAGCGCGTGCGCGCCGACGGCACCGTCGAGCAGGCGCCAGACCTTTCCGCCGTGCGACGCGATCTCGAGGCAGCGAAGGCGGACGGCATCGACGCTGTCGCCATCGTCTTCATGCATGCCTATCGCTATCCGGCGCACGAGAAGGCGGCCGCCACGCTCGCGCGCGAACTCGGTTTCTCGCAGGTCTCGGTCAGCCATGAGGTTTCGCCACTGATCAAGCTGGTCGGCCGCGGCGACACCACGGTGGTCGACGCTTATCTGTCGCCGATCCTGCGCCGCTACGTCGCGCAGGTGGACCGCCAGCTCGATGCGAAGACATCGAAGGCGCGCCTGATGTTCATGATGTCGTCCGGCGGCCTCACCGCCGCCGAGCTGTTTCAGGGCAAGGACGCGATCCTGTCCGGACCGGCCGGCGGCGTCGTCGGCATGGCCGAGACCGGCCGCGAGGCCGGCTTCGACCGCCTGATCGGCTTCGACATGGGCGGCACCTCAACCGACGTGTCGCATTTCGACGGCGAGTACGAACGCGCCTTCGAGACGGAGGTCGCCGGCGTCCGGATGCGCGCGCCGATGATGCTCATTCACACGGTGGCCGCGGGCGGCGGCTCGATCCTGCATTATGACGGCGCCCGCTTCCGCGTCGGCCCCGACTCGGCCGGCGCAAATCCGGGACCGAAGTGCTATCGCCGCGGCGGCCCGCTCGCCGTCACCGACGCCAATGTCATGCTCGGCAAGCTCATCCCCGACTTCTTCCCGAATATCTTCGGCCGCCAGCAGGACCAATCGCTCGACGACGCAGCGGTGAAAGCCGCCTTCGCCGACATGGCGAAGGACGTCGGCGACAAGACGCCGGAGGAAATCGCCGACGGTTTCGTCAAGATCGCCGTCGAGAACATGGCCAACGCCATCAAGAAGATCTCGGTGCAGCGCGGCTACGACGTGACGCGCTACGCCCTCAACTGCTTCGGCGGCGCCGGCGGCCAGCACGCCTGCCTCGTCGCCGACGCACTCGGCATGACGCGCGTGCTGATCCACCCGTTCTCGTCACTGCTGTCGGCCTACGGCATGGGGCTGGCCGACATCCGCGCCACCCGCGAGCAGGCGATCGAGCAGTCCTTCAGTGACAAGGCGCTGAAGGCGATCGAGCGCACCGGCGGCAGGCTCGGCAAGGACGCTGTCGCCGAGGTCGCCGGCCAGGGCGTGCCGAAGGCCAAGGTCAAGCTGATCGTACGCGCGCACATCCGCTATGCCGGCACCGATACCGCGCTCGTCGTCGACGCCGGCTCGCTCAAGGCGATGCAGGGCGCCTTCGAGAAGGCGCACAAGGCGCGCTTCGGCTTCATCGACCGCTCGAAGGAAATGGTGGTCGAAGCGGTGTCGGTCGAGGCGATCGGCGGCGGCGCCCGGTTCGCCGAAAAGAAGCTACGCAAGTCGGCCGCGAAGCTCCCTTCGCCGGCGCGCAAGACGCGCTTCTTTTCGCAGGGCGAATGGCACAAGGCCAATGTCTTTACGCGCGACCAGCTCAAGCCCGGCTCGCGCGTCAAAGGGGCGGCGATCATCATCGAGCCGCACCAGACCATCGTCGTCGAGCCCGGCTGGCAGGCGGAGCTGACGCCGAAGAACCATCTCGTGCTCACGCGCGCGAAGAAGCTCAAGCGCACCTTCGCCATCGGCACGCATGCCGACCCGGTGATGCTCGAAGTGTTCAACAATCTGTTCATGTCGATCGCAGAGCAGATGGGCGTGTCGCTCCAGAACACCGCCTACTCCGTCAACATCAAGGAGCGGCTCGACTTCTCCTGCGCCGTGTTCGCGCATGACGGCACGCTGGTCGCCAACGCGCCGCACATGCCGGTCCACCTCGGCTCGATGGACCGCTCGGTCGAGACCGTCATCCGCGACAACAAGGGGCGGATCAAGCCCGGCGACGTCTATGTCATCAACGCGCCGTACAATGGCGGCACCCACCTGCCCGACATCACCGTCTGCACGCCGGTGTTTGACGATAAAAAGAAGAACATCCTGTTCTGGGTCGCCTCGCGCGGCCACCATGCCGACGTCGGCGGCATCGCGCCCGGCTCGATGTCGCCGAACGCGACCAGCATCGAGCAGGAAGGCATCCTGTTCGACAACTTCAAGCTGGTCGATCGCGGCCGTTTCCGTGAGAAGGAGCTGATGGAGGCGCTGACCGGCGCGAAATATCCGGCGCGCAACCCGATCCAGAACGTCAACGACATCAAGGCGCAGATCGCGGCGAACGAGAAGGGCGTCGCCGAATTGCGCAAGATGGTGGCGCTGTTCACGCTGCCGGTCGTCAAGGCCTACATGAAGCACGTGCAGGACAACGCCGCCGAAAGCGTGCGCCGCGTCATCGACCGTCTGCACGACAGCGAATACGCCTACGAGATGGACCAGGGCAACGTCATCAAGGTGAAGATCACGGTCGACAAGAAGAAACGCGAGGCCACCGTCGACTTCACCGGCACATCGGACCAGCAGCCGACCAACTTCAACGCGCCGGAGCCGGTCACGCGCGCCGCCGTGCTCTACGTGTTCCGCGTCATGGTCGACGACGACATCCCGATGAACGCCGGCTGCCTGCGGCCGATCAACATCGTCATCCCCAAGCGCACGATGCTGACGCCGGAATATCCCGCCGCCGTCGTCGCCGGCAATGTCGAAGTGTCGCAGGCCGTGACCAACACCTTGTTCCTCGCGCTCCGTTCGCTCGCGGCGGCGCAAGGCACGATGAACAATCTCAATTTCGGCAACAAGAAATATCAATATTACGAGACGATCTGCTCAGGCTCGCCGGCCGGCCCCGGCTTCGACGGCACCGATGCCGTGCACACGCACATGACGAATACACGCCTCACGGATCCGGAGGTGCTGGAATTCCGCTATCCGGTCGTGCTCGAGGACTTCCACATCCGCGACGGCTCCGGTGGCAAGGGCAAATGGCACGCCGGCAGCGGCATCCGCCGCACCATCCGCTTCCTCGAGGAGATGGAATGCACGATCCTTTCCGGCCATCGCCGCGTGCCGCCGCCCGGCCTCGACGGCGGCAGCACCGGTCAGGTCGGCGAGAACTGGGTGCGCCGCAAGGACGGGCACATGGAGCGCCTCAAAGGCTGCGACGCGACAGTCATCGACGCCGGCGAGGCGGTGATCATCCAGACGCCGACGGCGGGAGGATACGGGAGAGCCTGAGCTCCCGCGGACCACCTTGACGGCCGGCCAGTTCGGGCCTGCCCGGACGGCCGTCGTATGAAAGCTTGGGTCCGCCTCGCGGGCAATTGGTCTCGTCGCCGGTCCGGACATATCTCGCGCGACACTGCGCGTAGAGAAGCCATTTCAATCGGACTTCGGAACCAGACAACAGGTCTCGCGCGGACAACTTGGAATTTGCAAGTTCGTTCGCGTATAAGATGTCGTTCGCGCAATAATCCCTCGTACCGGCAGGCGCTGCCGCCGTTCCGCGTGACATGAACACTTGATTGCAAGCTGCGAGTGCCAACTTCGATACTTCTTTGAAGTGCTCATCCGTGGGCGTCATGTAGGCGATGTAGTCGTCGTTCATCGCCCTCGTGAATTCACGCCACTGCTTTAGGTCACCGTTGCCGTCTTTGTAGAGGGCAAGCCCCTCTTCGAGCAATTTGCACTGTCGATCCGAGTACCTCTTCACCTTAACGCCATTCATCTCGTCGTCCAGATACTGCCTCAGCGGCACTTTCCCATCCAACCTTGCGGCCATCATTTTGGCATTCGGAGCACAGTGCCTCGCAAGCATGTCCAAGGCCACGACCATGTCGAGCTCCTGGGCATCCCGATAGAGCGGAAACAACGGGCCCAACGTGTCGGCCGCCTGGTAACCAAGGTCGATCAGCGTATCGACCACTTGCGATACGTCGAGGCCGGCATTCGTGATATTGATCGCCGCCTGTCCGGTTGACTCTGCCGCTTTCACGAGCGGCCCGACGACAGGAATTTTCGGCAGGATGTTGTCTTTGATCTTCGAAACGAGCTCGCGCGATTCGTTGGTGATGAGGACGAGAAGCGCCAATTTGTAGATGTTGTAATCGACCCTCGCCATCTTCTCGTCGAAAAACACGCAGCCGCTCCTCGACTCGTACGCGCAGATGAAGGCTTCCTGGATGACGTCGTAAGTCTGCCCGACACGCCCCTCGAACGACAGCTTGTCGCCGGATGGAATGCCCCGATTGCTTGCGATCGTCGTGAGCGATGCGGCGATCACATAGGCGCGCAGAACGCGATGGCCCTTACCCGTCGCGGGAAACAGGACCCTGTCCGCGACCTGGGCAACGACGCCACCACGCCGGTTCACTTCCGCGCAGCCCGCGATCAAGGTGGCCATACATGTCGCGATGACCATTCCAAAAGCAAATTTGCGAGCTCGGAAACGAAGAACTCGGCGTCGCAGGCTCGACGCCGACCGACCGACCATTCTCGTAAATACGCGACTGCACACCGGCAACGCGCCGCCACCCCACAACAAACGCATGAGTCCCCCCGATCTCACAACTGAGGCGACATGCAACCAATCGCAATTGATTTTGACAAACGGCGGTGCCGCGGTGCCGCGCAGCTCCAAGGCCCAGGTTGGTGGACAAGCCCTTCCGGCGCGGAAACCGGTCGCAACGATGTTCTTGGTCGGAAACGCAAATTTATTTAATTCACGCGGCTCATAACGGAGTTGTTAATTGTGGGGATAACGACTCACTTCGCGCATAGATCGTGGCGCCGGGGGTCATGGATCGCCGACGCGGTACCCGCGCCAGACCGGACAGCATCCGATTCAGCGCGGCCTAGGGCGTTGCGTAACGCTCGCCATGCCGGGTGGCCCGCCGCAGCAGCAAGCGGAACATCAGTCCGTGCACGATCAGCTCAAGCGGCGCGACCACGGTCGGAATGAAATAAGCCGCGCCGAGATGGCCGAACACGATGCCCCCTGCGTTCGCCTGGTAGAATGCGTTGATGAGATCGAGGCTGCCCCACACATTGAAGACCCACAGCAGCGGCACGGCCAGGCGGGTGCGCAGGGACGCGAGCGCGGCGAGCGCGAGCATCGTGGCGGTGGCATCGCCGTATGCGGCGGCGGCTGTGAAATTGGCGGGCAAGTCGCCGGACACGACACCCGGCATGAGGAACGACAGGCCGAGGAAGCGGAAGCAGTGCACGATCAGCAGCGGACGTACGGCGTCGACGAAACTTCGCTCACGCAAAGCCGGCCACACCAAGTAAGCGGCGACAACGCCGCAGGCGATGAAGCTGAAGCCGATGCTCAGTCCGAACACTGCAACAGGCGGCATCGCGTGCTCCTTCTCGCTTTGGCCTTCAATGCCCGCCCGCCCCCGCCGCGACCGGCGCAGGACGCTTCATCGTCACGCCGGCCACCGCGAGCGCGGCGAACAGTACGGTCAGGATCAGGAACACGTCGGCGAAGCTCATCACGCTCGCCTGCTGCCGGGCGAGGCCCATCATCTGCTTCAGCGCCCTCAATTGCGCATCCGAACCCTGGAATCGCTGGGTCAGATTGTTGAGCGTCTCGACCGCCGGCACGCGCGCCCAGTTCACCTGCTCGTGCAACCGCGCGAGATGCAGGTCCATGCGGTCGTTGAGCACGGTATTGATGACGGCAAGGCCGATGGCGCCGCCGAGATTGCGCGTCAGGTTGAACAGGCCGGAGGCGTTCTTGACGCGGTCGGGCGGCAGCGTGCCGAGCGCGGTGTTGGTCACCGGCACGATCGCGAACATCAGGCCGATGCCGCGGAAGATTTGCGGCCACAGCAGTTCCCAGAAATCCCAGTCCTTGGTGACGTAGGTCATCTGCCAGGTGCCGAGGGCGAACAGAACGAAGCCTCCGATCAGCACGTAGCGCGGATCGAAGCGCTGCGAGAGCTGCCCCGCCGCCGGCGCGGTCAGGAACATGGCGACGCCGGAGACGAACATCGTGTCGCCGATCATCAGCGCGTCGTAGCCGCGCACCTGCGCGAGGTAGACCGGATAGAGATAGGTCAGGCCGTAGAGGCCGATACCGAGCACGAAGGAGAACAGGCTGCCGAGCGCGAAATTGCGGTTGGTAAAGGCGCGCAGGTCGACGATGGGTGACTTCGCCGTCAGCACGCGGACGAAGAACACGATCGCCGACAGGGCCGAGATGACGGCGAACAGCGCGATGGTGCCGTCGTCGAGCCAGTCGTAGCGCGGCCCCTCCTCCAGCACATATTCGAGCGCGCCGAGGAAGCCGGCCATGCTGAGGAGGCCCCACCAGTCGAAGTTGTCGAGCAGCGAATAGTCCGGCTTGTCGAAATCGATCAGCGTCCAGGCGAGCAGCGTGACGACGATGCCCGGCACGATGTTTATGAAGAACAGCCAGTGCCACGACAGCGCGTCGGTGACGTAGCCGCCGATGGTCGGGCCGACGGTCGGCGCCAGCGTGGCGATGAGGCCGATGATCGGCGCCACCAGCTTCTGCCGCGGTCCGGGGAACAACAGGTAGGCGGTGGCGAACACGGTCGGCACCATGCCGCCGCCGATGAAGCCCTGCACCGCGCGCCAGACGATCATCGAGTCGATCGACGACGAGAAGCCGCACATCAGGCTCGACAGCGTGAAGCCGGCCGCCGAGATCGTGAACAAGGTGCGCGTGCCGAGCGCGCGCGACAGGAAGCCGGAGAGCGGAATGGCGACGACTTCGGCGACCAGATAGGCGGTCTGCACCCACGGGATCTCGTCGCCGGAGGCCGACAGGCCGGCCTGGATCTCGGTCAGCGAAGCCGAGACGATCTGGATGTCGAGGATCGCCATGAACATGCCGAAGCACATCACGATGAACGCGACGACATGCCGGGTGGGAAGTTTGCCCGCGCCTCCGGCGCCGCCCGACGGGGACCGGACGGCAGCCGAAGGCGCGGTGTTGGCGGCGGCTGTACTCATGACAATCAGCCTCCGCCTGTTCGCTAGCGGACCCGCTCGCGGCCGGCGGCCTGCGCTGCGAAGGACAGCGCGGAGCCGCTCGACGCGGTCTGGGTCGACTTGGTGTTGACGCTGACGACGACCGACATGCCGGGGCGCAGCAGGCGCTCGGCGGTGACATCGGCGGGCAGGCGAATGCGCACGGGCAGCCGCTGCACGATCTTGGTGAAGTTGCCGGTGGCGTTGTCCGGCGGCAGCAGCGAGAACACCGAGCCCGAGGCCGGCGACACGCTCGACACGGTGCCCCTGAGGTCGTGCTCGGGCAGCGCATCGACGCTCACGTTGACCGGCTGGCCGGGCTTGAGCCGCGCGAGCTGCGTCTCCTTGAAGTTGGCGTCGATGTAAACGTCGTCGAGCGGCACGATGGCGGCGAGCCGCGTGCCGGTCTGTACGTAATCGCCGACCTGAACGGCACGATTACCGATGACGCCATCGATCGGCGCTTTCACCTGCGTGAACGACAGGTCGCGCGCGGCCTTGGCCTGCGCCGTCTGCAACTCCTTGAGCGTGCGGTCGGCCTCCTCACGCTGCGCGCGCAGGACCGCGACGTTACCGTTGGCGGCGTCGATTGCGGCTTGCGCGCTGAGCACCGCGGCCGCCTGGTCGCGATTTGCGGTCGCCTG
>Ga0187809_10001112_pt1 | contig 13068 bp, 8 predicted proteins | sample NC_wetland_sal_i_8_FD_132415 | JGI IMG/M metagenome (GOLD analysis project Ga0187809, IMG submission 132415) | Wetland sediment microbial communities from Neuse River Estuary, North Carolina, USA - ASW_4 | ecosystem: Environmental > Aquatic > Freshwater > Wetlands > Sediment | place: USA: North... | reverse complement strand
CGAAGGGCCTGTACCAGAAGGCGGATGCCGGGCAGCTTCGCAACTTCACCGGCGTCAGTGCACCCTATGAGGAGCCGCTGGACCCGGAGATTCGGCTGCGCACGCTGGATGCGGCGCCGGAGGTGCTGGCCGAACAGGTGGTGACCGAACTGCAAAAGCGGGGGATCATCGGCTAGTCCTGCGCCACACCAGCGGCCAATCTCCCAGCGCCCCGGCACGAACCGGCATCGCGCGCCTGCTCCGGCCCTGACCCACTCGCGTACTGCGCAGTGGCGCCGGAGGACCGCCGCGCGTAGATTCGCCCCGCGTTCATCTCCGGCATGCAACCGTGTCTCGCGCGTTCTCGACCTACCTCAACCTGCTGCGCCTGCTGGCGGCACTGGCCGTGTTCTTCTCGCACGCCGCCTTGCAGTCCTTCACCGGCGGCACCGTGTGGGCGCCCAGCCTGATGGGGCACAAGGCGGTCATCCTGTTCTTTGTGCTGTCCGGCTACGTCATCGCCTATGTCGCGCGGGAGCGGGAGCACACGTTCGCCGTCTTCGCGGTCAGCAGAGCCGCGCGCATCTACTCCGTCGCGGTGCCCGCGCTGGCGATCAGCTTCGTCATCCAGCTGCTGCTGTGGCACCTCGGCGAAACGGCGCCGGTGTATCAGCTGACCCAGCCGTTCAAATACCTGCCGGTGTTCCTCACCTTCACGGGCGATGCCTGGTTCCTCAACGAGGACGCGTTCGCCAACGTCCCGTACTGGTCGCTGTTCTACGAGGTCTGGTACTACGCCGCCTTCGCCGCCGCCTTCTACCTGCGCGGCTGGGCGCGCATCGCCGTTCTGGCCGCGGTGGTGCTGGCGACCGGGCCGCGCATCTGGCTGCTCGCGCCGCTGTGGCTCGCCGGCTGCCTGGTGTATCGCCTGCATCGCGGGCCGGGTCCGGGTCGGCGCACCGCGCGGCTGCTGTTCGTGGCCAGCCTGCTCGCGGCCGGCTTCATCCTCGCCGCCGATCCGAACAGCGCGATGAATGCCTGGGCGGACCGGCTCAGCGGCGGCTGGATGTCGGCCAACCTGCGCTATTCCCGCTACGTGCTGGGCGACCTGCTGACCGGCGGCATCGTCGCCATCAACCTGTATGCCGCGCCCTATGCCGAACTGCGCTTCGGCGCCGCCGCCCGGCCGATCGCGTGGGCGGCGTCCTTCACCTTCGCGCTGTACCTGCTGCACTACCCGCTGCTGGACCTGTACAGCACGCTCGCCCTGCCCGCGCCGCTGCTGATCGCCGCCGTGCTGGTCAGCGTCCTGTTGCTCGGCCAGGTGACGGAGCGGCAGAAGGACCGGCTGCGCGCCTGGCTGATGGCCTGGCTGGCGTTCATCACGCAGGGCAAGGCGCTTGCCGGGCGTGCACGTCCCGGCTAGCCCGCCCCCGGTTCCCCCGACTCGACGCCTCCCCCTACGCTACCCGGCATGAACCACATGGTCCCAGTCTCGTCCGAGGCGAATCCGACCGATGCGGAACTGCGCCGCCACTTCAGCGAGGACACGCTGTCTCTGGGCCGCGACTATGCCGCCCGCGGCCGGGTGCTGCGCCTGGCGGTGACGGAGGATGGAAGGCGGATCGCGGCGGAAACGCAGGGCACCCGTGCCTCGCCCTACGCGCAGAGTATTGTGCTGTCGCGCGGGGCGGATGGGCGGCTGCGGGTGAGCGGCCTGTGCTCCTGCCCGATGCGCACCAACTGCAAGCATGTGGCGGCGGTGCTGCTGGAAGCGCGTGGCCGGCACCGGCTGCTGGCGCCGGCCGAAGCGCTGCGCCCGGGACCTCCGGCGCTGCCGGAACGGCCCGCTTCGCCGGCCATCGCGCCGCTGGCCGCGCCACGCATCGCGCGGGTCCCGGCTTCCATGCCGACGGCGCCCCCGCCGCTCCCGGCTTCCATGCCGGCCGCGCCCACGCCGGTCCCGGCCACCATGCCGGCCGCGCCGCAGGCCGCGCCCCCGCCGTCCCTGCCAGTGGTGGCCAGAAATGCCGCTCCGCTGCCCAACGACGTGCAGGCTTGGCTGCACGGGCTGGAGCATGCCGGCAGGACCGGCACGGAAGACTACCCGCCGGACATGCGCCATCGGCTGCTGTACGTGCTGACGCTGACGCCGCACCCGATCGGGCCGGCGTCGCTGCACATCCGGCCGATGACCGCGACGGTGCTGAAGAACGGCAGCCTGTCCGCGGTCGCGCACCCCTTCGCGGCATCGCGCGCCAGCCGCGGCGCCATGCCCAGCTATGCGCGGCCGAGCGACCGGCTGATCCTGATGCGGCTCGGGGGGGCGGACTATCTGCGCCCGGACCCCGAGCCGGAGGACACGCTGCGTCGGATCATCGCCACCGGGCGGGCGCGCTGGGGGACGATGAGCGGGCCGGAGGTGCGCGAGGCCGCCCCGCGTCCGGCGCGGCTGCGCTGGGAGATGCAGCAGAACGGCGCGCAGAGTCCTGTGCTGGAGCTGCCGGCCCCGGCCCGGGCAATGCTGGTGCCGGCGCCCTGGTTCATCGAGCCGGAGACCGGGCTGGCCGGTCCGCTGCAGCTGGACGTTCCCGCTGGCGTCGCCACCCACCTGCTGCGGGCGCCGCCGGTCCCGCCGGAGCACGCCGACCAGGTGCGCGCCGAACTGACCCGCCGCCTGCCCCGCCTGGCGTTGCCGGCCCCGGTGCCGCCGGAGCGGGCGGAGCCGCTGCAGGACCCGCTGCGTCCGCATCTACGGCTGTTCGCCGAACGTATCGCGCGCTCCAACGACTGGAGCCGGGGTGGCGGCTCGCCCGATCCGATGCCTCTGGCGCGCATCCGGTTCGGCTACGGTCCGTTCCGCCTGGAACCCGGGGAACAGCGCAGCATCATGGCGCACGACCGCCGGCTGTATCGCCTGCAGCGCAGCGAGCGGGCCGAGGCGGCGGTGCTGAAGCGGTTGCGCGGCCTCGGCTTCATGTCGGTTGCCCTGGGTATCGGCACGTGGCAGGCCAGCCAGCGCCACGGCGACTTGATGCTGGGGTCGGAGGAGGCCTGGCTGCATTTCGTGCTGCACGAGCTGCCGAAGCTGCGCGCCGAAGGCTGGGACGTGGAGGTCGCCGACGACTTCCCGTACCGCATCGCCGAGACAGAAGGCGACTGGACGGCGGAGCTGCACGAAGGCAGCGGCATCGACTGGCTGGAGCTGCACCTGGGCGTGATGATCGACGGCCAGCGCCTCGACCTGGTGCCGTCGCTGCTGATGATGATCGCGGGCACCGAGCACGCCGGCATCGACATGGCCGAGCTGCTGGACGAACACGACGACGACAAGCCGTTCCTGGTGCCGCTGAACGATGGCCGCCTTCTGTCCGTGCCGCTTGGCCGTGTCCGTCCGATCCTGCTGGCGCTGTGGGAATTGTTCACCGGCGGGGCGGAGGGCGCCCGCTTCACCCGGCTGGACGCCGCCGGCCTGGCCGGGCTGGAGGACCTGCCCGGTGTGGTCTGGCAGGGCGGCGAATCCGTCCGCGCGCTCGGCCGCATGCTGCGCGAGGCCGGCGGCCGCATCCCGAACGCCGTGCTGCCGGAGAGTTTCCGCGGTTCGCTGCGGCCGTACCAGGCGCAGGGCGTGGACTGGCTGCAGTTCCTGCGCGCCGCCGAACTGGGCGGCATCCTGGCCGACGACATGGGCCTGGGGAAGACGGTGCAGACGCTGGCGCACCTGCTGATCGAGCAGGAAGCCGGCCGGCTGACCAAGCCCGCGCTGATCGTCTGCCCCACCAGCCTGGTGCCGAACTGGACGCTGGAGGCCGAACGCTTCGCTCCGGCGCTGAAGCTGCTGCCGCTGCACGGGCCGTCGCGGAAGGAGCGGTTCGGCGAGATCGCGCAGCACGATCTGGTGCTGACCACCTATCCGCTGCTGACCCGCGACCACGACGTGCTGACCGCGCAGGACTGGCACATCGTGGTGCTGGACGAGGCGCAGACCATCAAGAACCCCAACGCGGAGACCACCCGCCAGGCGCTGCGGCTGAAAGCGGGCCAGCGCCTGTGCCTGTCCGGCACGCCGCTGCAGAACCATTTGGGCGAGTTGTGGTCGCTGTTCGATTTCCTGGCGCCCGGCTTCCTCGGCAGCATGCGCAACTTCCGCACCCGCTTCCGCACGCCGATCGAGAAGCACGCCGACCCGCACCGCCAGGCGCTGCTGAGCAAACGGGTCAAGCCGTTCCTGCTGCGCCGGACGAAGGACGAAGTCGCGGTCGAACTGCCGCCGAAGACCGAGATCACCGAACCGGTGGAGATGGAGAACGCCCAGCGCGGCGTGTACGAAGCGATCCGCCTGGCGATGCATGCGCGCGTGCAGGCGGCGATCGCGGAGAAGGGGCTGGCGCGGTCCGGCATCATCATCCTGGATGCGCTGCTGAAGCTGCGCCAGGCGTGCTGCGATCCGCGGCTGCTGAAGCTGGACGCGGTGCGCAAGACGAAGGCGGGATCGGCCAAGCTGGAGCGGCTGATGGAGCTGCTGACGGTGATGCTGGCGGAGGGCCGCCGCGTGCTGCTGTTCAGCCAGTTCACCGAAATGCTGGCGCTGATCCAGGATCGGCTGCACGACGCCGGCATCGAATATGTGCTGCTGACCGGCGACACTGTTGATCGCGCCACGCCGGTGCGGCGGTTCCAGGCGGGCGAGGTGCCGCTGTTCCTGATCAGCCTGAAGGCCGGCGGCGTCGGGCTGAACCTGACCGCGGCCGACACGGTGATCCACTACGATCCGTGGTGGAATCCGGCGGTGGAGGACCAGGCCACCGACCGCGCCCACCGCATCGGCCAGGACAAGCGGGTGTTCGTGCATCGGCTGGTGACGCTGGGCACCATCGAGGAGAAGATGGAGCTGCTGAAGGAGAAGAAGCGCGCGCTGGTGGCCAGCGTGCTGGAGGCGGAGCGCGGCGGCGCGCTGAAGCTGACCGAGGCTGATGTGGAGGAGCTGTTCAGCGCGGAGTAGCCCCGAAAGTTGCTACCTCTGCGGTCGGGCAATGCCTGATCGACTGCTTACGCGCAGCACCGGCTATGCTTCAGGTGGGTGCCGCATTCATCCGTTCCGCCCGGTACGGATCCATTGCAAGTCACCGGTGATGCGTACGATGCCGACTACCACTGACACAATCCATGCGAGCAAAGCGGTCCCATGACCGATCCGGTTGACCATCCTCCGCCGATCCACCCCGGTCGTTTCCTGCGCGACGAACTGCAGGAACTCGGCATCAGTGCACGCAAATTCGCCGCGCACATTCATGTGCCGCATAACGCGGTGACCGGCATCATCAACGGCGATCGCGCGATCAGCGCGCAAATGGCGATCCGGTTGGGCCAGGCATTTGGCACCACGCCGCAATACTGGATGAACCTCCAGGCCATCTACGACCTCAAGCGTGCGCGCGCCGAGATGCCGCCGGAGGCGCTCCACATCCCCTCATTCGCAGCAGCGTGAATAAGGGGCCCCGCACCAGATCGACGCCGCTCACTGCGCCATCCGTGCCCATCCGCGTTCATCCGTGGTTCCATTCTCCTTGCTCATTGGTTTTGGCGCCCGGATCAATGGCGGGAAAGAGCGCCCAGCCCGCCTGGACGCCGGCACCCCACGGGCTACCATCGCCGCCAAACGGGAAGCGGACCGGGGAAATGGATTTCGACACGATCATCGTCGGCGGCGGTTCCGCCGGCTCGGTGCTGGCCAACCGGCTGTCCGCCCGCAGCGCCCATCGCGTGCTGTTGCTGGAAGCCGGCCCGGACACGCCGGAGGACAACGTCCCGCGCGAGATCGCCGACAGCTACCCCGGCGTCGCGTATTTCGACTCACGCTTCCACTGGACCGAGTTGAAGGTCCGCACCCAGCCAACCTCCCACAACAACCCCACCGACCTGCCGCCGCTGCGCAAATACGAGCAGGCGCGCGTGCTCGGCGGCGGCTCGTCGATCAACGGCCAGTTGGCCAACCGCGGCGCGCCGACCGATTACGACGAGTGGGAATCCCGCGGCGCCACCGGCTGGAACTGGAATTCCGTGCTGCCGTATTTCCGCAAGGTGGAACGCGATCTCGACTGCGACGGTCCGTTGCATGGCAGCGCGGGCCGAATCCCGATCCGCCGCATCCCGCGTGAGCATTGGTGCCTGCATGCGCGCGCCACGGCCGAGGCGTTCGAACAGGCGGGCATGCGATACCTGCCGGACCAGAACGGCGTGTTCGAGGACGGGTATTTCCCGGTGACCATCTCCAACCGCGACGAACGCCGGGTGTCCGCCGCGATCGGCTACCTCGACCGCGCCACCCGCGCGCGGGGCAACCTGACGATCAGCACGGATACGTCGGTGCGCGGGCTGCTGTTCGACGGCCCGGTGTGCGTCGGCGTGCGCGCCAGGGTCGGCGGGCGCGACCAGGAATTTCGCGGGCGGGAAGTCATCCTGTGCACCGGCGCGATCCACAGCCCGGCGCATCTGCTGCGCGCCGGCATCGGTCCCGCCGGCGAGTTGCGCGCCCTGGGCATCGACGTGCGCGCCAACCTGCCAGGCGTCGGCGCGCGGCTGATGGACCACCCGTCGATCGCACTGGCCTCCTTCATTCGTCGGCGCGCGCGCATGGACCGGAGCAGAAACGCGCCGACGCGGCGGCACATCCATGTGGCGATGCGCTATTCCTCCGGCCTGCAAGGCGCGCCGGCGGGGGACATGTTCGTCGCCTGCGTCAGCAAGTCGGCCTGGCATGCGGTGGGCGAGCAGATCGCCTCGCTGCTGCTGTTCGTCAACAAGACCTATTCCGAGGCGGGGCGCGTGCAGCTGGCCTCGCCCGACCCGGATGCCGAACCGCTGGTGGCGTTCAACCTGCTGTCCGACAGCCGCGACGTGGAGCGGCTGATGGACGGGTTCCGCCGCCTGGGCGCGCTGCAGGCGAGCGCGCCGCTGCGCGCGGTGACGACCGACCCGTTCCCCGCCGCCTACAGCGACCGGGTGCGGCGGATCGGCGTGGTGAATGCGAAGAACAAGCTGGCGACGCGGGTGATTGCCGGGCTGCTGGACGGGCCGGCGGCGCTGCGCAGCTGGTTGATCGACCGCTACGTGGTCGAGGGATTCCGTTTCGGTGAAGTCATGGCGGACGACGACAAGCTGGAGGCCTTCATCCGCCAGGCGGCGATCGGGGTGTGGCATGCGTCCTGCTCCTGCCGGATGGGCGCGGCGGACGATCCGATGGCGGTGACCGACCCGGAAGGGCGGGTGCGCGGCGTGCCGGGCCTGCGGGTGGTGGACGCGTCGATCTTCCCGGTCGTGCCCTGCGCCAACACCAACATCCCGACACTGATGACGGCGGAGAAGATTTCTGACGCGATGACAGGGGGTGGGTGAGGGGGCTCCCGGAACGTCTGAAACGCGCCTTCACCACCGCGTCATGGCCGGCGGAGGCCGGCCATCCACGTCTATCTTGTGTGGTCCGAGGCAAAGACGTGGATGGCCGGCCGGAGCCTGTCCTCGGGCGCGCCTTCGGCGCGACCGGTGGCCGGCCATGACGGCAGTTGGTGTGCGGCCGCCGGACCCGTAGCGCTACTTCCTGCGGCTCGCCATAGTGCAGTCCCAGCAAATTGGCGCCGTCGCAACCTGTGACCGCTTAGGCCCGTCCCGCAGTGCCGAGGCTCTCGATCTCCTCGGCGACGTTCTCCCAATCGACCGGAACATTGATCCGCGGGCGGCACTGCGCAGCGCACGGGCCTGGTCTTCCGCCCACAGCGCAAGGTCGCAGTCGCAACTTCAATCACACGCCATGACTGTCAGTGTAGCCTTCCGCGCGCCGCACTGCCACCCGACCAACCAAGGCTGGCGAACGGCACCCGGATCGCCCCGCGCTGGACCGCCGCACCCGGACCCGGCAATCTCCCCCGCCGGTTCAGCCTGCTTCGTCGCTCACCAAGCCCATCCCAAGAACAGGAGCGTCCAGACATGCCGCAATCGCCAGGAGTCACCTTCGCCGCTGATCCCATCACCTTCGTCGTCCGGCACCAACTCTGGGATGCCAACGTCGAGGACCATACCGACCAGGGCGTCTCCATCGACGTCGTCGCCACCATCGGCGGCAAGCCGACCAGCCTGCTCCGCTTCAACTGCTTCGACCGCGAACCCGGCTACGTCTACGGGCCGGAGAACCCCGAGCTCTCCACGCCGCTGCGGGTCGGCGGCGGCATGGGCGTGCATTGCCGCATGGACCCGATCACCGACGGCAATCCCATCGGCTGGTCCATCCGCACCATCGGCCGCAAGCTGCCGCAGATGCTGCAGCGCGCCGGATACGACGACATCGCCGCGGCCACCGACATGCATGCGGTGCACGCCGTGCTGCCCGAACTCGAGGCCTGCGCGCGCGACACCTTCGTCAGCCGGCGGAACACCGTGAAGCACAACCGCGGCACGGACATCTTCGAGGCCGGCAATATCCGCTTCGGGCTGGAAATGCGCCGCCTGAAGAACGGCGACGGCGGCCTGGCGCTGCACGTCCTGACCGACATCGGCGGCTCCAAGGGCAAGGCCTATGTCGAAGAAACGGAGTTGCTGGCGTTTGACTGCTTCTGGAACAACGCCCATTACCACTATGGGCCGCGTAACAAGAACCACCGCACCAATTTCGACCTGACCGTCGTCGACGATCCCCTAGCCTGGACCTTCGAACAATTGGAAAACCGCAGGCTCGGCCCGATGATCGAGCGCGCGGGCTACCCTGGGGTCGCCGCCGACCTGGACCTGGACAAAATCGCCTCGGTCCTGCCGGCGCTGAAAAAGCGCGCCTTCGAGATGTACGAGGAAGGCGAGCGGCTGACCGGCCATAAGGGACTGCCGCTGGAATTCACCCCGAACCTGGCAGCCGAATAGGTGCGGATGGTGGAGGGAGCGCCAGCCCTCCACCGTCACACCCGGGGCACCCGCGCCGGGATGAACGCGCTGTCCGGCGCCGCGGGCGCAGCAACGCGCATCGCGGGCCCGCCGGATCGCCACATCGCGGGGACCCCTCCACCTGCGATGGTTTCCTCCGCAACGGCGTGCCACGGCCGGCAATGGTCCTCGCTCGCGGCGCATGGCCACGTCGCGGGGAGCCTCCGCCCGCGATGGTTTCAGCGGCAATGGCGTTCGGCGGCCGGCCGTGGCCTGCGTACGCAGCACATCGCCGCGCGCCGGCGCCGCGTCAAATGACCGGCAGGCAGACGCACCCGCCGCGCCTTCCCCCGCACGCCAGCCGGGGTGAAGTCGCCGGCCCACCCGGCCAGCCAGCGCCCGTGCTGCTCGCGCTTAGGCCCGTGCTGCCCGCGCCAGCGCCCGTGCTACCCGCGCTTGCGCCCCTGCTTGCGCGCGGCATGGCCGCGGCCGAGCCCGATCTCCTTCGCCAGGCGGGAGCGGGTTTCGGCATATTCGGGCGCCACCAGCGGATAGTCCCGCGGCAGGCTGTATCGCTCGCGATACTGGTCCGTACTCAGCCCGTGGTCGCGCTCCAGGTGCCGCTTCAGCACACGAAAGCTCTTGCCGCATTCTAGGCAAACGATGTGGTCGTCGAACACCGATCGCTTGACAGGAACGGCCGGCTCACGCGTCTGAGGCGGGATGGCCGGCTCACCTGCCGTAACCAGTGCCCTATACACATCTTTGATCAGCGTCTGTAGCTGATCGGGCTCGACGCTGTTATTACCGACATGCGCCGCGACAATCTGCGCAGTCAAACCCAACGCGACATCACTCACTGCGGGTCCCCCTATTGAGTTCGCGGCAATTATCAGTCTTGTGCGGCGGAAGCAATCCACGTCACTGGTCTGCCCAGTTCGTGGCATCCGGGGCTAGTTATCCAATTTTGCGCATCCTGGTATGCCACAGGACCGCTGAATACCAAAGACGCCCACCACGTATATGAAGTTTATTCATCGCCTGGCCGTAAAAGCCGCATGAATCCGCCTTCGCCGGGGCCCGGCGAGCCGGCGAATCAGTCCTCCAGCCGCACTGCGAATCGGCTGGCGAACCCCTCCCGTCCCACCGGGGTGATCGTCACGGCGCGGGTGTCGCGCAGCCGCTCCACCCAGCCCAGTGCGAAGCAGCGCGCTGCCAGCGCGGCGCCGAGTCGGCCGGCGATGTGCGGCCGGCGTTCGCTCCAGTCCAGGCAGGGGCGGCAGAACACGCGCCGCCCCGCAGCCGGCTCCGCGCCGAACTCGCGCAGCAGCGCCCGGCCCGACTCGCTGACCTCGCCGCCGTCCGACGACAGCACCAGGTGTCCTTGCGCGCACAGCCCATCGGCCAGCGCGACGCCAAGCCGGCCGGCGAGGTGGTCGTAGCAGGTGCGGGCCATGCGCAAGGCCTCACCGCCGCGCCAGGTCTGCGGCCCAGGCGTGGCCGGCCCGGCGACCGCCATGATGCTCTCCACCATCTGCCCCACCAGTTGCGAGGCGAGGCGGTAATAGTGATGGCGGCCCTGTTTCTCCAGGGTCAGCAGCCCGGCCTCGGTCAGCTTGCCCAGGTGGCCGCTGGTGGTCTGCGGCGAGACGTGCGCGGCGTAGGCGAGTTCCTTGGCGGTCAGCGCACGCCCGTCCAGCAGCGCGACCAGCATGTTGGCCCGGGCGGGATCCCCGAGCAGCGCGGCGGTGGCGGCGAGGCGGGTGGTGTTGGTCATCGGGCGCGGCTCCTGCTGCGGTGCACCCGAGCATAGGCGCCCACCGGCGCCGCGTCAGGCCAGGACAGTTCGGCCGCCACCGAACCGTGCTGAGATTCTCTCGTTCCCCACGGAAGGCTCGGCAGCATGGGGAAGCCTGTCAGTCGGCCGGCCGGTGCCACATCCGTGTCGTCAAACCCGGAAAAATCATCGGGAAATCCCGCGGAATTGCGTTGCGGCAATTTGGAACTCCATCGAACAGCCCACGATTTTGCACAGATTCGTTCACGGATGCGTTGGCCGGTCCGCACCAAACTGATTGTGATTTCGCGTCCGACATTTCCCTCCGTCATTGTTACGGCACGCTGTTCCGGCACGGAGCAGGTCGCAGGCGTATCGCTGGTGCGGAATGCTGCAACGCAGCGGCCGGCATCGCTGGTGCGCAAGAGTACGAAGTGTTCGGCCCGCCGGGTCGAACGTCAAAGGCGGATTGAGGGACAAGGCATGGCCACTTTCACCTGGGCGTCGACGAACAGCGGCGACTGGAACACGGCTTCGAACTGGAATCCGACAGCGGTCCCCAACAGCTCCTCGTCGAGCGTGTTGATCGGCAACGCCGGCAGCTACACGATAAAGATCGCGGCTGGCACGTCCGATGTCGTTTCCAGCATCAGCATCACCGCCGCGGGGCCGACGCTGGAAGTGGACGGCACGCTGGACCTGACAGGTGGCGCAGGCAGCATCACCGAAGCGCAGGGATCACCCGCCACCTTGCTGGTGAATGGCGGAGCGGTGATCAATGGCGGCACCATCGATCCGCTGGTGCAGGTCACCAACACGGCGAGCTTCACCGGCACCAACGTGCTGTATTTCACCAACGAGCTGCAGGTGCTCGGCGGCGGCACGGCCGTCGTCAATCCCAGCGGCGGACTCCAGGGGCTCAGCGGCACCACCCTGGCCGCGGGCGTGTTCAACCCGGTCAGTGGCGGCATCATCGACCTCGGCGGCGGCGCCAACACCGTCGATATCGTCACCATTGCCGGTCCCACGCTCGGATATCCCGCCAACCTGATCCTGCTTGGCGCCGGCTCGGACATCAATGAGTGGAACGGATCGGCCTACGTGCCGATCGAGCAGACCATGGCCACCATCACCGCCGGTGGCACGCTGCAGTCGCTGAACCGGGACTTCACCAGCAGCAACAGCATCGTGCTGGATAACGGCGCGCTGATCTTTTCCAACGATACGGTCACCACCGGCACCGTCACCATCAACGCCAACGGACGGTACCTGGGCAACAACACCACCGTCACCAACAACCTGATGAACAGCGGCACTGTGCAGGTCGGCTCGGGCAGGCTGGTGCTGGAAGGCTCGCTCGGCGGCACCGGGACGATCGGCTATTTCGCCGATGAGCCGGTGCCGGCGCCCGAACTCGGCACCGTCGAGGTGACCGGCGCCACCGCGAACAATGTCGCGCTGCTTGCGGGCCGCGGTCTGCAGCTGGACGATCCGTCCGGCTTCACCGGCAGCATCAACGCCCCGGTCGGCGCCAACATCATTCTGCAGGGCATCACCGCCACCAGCGCAACGCTCCACAACGGCACGCTCAGCGTGATGAACGGCACGACCGTCGTCGACACGCTGAGCATGACGGGTGACTACACGGGCGACACGTTCAACGTCTCGTCCACCTCGGGCGGTTCGCAGATCAGCGTGGCACAGGTGGTGTGCTATGCGCGCGGCACCCGTATCCGCACGCCGGACGGTGACGTGCCGGTGGAGCAGCTCGCGGTCGGCCAGTCCGTGCTGACCGCGTCGGGCAAGACCGCGCCGGTGGTGTGGATTGGCCGTCGGCGAATCGATTGCCGCCGGCATCCGGCGCCGGAACGCGTGTTGCCGGTCCGCATCCGCGCCGGCGCCTTCGCTCCCCGCCTGCCGCAGCGCGACCTGCTGCTGTCGCCGCAGCACGCGGTGTACGACGAAGGCGTGCTGATCCCGGTACGCTATCTGGTCAACGGCACCACGGTCGTGCAGGACCAGGTCGCGGAGGTCGAGTATTTCCACGTCGAGCTGCCGCAGCACGATCTGCTGCTGGCGGAGGGCCTGCCCGCGGAGAGCTACCTGGAGAACAACGACCGCAGCAGCTTCGAGAACGGCGGCGATGTCCTGGTGCTGCACCCGGACTTCTCGCGCTGGAACTGGGACGGCCGCGCCTGCGCCGAACTGAAAGTGGTTGGTCCGGAAGTGGACGCGGTGCGCGCCAAGCTGGAGCGGCGCGCGCGCCGCGCACGCAAGCGGGCGGCGTAGCACACGTTCCCTCTCCGTCTCTTGGGCCGTGTAGCATACGTCCCTCTCCGCCCCTCGGGCCGTGTAGCATACTTTCCCTCTCCGCTCCTCGGGGCGGAGAGGGTAGGGAGAGGTGG
>Ga0187809_10001111_pt1 | contig 13073 bp, 9 predicted proteins | sample NC_wetland_sal_i_8_FD_132415 | JGI IMG/M metagenome (GOLD analysis project Ga0187809, IMG submission 132415) | Wetland sediment microbial communities from Neuse River Estuary, North Carolina, USA - ASW_4 | ecosystem: Environmental > Aquatic > Freshwater > Wetlands > Sediment | place: USA: North... | reverse complement strand
GTCCATCTGCGGCAAAATACTTGCTTCCTTGCGCGAAGCGCCGCTACCGCCACCGGGTGATCTGTATTATTATTCAACAAAATAGTCGTTTCTGTCTGCGTCAGTTCCGGCACTGCCGAGCCAAATGCGCTCGGGCCGCTGCGGCTTGCCCCACTTTCGCGCGCTTTCCGATCGGGCTGGCGCGCCTGTCCCGGTCAGTAATTTCGCTGGGTCGGTGGTTGGTGCTGCCGCATGACAAGCAAGCGGTTCACACGCAGGGCACGAAGGCTCGCACGGAGAGCCACGGAGCAAACTGGTTTACTGCGCTGCGGTCCGCAAGCTGCTTCATTCGCCTCTCCGTGCAAGCCTCCGTGGTTGGGTGTCCGGTCCGCACGACACCCCATCGCCGCATCATTTGACCCAGGGCTGCACAGCCTCCAGCAGGCCTGGCGTGGGCGCGAGACGCGGCCCATCGCCGTCATCCACCGGCGGCACGATGATGACGCCCCATTCCGGCAGGATGCGTAGCGACCGCTGCGCGATCGGATGTTGCAGCAGCGGCGCATTCAGCGACGGGCCGACGATCACCGGGGTGCCGCGCCCGATCGCTTCCGCCGCCACCGACAGCGCCAGGCTGTCCGCCATTCCCTGCGCCAGCTTGTTCAGCGAGTTGAAGCTGCACGGGGCGAACAGCACCACGCCGCGCGGCGGCCGCGGACGGATGGCGCGGTCGAAATACGACTCCACCAGCTGCGCCCCTGGGATGTCGGCCAGTTCGCGCGGCGCGAGCACGCGCGAGGCGTTCGGGGTGGGGATGGCGATCACCGAGGCAAACCCCAGGCCGAGCAGGCCGCGCAGCAGCTCCGGGCCGCGCGCGGCGGTGGTCGTGCCGCTGAGCAGCAGGTAGGCGACGTCGAATCGTTCGCCCGCCGCGATCACCGTGTGCCGAAGCCAGCCGAACGGGCACGCAGCCCGGCTGCTACCTCCCGGCCGCGTCCGCTGGTCCCGTAGTACTCCGCGAGTTCCGGCCGCCGGTCGAGCTGCATCCGGTATACGGCGGATGCGGCCTCCGGGAGCGTGCCGCCGCGCTTCAGGGCCGCGTCCCCGAGTTCAAGGATGTGCAGGTTCGGCCATATGTTCGGCCGGATGCGCAGCACCTCGGCGAACACCGCTTCGGCCGGACGGTCCGGCATCGCCTGCGCCAGCAGCAGCACCATCGATGCGGAGGATCTGGAGATCCCGGCATGGCAGTGCACCAGCAGATGCGCGTCCTGTTCGGCCGGCAGGGTGCGGCCGAAGCCCAGCAGTTCATCGACGTGCATCTGCGAGGGCCGCAGCATGCCGGGCGTTTCCTCGATGATGTCGTTGAAGCGCAGCTCCAGTTTCACGTGTTCGCCGAATGCGCCGAACGCGCTGGGTTCCGGATGGCCGGGGTCGAGGATGGACAGCACATGGCTGATGCCGGCTTCGCAATGGCCGGTCAGTTCGTCGATGCCGCAGACGGTGATGCGGAAGGGCAGGGGCACGCGCTTCTCCGGGTTTGCCGAGGCCTGACCGGTTACATAGGGCCGGGGCAGCGGAAAACGAGGCTGCGCACCCGTCCTGCTGCCAAGCCGGTCAACCGCTGTTGTGCCGTCGGCGATGCCCGTTGCCACCGGTTGCCGCCGGTCGGCACGGGTGGTGCCGGGCCGGGATCAAGGGTGCATCGGCAGCAGGCGCAGCACCGCGGTCATCACGCCGAAGCCGACGATCAGCATGCCGCCGAGCCGGATGGTCATGTCCCGGCGCAACAGCTCCATCTCGCGGCGCAGCAACTCGAAGCCGGTCTGCGTTTCGGTCCGCAGCGCCTGGTTGTCGTTCCGCAGCGCCTGGTTGTCGGATTTGTACTCAACCCGCAGCGACTCGATATCGCCCTTCGTCGCCAGGCCGGCGCCGCCCAGCGCTTCGGCCAAGGCTTCCGCCGCGCCCGCGGCCTGGGGTGCGGAGAACCCGGCGGCTTCCAGCCTTTGTGCCATCTTCAGGGTATCGAACGGAACCGCGTTCATGTCGTGATCCTACCGTCTGGAGTTCACGCCAGTCCAGCAGCACAAGCTTAACATCCGGTTGCCGCCGCGCGGATTTCGCCGCTCCCTCCCACACCGCTCGCCGAACACCGCCTGCATGCCATGGTTGCCGCCGCGCGGATTTCGCCGCTCCCTCCCACGGCTCCCGTCCGGCCGCGCTGTCCCGCTGGCACCCGCCGGCAATCCGCGCTACCGCTTGCAGCGTGCGCACCAGCCTCGCCCTTCCCGATGCTCCTGCAGTCGCGGCCGGGCATGGCCGCGCCGCCATCCTGACGCCGGACGGCGAGCTGCTGCTGCTCCAGGCCGAGGCCGCCGCGGAGCGTCTGCTCAGCCTGCCGCCGCCACTGCTGATCCACGCTCCGGCCAGCTTCCGCCGCCTCGGCATGCGGCCCGGGCCGGCCTTCGACCTGCTGGAGCTGTTCGCCTTCGTGCTGCCCGCGCGCACCGCCGCGCCCACGCCGCGCGGCTTGGCGCTGGCGCTGGACTACGACCCGCCGAACAGCGGCCTGGAAGCCGACGCCGCGCTGCTGCCCGACCTCGCTGCCGCGTTGCTGCACCGGCTGGCGCAGGGCCGCGACACCGCACTGAACCGCGACGCCGCGGAGCTGGCCGCCCGCATGGGGGCTGCCGGCTGGGGCTGGACGCCTTTTGTCCTGGCCGCGCTTGGACGCCCGGACGCGCGCCCGTCCGCCGAACCGCTGCGGGTCTGGCGCCGCCTGCCGGAGTGGGAGGACGCCGCTCCGCTGCCGCCACCCTCCGCCCATCCCGTCACGGATGCCGAAGCCCGCCAGCGCCTCGCCGCAATGCTTGGCTCCGCCGCGGAGCAGCGCCAGTCGCAGTCCGATTACGCCGCCGCCGCCGCCGCTGCCTTCGCCCCGCGTGAGGCGAAGGGGGCGCCGCACCTCGTGCTGGCGGAGGCCGGCACCGGCACCGGCAAGACACTCGGCTACCTCGCCCCCGCCAGCGTGTGGGCGGAGAAGAACCGCGGCACCGTGTGGATCAGCACCTTCACCCGCCATTTGCAGCGGCAGATCGAGGGCGAGCTGGCCCGCCTGTTCCCCGACCCGGTGCAGCGCCGCGCCAGGGTGGTGATCCGCAAGGGGCGGGAGAACTACCTGTGCCTGCTGAACCTGGAGGACGCGGTGCGCACCGCCACCTCCGGCTTCCTCCAGGCCGACAGCATTGCCCTCGGACTGGTCGCCCGCTGGGCGATCGCCACGGAGGACGGCGACATCCAGGGCGGCGACCTGCCCGGCTGGATGGCGGAGCTGTACGGCAGCCGCTTTCTCGCCGCGCTGGCCGACCGGCGCGGCGAGTGCATCCACGCCGCCTGCCAGCACTGGCGCCGCTGCTTCGTCGAGCACTCGATCCGCCGGGCACGCAGCGCCCAGCTGGTGGTGGCCAACCATGCGCTGGTGATGACCCAGGCGGCCTGGGGCGGGCTGGACGACAGCATCGTGCCGACCCGCTACGTGTTCGACGAAGGCCACCACGTATTCGATGCCGCCGACAGCGCTTTCGCCGCGGCGCTGTCCGGGCTGGAGACGGCGGAGCTGCGCCGCTGGCTGCGCGGCGCGGAAGGCGGCCGGTCGCGCGCCCGTGGCCTGCGCCGCCGGGTGGAGGAGCTGGTGGCCGACCGCCCGGCTCTGGAGGCGCCGCTGGACGCCGCGCTGCAGGCCGCCCAGGCGCTGCCCGCGCCCGACTGGCATGCCCGGCTGGCGGAAGGAGGGGCTGAATTCGCCGGCATCGAACCCGCCCGGCCCAACCCCACCGAGCACCTGCTGCGGCTGATGCGCCGCCAGTTGCTCGCCCGGTTGCATGACGGCGAGCGGGAGCAGGCCTGGGGCACCATCGAATGCGACCTCTTCCCGGTGAATCCGGAGCTGGCACAGGCGGCCGAGGTGCTCGAGCGCGCCTATGGCCGCATCGCCGAACCGCTGACCCGGCTGCGCGAACGGCTGCTCGCCCGTCTGGATGACGAGGCGGAGGAGCTGGACGCCGCCACCCGCAACCGCATCGAGGCGATCTGCCGCTCGCTGGTTCGCCGCGCGCTGAACCCGCTGACGGCCTGGCAGGCGATGCTGCGGCACATGGCAGGGACGGAACCGTCACCCGGCACCCTGCCGGCCTATGTGCTGTTCCTGCGGCTGGAGCGGCGCTACGACCGGCAGGATCTGGATGTCGGGCTGCACCGCCACTGGCTCGATCCCACCGTGCCCTTCGCCACGACGCTGGCGGCACCGGCGCACGGCCTGGTGGTGACCTCCGCCACGCTGCGCGACGCCGGGGTGGAGGACGATCCGGAAGCCGCCTGGGACGCCGCGGAGGCGCGGGTCGGCGCGCCGCATCTGCCCAGTCCGGCCATCCGTGCCGCGGTCGCCTCGCCGTTCGACTACGCCGCGCAGACCCGCGCGCTGATCGTGCATGACGTGGCCTCCGGCGACATCAACCGGCTGGCCGCCGCCTACCGCGCCCTGTTCGTCGCCTCCGGCGGTGGCGGCCTGGGCCTGTTCACTGCCATCCACCGGCTGCGCGCGGTGCACAGCCGCATCGCCCCGGCGCTGGAGGCCGAGGGCATCCCGCTCTACGCCCAGCACGTCGATGCGATGGGCAATGCCACGCTGGTCGACATCTTCCGCACCGAGGAAGAAAGCTGCCTGCTTGGCACCGATGCGATGCGCGACGGGGTGGACGTGCCGGGGCGAGCCTTGCGGCTGGTGGTGTTCGAGAAGGTGCCCTGGCCGCGCCCGGACATCCTGCACCGGGAGCGGCGCGTGCACCTGTCCAACGGCGATCCGAAAGGCTTCGACGACCGCATCGCCCGGTTGCGCCTGCGCCAGGCCTTCGGCCGGCTGATCCGCCGATCGTCGGACCGCGGGGTGTTCGTGCTGCTGGACCGGCAGACGCCGTCGCGGCTGCTGTCCGCCTTCCCGCCCGGGGTGATCGTGCGCCGGGTCGGACTGGCGGAGGCGGTGACAGAAACGCGAAGTTTTCTGAACACCGCGTCAGAGCCGCCGGCCGATGCTTGATCCGGCGACCCGCTTCGCTCAGGGTCTGGCGATCAAACGGAGCCACGACGATGCGTTCGCGCCAGTCCCTCAATGCCCCGGAAGCCCTGGTCCTGACCATGGTCCTGGTCGCCGCCGCGGATGGCGGCATGACCGACCGGGAGATCGGGGTCATGGCCGGCCAGGTGCAGACCCTGCCGGCCTTTCAGGATTTCACCACCGACCAGTTGCAGGAAGCCGCCGACGCTGCGGTGTCGCTGTTGGACGAGGAGGAAGGGCTGCAGCACGCCGCTCGGCTGATCCGCGGCGCGCTGAACCGGCGGCTGCGGGAGACCGCCTATGCGCTGGCCTGCGAGGTGATCGCCGCCGACCAGGTGGCGAGTCAGGACACGCTGCGCATGCTGGAGTTCGTGCAGTCGGAGCTGGACCTGGACCCGCTGGTCGCTGCCGCGATCGAGCGCGGCGTGCGGGCGCGCTACCGTCGGGTGGAGAACGGGAACTGAGGTTCGGCATCGCGGCCCAGGCCCGCGAGAGGAGGGGGAGCAGTGCGCACCGCGCCACCACCGGCATCGCCTGATCCGGCCCCGTGCGCACGCTGTCGCTTACGCTGACGCTGTCCGCCACCCCGGTGGTGGCGCTTGCGATCATGGCGGCCCTCGGCTGGACGCCGCTATGGGCGGCGTTGTTCGCGATCGCCGCCACGCTGGCGGTGGCGGCTGCGGTCGCCGCGTTGTGGCGCAACGACCAGGCGCTGCTGGCCGAGGCGCTGCGCCGGGTCGCCGCCGATGCGGCGCCCCAGACACCGATCCCCACGCCGACGCTGTCCTCCATGCAGGCGCTGCAGCGCGAGATCGAACGGCTGGTCCGCCGGGTGGCCACGCGCACCGCGATGATGGACCAGCTCCGGCGAGCGGACACCGCGATCCTGGAGCGGCTGCCCGACCCGCTGATCGTGCTCGGGGACGACCGTGGCCCGCGCCGGTACAATTCCGCGGCACGCGCGGCGTTCGGCGACGACATGCCGGCGGTGCTGCGCCATCCGGGGTTGCGCGCCGCGATCGACCGCGCCTTCGCCCAGGGTTCGCTGCAGACGGCGGAACTCAGCCTGCCGGTGCCAACGCCGCGCGAGGTGCATGCCGCCGTGGTGCCGATGGACCCGCCCTTGGCGGATGGCGGGCGCGCGGTTCTGGTGCTGTCCGACCGCACGCGCGAGCGGCTGGTGGAGCAGATGCGCGCCGACTTCGTGGCCAATGCCAGCCATGAGCTGCGCACGCCGCTGGCCTCCCTGATCGGCTTCGTGGAGACGCTGCGCGGACCGGCGGCGGACGATCCGCCGGCGCAGCAGCGCTTCCTGGCGATCATGGCGGAGCAGGGCGCGCGGATGAACCGGCTGATCGACGACCTGCTCAGCCTGTCGCGCATCGAACTGATGGAGCACCAGCCGCCGGCCGACCGGCTTGACCTGTCCGCGCTGCTGCCGCCCTTCCTGGCGGGGTTCGAGCCGCGCCTGCAGCAGGCCAAGGTGACGCTGGAGACCAGCATCGCCGAGGCGCTGCCGCCGGTCGTGGGCGATGCCGACCAGATCGCCCAGGTACTGCAGAACCTGCTGGACAATGCAGCGAAATACGGCGGGGAGGGGCACGTCGTCCGGCTGGAGCTGCAGCCGGCATCCGCCGGCGGGCGCTGGCCGGTTCGGCCGGGGGTGGTGATCGCGGTGACGGACCAGGGGCCTGGCATTCCGCGGGAACACCTGCCGCGGCTGACCGAGCGTTTCTACCGGGTGGACAAGGGGCGTTCGCGCGCGGCGGGAGGCACCGGGCTGGGGCTGGCCATCGTCAAGCACATCGTCAACCGGCACCGCGGCCAGTTGCTGATCGAAAGCGAGGAGGGAGCGGGCACCACCGTATCGGTGTGGCTCCCTCAGGCAGCGGCCTAGGACAGCGTTCGCGAATTGGCGACTCGCATAACCACGTCGTGGCGGGTGAGTACCCCGTCGTGGCGGGTGAGTGCCCCGTCGTGGCGGGTGCGTACCACGTCGTGGCGGGTGAGTACCCCGTCGTGGCGGGTGCGTACCACGTCGTGGCGGGCGCAGGCCCGCCACCCACGACTGGCTGGAGGAAACCCGGAGCAACACGTCGCCCGCACATAAGGATTCTCCCACGGCAAGCCGTGGGTGGCGGGTCTTCGCCCGCCACGACGGGGTATCAGCGCCTTCGCCCGCCACGACGGGGTATCAGCGCCTTCGCTCCCCCTCCACTGTTCCGATCGGCAATTCCGAATCGCAGTACCAGGGATTTCGCCTACATCCCCGCCTTGTCGGCATGAGATTGCGACCGCGCGGGGACTTGAACGGCTCCCACACACTTGGGGGCCGTCAGGAATAACGCAGGCGTCGTGCATCCTCCCCCGTCATGGTCGGCGCAGGCCGGCCATCCACGTCTTCTCCCTGACCGCACCAGCAAGGCGTCGATCGCCGACCATGACGGGGAGGATGCACCATGCCGTCGCCTCGCCTGACGGGCGCTTGTCATGGCGCCTGTGGGCTGGTGCCCACCGCCAGATAGCTGTCCGCATCCTCGTCGAGCAGCAGCCGATCCTGCCGCAGCGCTGCCACGCAGTCGCGCACCCGGCGCGCATGCTCTGCTGCCGTGGGATAGCGCTCCTCGATCGACGGCCGCGGATCGCCGGCTTGCGTCCGATCCGCCCGGGTTTCCGCGAAGGCCAGGAAGGTCCCGTCGCGGTCGGCCAGTTCGCCGGCCGGGTAAGGCTCGCGATACAGGTTCCAGCCGGTGAAGGTGCCGCGTGGCACGGCGATATCCGGCAGCCGGATGCCGGCGCGCTCGTTGCCGTCGGCGTCCACCTGCGGCACCAGCGCGCGCCACGCGCGGGCGGGCGGCTGCGGGTCCACCCAATCGGGCAGCGGCACCGCATCGTTGGCGGAGTGCGGTGGCACCAGGCCGGGCACGGATGGAAAGGCCACCTGCTCCGCCGGCACCAGCGTGCCGTCGGCGATGCGTGGCAGGCGGCTGTCGGGCGGTGCCTTGCCCTCCGCCACCCACGCGTCCAGCGCCACCAGCAGGGCGCGCACCGCCGGCATCGGATCGTGCCAGTTGCGCGGATTGCGGCAGGGGCCGTTGTCGCGTGGCATGCCTGCCTTGCCGCCATGCTGCGTGCCGGCCAGGAAGTAGCCGCGCGCGTTGTCCGGCAGCGCCAGGTCGCGCGCGCCGAGTGTGTCGGTGTGCAGCAGCGAGGCGCCCTTCTGCCAGTATTCGGTGGAGGTGTTGGTCTCGATCAGCTTCGGATCGCTGGCGTCGCCGCGCAGCAGCGAGCCGGAGGCGCCGGTGACCGGGTCCACCGCCGTGGCGGCCGAGAAGGGGAAGGCGATCTCGGGAAAATCGTGGTCCTCGTGCCAGGTGCGGGTGCGGAAGGGCTGGCCGAACGGCGTGTTGTGGAAGATGCGGCCGATGCCGGCGACATGGGTGAACACGCCGTCGAACACGCGGGCGCCGGTCTCGTCGGCGTTGAAGCCCTGGGCGACGTGGTCGCGCAAATAGCGGCCGGCCTGGGAGATGCCGAAGGCCAGTGCATGCGTCGGGGCAAAGCCGAGGAGGTCGGCGGCGTGGTGGCGCAGGTGGCTGATGACGTCGCGGGTGGCGGCGAAGCCGATGCCAAGCACGCGGGGATTGGTGGCGTTGTAGTGCAGGTCGTAGATCGCGCCGGGTTCGGGGCGGGCGCCGTCCGGCAGTCGGATGCTGCGAGAATCGACGAATTCGAACGCCACCGGGCGGCGCTCTCCGGTCTGCGTCGCGCGCACCGTGAGTCGCGCGTCGTGGTCGGCGGCGTCGTAGCTGAGCGGGAAGGCCGGCATGTCGCCGCGGCGGGTGCCGGCGACGAATTCCTCCCGAATGCGCCGCACGATCGGTTTGCCGTTATCCGTGGCTATCGGCGCCTGCAGCGACAGTCCGGTGGAGGCGGGCGCCGCAGGGTCCCAGCCGGACCACACCAGCGTGAAGCCGAGCTTGAGCGGCAGCGCGTTGCCCAGGTCGGCTGGGGTCTTCGGCTGGTTGCCTGCGGCGCCGGCGCACAGATTGGCGAACAGCATGATGCGGCCGCGGTTGTTCACCTCATACAGCAGCCGGAAATTGCCTTTCGCCGGATCGGCCGGGCGCAGGATGGTGAAGCCGCTGCGGTATTCGACCAGCCCGGCCGCATTGCGCGGTGCCTTGTCGAGCAGCGCGATGCAGCGGTTGCCCGGGTGCGCCGGATCGAGCGTGCCGCTGGCAATGCCGTCGATGCGCGTGTAGGCGCCGGCCGGCCCGAACGCCGCGCCGCCGACGAAGGGCTCCGAGCGGGTGATATCGATGCCGGTGATCATGGCGTGCACTCCCCTGCTTTGCCGCTGGCCGCCTGGCTCCGGCCGCTTCAGCTTGGGTCAGTGTGGCACACTCCCCCGAAGGGACGACAGGAGCCGCGGGGACAGCCGCCGGAACCGGCGCTTGCGGCCGGCAGACGGATGGTTGGCGCTGGAACCCGCCGGCGGCGCAGGCAACGTGAGGTCGACACAAGACAGGATTTTAAAGCATGGCCTCCGACCAGGTCCGAGAGGGAGTGCGGGTCGATAGCGCGCCTGAGATGTACTCCCCGTTGAGCTTGTCGGATTTCTTGACGGATGTTGCGGGCGAGCGGCTCGCGCGTGCCGGAACCAATCGAAAAATCAACTGGTTGCGTTTTCGGCATGGATTTTGCGTCCTGGCTCACGTTTGCGCGATTTCCCAGCCTGTCCTTCCGGTGGATCATCAAAAGGATCGGCTTGGGCAGACGGTGGAGGGCAAGCATGAACCGACGCGTCATGATCGGGGTCGCAATGTTCAGCGCCGCGATCGCAACCGCCTCGCCGGCGATGGCCGATTTCGTGATCAACCCGGCGATCGACGTCATCGGCCACCTGTCGCTCACCGATTTCACCAATTTCGGCTACGGCACCAATACGTACAAGGACTGGGGCAACGAACCGTCCGTCACGGTGAATCCGCTGAATTCCAATCAGATCGTGGTCTCCAGCTTCGCCTACGGTTCGTCCGATACCAGCAATGCCAACGTGTTCTATTCGTCAAATGGCGGACAGAACTGGTCCTCGGCGTTCACCATCCCCCAGCCGGCCTCCGGTATCGGCATTCCGAACGACTGGCGCTTCGCCTATGATGGTTCCGGGAACCTGCACGGCGCGGTACTTGGCGGTTGCAACACCTGCAACATCTATGCGGGATCCTCCAGCAATCCCAACGGCAGTGGCTGGACCTGGTCGGGCAGCGGCGCGCAGATCAACAGCGCCGGCTCGACCGACAACGCGGACCAGCCCTGGATCGCCCTGAGTGGCAACAAGGTGTTCGTTGCCTACGACGATTTCACCACCAACACCGGCTTGCGTCTGGCGGCTTCGTCCAACGGCGGCGCCACCTTCTCGGTCGACAGCTCGATCGTCAACAGCGCCCAGGCCAGCTACATCAACCCAGGCACCCGGATCGCCGCGGACAACAACGGCAATGTCTATGCGATTTACAGTTTCGGCGATGCGCCGTCGCCGGAAGGCGTGCACAATGTGCAGTACTACATCAACCGTTCCAGCGATGGCGGTGCAACCTGGGATTTCAGCGGCAGCAGTGCGGCCGGCGGCATCCCGATTGCTTCGGGCAAATCCACCCAGCTGGACAACGCCGGCACCCAGGCAAGCAACGCCTGGTTTGCCGGCGTGAACGACCTGCGCGGCAGCGTCACCGCAATCGCCGCGGACAGCAGCGGTTCGCATATCTATGTCGTCTACGGGCTGCAGGACACCAATGGCGTCAACCGCATTTACCTGCAGGAGTTCCATCCTTCCGGCGGCAATCTGGCGGGCTCGTCGCCGATCGTCATTTCTCCAGCCAATCTTTGGGCCGCCTTGCCCTCCGTCACCGTGCTGGCCAACGGCACGGTGGTGATCGAATACGAGACCTATGACAGCGGCACCAATACCGTGACCGTGCACGTCGCCTACTCCACCGACCACGGGGCATCGATCGCCAGCGACGTCAGCGAGTACAGCTTCACCCCGCTGACGTTGGAGCAGGCGACCGGAAGCACCGCCAGCAACCGGGAGTTCGGCGATTATCTGTTCCTTACGTCGCTGGACAACACGTTCTATGGCAGCTTTGCCGGGTTGGGAAACGTCAACGCGGGTGGGATCAACACGACGGGCCTGATCGACCCCTTCCTGTTCAGCGGCGAAGTGAGCGTGCCGGAGCCGTCCGCATTGGCAATTCTTGCCGCCTCCCTTGGTGGGCTGCTCGTGCTGCGGCGGCGTCGCCCGCATGGAGACCCTCGTGGAAGTCGTTGCGATGGGTCATCCGCGCACCCCAGGCGCCGCACAGGGTAGCGGGTGGGCACTCCAGGCGCCGCACAGGGTAGCGGCTGGCGTATACAGTCGCTGGAAACGCGGGCGGCCTGTTCGGCGGTAGCCGGGGCGATCAACAGATGATCGAATCGCTCCGGCGATGCACACGCCGGCCCGCAGGCGTCGGCAGATATGCCAACTCGACGCCGAGCAGGATGAAGCGCTTGCGCTGCATGTCGTTCACGCTCCGCCTGCCACCCTCCGGATGAGGGCGGCCCATGGAGCGCGGAATACGCCCCACGAGCCAATCGACCGCTCAGCGCCCCTTGAAGTCCGGCAGCCGCCGCTCCGCCATCGCCTTGACGCCTTCCTTGAAGTCCTCGGTCCCACGCAGCCAGTCCTGCTCCTCGTATTCCCGCTCCGTGGCTGACGCCACCGCATCGGCCAGCCCGCGCCGCAGCGTCTCCCGCGTGGACACGATCGCCTGTGGCGAGGATTGCGCGATCTCGGTCGCCACCTCGATCGCCTTCGCCCGGACCTGGGCCTGGGCCACGCAGTAATCCGCCAGGCCGATCTCCAGCGCTTCCTCGCCGGTCAGCCGCCGGCCGCTGTACATCATCCACGCCGCCTTCTGCTGCCCCAGCAGCCGCGGCAGCGTGCAGGTCAGTCCGAAGCCGGGATGGAATCCCAGGCGGGTGAAGTTGGTGGAGAAGCGCGCCTCGGGGCAGGTGACGCGGAAATCCGCCATCACCGCCAGGCCGACGCCGGCGCCCACCGCCGCGCCGTGCACCGCCGCGACGATCGGCTTCTTCGTCCGCCACAGCCGCTGCGCCTCCTTGTACAGGTGCCGCCCGCGCTTCGTCCCGCGCGCCACGCCGTCCGGACCGCGGCTGCCGAAATCGGCGCCGGCGCAGAAATGCTTGCCCTCGGCGCACAGCACGATGGCGCGTGGGTCGATCGAGCGGTCCCACTCCTCCAGCACGTCGGCGATCTCGCCCACCATGTCGGTATCGACGAAGTTGTTCGGCCCGCGCCGCACCTCGATGATGCCGATCAGGCCCTCAACAGTGGCGGCGATGTGTTCGAAGCTCTGCATGTCCTGGGTCCTGTCCCTGCTCTTCCGCTGCATTGCGCTGCGTGCCAGCTTATGAGCGGACGGCCGAAGGGACAATGCACGGCCGGGGATGGAGGAGACGATGGCAAGGCTCGACCGCGACGGCGTCGGTATTCACTATGAGGTGCACGGTGCCGGCCCGACCATCCTGCTGAGCCACGGCTACAGCGCCACCTGCCGCATGTGGGACGGGCAGATCGCCGCGCTGCGCGACCGCTTCCAGGTGATCGTGTGGGACATGCGCGGCCACGGCCAGAGCGACTCGCCCGCCGATGCCGCGGCCTATTCCGAAGCGGCGACGGTCGGCGACATGCATGCCATCCTCGCGGCCTGCGCCGTGCAACGCGCAGTGATCGGCGGCCTGTCGCTCGGCGGCTACATGTCGCTGGCGTTCCATCTGCGCCACAGGGAGATGGTGCGCGCGCTGATGCTGTTCGACACCGGGCCCGGCTTCCGCAAGGACGACGCGCGCGAGGCGTGGAACGCCCGCGCCCGTGCGCGCGGCGACGAACTGGACGCGCGCGGTTTCGCCGCCCTCG
>Ga0187809_10001110_pt1 | contig 13074 bp, 10 predicted proteins | sample NC_wetland_sal_i_8_FD_132415 | JGI IMG/M metagenome (GOLD analysis project Ga0187809, IMG submission 132415) | Wetland sediment microbial communities from Neuse River Estuary, North Carolina, USA - ASW_4 | ecosystem: Environmental > Aquatic > Freshwater > Wetlands > Sediment | place: USA: North... | reverse complement strand
CCGTCCGCCATTCCGTCTCCCGCATCGCCCGGCGTGACGGGACCGTCGCGTCGGGACGCCGGCTGGTGCCGGAGGAGGTGCCGGTCGCTTTTTCCTTCAATGGCGCGACTCATGCCGTAATGATGGCGAGCCCCGGCGACCTGGAAGATTTCGCGGTCGGCTTCGCCATCACCGAGGGTATCATCCGCTCGTCCGAAGACATCGACGACATGACGATCGAGGACCACGCCGAGGGCATAGATATCCAGATCGTGCTGAAGGAGAAAGCGAACGCCGACTTCGAGGCGCGCCGGCGGCGCATGGCAGGTCCGGTCGGATGCGGCCTTTGCGGCATCGAATCGATCGAGGAGGCGCTGAGGCCCATTGCAAAGATCGGGGATGGCGGCCTTAGGTTTGATGCCGCCGACATCGCTAGCGCCGCCCGGCTTTTGTCATCGCATCAGCCGCTCAATGCCGAAACGCATGCGGTCCATGCAGCCGGCTTCTACGTGCCGGGCAAGGGCGTTATCGCCGTCCGCGAGGATGTCGGTCGCCACAACGCGCTTGACAAGCTCGCCGGCGTCCTGGCGCGGCAGGGCGTGGACGGCCGCATGGGCGCGATTGTCATCACCAGCCGAGTCTCGGTCGAGATGGTGCAGAAGACGGCGGCCATAGGCGCTTCTATCCTGCTTGCCGTCTCGGCGCCGACCGCGCTCGCCATCCGCACTGCCGAAGCCGCAGGGATGACGCTCGTCGCGCTGGTGCGCGGCGACGATTTTGAAATTTTCACCCATCCAGACCGCATCAGAACCGGAGCCGCCGCCCATGTCGCCTGACAAGCTTATCTATCAAGCGAACCAGATCGCCTGGTTCTTCCGCTCGAAGCCGCATGAAGAGGGCGTGGCGGGCGTCGCCGAACACATCAATAAATTTTGGGAACCCCGCATCCGCCGCCAGTTCTTCGAGCTGATCGAAGCCGGAGACAAGGAATTCGACCCGCTGGTCCTCGAAGCGGCGGCAAAGGTGCGGCGGCCGGCTGATACAGCTGCGGCATAGATTGTGAAGATCATCGCTTGTGCCGGCGGCTGACCGTCACCGGGCGGCCATCGAGCGAAAGCGTCATATCGCGCTTCGCCCGCTCGGCTACCACCTTGCCCTTGGCGATAACGCAAAGCCGATCGGCGCGCAACCTGATCGCTTCGACCGGGTTGCCGGCGTCCAGTATGACGAGGCTCGCGGTCTTTCCGACTTCCAGGCCGTAATCCGACAGCCCCATGATCGCGGCGCTCTCCGTCGTCACCATGTCGAAGCATAGGCGCATGTCGGCTGGACTCGTCATCTGCGCTACATGCAGCCCCATGAAGGCGACGTCGAGCATGTCGGCCGCGCCAAGCGAATACCACGGGTCGAGCACGCAATCCTGACCGAAGCCGACGCGAATGCCCGCCTTCAGCATTTCCGGCACGCGTGTCATGCCGCGCCGTTTCGGATAGGTGTCGTGGCGGCCTTGCAGCACGATGTTTATGAGCGGATTGGGAATAGCGGCCAACCCCGCTTCGGCGATCAGCGGCAAAAGCTTCGAGACATAGTAATTGTCCATCGAATGCATCGAGGTCAGGTGCGAGCCGACCGCCCTGCCGCCGAGCCCCAACCGCTTCGTCTCGTAGGCCAACTGCTCTACGTGGCGGGAGAGCGGGTCGTCCGTCTCGTCGCAATGCATGTCCACCATGAGGCCACGCTGCGCGGCGATTTCACACAATTCCGTCACCGAACGGCGCCCCTCTTCCATCGTGCGCTCGAAATGCGGAATGCCGCCGACCACATCCATACCCCTTTCAAGCGCGCGGAGCGTGTTTTCCCTTGCATTGGGGCTGCGGTAGAAACCGTCCTGCGGAAAGGCGACAAGCTGCAGATCGAGATACGGCGCGACCGCCTTCTTCACGTCGAGAAGGGCATCGACGGCAAGCAGACGATCGTCGCAGACATCGACATGGCTGCGGATGGCGAGCAGGCCCATGGAGACGGCCCAGTCGCAATAGCGAAGCGCCCGCTCCTTCACCGCTTCATGGGTGAGAAGCGGTTTCAATTCGCCCCAGAGCGCGATGCCTTCGAGCAGCGTTCCCGACGCGTTGACGCGCGGGAGCCCGTAGGACAGCGTCGCATCCATGTGGAAATGCGGATCGACGAAAGGCGGCGAGACGAGATTGCCAGAAGCATCGACTGTCCGTGCGGCACCGGCATTGATCGCCGGCTCGATGGCCACGATCCTGCCGCCGTCTATGGCAATATCCGCCTTGCTCCCGTCCGGCAGGATGCCGCCTTTGACGATGATATCGAAATCCATTCGATTTTCTCCCCGATCGAAGGAATGCGCCTCCGCTCTTGACCGTTACTCAGCTTATTCTCGGATAGCCGAAACGAGCATGAACATCGGCCGCTGCCGCTCCTCGGCCCATTCCGGGTGGCTTGCGATCTGGGCGTCGTTGGGCCCCCATTCGATGAGGCGCGACAGCGTGAAGCCGCTCGCCGTCAAGAGATCGATATAGCTGGTGATGGTGCGGTGCTGCTTGACGACGCGATCGACAAACCATTTCCTGTCGCGCCGGCCTTCAACGAGATAGTGATCCACCGGCCAGGTTCTTTCACCGTTCGGGCCGATCATCCAGCCAGCTTCGAGCGGCGCGGTAAAAATCGGATGCTCGACGGAAAAGACGAAACGGCTTCCCTGCCGGAGCGCCTTCGCCACCTCGGCAAGGAGTTCATCGAGGCGTTCGATATAGTGCAGCGCCAGTGAGCTGTAAGCGACATCGAATGAATCCGGCTCGAGTTCGAGGTTTTCCAGATCGGAGCGGCGATAGGTGATGCGCGGATCGGCGCCGGCTGAATGCGCACGCGCAAGCATATTTTCGGATATGTCGATGCCCGTCACCAATGCGGCGCCCTCTCCCGCGGCATGACGGCAGAACCAACCGAAGCCGCAGCCGAGATCGAGCACGCGAAGCCCCCTCAGATCGGGAAGCATCGCCACCAGGTCGGGCCATTCAGGCGCGCCATCGAGGCCGCTCAGCGAGCGGGGGAGCTGGCTATAGCCGGCAAAGAAATCAGGATCGTCGTAGATGTTCTGTGTCATCGGGGCATTGTAAGAAACTGACGGCAGATGTCACCTGCGTGGGGCAGCCATAGAACAACACCCAGACGGCCTTCACCTGATCCCCGCCCGCAGAAAACTCTGGATGAACGCCTTCTGGAAAACCAGGAAGACGATCATCAGCGGGGCTGAGGTCATCAGCGCGGCGGCGCAGATGATCGACCAGTCGATGCCCTGATCCACGGAGGCGAAGACCTGCAAGCCGACCGTCAGCGGCCGTGTCTCGACGGAATTCGTCACGATCAATGGCCAGAGGAAATTGTTCCAGTGGTAGCTCACGGAAACCAGGCCGTAGGCGACATAGATCGGGCGGGCGAGCGGCAGATAGACGCGCCAGATGGTCTGGAGCGTGCTTGCGCCTTCCATCCGCGCGGCGTCGTCGAGTTCCTTCGGAATGGACTTGAATGCCTGCCGCAGCAGGAAGATGCCGAAAGCCGAGGCGACATAGGGGAGCCCGATGCCGGTCAGCGTATCGATGAGGCCGAGGCGGTTGAGCGTCCGATAGTTCTCCACGATCAGCACGTCCGGCGTCACCATCAACTGGATCAGGATCAGCGCAAAAAGGACGCCGCTGCCCCAGAATTTCCAGCGAGCAAGGGCAAACGCGGCAAGCGTACAGATGATGAACTGCGCGATCATGATGCCGATGACGAGCATCACCGTGTTGAGGAAATAACGCGCGAAGGGAGCCGCCTCCCAGGCGCGGGCGAAATTGTGCAGTGTCAGCGGCGCGTGAAGCGAAAAGTCCGTCGTGTAGGCGGACGGGTGAAACGCCGCCCACAGAGCGTACAGAAGCGGTAAGCCCCAGATGAAGGCAAGGATCCAGGCCGCCGCCGTTATTGTTCTTCGTCTCAGGCTTCCCGGCATGGTCTCACCTGTAATGGACGCGGCGGTCGAGGAGGAAGAACTGCCCCAGCGCCACGATCGCCAGGACCGCCAGCAGCACGCTCGACAGCGCCGCCGCATAGCCGCTGTCCCAGAAGCTGAACGCGACCTGATAGATATAGAAAAGCAGCAGCGTCGTCGTGTTGTTAGGCTCTCCGCCCGTCATCGCGATCACCTGGTCGACGATGCGGAAGGCGTTGATCAGCGCGTTGACGGCGACGAACAAGGTCGTCGGCATCAGGAGCGGCCAGGTTATCCGGGCAAAGACCTGCCAGGCCCCCGCATTCTCCATGCGCGCGGCCTCATAGAGATCGGGCGGCACCTGCTGCAGGGCGGCGAGGTAGAAGATCATGAAGAAGCCGGACTCCTTCCATATCGTCACCGCCATGACCGAGGGGAGCGCCGTCGTCGTATCGCCGAGCCAGTTCACGCCTCTGAACCCGAGAAGATGGGCGATCTGGTCGAGCAGGCCGTAATCGGGCGTATAGAAGAACAACCAGATGTTGGCGGCGGCGATCATCGGCAGGATGGTCGGCGTGAAGAAGGCGAGCCGCAGGAACGCCCGGCCGCCGATCTTGCCATTGACCCAGATCGCCATGATGAGCGCCAGCGCGATCGAAGCCGGCACGGTGATCAGCGCATAAAGCAGATTGTTGCGCAGCGCCTGCCAGAAGATCGGGTCGGCGATCATGTTCGAATACTGCGCCACCCCGATATAGTGCGAGGGCTTCGTTCCGTGCGGCGTCGAATAGAAGCTGTCGATGAAGGTCGCCACCGCGGGAATATGGGTGAAGGCCGCGAGAAGGACGACGGCGGGAAACACCATCAGCCAGCCCTGAACATGCATATTCCAGCGAAAACGCGATCCGACAGTCATGGCGTCCATAGGAGAGGCCGGCGCTTCACCAGGGAAGCGCCGGGAGTTGCGGCCGGTCAGTTCTGGTATTGCCGGAGGATGCGGGTCGCCTCCTGCTCGGCCCTGTCAAGCGCCGGTTTGACCGGCTTGTTGCTGGCGAGGATTGCCTGCAGCGCGTCGTCGAGCGCCTTGGTGACGCGCTGGTTGTCATGCGTCGACAATTCGGCTTTGGCTTCCTTCAGCTGGTCGCGGGCGACGGCAGCCGGCGGGAAATCCTTGACATAGGCCTTCATCTTGTCGGTTTCCCACGAATCCGGACGGGTCGCGACATAGCCGGTCTGAATACTCCAGTCGGCAGCCATGTCCTTGCTCGTTAGGAATTTGGCGAGTTTCAGCGCGGCGTCTTCCTTGGCCTTGTCCTTGTTCTTGAAGATATAGATGTTGCCGCCGCCAGTGGGCGAGCCGCCCTGGACCTTCTTCGGCATGGGGGCGACGCCGAAGGCGAAGGGCGCGTTCTTGCGGACGTTGGTCAAATTGCCGGTCGTCGTCCACATGATCGCCGTCTTGCCCTGGAAGAAATCCTTCGGCGTCGTGCCCCAGTCGATGATGCCCTTCGGCATGACGTCGTATTTGTTGCTCAGGTCATAGAGGAACTGCGCCGCCTCGACGACTTTCGGTCCGTTGAAATTGACCTTGGTGCCGTTCTGGTTGGCGAGATCGGCGCCGTTCTGAATCACGAGCGCCTGGAACAGCCAATAGGGAAAGCCGGAAGACGGGATTTCGACGCCCCATTGCTTGACATTGCCGGAGCCATCCTTGACCGTCAGCTTCTTGCCGTCGGCGACGAGTTCGTCCCACGTCGCCGGCGCTTTCTCCGGGTCGAGCCCGGCCTTCTTGAAGGCTTCCTTGTTATAGTATTGGACGATCGTCGAGCGCTGGAACGGAACGCCCCATGTGTGGCCGTCGGCCTGGCTGTTCGCCATGAAAGCCGGATAGAAGGCCTTCAGCCAGTCCTTGTCGTCGCTCGACGCGGCAAGCTTGTCGATCGGCTCGATCATGCCGGCGTCGATAAGCGTGAACATGTCGGTGGAAAGCAGAACCGCCGCGTCGGGCGCGTTGCCGGCGCGGGCCGCCGTCATCGCCTTGACGATCGAGTCCTGGTAGCTGCCGGTATAAACCGGCTTCACGGTGATATCGGGGTTCTGCTTCTCGAAAGCGGCGACATAGCCGTCGAAAATCTTAGTGATCGGACCGCCCACGGCAATCGGGTAATAGAATGTGATCTCGGTCGCCGAAGCCGGCACGATGTAGGCGGCGGTGGCAAGAGCCGCCCCCACAAGGGCGCGCGCGAAAAAGTTCATACGGAAACTCCCCTTTTTTTCTGGACGTTCGATTCGGACTTTCGACGGCCGGAGCCGTCCGTTGCATCGAGGCGTCGTCCGCTGACGCCGTCGAAAACGTGCATTGCGGATTTCGGCCAGGAAATCAGGACCTCCGCTCCGGGCGCCGGCGCATCGGCGCCCCGAACGCGGGCAAGGATCTGTCCGCTGCTAATATCGCTGAGAACAAGTGCGTCGGCGCCCAGATATTCGATCGAACGAACCTTTCCGGCCATCGGTTGGACCCGCTCTCCCGGAAGCTGGAGAGAACCTTTCGCCTGATCGAGAACGACATCCTCGGGCCTCAAGCCTAGGACGATGCTCGCTCTTTTTATCTCTGGCAGCAGGGGGACGTCCTGGCCCTGGATCCCGACGCCTTGGCCCGACGGCATCTCGACGAGATCGAGCAAATTCATCGACGACCCGCCGATGAAACGCGCCGCGAAAAGCGTGGCCGGCCGCTCGTAAAGGGCGGAAGGAACGTCATTCTGCTCGATATGACCGCCGCGCATGAGGATTACCTGATCGGCCATGCTCATGGCTTCGGTCTGGTCATGGGTGACGTAGATCATGGTGATGCCAAGCCTTTGCTGCAGCGCGCGGATCTCGCGACGCAATTCCTGGCGCAATTGCGCGTCGAGATTCGACAACGGTTCGTCGAGCAGGCAGACGGATGCATGCGCGATCAACGCCCGTCCGAGCGCCACGCGTTGCTGCTGGCCCCCGGACAACTGGCTCGGCTTGCGCTCCAGCAATTGTCCGAGGCCGAGCAGTTCGGCCACTTCGTCAAGACGCTTTTTTATCTCCTCCTTCGGCGTCTTTCGGACCGACAGACCGAAGGTGATATTGTCGGCGACGCTGAGATGCGGGAAGAGCGCGTAGGATTGGAACACCATGGCGACGCCGCGCGCCGCGCCGGTCAGACCCGAGACATCCCTGCCCCCGATTTCGATTCCGCCGGCGGTCGGTTCCTCCAGCCCGGCGATCATGCGCAAGGTCGTCGATTTACCACAGCCCGAAGGGCCGAGGAGCACGGCAAGCTTGCCCTGATCCACCGTGAAAGACACATTGTCGACGGCGCGCGTCTCGCCCCATTTCTTCTCAAGCGATTTCGCAACGACGCTGGCCAAACGATTTTCCGCCTTTCAAATGATCGCGTCCGGAGAAGCGGTCCGGCGCTTAGCAAAGCTGGATGACAGGCCGGTGACAAGTGACTTTCCCCGGCGGCACGGCTTTCCGCTTGCCGCCTCCGGAAAGGTCCCTGATCCTCCCTTCCGAGACCGGATCATGTCTTGCAAACGCGTGCAATACAACCCCCCGAGGCGAAAGCGTCAGCCTCGAATGCTCCCGATCGGCGAGGAGATCTTCCGGCTTTTTCCTTCACAACAGCTTCCGGTTGAACGCTTTCGAGACGCCGGCTGAGATCCTCCCGGAAGATCCCGATGCAGAGAGCAATGATGGCCCTTTGGCCCGACATGGCCTAACCTGGAGAAAATTCCACTTAAAATCGCGCAGGGAGGTTGGACACAAACAAAATTTCGAGTACCGATATAAATCGTTTCAGGCAGCATTGCCGCGAACGATCAAAGGGAACAAGCACGTTTTCCGGTCGGCTCAGGGGTGGCCGGAAATCTCTAGAGGAAGGAAGCTCTCAATGTCAGGTTTTGGAACAAGGCAATCGCTGAAGGGCCTCGCCGCATCGGCTTGCATGCTGGGCGCGCTCGGCTTGATGAGTGCTGGCGCATTCGCCAAGGATGCCGGACTGACCGCCAAATCGTTCACCGCGGATTTCTCGGCGATGGCGAAGCTGAAGGACATCGCCTCCAAGGGCAAGGGCAAGATCGGCATCCTGCTGCCCGAGACGACGACCTCCGCGCGCTACACCTCCTTCGATGCGCCCTATCTGAAGAAGGCCTTCGCCGAAGCTGGCCTCGCCGCCGACCAGATTATCGTCACCAATGCGCAGGGGAGCGAATCGACGCAGCTGACGCAGGCGCAGTCGGACATTTCCCAGGGCGCGACCGTGCTCCTGATGGATCCGATCTCTTCGGGCGTCGGCGCGTCGGTGGAATCCTACGCCAAGCAGCACGGCGTCAAGGTGATCGATTATGACCGCCTGACGCTTGGCGGCGATCGCAGCTATTATGTCAGCTTCGACAATGTCGAGGTCGGCAAGAAGATCGGCCAGGGCATGGTCTCCTGCATCGCCGACTGGAAGATCGAAAAGCCTCATATCCTCGTCATGCGCGGCGCGCCGACCGACAACAACGCCACGCTCTTCGCCGAAGGCTATGACGGCGTGCTGAAGCCGCACTTCGCCTCCAAGAAATATGTCAAGGTGGGCGAGCCCGCCGGCACCTGGGACCCGGCCGCCGCGCGGACGACATTCGAGGAGCAGTACACCGCGCACAAGAACATCAACGCGGTCGTGACGCCGAACGACGATAACGCCAACGCCGTCATCTCCTACCTGAAGACGCTGCATGTGCCGGCGAAGAAATTCCCGACCACGGGCCAGGACGCAACGCTGACCGGCCTTCAGAATGTCCTCTCCGGCTACCAGTGCGGCACCGTCTATAAGCCGATCTATCTGGAGGCGCAGGCCGCCGCGGCGCTGGCGCTCTATTTGCGCGCGGGCGAGACGCCATCCAAGGCTCTCGTCAACAACACCACGATGGACAGCAAGCAGAAGAAGAAGGTGCCTTCCGTCCTGCTGACGCCGATCTGGGTAACGCCGAAGAACATGGCCGAGACCGTGGTCAAGGACAAGTTCGTCGATGTGGCGAAGCTCTGCGCGGGCGATATGGCGAGCGCCTGCAAAGACGCCGGAATCTCGCAGTAACCGGCCGTCATCGCAGATGGCTCGGACCGAGACGGCTCCCACCGAATGGCTTCTCCAGCTCAAGGGCATAGAGAAGCACTTCGGTGCGGTGCAGGCACTGTCGGGCGTCGATCTCGACGTCCCGGCGGGCCAGGTAACCGCCCTTGTTGGAGACAACGGAGCCGGCAAGTCCGTGCTCGTGAGGACGATCGCCGGCATCCACGAAGCGGATGGCGGCGAGATCCTCTGGGAGGGCAAACAGGTCCGTATCAGGGGACCACGAGACTCGGCCGCGCTCGGCATCGAGGTCGTGTACCAGGATCTGGCGCTCTGCGATAATCTGGACGTCGTGGAGAACATGTTTCTCGGCCGCGAGCGGCTGAAGAACGGTCTTCTCGACGAGGACGACATGGAGCGGGCGGCGTCCAAGACGCTGGCCGACCTCCATGTCCGCACGGTTCGTTCCGTCAGGCAGGCGGTGGCTTCGCTCTCGGGCGGTCAGCGCCAGTCAATCGCTGTGGCAAAAGCCGTGATGTGGAATTCCAAGCTCGTCATCCTCGACGAGCCGACGGCGGCGCTCGGCGTGGCTCAGACCCAGCAGGTTCTCGATCTGGTGCGGCGGCTGGCCGACCAGGGCCTCGCGGTCATCATGATTTCCCATAACCTCAACGACGTCTTCGCCGTCGCGGACCGGATCGCTGTGCTTCGCCTCGGCCAGATGGTCGGCGCCGGACCTGCGTCCGATTTCGATCCGCAGATGGTCGTGGACCTGATGACCATGGGCCGATCCGAACGGCAGACACCGTCCTCCGGCCCGGGCGGCAGTGGTGACACAGGCGTGTCCACTTCTCCGTCAAGCCGCTCGCGCGCGGGGCGTCCCGAAATCAAGGACGATCTCGGCGGCACCTTGCCGCTGATCCCGACGACGCAGACCTTCGGCGACTATCTCAAAAGCGCCTGGCAAAAAATCCGCTCGGGACAAAGCGGCATATTGCCGGTCGTGCTCGGCGTCATCCTGATCGGTCTCATCTTCCAGACGCAGAACGCACAATTCCTGTCGGCAGGAAACCTCGTCAACCTGCTCGTCCAGGGCGCGGTGTTCATGCTGATCGGCATGGGCGAGGTCTTCGTGCTCCTGCTCGGCGAGATCGATCTTTCACTCGGCTTCGTGGCTGGCATCGGCGGCACGATCGCCACGCTGCTGGTGCAGCCTGGCGTCGCGTGGCCGTGGTGGGCGGCGATCATCGTGGCGCTCGCCGGCGCCTCTTTCCTCGGCTTCGTCCAGGGCACGCTGATCACGCGGCTTCGCCTCCCGTCCTTCGTCGTAACGCTTGCCGGCTATCTCGGCTTCGAGGGCATCATGATCGAGCTTCTCGGGCAAGGCGGCACAATCCCGATCTCCGACGATACGATCAACAATCTCGCCAACGGCACGCTGACGCCGGCGGTCGGCTGGACAATCACCGGCATCGTCATCGTGATCTTCGCCATCTTCTCCGCCATGCGCTACATGCAGCGCAAGAGAAGCGGTCTGATCACGCCGCCCGCCGGACTGGTGGCGCTCAAGATCATCGGCGCGGCGATCGCCGGCATCGTCATCGTCATGATCAGCAACGTCAATCGCGGCGTACCGGCCTTTCCGTTCAGCGGCATGCCCTGGGTGATCCCGATCGTCTTCGTCGTGCTGGTCGCCTGGACGTTCCTGCTCGGCAGGACGCGGTTCGGCCGCTACATCTATGCAATCGGCGGCAATGCCGAGGCGGCCCGGCGCGCCGGCATCAGCCTTGCCTGGATCAGGACGGCGGCCTTCACGCTCGCGGCGCTCACCGCCGGCATCGGCGGCATCATCTATGCCTCGCGGCTCAGGTCGATGTCGACCAGCTTCGACGGCGGCACGATCGTGCTCTATGTCGTGGCGACGGCGGTCATCGGCGGCACCAGCCTGTTCGGCGGACGCGGTCAGCCGCTGCATGCGGTGCTGGGCGGCATCGTCGTCGCTGCAATCGTCAATGGCATGGCGTTGCTCGGTTTGCCGGCGGCAATACAGCTGATGGCGACCGCGCTCGTCCTGCTTGCCTCGATCACCATCGATGTCGTGGTGCGGCGGCGCGGCGAAACGGCCCGCTGACAAGCACGTATTGGTCGCCAACAGCCACGCCGGAGCGATCTGGCGCGGTTTTTGCCGTTACTTGTTGAGAAAAGCGCGTCTCAATAGCCGATCGCGATGCCATCTTTCCTGTGGTCCGAAGCGCCGAGCAGAATGCCGCGCCGCTCGTCCACCCAAATGGCCTGGCAGCCGCCCAGCGGGTCGTCCGCCCATTTGGTCACATGGCCCATTTGGTCGAGGCGCGCCCGGGTTTCCGGGCTGATGGTCGTTTCCAGCGCGAGTTCGCCGGCGAAATAGAAGCTCCGCGGCGCATCGGACGCCATCTGTGGGTCGAAGCCTCGGTCGAGGATTTGCGAGAGGAAATGCGCATGCCCCGTCGCTTGATATTGGCCGCCCATGACTCCGAACGACATGACCGGCCGCCCTCCCCGTCGAAGCATGCCGGGAATGATCGTGTGGAACGGCCGCTTGCGCGGCCCCATCGCATTGGGATGGCCGTCCAGGATCCGGAAGCTTGAGCCGCGATTTTGCAGGAGAACGCCGGATTTCGCCGCATAGATACCACTGCCGAAGGCATTGAAGAGCGAGTTGATCAGCGAGACGCAATTGCGGTCGCGGTCAACGACGGTGACATAGACCGTATCGCGATGCGTCGGCGCATCCCATGTCGTCGTGGGCGAGGCTCGGTCCATGCTGATGCTCGCCCGCATCGCCGCGATGTTCGGCTCCGAAAGCAGCGCCTCGACATCGTGCTCATTGGTTTCGGGATCGCCGATGACGCTGTCGCGCACGCTGTAGGCGATCTTTGTCGCCTCCGCGAGAAGGTGAATGCGCCCGGCCTCAGAAAGCTTGCGGTCCGACAGATCGAAGCCGTCGAGGATGCGAACGAGGATGAGCGCAGCAAGACCCTGGCCGTTCGGCGGGCATTCGAGAAGCTCATGATCGCGATAGAGGGCGGAGATCGGGGTTTCGGGCCGCGCGTTGCATTCGGCGAAGTCCTGTTCGCTGTGCAGGCCGCCAAGTTGCCGCAACGTCGCGACGATATCGGCCGCGATCTCTCCCTCGTAGAAGGCGGCGCGGCCCTCCCGCGCGATGCGCCGCAGCGTCTTTCCCAATGCGGGATGGGTAAGGCGCGTTCCGACACCAGGCGCCTTGCCGCCCGGCAGATAGACCTTGCGCCCTTCCCCGTCGAGGCGACCGCCGTAGCGCGCCCAGTCGCGCGCGACGCGCGGCGTAACAAGAAAACCGTTTTCCGCCGCTTCGATCGCCGGGCGCAGGACGCGCTCCATGCCGAGACGCCCGTGATCCGCGATCAGCCGGCACCAGGCGTCGACCGCGCCGGGCACCGTCACCGCATGCGGGCTCTCCTCATCGATCCGCGTCAGCCCGCGCTCGAGATAGTGGCCAAGGAGCGCCGCCGCCGGCGCCCGGCCGGAGCCATTCAGGCACCATGGCTCCTTGCCCGCCTCCGCCACGAGCACGAAGCAATCGCCCCCGATCCCCGTCATATGCGCATCGACCACGCCCTGGACGGCCACCGCGCAGACGGCGGCATCGATCGCATTTCCGCCTTCGCGCAGAATATCGAGCGCGGCCAGGCTGGCGGCAGGGTGAGACGTCGCCACCATCCCGTTTTCGGCGAGCGAGACCGATCGTCCCGGCGCCATGAAATCGCGCTCAAGCATAGGCATCCTCTTCAGTTCCGGTCCGCCGCCAGTCTGGCGGCTCCTCTCCTCACTCATTCCTAACACATGAAATGGCCTGATGCGGGCACAAGTTTGGATGGTGTCCCACCGCGTGGTGTAGCTGACGGCATTGGTCGCCGTGCTGTCCGGCTCGGCCGGGTTGATCAGCGTGCTGCTACTGCTGGCAGGCTGATGAAGGGATCATCGCTCAATT
>Ga0187809_10001109_pt1 | contig 13088 bp, 13 predicted proteins | sample NC_wetland_sal_i_8_FD_132415 | JGI IMG/M metagenome (GOLD analysis project Ga0187809, IMG submission 132415) | Wetland sediment microbial communities from Neuse River Estuary, North Carolina, USA - ASW_4 | ecosystem: Environmental > Aquatic > Freshwater > Wetlands > Sediment | place: USA: North... | reverse complement strand
TGTTTCAGATCGAGGAGCCGGCGGGCGCTCCGCTTTCGGCCGAAGGGCCGGGCGCTGCGGTCGGCATCGATTTGGCGGCGGGATCGGCGGCGGTCGCGATCGCGCTCGGCGGCAACGCCGAAATCCTGCCGGGAACCGACGGCGAACGGCGGCTGGCGACGGCTGGGCAGGCACTCGATGCGGTGTTGCTGGCGCTACGGGCGCGCGCCGAGAAGCAGCTGGCGCGGCCGGTAACCCACGCGGTGATTGCGACACCGGATGGACGCGGTAGCGCGGCGCTCGAAACGGCAGCCAAGACCGCTGGATTGACCATCCTGCGTGCGGTGACGCAATCCGTCGCGGCGGATCGTGATACCGGCCCGGATGCTGCGGCGCTGGGTGCGGCGCGTATAGCCGAAGATTTGTCGCCGACGCTTGGTATAACCTCGCCCGGCCTTGATTGATGGATTGGATCGTATGCCTAAGATGACGTTTATCGAACGTGACGGCACCCGCAAAACTGTGGACGCGCCGATTGGCCTTTCCGTGCTCGAAATCGCCCATCGCAACGACGTCGATATCGAGGGTGCGTGCGAAGGCTCGCTGGCCTGCTCGACTTGTCACATCATCGTCGAACCCGAATGGTATGAGCTGTTGAAGGATGCGACCGAGGACGAGGAAGACATGCTCGATCTTGCCTTCGGCCTGACCAAGACATCTCGTCTCGGCTGCCAGATCGTGATGACCGAAGAGCTCGACGGTCTCACCGTCCGCCTGCCGCAGGTGACGCGCAACATGATGAATAGCTGATGGATGCGGCGCTGGCTCCGGGCGCGCGCGTCGTCGTCGCCATGTCGGGCGGCGTCGACAGCTCGACCGTAGCGGCGCTGCTGGTCGAGCAGGGCTGTGACGTCGTCGGCGTCACGCTCCAGCTTTACGACCACGGCCAAGCGACCGGGCGCAAGGGCGCCTGCTGCGCCGGCCAAGACATCCACGACGCGGCGCGGGTCGCCGAAACGCTCGGCATTCCGCATTACGTACTCGACTACGAAAAGCGTTTCCGTACCGAAGTGATCGAGGATTTTGTCGACTCTTATCTCGCCGGTGCGACGCCGGTGCCGTGCGTCCGCTGCAACGAAACGGTGAAATTCCGCGATCTGCTGGCGGTGGCGCATGATCTGGGCGCCGGTGCGCTCGCCACCGGTCATTATGCGCGGCGCGTGGTTGGTGCCGACGGGCCGGAGCTGCATGGTGCCGCTGATGCCAGCCGCGACCAGAGCTATTTCCTCTATCGCACGACGCGTGCGCAGCTCGATTTCCTGCGGTTTCCGCTGGGCGAGTTCAGCAAGGACGAGACGCGTGCTTTGGCGGCGCGTTTCGCCCTGCCGGTGGCGCAGAAGCCCGACAGCCAGGACATCTGCTTCGTGCCATCCGGCCACTACGCCGACGTGATCGAAAAGCTGCGTCCTGGCGCAGCGGAGCCAGGCGACATCGTCGACGAGACGGGCCGCGTCCTCGGCCGGCACGATGGCGTCATCCACTTTACCGTTGGCCAGCGCAAGGGCATCGGCATTGCTGGCGAGGAGCCGCTTTACGTCCTGCGGCTCGAACCGGCGACGCGGCGCGTCGTCGTCGGACCGCGCGCCAGTTTGGGCGCGACGCGCGTGCCGTTCGATCGGGTTAACTGGCTGGCGGTGCGGCCGGATGTGTCCGGTATTCGCGTCGCGGTCAAGCTGCGCTCGGCGCAGCCACCGGTGCCCGCCACGTTACAGCTCGATGGCGATCATGGCACGGCGATGCTTGACGAGCCGGCATTCGGCGTGGCGCCCGGCCAGGCGTGCGTCGCTTACGACGGCGCCCGCGTGCTCGGCGGCGGCTGGATCGCCCGCGGCTGATTGCCGCTAGGCTTGCCGCGCGCGCGGCGCTCCACGATACTGCGCCGCCATGACCGCTACCAAGAAACCCCGCGACACCGTCAAGAAAGTCGTGCTCGCTTATTCGGGCGGGCTCGACACGTCCGTCATCCTGCGCTGGCTTCAGGAAACCTATGGTTGCGAGGTGGTGACCTTCACCGCCGATATCGGCCAGGGCGAGGAGCTCGCGCCTGCACGCAAGAAGGCCGAGCTCTTGGGCGTGAAACAGATCTTCATCGAGGATCTGCGCGAGGAATTCGTCCGCGATTTCGTGTTTCCGATGTTCCGGGCGAATGCGCTCTATGAAGGTCAATACCTGCTCGGCACTTCGATCGCGCGGCCGCTGATCGCCAAGCGCCAGATCGAGATCGCCGAAGCCACTGGCGCCGATGCCGTGGCGCACGGCGCAACTGGCAAGGGCAACGACCAAGTGCGCTTCGAGCTGACCTATTACGCGCTCAAGCCCGACATCAAGGTGATCACGCCGTGGCGCGAATGGGAGCTCAATTCGCGCACCAAGCTGATCGAATATGCCGAACGGCATCAGATTCCGATCGCCAAGGACAAGCGCGGCGAGGCGCCGTTTTCGACCGACGCCAATCTTTTGCACATCTCGGCCGAGGGCAAGGCGCTCGAGGATCCGTGGCACGAGCCGGAGGAATTCATCTACAGCCGGACGGTGGCGCCCGAGAAGGCGCCCGACCAGCCGGAATATGTCGAGATCGAATTCGCCAAAGGCGATCCGATCGCGGTCGACGGTAAGAAACTGTCGCCGGCGGCACTGCTGACGCGGCTCAACGAGCTTGGCGGCAAGTACGGCATCGGCCGGCTCGACCTGGTCGAGAACCGCTTCGTCGGCATGAAGTCGCGCGGCGTCTATGAAACGCCCGGCGGCACGATCTTGCATGCGGCGCATCGCGGTATCGAGAGCATCACGCTCGATCGCGGCGCGGCGCATCTCAAGGACGACCTCATGCCGCGCTACGCGGAGCTCATCTACAACGGATTCTGGTATTCGCCTGAGCGCGCCATGCTCCAGGCGCTGATCGACAAGAGCCAGGAGAACGTCGCCGGCACCGTGCGTCTCAAGCTCTACAAGGGCTCGGCGCGCGTCGTCGGCCGCAAATCACCGCACAGCCTCTATAGCTTGGCGCATGTGACGTTCGAGGCCGACCAGGTTTACGATCAGCGCGACGCCGAAGGTTTCATCAAGTTGAATGCGCTGCGGTTGCGACTCGGCGCGCGGCTGCGACCGAAGAAATAGTTACCGGTGCCGGCGACCGGAAGTTTTCGGTTCGATTCAGGCGCTTATGCCTATGTATTTGATATAACAGGCGAATAGCGCGAATCGTGGCCCTGAATTGACCCCGTGAAATCCTTGTTTTTGCCATGATCGGTCGCCATGTTCGGCCCATCGCCCATAGCAAAAAGGGGATGGAACCATGGGTTCGCGTATTGGCGTTTTGATGGTGGCGGCCGCGATGCTGCTTTCGGCTTGCGGCACGTCACCGGGTGACCGAGGCCTGTCGGGTGCCGGTATCGGCGCTGCGGGTGGTGCCGTGGTCGGAGCGCTGGTTGGCGCGCCTCTGGCAGGCGCGGCGATCGGTGCCGGCGCCGGCGCATTGACCGGTATGGCAACCAGCCCGTCGAACGTCTATCTCGGCAAGCCGGCCTGGGAACAGTAACCGGCCCGACGACTATCTTTCGCTGAGACCTGGCCCCCTCGGGATCGCTCCCGAGGGGGCATTGCTTTGTGCGCTTGCTTAGACCGCTGGATCGGGCAATCCACGCCGGCGGCACGCTGCCACCAGCGTGTTGCGCAGCAGGCAGGCGATGGTCATCGGTCCGACGCCGCCAGGTACTGGCGTCAACGCTCCGGCAACGCGTTGCGCTTCGGCGAAGGCGACGTCGCCGACCAGCTTGCCCTTGCCATCCGGTGTCGCGATGCGATTGATGCCGACGTCGATCACGGTCGCGCCCGGCTTGATCCAGTCACCGCGGACCATCTCCGGCCGGCCGACCGCCGCGACCAGCAGGTAGGCGCGGCGCGCCACTGCCGGCAGGTCCCGCGTGCGCGAATGCGCCACCGTGACCGTGCAGTGCTCGCCGAGCAGCAGCGCCGCCATCGGCTTGCCGACGATATTGGAGCGTCCCAGGATCACCGCCTCGGCACCCGCGAGGTTCTTGCCCAGGCTCTCGCGCGCCAGCAACAGGCAGCCATAGGGCGTGCACGGCACCAGCGCCTTGCCGCCGCTCCACAGCCGGCCGACATTCTCGGCATGGAAGCCGTCGACGTCCTTGGCCGGCGCGATCGCTTCGATGATCCGTTGCGCGTCGATCTGCTTCGGCAGCGGCAATTGCACGAGAATGCCGTCGACCGCCTCGTCGGCATTGAGCTGCGCGACCAGGCGCAGCAGCTCGGCCTCGCTGGTGGAAGCTGGGAGGCGGTGGGTGATGCCTTTGAGGCCGGCGTCGTCAGTCGCCTTGGTCTTGCTTTTGACATAGACCTGACTGGCCGGATCGTCGCCGACCAGCACGGCCGCGAGGCCAGGCACGACGCCGTGCGCCGATTTCAACGTGGCGGCTGCCGCGGCAACCGTGGCGCGCAACCGTGCTGCGACGGCCTTGCCGTCGATCAATCGAGCTTCGGACATGACTTCAACCCTCGTTCAAGCCGCGCCGCAAGCGCGGCGGGATCACCATCGATATGCACCAGCTTGCGGCGTCCGGCGGCGCCCGCCGCAATACGCAAGTCGCTTTTGCGCAGGCCGAAATGACGCGCCAACAGGGCGACCAGGGCCGCATTGGCCTCGCCAGCATGGGCGGGAGCATGCACGGCAAGCTTCAAGGCGACGCCGCTGGGCTCCTCACTCAAGCCGAGGACGCGATCTTGCGCGGCTTTTGGAGTTACGCGCACGGACAGCGTCGCGCCGCTGCGCCCGAGACGGAACGGTAATGCCATAGGTCCGGTCAACCGTGCATCAACGCGTAGACCTCGACCTGCCGCAGCTCCATCTCGATGAACCACAGGATCAACAACAGGATGACCGGCGAGATGTCGATGCCGCCGAAGCTGGGCAGGATGCGCTGGATCGGGCGCAAGGCCGGCTCGGTCGCGCGGTAGAGGAAGGCGGCGGCCGTGCGCACCACATGGTTGCGCGTGTCGATGATGCCGAATCCCATGAGCCACGAAAATACCGCCGCGACGATGACGACCCACCAATAGATGTTGATCAGGGCGATGATCACCTCGATCACCGGCACCAGGAAGTTGCCCATCGCCCAAATCCTCCCCCACGCCCGCGGCGTTGGCGAACCCTAACCATCGGCTCCGGCCGGCGCAAGCCGGGCCGATGTCGCGGGGCCGCCTTGACAGCCCGCGCGACCGCGACCCATATTCCGCGCCACGCGGGCGGGGCAGTAGCTCAGTTGGGAGAGCGCGACGTTCGCAATGTCGAGGTCAGGGGTTCGATCCCCCTCTGCTCCACCATCGCTTCAGCTGAAATCTTGTGAATCTGCGCCGCTGCGGCACCACTGGCTCAGCAGCCGGAGTGCTGAAGTCGCCATGGCCTACCGCGGCTTCGTATCCATGCCACTGCTGGTGTAGGTGGCAGGCCGGGCGAGGGCGATAGCGGCCAGGACAGCGCCCGAATATCGGCGAAACCCTTGACATAGATCATGGCCGGCGCCGGCCGCTGGGCGCCATCTATCGTCGGTAACCAGCAGCTGATGTCGGTGGAGGCGCGATGTGCAACGCGATCTGTCGCGTCGCTCATTTCTTAAAGGCTCTGCAGTGACGACGGCGGGAGCGGCCATGATCGAAGCTGCGTCGGCGATGGTCAAACCTGCCGAGGCCGCCGAAAGCAGCGGTCCGGCCACGGTCGGCCCAGAAGCGGCGTCCATAACCCTGAAAATCAACGGCATGGTTCAGACGCTGAAGGTCGAGCCGCGCATGACCCTCGCCGAGGCGTTGCGTGGGCCACTCGGTCTCACCGGCACGAAGATCGCCTGCAATCGCGGCGCGTGCTCGGCCTGTACAGTCTGGATTGATGGCGCTCCCATCTGTTCCTGTATGGTACTGGCGATCGACGTTAATGCGCGCAACGTGACGACGATCGAAGGTCTCGCGCACGGTGGTAGGCTTCACCCCGTGCAGAGCGCCTTCATTGAGCACGATGCCCTGCAGTGCGGCTTCTGCACGCCGGGCATGATCATGAGCTGCGCCGCTCTCCTGGAACAAACGCCGAGCCCGAAGGCCGACGATGTCCGTGCAGCCATCAGTGGTCACTACTGCCGCTGCGGCACCTATCCCCATGTTATTGCCGCGGCATTGTCCGCGGCTCAGTCGCGCAAGGCGTGATCATGCCGGTCGACAGTGCAACGCGCAGCGAAACGTTTCCTTTCGGTATCGCCAGTGTCGGACTTGGCGGGGCCGAGCGACAGGTTCCCATCGACGAGCCGCCGCCGTTGCCGCCCAATGCCGAGCTCGCCGTGATTGGCAAGCCGGTTCCACGGCAAAATGCTCGGGCCAAGGTTACGGGTGCAACACACTTCACAGTCGATGTCGCGCCGTCCGGCATGTTGTATGGCCGCATCCTGCGATCGCCATTGCCGCACGCGCGAATCCGCAGCATCGACGTCACGGCTGCCGCGGGCTTTCCTGGTGTCCGTGCCGTTTTGGCCGTTGCGCAACCCGATGATCCGGTGCTCGGCGTAGCCCGTTATACTGGCGCGCCAATAGCCGCGGTTGCCGCTTCGTCCATGGCTGTCGCCGAGGCGGCCTTGCGGCTTATTCGCGTCGATTATCAGCCGCTTCCATTTGTCGTCGATATGGATGCGGCGCGCGCACCCGATGCACCGCAGGTTCATGACGATGAATCGGCGCCAGCCGGTCATCCATCCGGGTTCCCCGCAGCTGCCGACTTACCCCTGCAGGGCAACATACGGGGCCCGCACATCACGCGCCGGGGTGATATCGCGAAAGGATTCGCCGAAGCGGCAGTCGTCGTCGAGGGCCAATATCGCACCCAGGTCCAGACCCATTGCTGCCTCGAGCCGCATGTCATCGTGGCCGACTGGCGCGCGGATGGCCTCACTGTCCACATGTCGACGCAATTCACCGCCGGCGTGCGGCACGAGCTGGCCGAGGCTTTCAACCTGCCGCTCAATCGCGTCCGTGTGGTTGTCGACGGCATGGGCGGCGGATTTGGCTCCAAGTCAACGCTCAGCACTTACGGCAAGATCGCGGTCGCACTGTCACGCCAGACGAATGCGCCGGTCCGCGTCATGCTCGACCGTCAGGAAGAGCAAATGGATGCCGGCAACCGACCGGGAACTTGGCAGCGGCTGCGCATCGGCGCGAAACGCGACGGATCGCTGACGGCCATCTCGCTGGTGAGCTACGGCACTGCTGGCGTCGCGCTCGGCGGCGGCGTCGGGAACGTTGCCGAGTCCATGTACGCCTGTCCCAATTTCGAGGGCGCGCAGCACGACGTCTTCATCAATGCCGGGCCGGGGTGTGCGATGCGCGCGCCCGGCAATACGCCGGGTGCCTTGGGCTTCGAGCAGGCGATTGATGAATTGGCCGAGCGGCTATCGCTTGATCCGGTGGTCTTGCGCGATCGCATTGATCTAAGCCCAGTCCGCCGCGAGGAAAGGCGCATCGGCGCCGAGCGCATCGGTTGGCGAGGAAGGCACGCGCCCGGCGCCGATCCCGGCCCGGTGAAGCGCGGTCTCGGCATGGCGCAATCGCTGTGGATGGCAAACGTGCAGGTCAATTCGGCCTGCGAAGTGCGCATTTTGCGTGACGGCTCGGTCGAGGTGCTGTCGAGCGTTCAAGATATCGGCACCGGCATAGGCACCGTAATGGCGCAGACGGTCGCCGAGGTCTTGGGGCTCCATACCGAGGACATCACCGTGCGCATCGGCGACACCGAGTTCCCAGCCGGATCGCCGTCATATGGCAGCCGGACGACAGCATCAATGACACCGCCCGCGCGCACCGCTGCGTGGCGTGTCCTGCCAACGCTTTTCCACGAGGCGGCACCCGCGCTCAACGCCGCGCCGGAGGATTTGATCGCGCGCGGCGGCCGCGTCGCGGTCAAGAACGATGCGGGCCGCAGCATGGGTTTCCGCGAGGCGGCGGCGCAACTGCGCACCGACCGCATCAGTGCGGTTGCCTCACGCAGCGACGATTATGGCGGATTTCGCCGGCGAATGGGCGACGCCGCGCTGGCGCAGCAAGATCTGGGCGGCGCCCAATTCGCTGCGGTTGCAGTCGACACCGAAACCGGAATTGTGCGCGTCGAGCGCGTGGTCGCGGTCCAGGATTGCGGCCGGCCGATCAACCCGTTGCAGCTTGAAAGCCAAGTGCATGGCGGCGTGTTGATGGGCCTTTCCTATGCTCTGTTCGAAGAGCGCATCCTCGATCAGCACACCGGCCGCATGGTCAACCCGAATCTCGAGCAATACAAGCTCGCCGGACCACGCGAGACGCCGCAAATCGACGTCGTGGTACTGGAGAACTACCAAGGTCGGAGCGCCACCGACGCCTATGGCATCGCCGAGCCTTCGAATATTGCAACCGCGCCCGCGATCGCAAACGCGGTTTACAACGCGACTGGTGTCCGGATGCGGAACCTGCCCATGACGCCAGCGGCCGTCCTTGCTGCGCTTGGCAAGATCCCGACCAGGAGTTGACGCAATGAATCGTTTCGCGTGGATCAACACCAAATCGGTTTCAGAGGCTGCGGTGTCGGCCTCAGCGACCGTCGCCGACTTGATGATTGCACCGTCAATCGTCTCAAACCACGGCGAAACCTCAGTCGTCAAGGCTGGCGGCATCGACCTGCTCGATCTGATGAAAGAAGACCTGCTGGCGCCCGAGCGGATCGTCAACCTCAGGGACATTCCCGGGTTGGATGCAATTTCTGAAGATCCGAACGGCGGCCTGCGCATTGGTGCAACGGCGACGCTCGCTGCCGTCGCGGACCATGCGGTGATCCGGCGACGCTATCCCGCGCTTGCCGATGCGGTGGGTGGCTCGGCGAGCCCGCAAATCCGTCATGTCGCGACGCTCGGCGGCAATTTATTGCAGCGGCCGCGGTGCTGGTACTTCCGCGCGGCCGAATTTCGCTGCCTGAGAAAAGGCGGCGGCCACTGCTTCGCGATCCCGGGCGAGAATCAATATCACGCGATTTTCGACAACCAGGCGTGCGCGATCGTACATCCGTCGACAGCCGCGACCGTTTTGGTAGCCCTCGGCGCGACGGTCGAGCTGACCGATGCCGGGAACGCCGTACGCCGCATCTTGCTCGAGGAATTTTTTGTACCGCCGAGCCGGGATCTCCAGCGCGAGAACGACCTGAAGCCGCGGGAAATCATGACCGCAATCCGATTGCCGCCGCTTGCAGGCGATGTGCGCATGGCACATTTGAAACAGGGCGAGAAAGACTCGTTCGACTGGCCGCTCGCCGACGTCGCCGTATTACTCCACCTTTCGCCCGACGGAGGCTGCAAGAGCGCCGCAGTTATTCTCGGTGCCGCTGCGCCGGTACCGTACCGCGCCAAAGCAGCGGAGCAGGCGCTTGCCGGCCGTGCCATTGATGAAGCCGTGGCGCGCCAAGCCGGGAAGGCCGCACTCGATGGTGCCACGCCGCTCGCCAAGAACAGCTACAAGCTGCCGCTATTCGAAACCCTTGTTCGCCGCGCGGTCCTCAAGGCGGTCAGTGGTCCTTCGAGAGGATGACTTCCACTTCGACCCATGGAGAAGGAGGAATGAAGATGACCCGCCGCCAAGCCACCACGGGAATTTTGACGAGTGCGGCGATCGCCGCAACGCCGGCAGTTGCAAAATCGGCGCCGTCCTCGTCCACGTCTTTGCCGCCGCCGCATACGGATGGCGGCCAGCCCCTGCTCAGGGCTCTCAAACTGCGTCGTTCGATCCGCGAGTATGCGGCTCGTCCGATTCCGTCACAGGTCCTATCCGACCTGCTATGGGCGGCGTTTGGCGTCAACCGCCCAAGCGGCGATCGCACCGCGCCTTATTGGCGCCACGTCATGGTGATCGATCTTTATGTCGCCATGTCCGACGGCGTCTCGATCTACGATCCGAAGGCGCACGCCTTGTTGCCCTATTTGTCCGATGACATCCGCGCGCAAACGGGCCTTCAGGACTTCGTGGGGACCGCGCCGCTCAATCTGGTCTATGTCGCGCATGGCGAGCGCATGACCGACGTCTCGCCAGAAGATCGTCGCCTCTATGCTTCGGTCGATACCGGCTTCATCGGCCAGAATGTCTATCTGTTCTGCGCCTCCGAGGGTCTCGCCACGGTGTTTCGCGGTGCGGTGGACTACGCAAAGCTCGGACGGACGTTGCGATTGCCGGTTCAGCAGTTTGTCACCTTCGCGCAGACGGTCGGATATCCGCGGGCGTAAGGGCCATCCCAATCGCCGGATCCGACATCGTCATGCTGTTGACGTCGGCGAGGTCGGCGGCGTAGAGCCACCACGGCGCCGAACCGCATGATGAAGCCCTCTCCGGATGGCTCAACCCTCGACCGCATTCTACTCGCATCTTACCGCGTCATCCGCGGATACATTCGAGTCGCAATCGCGATCATCAGCACGCAAACAATCGCTAAGGCAGCAAAATCTGAACCGAGGCCGTAGCTGCTGCGTCCACCCACCAGCATGACGGCGCGAAGCCCGTCGACCTCATAGGTCAAGGGATTGATCGACGAGACGGTTTTGAGCCAGTGCGGCATCAGATCGATGGGGTAGATGGCATTGCTGGCAAAGAAGATCGGCATGGTGAGGACCTGGCCGATGCCCATGAAGCGTTCGCGGGTGCGGACGATGCAGGCGATGATCAGCGAGAAGGTCGAGAACATCGCCGCACCCAAGGCGATGAACAGCACGGCGCAGACGATGTCGGCGGGCGCGAAGCTCAAATCCACGCCCATGAGCGCGGCGCAGACGTAGATGACGATCGCCTGCGACAAGGCGCGAGTGCCCGATGACAGCGCCTTACCCGAGACCAGCGCGCTGCGCGGCGCGGGCGACACCAGATAGCGGTGGAGCACACCCAGGTCGCGCTCCCAGATCGCGGCAATGCCGTAGAAGATGGCGACGAACAGCACGCTCTGCGCCAGGATGCCGGGCGCGAGGAAATCGAGATAGGGCACGCTGCCGGGCGACAGGCCGCGCACTTGGGCCATCACCTCGCCAAACAGCACCAGCCACAGCACCGGCTGGGTCGCGCGGCTGACCAGTTCCCATGGATCGTGCCAGAGCTTGCGCGCTTCGGCATCGGCAACCGCAAAGACCTGGGTGAAATATCCACTGATCGACATGGTGCCTCGCTAGGTGTGTTCGCGCGCCGCGCGCCGCTCCTGGCGAACGGCGCTGTAGCCGCCGTCTTCGATCGCGGCGCCGGTGAGCTTTTCGAAGACGTCGTCGAGCGTGGCATTGGGGCCAACGCCGGCCTTGAGCGCGGCCGGCGTGCCGACGGCGCGGACGCGGCCGCGATCGATCAAGGCGATGCGGTCGCACAGCACGTCGGCCTCGTCCATGTAGTGGGTGGTGACGATGACGGCCGCGCCGAGCCTGCTGCGCAGATCGCGGATGTGATTCCAGACCGCGTGCCGACCAACCGGGTCGAGACCTTCGGTCGGCTCATCCATGAAAATGATGGCAGGACGGTGCAAAGTGCTTTGAGCAATCTCAAGGCGGCGGATCATGCCGCCGGAGTAATTGCGAACGAGCCGGTCTCGCACGTCGGAAAGGCCCATCATGGCCAAAGCATCGGCGATACGCTGCTCGCGTTCTGCCACTGGCAGCAGGTAAAGGCGCGCCGATAGCAACAGGTTCTCGTAGCCCGTCAATTCCCCATCAGCTGACAAAAGCTGTGGTACGTACCCGATACGACGTCGCACTTCGGCAGCCTGTTTCGCGACATCGAAACCCGCGACCAGCGCGCGACCCGAGGTCGGCGGCAACATCGTCGTGAGCATCTTGATAAGGGTGCTTTTGCCGGCGCCGTTTGGTCCAATCAAGCCATAGATTTCAGCGGCACCGATGCGTAGCGATACGCCGTCCACCGCCGTAAAGTCACCGAAGCGGCGCGTCAACGCGACGGTCTCAACGACGACCGCCTGCAGCAGCTGGCTCGATGCCGAGTTCTGGTCCGACAAATCGTCCGTCATATTCCCGTATCGCGAGCGAGAAAATGGCGCTCCGCAACCGTTGCCGCCTTGACCTGGATCAATGAGTAACGGAACCACGGGCTTGTGCACGAGCGCATCCTTGCCTGGTTGCGCTTGGCTGCTGGCGCCGACATTCGTCATTTAACATCGTGCCGGAGCGGCAATGTGCCGCTTGGTGGATTGACCAGCGGGCTCGATATCAGCTTGTGCACTCAACAAATGTGAGCGCTTGCTTTTCGGGGTACTATTTGACTACTAAGCGGGGTCTGATCATGCCCGCTAGGGTAGTCGAAAAGCCAGGAATTCTGCGGCGGTCTGTGTCGAGAAGAGCGCCCCCTCTACTCCACCATCCGCCCCGCAGGGGCCGCGACTCAAGGGGCAATAGATTGCACATGAACCGTCGTGCACTGGCCGTCGCGTTCGTGTTGGCGGTTGCCGCGGCACCGGCGGAGGCCGGCGAGGTCTATCAGGTCTCGACCATTTCGAGCCTGCTCGCCGGCGGTTACGACGGCACGGTCACGGTCGGCGAGCTGCTGCAGCACGGCAATTTCGGTCTCGGGACCTATAACGGCGTCGATGGCGAGATGGTAGTGCTGGCCGGCCGGGCCTATCGCTGCTCGGTCGATGCCGTCGCCCATCCGGTGAAGGCGGCGACGCGAACGCCGTTTGCCGTCGTGACCGACTTCCATCCGCAATCCACCGCGACGGTCACCGCCGGTCAGCCGCTCGATCAACTCGAAGCGACGCTCGATCGCCTGCCGGGGAGCGCGTCCCGCATCGTCGCAGTTCGTATCGTCGGCCGCTTCCAGGCGATGCAGGTGCGCAGCGAGCCGAAACAGCAGCCGCCCTACCGGCCGTTGGTGGAGGTAATCAAGACCCAGCAAGTGGTCCATGATTTGGGCGCGGTGGACGGTACGCTGGTCGGCTTCCGCTTTCCGGCCACCGCCAGCTCGGTCAACGTCGCCGGCTGGCACTTTCATTTCATCACGGC
>Ga0187809_10001108_pt1 | contig 13098 bp, 10 predicted proteins | sample NC_wetland_sal_i_8_FD_132415 | JGI IMG/M metagenome (GOLD analysis project Ga0187809, IMG submission 132415) | Wetland sediment microbial communities from Neuse River Estuary, North Carolina, USA - ASW_4 | ecosystem: Environmental > Aquatic > Freshwater > Wetlands > Sediment | place: USA: North... | reverse complement strand
GACACGATCTCGGCCAGGATGGACAGCGCAATCTCGGCCGGTGTCTTCGAGCCGATGTCCAGGCCGGCCGGGCCGTGGATCGCCTTGGTGTCGGTGACGCCGTGGGCGGCCAGCCACTCGGCCCGGCGGGCCTGGGTGTGCCGCGATCCGAGCGCCCCGAGATAGCCGACGCCGGCGGCCAGCGCGGCGGTCAGGGCCCGGCCGGAGTTGTCCAGGTCATGATCGAGCACCACCACGTTGTCGGCCGGCCCGAGTTCGGCCGGTAGCTCCGGGCCGATCCGGCATTCCCATTCCAGCAGCGCGGCGTTGGCGGCCAGGGCATCGGCGATCTGGCCGGTGCCGACGACCAGAACACGGGGTGTCGGCCAGTAGCTGGCCCGCAGCTCGGTCTCCTCGAGGGTGTGCCGGCTCCGTCGCTCGCTCGGTTCGACCAGCCGGGTCTGGCCGCCGGCCAGTTCGGTGAGCAACCCGACCGGTCGGCCTGCGGCCAGCTGCGACCACGCCTGGGCCGGTACCGAGCCGGCGTCCTGCACGTAGAGCCGGGCGGTGCCTCCGCAGGACAGCCCGGCCCCGGCCGCAGCCGGCTCGCTGATGACGAAATTCACCAAACCATCGCTGGATTCCAGCAGCTGGGGCAGCCGATCGGCCGCGGCGCCGCTGAACAGTTCCCCGGCCAGCGGTCGGCCGGGGGAGTAAGCCACGGCGGCAGCCGGGTCCTGGGAGCTGATGCCGTGGGTCTGGACGACCCGGGCCACCCGGACCGGCCGACCCTCGGCCAGCCAACCGAGCACGGTCGGAGCAAGGCTATGCATGGCGGCCAAGTTACAGCGGCCGGGGCCGGCCCAACAGGTAGCCCTGACCGAGATCGCAACCCAGGGCGCGCAACGAGGTCAGCTGTTCCTGGGTCTCGATTCCCTCGGCCACGGTGGCGATATCGAGCTCCTGGCACAGCGCGATCACGCTGCGCACGATGGCCCGGGTCGCCCGGTCGGTGGCGACCGGGGTGACGAAGCTCCGGTCGATCTTGACCGTCGACACCGGCAGGTCGCGTAACAGCGAGAGCGAGGAGTACCCGGTGCCGAAGTCGTCCAGCGCGATCTGCACGCCCAGGTCGGCGACCTCGTGCACTTCCTTGAGCACCGCCGGGGAGGCATCGAGCAGCGCGCTCTCGGTGATCTCCAGGTGCACCCGCCGGGCCGACAGGCCGCTGCCGTCCAGCGCCCGGCGCATCTCGTCCAGCAGCTGGCCCCGGCCGAGCTGGCTGGCCGAGGCGTTGACCGAGATCCAACGGGACCAGCCACCGGTCAGCCGGCTGTCGCGGGCGGCCAGGCAGCTGACCGAAAGCATCCACCAGCCCAGGGGCACGATCAGCCCGGCCTGCTCGGCCAGCGGGAGGAAGTCGTCCGGGCTCAGCATGCCGTCCTGGTCATGCCGCCAGCGGATCAGCGCCTCGTAGCCGACGGGGATGTTGTCGGCCAGGCTGACGATGGGCTGGAAGTACGGGATCAGCCCGTGATTGTTGGCCAGCGCGGTCCGCAGCGCTTGTTCCAGCTCGAGGTCGTGCAGGGTTGCCGGCTTGTCCTGGGTCGGGTCGTACAGCTCGATCCGCGGCCGGCCGTTGCGCTTGCCCCGCAGCATCGCCAGGTCGGCCTCCCGCAGGACCTCGTCCGGATGGCTGTGGCTGGGCCGGCCGACCGTGATGCCGATGCTGATGCTGATCGTGTGCTGGTGGCCTCGGACCCGCATCGGCGAGGCCAGCGCGGCGGCCAGTTCTTCGGCCAGCGCGTGCAGTTCCTCGGCGTCGTCCTCGCCGGGCACCAGGACCACGAACTCGTCGCCGCCGACCCGGCCCAGGGTGCACACCGCCGGCAGCCGGGCGGCGAAGATCCGCGTGAGTTCGACCAGCAATTCGTCGCCGGCGTCGTGACCGAGGCTCTCGTTGACCGCCTTGAACCGGTCGAGGTCGCAGTACAGCACGCCGGTCGGCTGGCCGGCAGCCAGGCAGGCGGACAGCAACTTCTCCAACAAAGTGCGGTTGGGCAGATCGGTCAGCGGATCGTGCAATGCCTGGTGGGCCAGCCGGTCCTCGGCATGCTTGGTCTGGGTCACGTCGTTGACCTGGGAGACGATGCTGGTGATGCCGTTCTCGTCCCGGATGACCCCGACGTGCAGCAGGCCGTACAGCACTGCGCCGTCCCGGCGCAGGTACCGCTTGGCCAATTCGTAGCTGTCGCGCCGCCCCGACATGAGTTCGGCAAACAGGCTGAGGTCGACGTCGATGTCGTCGGGATGGGTGACGAAGGCGAAATCCCGGCCCAGCAACTCGGCGCGGGAATAGCCGAGCATCTGGATCAACGCATCGTTCACCTGCAGGATCGAGCCGTCGGTGTCGACGATCGCGGCGCCGATCGGGCTGCGCTCGAACGTGACCCGCCACCGGTGCTCGGCAGCTTCGCGGGCCCGCTCCGAGCGTTCCCGCTCGGCGAAGTCGTGCAGCGCGGCCGCAGCCTGGTTGGCGAACATCTCCAGCACTGCCCGCTGTTCGGGCCCGGGCATGTAGCCCGACAGCGGCTGGTCGACGCTGAGGACGCCGAGCAGGTTGCCGTCGGGCCCGATCAGCGGCGCGAACAGCGCGTCCTGGGGGTGCCAATGGTCGGGGTCAGCGCTGATCTCGGCATCGGGGACCCAGGACACGATCTCGTCGAACAGGCTCTGATCCTGTTCGTGGCCGTAGAAGCGCAACGACCCCCACGCCTCGGCCTCGTTGAACAGATCGAGCCAGAACCCGAGCGGGCTGGTCGCGCCGAGCAGGCGCCGCATGCTCGGCGGCCCAGCCACCGAGGACACCCGCATGATCTGGTCCTCGCCGAGAACGTTGATGGCGGCAGCGCCGAATTCGAGGAACTCGACCGCGGCCCGCACGATGCGATCCAGCAGCAGGGTCAGATCCCGGGTGCTGCCTAATTCCCGCAGCACATCCAACATCTGTTCAAGCCAAGATCGCCGAACCAGTTCGGACGGCGCGACCATTCATTGAGTTTCACACACGAAACAATTAACAACCACCCGAGCTGGCAGCGACACGCCGCCCGGTCGGGGTTCAGCCGGCCTCCAGCACCACCGCCAGGCCCTGCCCGACTCCGATACAAATGGCCGCCAGGCCGTAGCCACCGCCCCGGGCCTGTAGTGCGTGGGCCAAATGCCCGAGTATGCGGGCCCCGGAACAACCGAGCGGGTGCCCGATGGCTATGGCACCACCGTGCACGTTCACCCGGTCCGGATCCAGCTCCGGCCATTCGGCCAGGCAGGCCAATGACTGCGCGGCGAACGCCTCATTCAGCTCGACCAGCTCGATATCGCCCCAGCTCAAACCGGCCCGACTGAGTGCCTGTTCGGCGGCGGCGACCGGACCGATCCCGAAGTACTGTGGTTCCACCGCAGCCACCCCGCGGCTGACGATGCGGGCCAGCGGGGTCCGGCCACTGCGCTCGGCCCCGGCCGCATCGCCGATGAGCAGCGCGGCGGCACCGTCGTTGAGCGGACTGGCGTTGCCGGCAGTGATGGTGCCATCCGGCCGGAACGCGGGCTTGAGCTTGGCCAGACCGGCCAGCGTGCTGTCGGGCCGGATGCTCTCGTCGCGGTCCAGGGCCACATCGGCAACCGCGACGACCTCGGCCGAGAAGGCGCCCGCGCCCCACGCTGCGTCCGCCTTGTGGTGGCTGGCCAGCGCGAAGGCATCCTGGGCGTCGCGGGAGATCCCGTACTTGGCGGCCAGTTGCTCGGTCGCCTCACCGAGCGAAACCGTCCACTCGGCCGGCATCGCCGGGTTGACCATCCGCCAGCCGAGCGTGGTCGAGTGCAGCGTCTCCGGGCCGGCCGGATAGCCCTTACCCGGCTTGAGCAGGACCCACGGCGCTCGGCTCATCGACTCCCCGCCGCCGGCAATCACCAGCGACGCATCGCCCACGGCCACCGCGCGGTTGCCGGCGATCGCCGCCTCCAGACCGGACCCGCACAGCCGGTTGACCGTGGCTCCCGGAACCGAGGTCGGCAACCCGGCCAGTAGCCCGGCCATCCGGGCCACGTCGCGGTTGTCCTCACCGGCGCCGTTGGCGTCGCCGAACAGGACGTCATCGATCCGGGCCGGATCCAGCTCGGGCGCCCGGTCCAGCAGCGATCGCACGACGTGCGCGGCCAGGTCGTCCGGCCGCACCCCGGCCAGGGCGCCGCCATGGCGGCCGATCGGGGTGCGGACGGCGTCGAGCAGGTAGACCTCGTTCATGACTCAATCCTGGCCAGCGAGCTCGCGCTTGACCACTTTGCCCGCCGGATTGCGGGGAAGCTCATGGACGAAGTGCACCTCGCGCGGCACCTTGTACCGGGCCAGGTTCGACTTGACGTAGTCCTTGACGTCGTCGGCGCTCAACCCGTCGGCCACCAGGTAGGCGGCCAGCCGCTGGCCGAACTCCTCGTCGGCGACCGCGACCACCGCCGCCTCGAGGACCGCGGGGTGCCGGCACAGCAGGTCCTCGACCTCGCCCGGGAAGACGTTCTCACCACCGGAGATGATCATGTCGTCGTCGCGGCCGTCGATCCACAGCCGTCCGTGCTCATCGAAGTGTCCGAGGTCGCCGGTGGCCATCAGCCCGGCCACCTGCTGCTTGTGGCCCCCGCCGGTGTAGCCGCCGAACTGCAGGGTGCTGCCGACGAAGATCCGACCGACCTGACCCGGCGGAAGCGGGCGGTCCTGCTCATCCAGGACGCGCACGGTGGTGCCGAAGGGCGGCTTGCCGACGCTGCCCGGCGCCTCGGCCAGGTCGGCCGGGGTGGCGATGCTGGCGTAGGCAACCTCGGTCGAGCCGTAGAGGTTGTACAGCACGTCACCGAGCTCGTGCCGGGTCCGCCGGGCCAGCTCGGCCGACAGCGCGGAACCGGAGACCGCAACCACGCGCAGGCTGGGCAGCGAGCGGGGTCGCTGCTGGAGCTCGGTCAGCAGCCGGGACAACAGGACCGGAACGGTGATGAGGGTTTGGCAGCCGTACCGCTGCAGGCTGTCGGCCACCTCATCGGGCGTGGCCCGGCGCCGCAGCACCAGGGTGTCGGCCAAGGCCAGCGCGATCACCGAGGACAGCAGGCCCCAGGCGTGGAACACCGGCACCGCCACCAGCACGTTCTCCTGACCGCGCAGCGCTATCCGGGACAGGTAGCCCCCCGGGATGGCCAGGGAGAGACCGAAGTCGCGGGCGGCACCCTTAGGGCTGCCGGTGGTTCCGCTGGTCAGCAGCACGATCTGCTGGGTCAGCCGTGGCGACGGCGGGCGCCCGCTGCTCGCCCGCACCAGGGCCTCGATCGAATCGGGGTGTTCGGAGTCGGTCCAGGCCAGCACGGTGGTGACCGGGCAGCCGGCCGCGTGCGGGCTGAACTCCTCGTCGAGGATGAGCAGGCTGATGTTCTCGCGCTGGCACACCTCGGCCAGCTGGGCCGCTCCGAAGTCGGTGTTCAGCAGTACCGTCCGGGCGCCGAGCTTGGCCGCGGCGAACAACGCCTCGAACAGGCCGACATGGTTGCGGCACAGGATGCCGATGCTGTCGCCATCGAGGAAACCCTTGTCCCGCAGGGCGACCGCCAGCCGGTCGGTCCGCTCGTGCAGCTCGGAAAAGCTGACCGAGCGGCGCTCGTCGATGATGGCCGTCCGGTTGCCGTGCCGGCGCCGGGCGACCTCGAGCGCGGCTCCGGCCGGGCCGTGCCGGGCGAAGGCCAGCAGTACCTGCGGCAACCGCTGGGGCGGCTCCAGACCCCAGGCCCCGGCCCGCAGCAGGCTCAGGCCGGAGCGAAGCTCGAGGCTGGTCCGACGGACCAGCTGGGCCGGCAGTTTGGTCACTTCTGCGGCAACAGACACATCCGCGAGCTTGACACGCCGGGCGGCGATGTCAATCGCCGGGGCGGTCGCACCGTCGCGGGGCCCGAGCCGAACCGGATCGCCGTGGCTATCGCGTTGAAAGCCGGGCCGGCACGTGACATGGTTGCGAACATGGCCGAACAACACGATGAGCCTGAACCGGATCCGGTCAAGGATCGGTTCCGGGCGGCGTTGGAACGCAAGAAGGAACAGCACGCCGACGGCGTCGGCGGACCGGCCGGACGGAGCAACAAGATCGGGTCGGCGCACGGCCCGGTCGGCGGCAAGCGCCAGTTCCGGCGCAAGAGCGGCGGCTGAATCGGCGTTCGGCTGGATTTTCTCCAGCCACATGCGCCACAATGACAACGACGCACGAACGACTACGCACGGTCAGCGCGCGGCGCGCTTGGGGAAGACGTTGCCGTTGAGCTGAGAGGTGCGCGATGTCTGGTGCCAACACGGCGGCCGCCACCCGGGGCGTGCTGTTCATGCACTGCTGCCCGCCGGCCCTGGGTCCCCACGTGGAGTGGGCGCTGGCCGGCGTGCTCGGCCGTCCCTGCAAGCTCGAATGGACCGCCCAGCCGGCGGCACCGGGCAACCTGCGCGCCGAGGCCACCTGGTACGGCCCGCTGGGCACCGCGGCCCGGCTGGCCGCGGCGCTGCGGGCCTGGCCGATGCTGGTGTTCGAGGTGACCGAGGATGGCACCGCGAATACCGATGGCGAGCGGCTGGCCTACGTGCCCGGGCGCGGGTTCCACCGCAGCGCCATCTCGGCCAACGGTGACCTGATGGTGACCGAGGAGCGGCTGCGCGGCCTGCTCAGCCGGGCCAAGTCGGGCGAGGAGTACGCGCACGGCCTGAACGATCTGCTCGGCACCTCCTGGGATGTCGAGCTCGAGCCATACCGGATGGCCGGGGACGGCTCGCCGGTCGTGCTGCTGCACAAGGTGGTGTGAGCCCTCTCGCGCAGCAGGCACGTCGCGGCGAGCCGTCTTCGGCCGACGAACTCGGCGTCGGCCGCATCAGCAGCGCCGACGGACTCGGCGTCGGCCGCATCAGCAGCGCCGACGAGCCGGACTAAGCCTTGCGGAACACCAGCGCCGCGTTGTGGCCGCCGAAGCCGAACGAGTCGTTGAGCGCCGCGGTGACCGGCAGCTCCCGGGCCTTGACCGGCACGTCGACCCGCAGGCCGTCCTCGGGATCGTCGAGGTTGATCGTCGGCGGCACCACGTCGTTGGCCACCGACAGCACCGTGGCCACGGCCTCGATCGCTCCGGCCGCGCCGAGCAGGTGCCCGGTCATCGACTTGGTCGCGGTGACCACGGTCTGCTCACCGAGCAGCTCGGCGATCCAGTTGGCCTCGGCCATGTCGCCGGCCGGGGTGGAGGTGGCGTGGGCGTTGACGTGCACGACGTCGGAGCGGCTCAACCCGGCCCGCTCGATCGCCGTCCGCGCCGCCCGCTGCTGGCCGTTGCCGGCCGGGTCGGGCTGCACGATGTCGTAGGAGTCGGCGGTCATCGCGGCGCCGGCCAGCACCGCATACGGTTTCCGGCCCCGAGCCTGCGCCGAGGACAGCCGCTCCAGGATGAGTACGCCGGCCCCCTCGCCGAGGACGAAACCGTCCCGGCCCTTGTCCCACGGGCGCGAGGCGCGCTCCGGCTCGTCGTTGCGGCCGGACATGGCGCGCATCTGGGCGAAGCCGGAAATGGTGAGCGGGTGGATGGCCGCCTCGGTGCCGCCGACCACGACCAGGTCGGCCCGGTCGAACTCGATCAGGTCCAGGCCGTAGGCGATCGCTTCGGCGCCCGAGGCGCAGGCCGACACCGTGGTGTGCACGCCGGCCCGGGCCCCGATCTCCAGCCCGACGTAGGCCGACGGTCCGTTCGGCATGTCCATCGGGATGAGCAGTGGCGAGACCTTGTCCGCACCCTTGTCCAGCATGATGTCGTGCTGGTGGATCAGGCTGGTGACCCCGCCGATCCCGGTGCCGATGACCACCGCGACCCGGTCCTCGTCCAGGCCGTTGTCGGCGGCCTTGCCGGTGAACCCGGCATCGGCCCAGGCCTCGGCCGTGGCCACCAGCGCGGCCTGCTGCGACCGGTCGAGCCGGCGGGCCCGGACCCGGGGCAGCTGGCTGGCCGGGTCCACGGCCATCTCGCCGGCGATCCGCACCGCGATCGAAGCCGCCCAGTCCTGGGTGAGCGCCTTGATCCCGGAGGTGCCGGCCAGCAGTGCTGACCAGTAGCTGCCGACGTCACCGCCGAGTGGGGTGGTGGCGCCCAGGCCGGTCACCACCACCGGATCGGAGACAGTGCGGCCAGTCATCAGGCCGGGTTGGCGTTGATGTAGTTCACCGCATCGCCGACCGTCTTGAGCTTGGGCAGCTCCTCGTCGGGGATCTTGACGCCGAACTTCTCCTCGGCCGCCATCGCGACCTCGACCATGGACAGCGAGTCCACGTCCAGGTCGTCGGTGAAGGACTTGTCGACCGTCACGTCCTCGGGCTGGACGTCGGCGACTTCCTGCAGGATCTCGGCCATGCCGGCCAGGATCTCATCGTTCGATGCCACGATTGTCATACCTTTCTGTTGATTGACAGGGAGAAACTCGACTGGGTGCGATTACGGGGCCAGGACCACCTGGGCGGCGTAGGTCAGGCCGGCGCCGAAGCCGATCACCAGCACCGGCTCGCCGGAGCTGACCTCGCCGCGTTCGATCAGCTTGGACAGCGCGATCGGGATAGAGGCCGAGGAGGTGTTGCCCGAAGTCACGATGTCACGGGCCACGATCACCGAGTCGGGCAGGGCCAGCCGCTTGGCGATGAGGTCGATGATCCGCAGGTTGGCCTGGTGGGGCACGAACGCGGCCAGGTCCGACGGCTCGATGCCGGCCAGCTCGCAGGCCCGGCGGGCCACGTCGGCCATCGACGAGGTGGCCCAGCGGAAAACGGTCTGACCTTCCTGGCGCAGCGTCTGGGACTGCTCGTCGGTGTAGATGCTGCGCACGTACTCGCCGTCGGAGCCCCAGGCCACCGGGCCGATACCGGGGCTGTCGGCGGCGGTGACCACGGCCGCGCCGGCGCCGTCACCGAAGATGATGCCGGTGCTGCGGTCATAGACGTCGACCCAGTCGGTCAGCTTCTCCGAGCCGATGACCAGCACGTTGCGGCTCTGCCCGGTCAGCACCGCGGTCGAGGCCTGGGCCAGGCCGTAGACGAAGCCGGCGCAGGCGGCGTTGAGGTCGTAGGCGCCGGGCCGGTGGATGCCCAGCCGCTCGGCAACCTCGCCGGCCCCGCCCGGGACCTGGTGAGCGTTGGTGCAGGTGGCCAGCAGCACCAGGTCTATGTCGTCGGCCGCGACGCCGGAACTGGCCAGCGCCTTGCTGGCGGCGTTGGTCGCCATGTCCTGCATGGTTTCCTCGGCCGCGGCAAAGCGACGCTCGGCGATGCCGACCATGTTGCGGACCCACTCGTCGTTGGTGTTGACGCCTTGCGCTACCAGGTCGTCATTGGTCACCACCCGCGACGGCTGGTAGTGCCCGAGCCCGGCGATCCGGGAACCCGGTGCCCGCTCGGGCAGCTGCAGTTGCACAGTCACGCTCGTTTCCTCGCTCTCACGCCAGCCGGGCGACCGGTAACCCGGCCTCCAGCATGTCTCCATCGTGGCGCAGCCAGGCGGACAGGGTCCCGCTGGCTGGAGCGACGACGGCGATGTCGTCGGCATTGGTGCGGATACTTCCGATCCGGCAGCCGGCCCGGACCGCAGTCCCCGCCGCCAGCCCCTGAGCCCGGGTGAAGATGCCCTGCGCGCTCGAGAAGATCTCGATCCCGTCCGGACCCGGGGTCCGCGGGGCCGCCTGGCCCAGCAGCTGCCGGGCGGCGGCCAGGTCGTCCGGGGTCTTGATCGCGAGCAGTTGTACGTCGGGCAGCTCGCGCTTGGCGATACCGGTCAGGGTCTTGGCCGGGCACAACTCGATGGTGGCGCTCACCCCGACGCTACGCATGGTGCTCAGGCACAGATCCCAGCGCACCGGCCGGGTGACCTGGGCGATGAGCCGGTTGAGCATGACCTTGCCGCTGCTGACCGTCGTCCCGTCGGCGTTGGACAGCAGGATCTGGCGCGGGTCGGCCAGCTCGACCTCGACTCCGCGCAGGGCCTGCTCGGCCGGCGCCATGTACTCGGTGTGGAAGGCGCCGGCCACGGCCAGGGTGCGGAACCGGACTCCGGCCGGCGGGTTGTCGACCAGCTTCTGGATGTTCTCCCGGGACCCGGCGGCCACGATCTGGCCGGCCCCGTTGCGGTTGGCCGGCACGCAACGGGCGCCGACGATGGCCGCGACCACCGTCTCCTCGGTGCCGCCGAGGGCGGCGGCCATGGTCGTGGGGGTGAGCTCGCAGGCCGCAGCCATTTCCCGGCCCCGGCGGGCGGCGAAGACCATCGCCGCCTCATCGGTCAGGGCTCCGGCGACGGCGGCTGCGGTCACCTCGCCGATACTGTGGCCCGCGCTCAGGACCGAGTCCGGGGCCAGGTCGGCCAGCCCGAGCTGGCCGGCGGTGATCAGGCCGGCGGCCACGATCAGCGGCTGGGTCACCGCGGTGTCGACGATCTCCTCAGCGCCGGCCGTGGTGCCGAGCCGAGTCAGATCGAGCTGGGCCAGCTCACCGTAGCGAGCCAGTTGCTCGGCGACGCCGGGCAATTCCAGCCAGGGTGAGAGCATTCCCGGCGTCTGTGCGCCCTGTCCGGGACTGAGGAGTGCGATCACGTCCTAGACGTTGCCAATTCCGGCGCTCGACGGCGATCACGGCGCGCACAGGGTTGGGCGGCGATATTTGTAGGAGTGCTACAAAGGCAGGCCGGGGTCGACGTCATGAAAGCGATTCCAGTGCAGCGGTTCCGCCAATCGGCGGCGACTCGGCCGCGGCAAAGCCACGAAGCCGGCCCAGGGCCAGTGCGACCTGGATGGTGAACGCGCCGCGCGAATCGGTTGGCGCATGGCCGCACAGGTCGGCCGCCCGTCGCAGCCGGTAGCGGATGGTGTTGGTGTGCACGAACAGGGTTCGGGCCGTGGCCTCCATCGCGCGCCCGCCGTCGAGATAGGCCGACACGGTGTCCAGGATTGCCTCGCCGGCCTCGGTCAGCGGCCGGTAGACGGTGGCCACCAACTGCTCGCGGGCCTGCGGGTCGCCGGCCAGTGCCCGTTCCGGCAGCAACTCCTCAGCCGACACCGGTCGCGGCGCGGCCGGCCAGGCCGGGGCCGCCCGCAGGCCGCTGAGCGCGGCGGCGGTCACGGCGGCAGCCGCGCTCATCCGGGCCACCGGTCCGCCCAGCACGACCGGATGGTCCGGGCCGAATTCCCCCAGTACCGCAGCCGCCGCCGAGCCCGGGTCGGTGACCCCACCCAGCACCACCACCAGCCGACCGCCGTGGCTTCCGGCCAGCACGTCGAACCCGGCCCGGCGCCCGGCCCGGTGCACCCGCTCGAGCAGCTCGGTCGGGCCCCGGTCGGGCCGGGCGTAGCCGACCACGGCCAGCACGGCCCCCTCGGCCCGCCATCCCAGCGCGGCGAGCTGGCTGAGCGGGGAGTGCTCGCCGGCCCGGCCGTCACCGCGGATCAGGCTGTCGATCGCCATCGCCTCCAGCCGGGCATCCCAGGCCCCGCGGGTTTCGGCGACCCCGGCGTAGACCTCAGCCGCGGCGAAGGCGATCTCGCGCGAGAAACGGACCATCGCGTCGGCGGCCGCGCGCTCCTCGCCCGGGCCGGCCAGCTCCGGCAGCGTCTGCTCGGCCACCGCGATCGACACGCGGACGAGTTCGACCGTGTGCTGCAAGGACAATCGCCGAGTCAGCTCGCGCGGAGCGATGCCGAACACCTCGCCGGTCAGGCGCAGCTCCTGGCCGGGGGAGCGCAGCCAGTCCACGAACGAGGCCATCCCGGCCTGCGCGACCAGGGTGACCCAGGACCGCTGATCGGCGGGCAGCTGCTGGAACCAGGCCAGTTCGGCATCCATCCGGGCGACGCTGGCGGTGGCCAAGGCCCCGGAGGCGCGCTCGATCCGCTGGATCGTGGCCTCGCTCAGCGGCACCGGATGGGGCATGACGCCGAGCCTAATCTGGCTACCCTGGGCCGGGTGCAGCTGCGTTTGCGCCGAGCCGGCGATCGTCGGGTGACCCGGACCGACTGGCTGGAGTCCTCCCACTCGTTCTCCTTCGGCGCCCACTACGACCCGGACAACCTCGGGTTCGGCCCACTGATCGCCGTCAACGTCGACACCGTGCAGTCCGGTCCCGGCTACCCCGAGCACCGGCATGCTGGAGTCGAGATCCTGACCTGGGTGCTCGCCGGTGAGCTGGCTCATCTCGCCCCAGGTGGCGTGACCCGGGTGCGCCCCGGCCAGCTGCAGTACCTCTCGGCCGGAACCGGGGTCAGTCACACCGAGCGCAGTGCCAGCGTCACCGAGCCGGTACGGGTGGTGCAGCAGTGGCTGAGTGGATCTGCCGTCGATGATCCGGCCTACGCCGTCGAGGAGATCCCTTCCGGCCCGCTGGTGCTGGCCGCCTCCGCGCACCGGCCGGCCCCGATCCGGCTGCGCCACGTCGAGGCCGAGCTGTACCTCGGCCAGCTGCCGGCGGGCGCGGAACTTGCCCTGCCGGCCGGCCGGATCCTGCTGTTGCTGCTGGGCGGTCGGGCGAGCGTCGACGGTGTCTCACTGGGGGTCGAGGACGAGCTCCGTGGCCCCTCGGGCGGGGAGCGACTGTACGCCGAAACCGGGTCCCAGCTGCTGGTCTGGCGGCTGTGATGGCGTGCGTACGCTGGATTTCGTGACCGCCGAAACCCGTGCCTTCGACCGGCTGGTCGAGCTGGTCGAGGCCGGCGGCGTGCTGGTGCTGTCCGGAGCCGGGCTGTCCACCGAATCCGGCATTCCCGACTACCGCGGCCCGACCGGCCGGGCCCGGCCGGCTACCCCGATGACCTTCGGCGAATTCAGCGCCAGCGCCGAGGCCCGGCAGCGGTACTGGGCGCGCAGCCATCGGGGCTGGCAATCGATCGTGCACGCCGAACCCAACCGCGGTCACCGAGCGGTGGCCGCGTTGCAGCGCCGCGGCGTGCTCGAGGGAGTCATCACCCAGAACGTCGACGGGCTGCATCAGGCCGGTGGGGCGCGGGCGGTGATCGAGTTGCACGGGGCACTGGATCGGGTG
>Ga0187809_10001107_pt1 | contig 13110 bp, 16 predicted proteins | sample NC_wetland_sal_i_8_FD_132415 | JGI IMG/M metagenome (GOLD analysis project Ga0187809, IMG submission 132415) | Wetland sediment microbial communities from Neuse River Estuary, North Carolina, USA - ASW_4 | ecosystem: Environmental > Aquatic > Freshwater > Wetlands > Sediment | place: USA: North... | reverse complement strand
GGCTGGAGCACGAACAAGGATTAAGGAACCCGTTCTCTTCGGGATGATTGGCGCTGTGAACACGGCGGTAGATTTTGGGGCATTCATGGCCCTCATTCATTTTTGGCATCTTAACGTCATTCTGCAGCCACTGTCGCCATCCTGTACAGCACGGTAAGACGCTGGTTTAGCCCAGAGGCTGCATTGTTGGCAGCGGCAGCATTTGCTACGACTCCTGTGGCAGCTCTCATGTTCGTTTCAACAACCCGGATGCACTCTTAGTGCTGTTGCTGACGGCAAGTGTGTATGCTATAACGCGATCGCTGGAGGATGGTAAGACGAAGTGGTTCTGCTTGCATCGGTTCTTATTGGTTTGTTGTTTTTAACGAAAATGTTGGCGGCCTTTCTCGTCTATTCTTTGTCACTCCCTGTTGCGTCAGGACAACAGCCGGCGGCGATGTGGGTTGGTCCAAGGAAACACGGCATCGATTGCAGTAAGTTGCCAAATCATATCGCCCCTTTTCATAACCATGTCAGAATCTCAGAACCAAGGCTAAAATATGTGGCCGTAATCGGATGCTTCGCATGTAACACTCTTCCTGTATTTTTCTAATCGCATGTGGACGAAACTGGATCGCAGACCGAGAAGCCTTGTGGCCAATGCGCCTTACTCCGCATATTTCCTAGTCGACAACATGAAACACAGACTTCTCTAGCGAATGAACCCCAAAAACTACTGCCAACCTACCAGCGGATGGATGATCTCGCACAAGAGGCCGGCGACCCCAGACTGCCTTTGGGGGCCTCAATCAATCGTAATAGTCTTCATTCGATTTCTCTCTTCTGTGTTTTGCTCTTCATGCTGCTGTCTTATATCTTGGATGACGGACTCTAAGCCTTCTTGGATGGAGAGCATACACTCATGCTGAAAGTGTTTGATGGGCTTTTGCATGTTCTCAGGAAGACAACTGATCACCATTTGCGTAAACTCGAATTTCGCTCTAAGAGCGTTTTTCAACAGGTTTCTGTGCATCATCAACGCCTCCAAATCGAACCTTTAATTGGTTGTCTTCAAATTTGGCACTGAGAAGAGTCGTAGCTGTAAGTGTCCGCGGCAAAGAAATCGTGCGCTTGATTTGGCCGACCTTAACGATGAGTTCGTCTCCTTTTTGGTTCAAAGTCAAATCGTGCTTTTCGGTGAACGGCATTTGAAGGGTTAGGACATAGTCAGTCCCTTCTTTTACAACGCTCTGAGTTCGTAAGCTATATTTAATTTGGACGGGGTCATCTTTGGAGAAGACCGCATCTCCCAGTCTCTTAAGCATGTCTAAGCCAACGATTTCTTGCTCAAACAGTGGAGCCTCATAAATCGGGACAGGGGAGAAACTCTCCTGAATCATTGTCTTGTAACGTTTCTGAATATCTTTCCATACGGAAAAATACTCATCTGAAACCTTCTCAGGAAATACCCGGTTGATGATAATGGCATCCACGTTGTAGTCGTAGATGTTGAGATAGGTAAAGCTACGCTGGGCTTCCTTCACAACCATCTTTTCTGGGTTCACAACTATTCGAACCGTGCTAATTTCTCTGTTGGATAGGATAGATTTCATTTCGTCAAGTTGATGATAGATGTTTTCCATCTCTCCCATCACAGAATCTGAAGGCAAGGGGATCCCAATAAGTGGTTGTGCAAATGGCTTCGCTATCTTTATTGCTTTTCGTTTGAACGGGAATAATTTCTCCATCCACCAGCGAAGCATTTCGGGAAAACTCAGAAGAGCTAAAGTTTCCCCGGTTGGTGCACAGTCGATGATAATCACGTCATAGAAATCTTGTTTGTAGTAGCGAAGTATCCTCAATAGGCTCAGCAAGTCCTCCATGCCCGGGAAAATAGTGAGTTCCTCAGTGGTAATATCTTTAACGGTTTTGGTGGTAAGTAGCGTGGTTAGGTAACCTTGGACTTGTCCCCAACTTTGCTCTACCTCATGGTTTGAATCAATTTCTTGAGCCCACAAATTGTCGGTTACAAGCGATGGCTCAGGCGATAATTTCATATCAAGGGAGTCACCCAGACTGTGAGCTGGATCGGTGCTTACCACAAGTGTTTTTAGCCCTTGCCTTGCACTTTTTAAGGCCGTGGCAGCGGCAATGCTCGTCTTGCCCACGCCACCTTTGCCGGTGTAAAGAATAATCTTCATAGTACTAGTCCCCTTTCGATAATTCGAATTAGGAATACTACGCTGAACGAAGTATTAGTTATAGAAACACCGACAATTCGTGTCAGGACCCATGGGTCAATCAATAGGTATTGATTGAACTTTATCTGTCTTTACAGTGTTCTCCTTTAGATTGTCGTCTTCCAGGATATTGAAAAATTTGCCTGCAACCTTGAGGAGCATTTGTTTTTCTTCGTCCGTTAAGTTTTGTTCAAGAAGACTAGTGTACCGTACGAGAGTGTCTTTAAACATGCTTGTAGTCTGTTGTCCTTTTTCGGATAAGTACACCACCACAATGCGCCTATCAGACTCGGTTCGCTGCCGTTGCAGAAATCCTTGTGCGACCAGGCGGTTGATGACTCCTGTAGCTGTACTTAATGGCACATGAATGAAGTCGGCAATTTCGCTCATGATAATTTTTCCACGGCGGTCTACAATTAGCAGGGTCATTAATTCAATTTTTGATAAGGAAGAATCTAAGCAAATCCATTCCTCGGGAAAAAAGAGTCTTTGCAGGTTGTCGAGAAGCAAATCCAACATATTTGTCTCTGCCACAATGATTCGCCTCACAAATACTTCGTGAACGGAATTAAAATTTGTGATTTTAGACTACTGTTTTTATTGGTAATTGTCAATTGCATCTGTTCTCCTTACGCGAAAAATCACCCAATCAAGGCTGCCCACATCCCACGTGACCCCACTATGGCAAACCGTGGGTCGGTGCAGTGAAGGTGAGCCGTAGAGAAATGCATGTAGGCTCATCTCCATCTCGCATGAACTCACGCTAAACCGCGTTGAGGCGAAATGCTAAAGGATTTGTTTGAATCGGTCTATTGATTTGGTATCCACGTTTTCTTTGCGCTTTGGAGCATTCTTGGGCAATTGGAGTCGCTTAAAAACCGGTGATTCTGAATAGACGAATTTAGCTGGGGAAAACTCTCATAGTACCAAATATTTCTCTTTTAATGGGGGGTTTTCATGAAGCAACTCATCGCCGCTTTGTCCATGGGCGTATTACTCGTGACCGGCTGTTCAACACAGACCGCTGCCCCAAGTGACAACTCGACATCCCGTACAAGTAACACGCTCAGTACTAATAATTCAATAGCAAATGATAACGGAACATCGCAGAGTTCATGGTCGGCGGGGGTCGTGTTGTATCCCCAGGAAGTCGACAACGACTCGTTTTACATCCAAGAAATGGCTACACTGCCTATTGCTCACCGGATCCGCATTAGCGGTAAAATGAGAACGTTTGAGGCAGTTGGTGCTACTCGGTTGCTCGTAGACGAAAAACCCGTGCTACAATCATCAGGTACTAATGGCGGAGTCATAATCATTCATGGTTCTGCCGGCGCTCCGGCATGGGGGGACTTTAAGGCCCAATATTCGTATCCAGCCCGTTTAAGCGGACATAAGGCAATCATAGAATTTTACTTCAATAGCCCCAAAGATGGATCTAAGCAGGACCTATTGCAACTACACGTTGTGCTTCCATGACATGCAAGTGCATACCAGGTTGTTCTCCAGTAAAGTCGTACGATGGTGAAGTGCAAGCTGGTGCGGTAACCCAGTGTTCAGCGTCTCGGACCATTCGTTTGGCATGGCGAAGGCCAACCCCCAGAAGTCGTTTATGAGTGTAGATAGCCTGTAACATTGCGGCTCTCCCATATGTTTTGTTGCCGCCTCTTTGTAGCAGACGGCATCTCCGAATACGCGTTGACGGGACGTACGCGTCAAGCACTGCCGTTCGCTGTCCGAGGAATGCCGTGACGCAATGGCAGTGACCTTTAATGGTTCTGTAGACCTGTACTGCTCTGGCGGCCTGTGTACCTATGATGAAGACGTGGCGGGCTGTTCCTCGGTGTTCCTCAGGGAAACCCGAACGAGTTGAAATCCAACGTGGAGCCAAGTGGCAAGGATACGAACTGGTTTAGAGAGTTTCAATCCGGAATATTACATATTCAAAATATTCGCTGGTTACTAGTCGGGACGATTTTGTTTACCACTATCATGTTTGTGCTTCAACTTGTAGATTCACAATTTGTTACCCTGCTCCGTCTTCTTCCTCTCGCTCCCGTCCACGTGTTAGGTCTCGCCCTGTCTGCCTCCGGCCTTGGAGTGATTGTCTCTTCAGTGATGAGTAGCCGCATCAAATGGACCTCTCTAATTCCGGCCATGAGCTTTGGTGCCCTTGGCGTCGGAGTTGCCTTCGGAGGGATGGCTCTTGTGATTCTATTTCTTGTGCCTGGTACTGCTTTGTTCTTCCTACCGTGTGGACTTAGCAGCCGTTTTGTTATCATACCTTTTCAATCGTCGGCCCAAGAAGGAACCCCAGTGCATCTGACCGGTAGGGTGTTTGGTGTAATCAATAGTTTGTCAAATGGGGCTGCGTTGTTGTCAGGTTCTCTCCTCGTTTTGATATGGGCAATCATGCTATTCTTAAAGAAGGTCAGTGAACCAAGAGGTATACATGTCGCCAAAGGTAACACCGGAATACAAGGGACCCCGTCGCAATGAAATTTTGGGTCGCTGAACGCATATTTGAGGACCAAGGCTATGTAGCGACCTCCATGCTTGACATCAGCAATGAATGCTCACTGAGTCGTGGTGGCATATATCAATATTTTGCAAATAAAGAGGACGTATTTACAGCCTTACTCGAACGCCGTGATGGAGAGTTTTTGCAGAGAATGCGCGACCTTCGAACGAGTACAGATACAGTCAGGCAGACGCTGGAGATTTACTTAACATCTGCAGGCAGGCGTGGATAGGGGAGAATTTCATCCCCTTTTGCACTTGCTGAGCATCGCAGACAATCCATACGGCGAGGGGTGAAATTAGCAGATGAAGAGGATTATTTTCGCAATACTTGCGATTCCGATGTTATTGGTCGGTTGTGGACAAAAAACAAATAGTTCAAATACGTCAACCACAAACGTTAGTTGGGTTACCGTTCCATCGAATGAGCAACAAGCCATCTTGAAAGTTTCAAAACGCTACGGTGATAGTCAACCACTAGTGGTCAGAGTGGTTCAATCTCTAACAGAAGCGGATCAAAAACCGATGTATGTGGTATTTCTGAGTGGTCATTTTCATTATGGAGATATCCAATCAAATAGCTTGTCATTCAGTATCCTTGCCGACGGATCGCAAACTTGGGCGGTTTCGCTTAATCAAAACTCCGAATTACCATCGTGGATGTCAATTTCGTCTAGTGACGTATCTTCCATTAGCGTTCAAGGATGGGGCCCAGGGGCAGATGGAAATTTCATGGTATATCCACCGATAGGACAATCAGCGAGTCTTATCCATTCATTGGTCGCTCAGCTTCCAAAAGATAGAGTCATCAAACCTCATGTGACGGCGACGTCACAAGGTGGGGCTGATTGGTTGGTTGTAAAACTGAAAAACGGTACAACAATTCAACTCGCAAGCTTTCCGAATGACCCGACACCGATGCAGTACCACGTGACTTTGACCAACAAATCAGGAAAACAAGAAAAGAGTGCTATGATTAGCGACGATTCAGGCATTGTTACATCTACGATACATGAGATTAGCAGCAATGGTATCATGGTGGGGCAGAAGAAACATTAAAACCTAACGTCATGTTTCTTGAACTATAGGGGATTGATGTGAATAACGTTTTGCTGTGTCCCTTCGCACGATTATACAGTGCATGTCGGTTGATGCTGGTGTCACATAGGGGAAGTTTAGTTGAAGAAGGTTATTGAGATTGCCGCTGTCATTATTGAAATAACTGAAGGCTTGTAGTAGTTAGATATTTAAACAACAAGATCCTCCTGCAAAGAAAGGATGATTTTAATGGAGAATTCTCTAAAAGGCGTGGCAGTGTCGTTTTTGCAACTGGTTGCGTCGGGGCAGGTGCGTAAAGCATACGATAGGTTTATTGGTCCTGATTTCAGACACCATAATCCCTTTTTTCGTGGAGATTCAGACTCTCTTATGCTTGCGATGGAAGAGAACGCAACCAATAATCCTCAGCTAACCCTTGAGGTAAAACGTGTAATTGAAGAGGGAGATACGGTTGTGGTCTACTCCCATATTAAACAAAATCAAGATGACCTTGGGGCAGCTGTGGTCCATATAATCCGATTTGATAACCACAAGATTGCTGAAGTCTGGGATGTTGGGCAACCGATACCTGAGAACTCGCCCAATGAGAACGGCGTGTTCTGAATTAGAAATGGTAGTTAAGCCAACGGGGATGTCGCTGAACAAAGGGCTGTAGCCTATCTTTTTATTAAGTTGTAATCTTCCCTAGTTTTGAGGGGGAATGATGATGCGAAAGACCGACTCGCTGTATTGGCTTTTAGGCCCTTTTGGATTCTCTTATGTTTCGTCGGTGTATTTCGGATACCAAATCCTAAAAATGGGTTCACATCCATCACTCCGCCGATTTCACATGTCGCCGCTTTATTCGAAAATTTTACCATATCCGTGGAGGTTCACGACTCTATATGTGCATTTGTTTTGGGTCTCGGTTATCATCCTTTTCTGCACTGCTCTTATTATCGCCGTCAATTTGAGTCGAAAACGTGGTAGATATGAAAATCTTTTGCCTCCATCCGGCGTGCTGAGGCGCATCACTTCCTGTGCAAGACGGATGACGCCAAATCCCGAAGAGAGGCATACGCCTATCGTGGTTGTGAGAAGGATTTCCGGGAGGGGGGATGAGGGGATTTGATCACTCGTCCATTTGGAAACTGGCTCACCTAAGGCTTGAACACCAGTTGGAGACGCATCATTTTGACGAGCAATATGAACGTCGGGGACGGGTGCAGCGATGTTGGGCAAGAAACCACATTCGACAAACCTTGGCAGCTATAGCCAAGGGCTACTATGAGATTGATTGCGCGACAGACATCGCAGCCTACTCCTCTAAGGAAGTGGCGGACAGGACGATGGAGTTTCACGGGCTCAGATGAGACTCGGGGAAACATGAGAAGGTGAGCCACGAAGGTGCAAGTGGACATCCCATGTGTGACCCTATTTTAGGAAAGCGGGACACAGACTCTGTTTGCACGCACCTACATGTCTATCTGATGGGGGTTATCCACTCCATCTATGCGAACTGTCTATCACGTAACGCGAGAAATACTGCGATTGAGCTAGAATAAGGGAGAAAACGAAAGATGATTAGAGAGATTACTGCAATAGCACTTAAAGCAAAGATTTGTATTTGATCCAGAGGCAGGACCAGATACGCAGGAAAGCGGTAAGGACTACAGAAATATCAAAGGTAACCATATGTTCCGGACAGGAGTGAAAAAATGAAAGCTCGTATTGCATTAGTAACAGTCCTGGCAAATGATGTTCCAAAAATGAAACAGTTTTATCAGGACGTGCTGGGCTTCACGATTAACAGCGAAATGGACGGATATGTGGAATTTGAAAACGAAGGTGTACGATTCTCCATATGCACACGTCAGATGATGGCAGACATCACAGGTTGTCATGAATCGTTTAACGAAAAACGGACAGGACAAGCATTTGAACTTGCTTTCCCATGTGATTCCCCAGAAGATGTGGAGCAGTCCTACACTGACATTGTTGCAAAGGGAGCTACTCCGATTAAAGAACCCGCAACCATGCCATGGGGTCAAACTACGGCTTTTTTTGCTGACCCTGAAGGGAACATCCATGAGATTTTTGCCGATTAACCTTCACTATTGGGGACGTTAATACAGTAAGGCACAGTCTAAATATGTGAAATGAAATACAATATAATGCAAATACACGCACAAACGTGAGTTCAAGTCCAGTGCTTATCACTTCACAGAGGACTGCGTTTTTGTGCTTCTGATACTTATCCAGCTCAAAAGAAAGAACAAATCCGGATTTCAGAGTTGTACAGCGGACATTTTAACGGTGACATTTTGGTTCTGAGGATTTCCTCAACAGAACGTAGTCGGTCATGCCCGAACTGCGGATGCTGGTCAGGCCACGTGGTGACGGTCATACCTGCCAGATGATACTCACCAATGAATTTCCGCAGGACCTCCTAGGTTGGCTGCTGCGCTACCGGCTTTCGAACAAACTCAAAGGGATTCAGCATAGGCTCAAACTGGACATAGAGGCTTAAAATGTGCCCACGTACATCCGTGTGGAACTGAACCTTAAACCGTTGGGGAAAGTCTCCGCCACCCCACCAGCATCGCAATAGACATGGTGGTGAATGCTTTGGTGCTTGATCCGATGGCGAACAGGGTGTCCTTTGTGACAGGTAGCCCCTGTTTCAGGTCTCGCATACCAAAGCCCTCCTGAAAAACCACCTTACCGTCTTTCACCACGGCCACCGCCGCCCCCGCAACGCTGAACACCTTAAGACTGCTTTGCAAATATTCCCGAACCGCATTGAGCTTCTGCTCGCATTGCTTTGGCTGAGAAGATAGGGCGTTGGTATTGGTATCTGACATCTTTTGCACCTCCGAATTCCCTGATAGTGCTAATTATACATGAGCACGTGGCCTACCGTACCCAGCCTGAGTGGGAGTATCCATCGGACGAAAGCCCTATTGTTTTTGCTGCTCCATATGTTCGAAAATTGACGGTAGAGTGCCCAGGCGTCGATGTGAATGCTGACCAGGCCGCCAAGTGAGGGAAGAAGTGCAGCAACAGGAATAAATCCCAACAAGCAAGTTGGCTCTGTCAAAGAGGTCTGTCTACCGCAATGAGTGATATAGCGCAGCTGCATATTCATGCAATTCTTGTATGCTAGAATCATAGCAGTACGGGGCGGCAATCCAATGGTGTTTCTATCAAAACATAGTAGGTAGGTAAGGTTCACAGAAATGGTGCTTAAAAGAATGAACTTGGGTCCGTCTGGATTAACGCGACGCCACAACACAGTGAATGAACAGGAGTGTGAGGGTATTCATGATAAATGGTGCACACATTATTCTGTATACTAGTAACGCCGACGCCGATCGAGTTTTCATCCGCGACGTACTTGGGTTAGGCAGCGTCGACGCCGGTGGTGGATGGTTGATATGCAAGCTGCCTCCCGCCGAGATGGCCGTGCACCCGACAAACGGGCTAGAAAAGCACGAGTTTTATTTCACGTGCGACGACATTCAGAAGACACTTACGGAACTGACAGAAAAGGGTGTCACCATTTCGCAGCCAATTAGTGACCACGGTTGGGGTTTACTCGCTTCCATCAAGCTTCCCAGCGGCGCTGATCTTCCGATATACCAGCCACGACATCCTACGGCGCATAATTTGGAGGATTAAGTCGAGGCAGCGTGCCCGTTCCAGCGGACACGTTACTGCGTCGAAGGGGGCGTCAATCCCATAAAGTTGACTCAATAGGGTGGACTCAATGAGGACTGTGAGGCAGAAATAGGAAAAAAGCCTGAAGAACAAGGATTTATAAAGAAGGTAGAGTTCAGGCGTGTGGGTAAAGGCAATGACAGGCTCAATGGAGTGATGGACAAGTGAGTGCGCACACATGTGTGCGACTGGGAACTCCCATACGAACGTCTGCTGGACGCAGTAAACGACCATCTGAAGTCGAGCCAATGGAGACTGGAAATTCCATGAAGTTTTGCTGGTAGCGATAGTAGAGCAGACGCAGTTTTTGAATTGCTCGTTGGTCCATACAGTCCATCGCTACTACACTGCTAACTGATATGTACTGAAGTGGGCCGCTGTTGATATATTGAAGTTTGTTTCAACAAAATCTGATTGCATGATGATAACGAAAGGTGTATAATTTCACTAGTTAGTTCGAGCAAAGAACAAACAAACATGCTTGGGGAGAACTTACTTGACATTGCAAAAAGGAACTTTGGCGAGTGTGAGAAATATTAATCGAACAAATATTTTAGAGATTGTGAAGAACTCTGAGCCCATTTCTCGGGCGAAAATATCCAAAATGCTTAAAATGAGTCGATCCAATGTTTCTGAAATTGTACAAGATCTCCTTGATGAGGGGTTGCTTCGGGAAGAAGGAATCGGTGTCTCCACCTCGCAGGGCGGCCGAAAACCTGTTCATCTTCGTTTCGTGTCAGATGCGAAGTACGCTTTGGGCATCGACATTGGCGGCACTAAGACGATTGCTTTGCTCACGAATTTAAAGGGAGAGCCAATATATAGAAAAAAGTTTTTGTCCCATCTGAAAGGTACCACGGCGTTGGAGAACATCAAATCTCAAATAGGGGTGTTTCTGGCTGAGAGCCAGGTGCCACTAGAAAAAATTGTGGCTACAGGAATTGGAGTACCGGCAATCACTGATTACGCGTCCGGTGAGATGCTGTCGTCACCAGGACTATTTCAGGGCAAGACTAACATTCGTGAGTTCTTTAAAGACTCTGTTCCCGGACCGATCTTTGTGGACAATGATGTGAATATGGGAGTCATCGGTGAATGCTGGCGCGGAAATGGCATCAACCACAAGAACGTGGTTCTCATTGCTATTGGTACAGGGATTGGCGCAGGTACCGTTATCGATGGTCATGTATTTAGGGGCAGTGCGGGGTTTGCGGGGGAAATAGGCTATCTTCAGGTGGATCCATTGGTTGATAATCCGGACATTAAGGTATCTCAGTTTGGTCCTTTGGAGCGTGTTGCGTCTGGGAAAGGGATTCAAGTCATTGCGGCAAATCGGATTTCCCGGTTCCCAAATACGATTCTGACGAAGGAACCTTCCGCAGAAGAGATTTTCGCGGCTATGCGCGCGGGAGATGAGTTGGCTCAGGAACTCATTGAAAACATGATTAGGTATTTGGCTTTCGCTATATCAAATATCATTTCTATCTTGAATCCAGAGAAGATTATTATTGGCGGAGGTGTTGCGCTGGCTGGGCAGACGTTCTTAGACCGAATTGCGGCACGAGTTCGTAAGTTGATTCCAGTTTCTTTTGAACTAGTGAACGCTGGTCTGGGCGAGGATGCTGCTGCCTATGGTGGAGCAGCAAGCGCGTTGCTGGCCACAGATAACATGCGATTAGTTGATGGTGTTGTAGACAATGGTGATTTCCTCGTTTAGGTAAGGCAAGTGCTTTAGATATCTACGAGTTGACATCCATCACATGCGTTCTGGTCATTAACCTAAGGGGGTAATTATGTGAAAAGCAAGAAGGTCTTGAGTGTCCTTTCTTTTGGTGTAGCGGCCTCCGTGGCACTTGTGGGTTGTGGACAATCGACAAACTCTAGCTCAGGTAGTGGCTCATCTGGTAAAACGGTTACATTAAATGCGCTCTTCATGAAACAAGCTGGATACAGCGAGGCCAATATCGAAGACATGACGAAAGCCTTTGAGGCTAAGTATCCCAATATCAAGGTCAATTTAAGTTTTGTTCCTTACGACTCTCTCCACGACAAAATTGTCACCGGTCTAGCAACGGGTGCGAACAGCTACGATGCTGTACTGGTGGATACCATTTGGACACCAGAGTTTGCTAAGGCTGGCTTCATTGAAGACCTCAGCGGCAAGCTTCCTTCCAGCTTCACCAGCGGCGCATATCAACCAGCATTGGGAACTGTTGAGTACCAGGGTCAGTACTACGGTGTACCCTGGATTATGGACACTAAATACTTTTACTACAACAGTAAAATGCTCCAACAAGCGGGCATTTCAAAACCACCAACCACGTGGTCTCAGGTGCTTAATGATTCCAAAATATTAAAGAGTAAAAATATCGTGAAGTATCCCTTGGATTGGAGCTGGTCTCAGGCTGAAGCCCTAGTGTGTGACTATGCAACTCTGGTTTCCGACTTTGGTGGCCAAATTGTCAATGACAAGGGCGATTTGGTTGTAAATCAAGGTGGTGCCATGGCTGCGTTAAACTTTATGGTGGCCTCGTTGAAGGATGGCCTGACAAATCCGGGATCTACCCAATCTCTAGAGGATGACGTGAGAAAGGTCATGTCGCAAGGACAGGCTGCCTTTAGTCTAAACTGGACCTATGCGTATGCATTGGAAAATGATAAATCTCAATCTGACGTGGCTGGGCAGGTAGGCGTCGAACCCGTCCCCGGCACATCTGCTGTGCCGTTTCCTGCACCGTCCGTGAACGGTGCCATGGGGTTGGCCATTGCCAAGAGCTCCGCACATCCGCAACAGGCTCTGGAATACATTGAATATTTGGCATCTCAACCAGTGGAAGATAAGTATGCGCAATTGTCGCTTCCATTCTACAAGTCTTCTCTTAAGGAGCAGTCTGTGATTAAGACGGCACCCGCATTAGTGAAGGCAGCATCAATCCAGTTTAATAATATTGTGAATCGTCCGGCCGTTCCGCAGTACCAGACACTGTCCCACATCTTGCAAGTACAGATTCAGAAAGCTCTTTTGGGCCAAGAGACGCCGCAAAAGGCCATGGATGATGCAGTGGCACAGTGGAACAGCCAGAAATCCGGGAGCTAACAAGTTGGAAGCGGGCAGCAAGACGTGACAATTGGTGCTAGGGATTCAAATAGTTAACATAGTTTAGAACCAGCTACCCGTTTTCCAGATTCATTGATTGAGCTAGCAACAACGTAGACACGGGGTCAATGTGAAATAGCTCCGTGGAGAATTTCATAGTTCGTGAGGTGGGGAAATCACGATGATGTATAGTGGAACAGCCGCAAAATCACAACGAAGACTCGCCTTTATGATCCTAGCGCCGGCACTTGTCATCATTTTGGCAATCGTGATTGCCCCACTAGTGATGACCCTGGTTGACAGTTTGAAGTATTACAATTTACTGGATATGGGACGCGGAACGCCCTTTATCTGGCTAGGCAACTATGTTGCATTGTTAAAACAAGGGTCTTTTTGGGCAGCTCTGGGCCGAACACTGTACTTTATTATTCTGTCACTGGTCATCGAGTTGCCCATGGGGATCGCAATAGCTCTGCTCTTGAATAGCAAGTTTCATGGGCGGTGGCTATTGCGCTC